>Ga0224512_10003340_pt1 | contig 14199 bp, 11 predicted proteins | sample SF_May12_sed_USG_4_FD_169103 | JGI IMG/M metagenome (GOLD analysis project Ga0224512, IMG submission 169103) | Sediment microbial communities from San Francisco Bay, California, United States - SF_May12_sed_USGS_13 | ecosystem: Environmental > Aquatic > Marine > Sediment | place: USA...
TCCGCCCGGTACCGGCGCCTGGAGGAGCCCGCCGTGATGGACGCGCTCCGTCGGGTCTTCCGGAGGATGAACCGGTCGATGGTCTTGATGTGGCGGCTCGGGTTCCGCCGGATCGCCGGAGTCTGGCCGGGCGGCTTCGGCCGTCTGATGGTGATCGAACACACAGGCCGGAGCACCGGATCGAGCTACCGGACGCCAGTCAACTACACGGTCGACTCGGGCGATCTCTACTGCGTCGCTGCATTCGGGCAGCGAACGGATTGGTATCGCAACGTGTTGGCGGATCGCACGGTGGCTGTGTGGCTTCCGGACGGCCGGTGGGAGGCGTCGGCGGAAGAAGCCTCCGACGATCCGCGCCGGCTCGACCTGGTTCGTGGCGTTCTGATCGACTCGGGTTTTGCAGCGCCCCTCTTCGGCTTGAGCCCTCGTACCATGAACGACGAACAGCTGGCGGGAGCGACAGAAGGCTATCGACTCGTTCGATTCCACCCGGATCGAAAACAGCCGTCCGCGGACGGGCCGGACGACCTCGTCTGGATGTGGTTGCCTGTCGCAGGTGCGGTTCTGGCAGGATGCCTAGCTGCTCGTCGCAGAAGGCAGGGCTGACCCCGCCGGCCCGTTGGCTCGCCGGCGGCGCCGCACCAGCTTCTCGAACTCCACGGCCCACAACACTCCGGTGGACGCGACCAGCACAACGCCGAGTTCGAACAGCGACAGCGCCTCGATTTTGAGGAGATCCCGGGCTGGGGCCCAGAACAACACTGCCAGCTGGAGCAGCAGTGTTCCCGCTACGGCCATCAGGAGGGGGCGGTTCGAGCCCAGACCCAGCGAGCGCAACGAGTCGATCTCGGACCTGACCGCCAGGGCATTGCCGAGTTGGAGGAGCGCGAGCGAGGTGAAGACCATCGTTTGCCACGGCCGACCCGTGGCGTTGCCCCACAAACCGAGAGCCAGGGGGATCAGGCCCATGAGGAGACCGACGACGGCCACGTGTTGCCACAGCCCTCTGGCGAACACGCTCTCATCAGGTGGTCGTGGGGGCCGTTTCATGACGTCTCGTTCGGCCGGCTCGACTCCGAGTGCCAGGCCGGGTAGTCCGTCCGTGACCAGGTTGATCCACAGGATTTGAACGGGGAGCAGGGGAAGCGGCAATCCTACGAACGGACCCAGGAACATCACCCAGATCTCACCTGAATTGGACGTGAGTGTGTACCGGACGAAACGCCGGATGTTGTCATAGATACGCCTGCCCTCGCCGACTGCCGTGACGATCGTTGCGAAGTTGTCGTCCGTGAGCACCATATCGGCGGCCTCTTTGGCGACCTCGGTGCCGGTTATGCCCATCGCCACGCCGATGTCTGCGCTGCGTAGTGCCGGGGCGTCGTTGACGCCGTCGCCGGTCATCGCAACGATGTCGCCGCGTTCCTTCCATGCCCGGACGATGTCCAGTTTCTGACCCGGTGAGGTCCTGGCGTACACCCCGACCCGGTCGACGTGTTCGGTCAGGCCTTCGGCATGTTCGGCTGCGAGTCGGCTGCCGGTGAGGACCTCACGGTCGCCGAGGATGCCGAGCCGGTTGGCGATCGCCTCGCCGGTGGCCGGGTGGTCGCCGGTGATCATCACGGGGATGATCCCGGCGGTCCTGCACGCCTCTACGGCGCCGGCGGATTCCGGCCGGGCAGGATCGGCCATGGCGACGAGGCCGTACAGCACGAGGTCCGTCTCGATGGTGTCCGGATCGGCCAGGTGGTCGAGTGGCCGGCCGGCGATCGCCAACACCCGATAGCCGGCGGCCGAGTAGGCCATGACCTGTCCCATGATCCTGGAGACTGCGGCGTCTGTGAGAGGCATGTCGCCGCCGTGGTCCGCGTGGGAGGTACACGATTCCAGGATCGGTTCGATGGCCCCCTTGCTGGCGAGAAGCATCGTCCCGTCACCAGGAGTCCGATGAAGGGTGGTCATCCGCTTTCGGTCGGCGTCGAACGGGATTTCCTCGATACGTTCATAGGTCTCGCGGAGGCCGTCCCGGTCGAATCCGGCCTTGGCAGCGAGGGCCAGGAGAGCACCCTCGGTCGGGTCGCCCGCCACCGACCAGGCGCCGTCGGGTTGGTCGGGAGCGATGAGGACTGCGTCATTGCACAGTGCGCCGGCCAGGACGAGTCTCCCGATGAGGCTCGACGTTTCGGCCGATGTCACACCATCGACCGGTATCAAATCGCCGTCGGGGGAGTAGCCATCTCCGGTGGCCTGGACTTCACCTTCGAATGTCCAGACCTTTTCCGCCAGCATCCGACCCTGTGTGAGGGTGCCGGTCTTGTCCGAGCAGATCACCGTTACAGAACCCAGTGTTTCGACGGCCGGGAGCTTCCGGATCAAGGCACCCTGTTCGGCCATCCGCTGGGCGCCGAGGGCCAGGGCGATCGTCACGACGGCGGGCAGTGCTTCCGGGATGGCCGCCACTGCGAGGCTGACGGCCGTAAGGAACATGAGCTCGACGTCTTCGCCGCGAAGGACGCCGACCGTGAACACGATCACGCAGATGATCAATGCGGCCGCTGCCAATCGCCGGCCGAGCACAGCCAGACGTTTCTGAAGCGGTGTACTGGGTGCCTGATGTGACTTGAGTAGCTCGGCGATACCTCCGAGGGCGGTGCGCATTCCTGTCGCCACGATGACTGCGGTAGCCCGCCCGGCCACGACCGACGTGCCCTTGAAGACCATGTTGAGGCGATCACCCACCAGCTCGCCGGCGTCCGTGTGCATCGACGTACTGGTCTTGTCGACCGGCACGGACTCGCCCGTCAAAGTGGCCTCGTTGACCCGCAGGTTCGGGGACTCGATGAGGCGGGCATCGGCCGGAACGATGTCTCCTGCCTCGAGGATGATGAGGTCTCCGGACACGAGCTCGGTGGCCGGGATCGTCGACTCGGTTGCCTCACGAACGACCCGGGCATGAGGAGCGGCCATGGTGCGGAGTGCCGCCATCGCCTGTTCGGCCCGGTACTCCTGGACAAAACCGATGATGGCGTTGAGTGTCACGATTGCGGTGATGACGATGGCGTCCTTGGTGTCCCCGATCACCAGCGTCACTGCGGCCGCAATGAGGAGGACAATGATCATCGTGTTGGCGAACTGGGCGCCGAAGATGAGGGCCGGGCGGCGGCCCGGCTCTTCGTCCAGCTCGTTTGGCCCGTCGGCCTCGAGCCGACGGTATGCCTCGGCCGCCGTGAGGCCGGCGGCGGCGTCAGTCTCCAGGTCCGTAACGACTGCGTCGGCTTCGGCGGCCCACCAGGCTCGTCCGGCGTTCGTTGAAGTCGGCACCATCAGGACTCCTCGGCCGATCCGATTGCAGTGCGCATGTTGCAGGAGCCGGCAGGATCCCTGATGCTACCGAGCGGCGTCGTGGCCGGCAGGTAGCCGGCGTCGAGATCGGCCATTCCAGGTGGTCACTTCGGTGATAGACGAAGGATCAGCGAGTAGAGGCCATACGCCATGAGGCCCGTCGCGCCGGTCCGTCCAAGTGCGCTCCACAGGCCGCGATCCGATGCGAGGCCTGTGACGGCGACGCCCAGAACAAAGAACACCAGAACGCCGATCATCGCCCTGCGGAAGCGGGCATCGAGCCTATGGCGTTCCGGCGACTGGCGGCGAAGCCGGTCCGCCCGCCTTGATGAGTCGTGACGCCGTCGAGCGTGGCAGGCCGACCCACTCCGCAATCTCGAGCAACTCGGCATGGGTGACCCCTTTCCCCAATCGATGGACTACGTCGTCGGTGATCCGGTCTGGCCGCGTGGCGAAGGACATGAGGATGCCGATATCCTCACGCGAAATACGGTAACGATCCCTGCTCCCCGGCATCCAGCCACTGTAGGGCGCATGCGGATCTAGGGCGGTGGACGACTGCCGATCTCCGGCATGAGAGATCGCGAAAAAAGTCACAGTCGGTGGTCGATCGTGCGGTGTACGTTGTAACCAAGGGGAAGCTGCGAGGCTCAACGTGATGGGAGTCTTGCATGTCCGAGATATTCAGCCCGCAGCTGCGGGCGAGGCTCACTCTCGACGATCAGGATCGGGTTCGCGGCATCAACCATGTCGACGAGTTCTGGGCCTCGGAAGAGAACACTGCTCGTCAGACTGCGCTCACCTACCTCCGTGCCGTGTCCGACACGTTCGGCATAGCCAGCACGGAATTCGATTTCGCTCACCAGCCGGTCGACTTCTTTGAACCGGCCGAACGCGGTTCCGAGTACAGGCTGTCCGAAGAGAAAACCCAGTTCGACTCAACGACTGAAGGCTTCTACCAGACCCACCTGAATGTTCCCGTGTGGGCAGCCGGTGTCACGGTCGTCGTGAAGCACAACCCGATGCGTGTCGTGAGTTCCGTCAACACCAGCCTCGACGACCTCAATCCTGAGCTGCCGGATGACGAGGTCATCGATCGCTGGCGGGCCGTTTTCCAGAAAGGCGCCCGGGAACAAGCAGGCTTCGGTCTGGCGGGGGAGCCGGAGCCCTCGGAGTTGGCGCCGTTCGTCGCTGATCTCCTCGGCGGCAGAGCCTTTAAGAAGTCGACCGGCAAGGCGGCGACCGAGGCCAGAGAGAAGGCGCGGGAGGCTCGGATTCTCAGCGGTCGCTTCTTCATCTACCGGTACGATCCGGAAGCCCGGTTCGCCACCGAGGAGAAGCCGCACGCACCCATCCGGGAGATCGGACTCACCGGCGAGGCGGAAGGAGGCGACCTTCAGCCTCCCGAGCCAACCCTGCCGCTGCCGTCTGTCGACAGGCGGATCAAACCAGGCTCGGATTATCTCGTCGCTGAGATCGTGTTCGCCTACGCCACCACCGAGTGGGGCGACATCAATTGGCGGGCCCTCGTCGAGCTCGAGACGGGATCGATCCTGTATCTCCGGGCGCTCGCGGCAGCCGTCAACGGCCTCGTGTTCGTCCACGATCCGATTACCGAAACGGGTATCGCCGCCAACGGACCCGGCTCGACGGCTGCAACCCTGAACGGCTTCAGGGACGACGAAGTCCTCCCCAATCTGAATGCGCCGGTCGCGGGAGTGCAGTCGCTTGCTGGTCTTCATGTCACCATCGCCGAGCGGGAGTCGCCCACTGTCGCGGCGCCGACACGACCAACTGGCAACGATTTCGACTTCGGCTCACGTACGAACGAATTCGCTGCGGTGAACGCCTACTACCACGCCAACAGGTTCTTCGAACTGGTCGAGGACCTGGGATTCAATCTATCGACGTACTTCAACGGGACCACGTTCCCCGTCCAGGTCGATCACCGGGGCCTCGGTTCGGCCATCAATGCTCACTGTGTTGGCAACGGGTCGGGGATCGACCATCTCTGTTACGCCCTGGCTGACACCGGCGACACGACGAATCCGATCGGGATAGCGACCGATTGGCGCGTCCATCTCCACGAGTTGGGTGGGCACGGGATCCTGCACGACCACGTGGGCGGGCCGAACTTCGGATTCGCCCACAGCGCCGGCGACAGTTTTGCCGTGATCTTGTCCGACCCGGAGTCCCAGGCGCCCGATCGGTTCCTGCTGGCACCGTTCGTGCCCGCCGTTCCTCGACGGCACGATCGTCCCGTGGCCACATGGGCATGGGGCGGCCCGAGTGATGTGGGCGGCTACAGCAGCGAGCAGATTCTCGCCACCACGCTCTTCCGGGTGTACCGCTCCCTGGGCGGCGACTCGTCGTCGGTGAGCCGCCGGCGTTTCGCGGCCCGCTACATGGCATATCTGATCCTGCGTACGGTCGGCACGCTGACACCGGCGACCAATCCGTCGAATGCCGCGGCATTCGCGAACAGCATGATTGCCACAGACCTCCTCAATTGGACCAGCGAAGGGGTCGACGGCGGCGCCTATGGGAAAGTCATCCGTTGGTCATTCGAGAAGCAAGGCCTCTATCAGCCGGGCACACCGGGCCCCGGTACCGTCAACACGGCGGGCGGGCCGCCGGCAGTCGATGTCTACATCGACGACGGGAGAGCCGGGGAGTACCAGTTCCTGGCTGCCCACTGGAACACCACCACGATGTGGAATCGCCTGAGCCCGGATGGTGGCACCACCCATCAGCCACCCGTGCTTGGTGCGACCAACCACGCGTACGTCAAGATCAAGAACCGTGGCACCCAGACGGCCAACAACGTGGTCGTGCGGGGCTTCCATACGAAGCCCGGAGCGGGTTTGCTGTGGCCCACCGACTTCGAGGCGTTCACGACGGCGCAGCTGTCGGCCGGAACGCTGGGAGCCAACAACTCAGAAGAGAAGACAGTTGGCCCGTTCGAATGGACGCCGAACACCAACGCCTATGGCCATGACTGCATGTTGATGATCGTGTCAGCAACGAGCGATCCGTCCAACATCGACAACTTCACCCCCGGCGAGGTTGTGCCCGAGTGGCGCCTGGTTCCGAACGACAACAACATTGCCCAACGCAACGTCCAACCCGTCCCGGGCGGAGGTGGCATCGCCGGACTGATAGCCGCACTCCACGGATTCCGTTTCTGGGTCCGCAACCCGAACCCGGGTCGCGGGGTGATCGACATCGCTGTGAGGCTTCCCGACGTGTTGGTGGAGCGAGGATGGCGGCTCGGCTTCCGTGGGCTCCAAAGCAATCGATTCGTTCTGGCGTCGCGTGAGCAACGGGAGTTGGTGCTCGAGATCGACCCGGGAAAGCCATTTACCCGCGAAGAGATCGAGGCCATTCAGGACAGGGACATCGAGCTCATGGTGACGGCTGACGGTGGCGTCATCGGAGGCATGACCTACCGCCTCGATCCGTCGCTCGAGAAGCCGCAGAACTCGCCAGGTGGCAGACCGATCGGGACGGACGAACGCTGCCGGGCTCACGCCGGCAAGTTGCTGGACTGCCTGGACCTCCACGGGCACAACGTCGGCAAGGTGAAAGTGAAGAAGATCACCGTCGACATCTCGATGGACGACGAGTGCTGTTGAGCCATGGCCAAGCAACCTGCCCGTAGGGCGAAAGGGGAGAGGGTCGGGGTGGTGGTCGGAGCCGACCACCACTTCGGCTCGGTTCGCGACGTCGACGGCGATCCGGTCGGCTTCGATCTGACACCCTCGGCAGCGAGGGCGCTCGTCCGCTTGCAAGACGCCGGGATTCCCGTGCTTGTGCTCGCGCAAGGAGTCGAGCAGCCCTACGTCATCGCAGATGGCGAAGTGCCCGTTGCGGCATGGCAACACGACCTCGGCGCAGCGCTCGAAGAGGCTATGAAGGTGCTCGGTCGCGAGAACGGGATCTTCGTAAGTGCCGATCGAGTCCAGCGTGCAACGGCCAAAGCAGCAGGTTGGGGGGCTGTCTCGCATGTCGAAGCCGCTGCGGCGCTGGCCGCCGGCCGTACGATCAGGTTCGCCGGCCTGGTCGGCCGTGACGTAGATCCACGGCGCCTCGGTTGGATGATCCCGTACGAATACTCGAAAACCGAGTCGGGTTGGAGCGCCCTGGCCCTTGTGGACGAGGCGACCGTCGAGGCGGCCGCCGAGCACCACGTTCAGGTGACGTTCCTCGACTTCGATTCGAGTACCGAAGACCTGTTGCGGGTTCAGTTCGGTGGCTCCGAGGCGTCGGACTTGGCCGGCCACAAGGTGGTGAAGCTCGAGGACAGTGTCGCCTGGATCGCGTTGGGTCCTGACGACGATGTCGAGGCAGTACAGATTCACGGCCGTCACGGGCATTTTGTCCTGCTCTCGCCGAGGCCGGAGTTGCTGGATGATCCGATCGAGGCCGACACCCGGGCTGCGATCGCCGCCAGACATGTCCCGGCCGAGTATCTGGTGATCCCCAAGGTGCGAAAGCTCGATCTGAAGTGGTGGCTTCGCCACTACTGCTGGCCGAGTCCGACGACGTTGCAGTCCGACGTCGATCGCTACACGGGTGCAGCGCCGCTCGACGCATCAGGAGCCATCGTCTCGAGACATGTTCGCCACCCCGATAATGCCCGCGTTGTGGACGCCCTTGTCAGTGACCTACGCGACATCGGATACTGCGCGTACAAGCACGCATTCACCTATGCCGGATCGACGGCGTACAACGTGATTGCCGATCTTCCCGGCAAGGGGAAATTCGCCATCGATCCAAAGATCATCGATCGGATACGGGAGTTGTCGATCCGCAATCCGTGGCCGGACCCGGTATGGCGAACCGGTGTAGCACGCTTGCTTGGAAAGGAGGTGGCGGACGACCTGGCAGAGGAGGGAGGCTCAGCCGTACCAGCAATCGACCTCGAACTGGCCGTCGGTCTGCGCCCATGGTGGCCGTGGTGGCTGGCCCGGTGCCCGTGGCCGGGATACGGCGCGGGCATCGTGCTCGTTGGGTGTCACCTCGACTCGACGGCCGGGTCCAGCGCCGGCTATAACCCGTCGGTGAGCCCGGCTCCTGGAGCCGACGACGACGCCTCGGGGATGGCGGCTGTGCTGGCAGTTGCCCGGTACCTCTGGCAGTTCCGGGGGGAATTGACGCATACGGTGCGGTTCGGGTTCTTCAATGCCGAGGAGGTTGGCCTGGTGGGGAGCGGTGCCTACGCATCGAAGCTGAAGTGCGACGGCGCGCCGCTGCGGGCGGTGGTGTGTGCAGACATGATCGGGTACAACAGCGACGCCAATCGGATCTTCGAGATCCACGCAGGTCACACAGACCCGGCCGTCCGTGACGCAAGCCTGCCGATCGCCTCACTCGTTCGGTCGAAAGCAGCCGCTCAGGGGCGGCTAGGCGACGGTCAGATCTACAGCGGGACATCCTGGCCACCGGCCGGCGGGTCGGACAGGAGTCTGTACGACGGGGCCATCAACCGCAGCGACCACGCGTCGTTCCAGGCACAAGGCTATGGGGCGGTCGTTGTCTCCGAAGACTTCTTCACGAACCTACCGGCGGAGCCGGGGGCGGATCCCAATCCGAACTACCACCGGTCGACCGATACGGCCATCGATGCCCCGTACGCGGCTGATATCGCTTGCGCCATCGGGATGGCAGCAAAAGAGTTGGCAACCTGACGTCGGTCTTTCGCCGACTCAGCCCGTATCGCGGAAGAGTGGTGGATGGAGCAGCGTGCCGTCGCGCGGCAGTCTTGGGGATTTGCATCCGACTGAATGTTCATTCATACTGAACGATCATTCAGTCTCTCTGCGAGGTGCATCATGTCCTGGACCGCAACCGACATACCCGACCTGACCGGAAAAACTGCCGTCGTGACAGGCGGCAACGGGGGCCTGGGCCTCGAGACCGTGCGGGAACTGGTCCGCAAGGGTGCCCACGTGGTGATCGGCGCCCGCAATCTCGAGAAAGCGGCCGCGGCCGAATCCGACGTGAAAGCCGAGATCCCGAACGCCTCACTGGAGGTTCGCAAGCTCGATCTGTCATCCTTGGCGTCGGTCAAAGAGTTCGCCGACGGTGTCCTCGCCGACCACCCGGCCATCGATCTGTTGTTCAACAACGCCGGGGTGATGGCGACGCCTGAGTGGGAGACCGAGGACGGCTTCGAGATGCAGTTCGGGACCAATCACCTCGGCCACTTTGCCCTGACCGCGCATCTCCTGCCCGCCCTGCTGGCAGCCACGGAAGGGCGAATCGTCAGCACCACATCGACCGCACGGTTCGGGGCCGGCGAATACGACCTGGACAACCCCCATCATCGAGGCGTGTATGACTCATGGCGCGCCTACGGCTATTCGAAATTGGCCAACCTCCAGTTCGTACTCGAACTGAATAAGCGTCTGGAGGCTGCCGGATCGAACGTCAAGGTCAATGCGGCGGATCCGGGCTTTTCGGACACCGATCTCCAGGCGACGAGTTCCAAGAACACCGATGGCCATCGGCGCAGTCGCTTCTTCGAGAAGGCGGGTCCGATCGTCGGGCAGTCGGCAGCTCGCGGAGCGCTACCGCAATTGCGGGCAGGGACGGATCGGTCCGCACAGGGCGGCACGTTATACCGTCCGAAATGGGTCGCTGCGGGAGTTCCGATCGTCGGCAAGATCGGCGAGAAGCTTCGGAAGCCGGCGGACCTGGCGAAGCTGTGGGAGCTCTCCGAAAAGGACACCGGCATCGAGTTCGACGTCGCGAGGATGGTGGCGGAGGCGTCTGCGTGACCGCGACCAGGGTGGACCGGGCGGCGCTCGTCCGCAGGGCGCTCGTGGAACTTGTGTCCGAGCTGGGTTTTCGAGGCACGTCGATGGCGGCGGTCGCCGAGCGGGCAGGAGTCGCAACAGGTACGGCGTACGTTCACTACCCGTCGAAGGATGCCCTCGTCTTGGCGGCCTACCAGGAAGGGAAGCAGGACCTCGGTGCGGCGGTGGCTGCCATCCACCTTCCCGTAGAGCCTGCCGAACGTTTCAGGGCCTTGTGGTTCGGTGTGTACCACCACCTCGCCGGTGACCCGGTTCGAGCCCGATTTCTCGTGCAGGTCGACTCGTCGCCGATGGCGGGCCTGGCGCACGACGCAGCAGTGAGCGACAACGAGAACCAACTCATCGGTGCGATCGGCGGAGACCTCATGGGGATGTTCGTCGACCTCCCGGCGCTCGTCCTGTACGACCTGTCGCTTGGCCCGGCCGTACGCCTCGTCGCCTCAGGCCAAACATTGCCACCCGACTCGCTCGACCGGTTGGCGTCAGCCTGCTGGCGAGCGATCACCGACCCGCAGGCATCCACGGTTTAGTCCATCGGTGACCTCCGGCGGGCTACGGTTGACGTAGCCACAGAGAGGATGTTTCGATGGGCAGACGATTGAATGGGTCGGTCGGTGTGACAGTGAACCGGACCCCGGTTGAGGTGTTCGAATACTTGAGGGACGTTCACCGGCACAACGAATGGTCACCGAAGCCCTACCGGGCGGAGGGAATCGAGGGTCCAGTCGAGGCGGGCAGCACGTTCTCTTCGGTCGGGTGGGTGCCGGGGGACAGCGAACACCACAACGACGTCGAGGTGACGGCTTTCCAACCGCCGGACCGCATCGAGTTCACGGCTACCGAGCAGGGCGAGAAGTTCATAAGCACCTACGTCCTCACATCTCAGGGTGACGGCACCAAGCTGGAGAAGATCCTCGACATGCCGCGACCCGATGGCGTCCAAGGCATCTTCTTCCCCTTGCTGTTCGGCGGCTTCATCAAACCCGCCACAAGCAAGGGCCTGAAGATGCTCAAGGAACAGTTGGAGGGCGGCGCCTGAAGTCAGCGGCGGAGCCTCCGCTGCTGGTCGAAATAGCCGACGGCGCCTCCTACCACCGCGCCCGTGAGGATCGGCCAGGGGGCGGCTATCCCGACGACGGCCATGAGGATGCCACCGAGGAGTCCACCTGTGAGGCCGCCGACGCGCATGCCATTGATGGGATCCCACGGTTGATGGCCCCGGCGATAGCGCGGTCGACCTGACTCGGGGGACATGCCGTCATACTCGGCGACGGAGAGACGGCCTGCCACGGCCAAAAGACAGGAAGGCCGCTGCTCCAACGAATGGCCGTTCGCCTCTTGCCTCGATTCGCCGAGATGTGTACCGGTGGAGAGGGAGAGGTGTTAGCCCGAGAACGGGGGAACCATGGAGACCATGGAACAGCCCGGGCCAGTGGTAGCACCGCCCGGCGACGAGACTCTGACACTGAAGAAACGCAACCAGGGGCTCGCCTGGCTGGCGGGGATCCTCGCCGTTGCAGTCGTGGTGATGGGCGCCCTGATGATCGTCGGCTACGACGCCGGCCAGAACCTGACCGCCGAACAAGAGCAGATGCTCGAGACGGTCGACGAAGCGCTCGTCGCCTGGAATGCCCACGACGGTGAAGCGCTGGCCGCGTTGTACGCTGCGAACGGCTACCACGACAATGGGACCGCGCGGTTCTACGTGGCCGACGGCAGGCTCGCCGACTACGTCACGGGCCTCGGGGCCCTGGGCTTCTCGGTCGTAGAGACTGACTCGTATGTGATCGGCAACTTCGTCATATCGGGTGCTGACATTCCCGGTTCCGGATCCGTCCAGATCAGCATCCACGCCATGTCGGCGGACGGCGCCACCATCCTCTGGCATCTTGCTCCCTAGGAGCCGCGGCCCCCACTTCCACTGATCCTGGCGTTCGGTTAGCGCACCCGGTAGAGCTCGGCCGGCCGGTAGCCGACACCGGTCTGACGACGGCCAGTGCCTTCGATCTCTCGCGTTGCGACCATCCGACGGCGAAAAGAGTCTTTGTTGAGCGATCTGCCGAGCACGGTCTCGTGGATGCGCTGGAGATCATGCAAGGTGAACTCATCGGGGAGGAGTTCGTAGCCGACCGGGGCGTAGTCGAGCTTGCCTCTGAGCCGCTGAACAACCATCCCGACGATGGCTTCGTGATCGAATGCGACCTCGATGGCGCCGCCGTCCAGGTGAAGGGCGACCGGCCCGCCCGTTTCGCCTTCCCAGGGCACGTCGATCGTTGCGAGCTCGACACCGTTGGGGAGATCGACGAGACGGTCGGGTTCGACGAGTGCGTAATAGGCGATGGTGATGACCCGGGTGCGCGGGTCACGGTCGGGAGCTCCGAAGGTGTAGAGCTGCTCGATGAAGGTGTCCGCCAGTCCGGCTTTGTCTGCGATCACCCGGGCGGCGGCCTGGTCGAGGGATTCGTCGATTTCGACGAAACCGCCCGGAAGCTGCCAGCTCCCACGGTAGGGGTGATCGGGTCGCCGGAGCACCAGCACGCGAAGTTGGTCGTCGATGATCGTGACGAGGGCGACGTCGACCGCCGTCGAGGGCCGGTCGAATTCGGTCGGGTCGTAGGAGGCCAGGAAATCGGATTCGGCGGTCATGATGTCACCAGCCTCAGTTGACGGTCGGCTACGCCGATGGTGACAGTCTGGCCCCATCCGATGCTCAGCCGGTCGCTTTCGATGCCGTCGCCGAAACAGACGCCGTCGTCCATCTCGGAAAGGACGGTCAGATGATCGTCTCTTTCGAGCAGGCCTTCTGTGAGGCCGGTGCCCGTGTCAACCGACGGCCACGCTTCCCGGACGAAGAACACGACCCGGCGCGACGTGGGTTGGGGGAGGGGGAGTGCGGTGTGGCGCTCCGTGGCGATCGATCGAGCCCACCCGGAGGCCCCGGTGCCGGTGGCGATGATGAGTCCAGACGACGACTGGTGTTCGGTCGCCTCGCCTGCCGCAATGACATACCGGGCGGATTGGTGGGATCGGTGGCCCACGTACAACTCGTTGAGTGCGACGAGTGTTTGGCCGTCGTCGAGACAGGCCTCGACCATGGTGCGTCCCTCGACCCGTGCCTGTTGGGTGTAAGTGTCATGGAGCAGGTTGGCGATGTCGTCCGCTTGGAAGCGGACGAGCGTGCCCTCGTAGCGGTCTGGATCGGGGTTGATGCCGATGACCGGCTGGTCAGTGAGGTATTTGGCGAGGTTCGGGACGAGTCCATCCTGTCCGACCGCAACGACGATGTCGTCGGGTTCGAACAGGAATCTTGCCAGGTCGGCGCGCCCCACCCGGCTGCGGCGCCACGGTGGAGGGATCGCTGCCTCGACCGCCTGCAGAGCGTCTGTTTGGCGCCGGTGGCGGTCGAGGACATCGTCGGTGCCCGTACCTCTCGAGTCGAGAAAGAACCTCACCTGGCCGGGTGTGGCGTGCCGCTCGAGCAGCAGGTCCCACTCGGTGGGGCGGTGCGCCACGACCACCCGGGGGGCGAGAACGCCGGCCATGGCTAGGCCTCCAGCTTGGAGGTGCCGGCCGCCATCAGGTTCTGAAGCAGGGGAGCGATCGCATCGGGGCTCAGGTTGAGGTGGTCGATACGCTCAAGCTTGGCCGCCAGCTCCCGGGCGGCAAGGCCGACGAGCACCGATGCCGGCAGGTCCCGGTAGATCGCGATGCGGGCGGTCTCGGCTTCGTTGTGGGCGGCTTCGACCAGGCCGATCCCCTCCGCCTTCGCCTTCGCTCCGAGTGTGGCGCGGTCTGCCTGGGCCACCGCTTCAATCCGCTTGGATTGGGCTTCGTCCCCCGCACGGCGGAGTTCGTTTGCTCCCCGCTGTGCGATCAGGTCTTCCTCCCGGCGGGCGAGCTCGATCTGGCTGGTCAGTTCGTTCTCCGCGATCGCTCGTTCCTTTTCGACGGCCAACGCACGGCGCAAGAACGTCGCCTCATCCGCAGTCTGCTGAAGGCGTTCGCGCGTCGGTGCCTGCAGAGCTTTCTCGAGATC
>Ga0224512_10003341_pt1 | contig 14198 bp, 11 predicted proteins | sample SF_May12_sed_USG_4_FD_169103 | JGI IMG/M metagenome (GOLD analysis project Ga0224512, IMG submission 169103) | Sediment microbial communities from San Francisco Bay, California, United States - SF_May12_sed_USGS_13 | ecosystem: Environmental > Aquatic > Marine > Sediment | place: USA...
ATTGGAATCGGTCGTGGCCTGTTCGTCCGACGACACCTGCGCCACATTGGACACGGTTCCCGTGTTCACGGTGGACGCCACGTCGTAGGTGACGGTGAGAGTGAACGACGTTCCTCCGGCCAACTCCGGCACGGTGCAGGACACATTGTTCCCAATCGTGCCGTCGGTACCGCCGAGCGCCGTACAGTCGGTCCCTGCCACGGTCAGTCGGGCATCGACCGTGTCGGCGATCAACACGTTGTCGGCGGTGGATGCACCGGCGTTGGTCACCACCACCGTGAAGGTGTTGCCGGTCGAACCCGCCGTCACCGGGTCGGTCGGGAAGGCCTTGACCGCCGACAACACGACGTCTTCTTCGATATCCACGGTGGTCGAGTTGGAATTCGTCGACGCCTGCTCATCGGACGCCACCTGCGCCGTGTTCGAAACGGTTGCCGAATCTGCGGTTGCCGGCACGTCGTAGGTGACCGTGAGGATCGCTGCAAAGCCCGGGGCCAAAGTCGGCACGGTGCACGACACGTCGTTGCCGACCGTTGCGTCCGTCCCACCGAGCGTCACGCAGTTGGTGGCTGTCACGGTGAGGGCCGGATCAACCGTGTCGGTGATGACGACGTTGTCGGCGGTTGAGATGCCCGTATTCGAGACCTGAACGGAAAAGGTGTTTCCGGTAGACCCGGCGGTCACCGGATCGGACGTGAACGCCTTGGTTGCGGACAAGGTGACGTTTTCGACGATATCGACCGATGCAGTGTTCGAGGAGGTCGCCGCCTGCTCATCAGAGGTGACCGACGCCGTGTTCGACACGGTCTGGGCGTCGATCGCCGCACCAACCGTGTACGAAACGGTCAGCGTCACCGACCCGGCCGGAGCAACGGTCAGGCCCGTGCAGGCAACGTTGTTGCCGACCGTTGCCTCCGTTCCGCCGAGGGCGGCGCAGTTGGATCCCGTCACCGTTAGAGCAGCATCGACGGTATCGGTGATCACGACATTGTCTGCGGTTGTCGTACCCGTATTGGCCACCGCGATGCCGAACGTGTTGGCCGCCGGATCGCCCGCAGTGACAGAGGCGTCTGCGAAGGTCTTCGTGATCCCCAGGATGACATTCTCGACGACGTCGACCGAGTCGACGGAGGTAGTCGGGCCGGCCTCGTCGGATTGGACAGCCGCCGTATTTGAGACCGTTCCAGCCGGTGTGGTGCCGGGCACGGCATAGGTGACCGTCACTGTTCGGGAGGCACCGCTGAGGAGAGAGCCAAACGTGCACGACACGCTGTTGCCGGTCGAGGCGTCGACGCCTCCGCCACAGTCGACCCCTGTCACGGTGAGCGCCGCGTTCACCGCGTCGGATACCACGACGTTCTCGGCGCTCGATACACCGGTGTTCGTCACGTCGATCGTGAAGGTGTAGCCGCCGGTCCCGGCGGGGACAATCGCGTCGGAGAAGGTCTTGTCGATCGTCCACGCAACGTTTTCGGTGACGGTGTTGGTGTCCGTGGCGCTGTTCGGGTTCGGGCCGGGGTCGGTGGCACCAGACGACACGCTTGCGGTGTTGGACACCGATCCGCTGTCGAGGGTCGAGGGCACGGTGTACGTGACCGTGATGGTGGCTGCTTGTCCGGGGTTGAGGTCGCCCAGGCTGCAACTGAAGGACGGACCGGCGCCACAGCTTCCGACCGACGGGGTGATGGTCCCCTGGGTGAGACCGGCCGGCCACGTGTCGTTCACGACGACGCCGGTGGCGAGCGACGGACCGTGATTCGTTGCGGTGATCGTGTAGGTTCGGGTCACCCCGTCCCCGGCCACAACCGAAGAGACGCCGTCCGTCTTTGTGATCCCCATGTCGGCGGCGAGCGGCCCAACATTCACGACGGCGGTCGCCGGGGTGTTATCTGCGGTGTTGTCCCGGGTGGCATCGATGACGACGTTGGTCGGCCCTACACGGCCGGTTGCCGAATTGACATAGACCCCGTTGACGTTCGGGACTGTGACGCCGTAGGTGAGCGTCGATGTCCCCCCGGGAGGCACCGTGAAGACGCCGTCGAATCTCAGTTGTTGCCCGGCGATGAGCGGACCTGCGATGGGTACACCGTTGTAGAGGGGCGTAACGGTGGCGTCGTACGTGGCGACGGCCGGCGTCGATGGGAGGGTGTCGAGAATGGCGTCAAGTGAGGCGTTGGCGGTCCCGTCGTTGCGAATCGTGACCGTGTAGGTCGTCTTCCCGCCGGTGGGGAGCTGGTTTGGGGATGCCGACTTCGACATCCAAAGCCTGTTCACCGTCGGTTGGATCGGTGGGATCGCCTGATACTCCGTGGTGCCGGTGCTTGTGTGCTTGACGGGGTTTCCGCTGCTGATGTTGTTGATGGGGGCAACCGCAGTCGGAACCGTCGTCATGTTCTGGGCAACAAACGTGTAGAGGATCGTGTACGAGTTCTTGCCCGTCAACCCGGTGCGGAACAACGAGTCGTGGTAGGTCGTGCCCGTGCCGGGAGCGGCGCCGTCGGCCCGGATCTCGAATTGCACATCGACCAGCTGATAGGCGTTGGCCGGCCAGGTGAGACGAGATGCCGGCGTGATCGCGAAGATGCCGGCCCCGCCGGTCTGCCCGGTTTCACCGGAGACAGAGATGGTCATGATCCCACCCAGCTGAGGTGGCGTGGGGCCGCTGACGACGGTGGTGATCTTGTTGGCGGCCGCCGAGATGGCCTTCTCGACCCTGGTGAGCGATTGAGCCGAGTCACAGATCTGGCCGCCGGCGGTGGGGGGAGCCCCGAAGACATTGACCTGATGGGTCTGCGCCGAGGTGCTGTCCGAGGTCGTCGTCACGTAGAAGTAGGCATACACGGTGCCGCCTGTGGGCACCGTGCCGAAATGCTGGATCCCGTCCTCGCTGGCGGCCCGCTGCACGACGCCGGCGAAGTTCGACACGGACACCCACATGTCGGGCACCGCCGCTCCCGTGTTGTTGGTGATGGCGTAGCCGAGGTACATGCCGTTCACCCCGTCGGCGAAGTCGGTGTAGAAGATCGGCGAGTGCAGCCTGGTGACGGTGAACTGACCGGCCGTACACGCCGCAGCCTGGGCAGGAGGCGCCGTGGCGATCGATCCACCGGTCATCAGCGAGACGGCGATGACCAGCCGCAGTGCGACTCCCGACATCGATCCGAAACGGCGGTGAGGGGGACGCGCGACGGAGGTGCTCTCAGCGCGGGACACGCCGGTTCCTGAGGTAAGGGGTCACTGAGCGGGAGTATATGACAAGCCCCTGCCCGGACCAAGGAGTCAACCCGTCGACGGCGCTGACCTGCGGCGAAGCCTGCGAACCGTTGCCATCCCCCTGTGAACCGGTTCGGTGTCCCCGGGCGACGGGAAGCGGCTCCACGGCCGGAGGCGAATGCACGGTCGGTTGTGATCGTCGATGAGACACGAGCTAGCCCCCGGCACCGAAAAGGTGCTCACGCCTATCTTCGGCATCACAATGGGGGACGTTGAGAGGATTGTCGCCGGGACGCCGGGCTCCGCTCGCCCTGGTCCCGGTCGATCACTGCTGGTCGGAGATTGCCGAGAGGGTCCCTTTGCTGATCCGCACCGACACACCCAGATCATGGGTGCCGGTCCCGTGAAACAGCCCGCGCAACGGAGGCACATCGTCATAGTCGCGCCCGTGACCGATCTTGACATGGAGGTCACCGACCCCTCCCGGGTTGGTCGGGTCGATGCCGAACCATCCCCAACCGGGTATGAACGCCTCCATCCAGGCGTGGGTCTGAGCTTCGACCTCGAATTCCGATTCGGTGCCTTCGTAGAGGTAGCCGGACACATACCTGGCCGGGATTCCGACGCTGCGACAGCCCGCCATGAGCAGGTGGGCGAAGTCCTGACACACACCGGCGCCTTGCTCGAGGACCTCGTTGACATCCACCCCGACGAAGGTCGAGCCGGGTTCGTATCGCATCGGACCTGTCAGAGCCGCTTCCAGAGCCACGAGGGCCTCCAGAGCCGACATGTCCGAGCCGATCGCATCGGCCGCCATCGACATCAGGCGAGCGCCGGTCGACGTGTGGCGGGTCTCCTGCAGGTACTCGGCAAACCCTCGACGGACCTCGTCGGACCGGTAGGACGAAAACGGGACGTCGTACTCGTCTGGCTGGACCGGGGCATCGGTTTCGATCAAGGACGTCGCCGCTACGAGCAGTTGGTCGTGCGGATGGCGGATCCCGAACGCATCGACTCTCGTCCCCCAGTAATCGACGTAGGTGAGGAGCCGGGCAGACGGCTCGATATGAAGGTCGAACGACAGCAGCCGTTGGGTGGGCGTCTCGGCCGGACACACCCGCAGGAGGTTGTGCGACTCCCGGACGGGGTCGTGGTAGTTGAACGAGCAGAGATATCTGACGTGCAGTTGCATCAAATCGACTCGTAGGTATGGAGGTCCAGTTCGGTTCCCGAACGGAAGAAGTGGACGTCGGCAGAGTCGGCTGTGGCATAGATCTCGCCCTGGAGTGCCTCCAGGAACGTGTCAAGGCCCGTTTCGAGTATCTGATCGATGTCACAGAACTCGACCTTGGCCCGCACCCGGCCGATCATCATCACGACTCCCGGCCGCATCTCGTCATCGCTGGCAAGCTCGACCAGCAACGATTCGGCTTCCTGAAGACAGAAGAGGACGCTGCGCGGAAACGTCGGCGAGAGCAGGAGGAACTCGAGCACCTTCGTCGGGTCGAGCGCCGCCCGGTACTCCTTCAGATATGCCTCGAAGGCCGACACGGACTTGAGCACCGACACCCAGGCATGGAACGCCATCCCGCGCCCGGTGGTCACGAGCCTGGCGTATCTGACCGCCAGCAGCCGGCAGGCCATTTCGGACCGTTCGAGAAGTGTTCCCAGCCTGATGAACCGGTAGCCGTCGTCGCGCGGCATCGTTTCGGAGGCCACCCCGGCGATCAGTTGCCCGCGATCGCGTATCCACCGCAAGACCTCGTACGGCTGGGCCATCAGTTCCCCCTCGACGTCCCGGGCTGCCAACTCGAGGTGGAACTGGTTGATGGCTTCCCACAATTCGGTCGAGATCCGGTCCCGAACGCTCCTGGCGTTCTCCCTGGCCTGACTGACCGCCGAGACGACCGATCCGGGATTCTTGCGATCGAGCACCAGGAAGTGGCCTACCCGGCTCGGCGTCAGCGGTCGGTCGCCGTATTTCGGTGCCAGGGCCAGGACCTCGAGCAACTCCCGCCACGCCGTATCGGCCTCGCCGACCGGAGATTCCAGCAGGGTATGGAACGTGACATCGAGCATGCGCGCCGTGTCTTCGGCTCGCTCGATATGACGGCCGATCCAATAAAGGTGCTCTGCATGTCTGGACAGCATGATTCTCCTACCCCGCCAGCACCCAGGTGTCTTTTGAGCCGCCACCCTGTGATGAGTTCACGATGAGCGAGCCCTCCCGGAGCGCCACCCTGGTGAGGCCGCCCGGTATGACCTCGACCGTCTCTCCTGTGAGGACGAAGGGTCGCAGGTCGATGTGGCGTGGCCGCAGCTTTCCGTCGATGAACGTCGGGTGCGTGGACAGGCTGACCGTTTCCTGGGCTATGTAGCCGCGCGGGTTCTTCTTCAAGTTGGCGGCGACTGCGGCGAGTTCGGAATCCGTGGCCTTCGATCCGACCACGATTCCATACCCACCCGCTTCGGCGACGGGCTTCACGACGAGTTGGTCGAGACGTTCGAGGATCATCGGCAGTTGATCAGGCTCCCAGGGAAGGTATGTGGTGACGTTGGGGAGGATCGGCTCCTGGCCCAGGTAGAACCGGATGAGGTCGGGAACAAACGGATAGACGCCTTTGTCGTCCGCCGCGCCGTTGCCGACGGCGTTGGCGATGGTGACGTTGCCTGCCCTGGCCGCCGAGACGATGCCGGGGACACCGAGCAGCGAGTCCGGCCTGAACACTACCGGGTCCAGGAACTCGTCGCCTATGCGCCGGTACAACACGTCAACTCGCTGCAATCCCCGGGTCGTGCGCATGTAGACGACGTGTTCATCGACGAGCAAGTCGCGTCCTTCGACAAGTTCGACGCCCATCTGCCTGGCCAGGAACGCATGCTCGAAATACGCCGAGTTGGCTACTCCGGGAGTAAGCACGGCCACGGTGGGGTCGCCTGACGCTCGCGGGGAGCTGGCGCGCAATGCCTTCAGCAAAGATGAGCCGTAGTGGTTCACCGGCCGGACGGCGTGCTGGGCAAAGGCCACCGGGAGAACCCGCGTCATCGCCACCCGGTTCTCCAGCACGTACGAAATCCCCGACGGGACCCGCAGGTTGTCTTCGAGTACCCGATAGACGCCATCTCCGTCTCGCACGATGTCGATCCCGGCGATGGCGCAGCGAGCACCACTCGGCACCTCGATTCCGTAGGCATCCCGGGTGTAGCCGTCGGCGGATTCGATGATCCAGCGCGGGACGATCCCGTCACGAATGGCCGCCCCCTCACCGACATAGAGGTCATCGAGGAAAGCGTTGAGAGCGGTGACCCGTTGCACCAGCCCCGCCTCGACCGGCCGCCACTCGTCGGCGGGGATGATGCGTGGAACGAGATCCATCGGCCATGTGCGTTCCACGCCCTGGTCGTGGCCATAGACGGCAAACGTAATGCCGAGGCTTTGAAAGATGGAGTCGAGTAGCTGCGCCCGGGCCGAGAGGTTTTCCGGTCCCAACGACTCCAGACGGTGCATCAACTCGAGGTAATGCGGCCGGATACCGTCCGCGCTGCTCACCTCGGAGAAGCCCGTATCAACGATGTCGGCGAGCAGTCGGTCCATGGACGCAGAGTGTAGGGAGGTTGAGCTAGCCGGGTAGTTCGGCGACGGTTTGCTGGGGAGAGACCTGGATCAGCCACACCAACCCGGGCCGCCCGCCATGCGTTCAAAGGCGGTTGCGGAGTCCCACTGCCACGCTGCGCAGTTCCGTGGCGAGAAAAGCCTCGATCGGCCCTTCGACCCCGGCCCTGACCAATGCTTCATCCATGCAACGCGCCCACTCGTCGGCGGCAAACTCGTCGATCGCGAACGGAGCGTGCCGGAGTCGCAGCCGGGGGTGTCCGCGGCGTTCCCAGTAGAGCTGGGGTCCGCCCATCCAACCGCTGAGGAACTCGAAGAGCTTCAGGCGTGACACCGACGTGTCGGCCGGCAACATCGACGTGAGCACCGGCGATGACTCCTCGACGATGTCATAGAACGCGTTGACGAGCGCCTTGACCCGGTCCTCGCCACCCAACTCCTCATACGGAGTAGGCGCCGATCCCCACGGCCGGGGCGTTCCAGGGGTACGTCGTATCTGCACGCGAGAAGCCTAGATCGAGACTTTCCGTCTGTCGGACGAGGATGCGGGAACCGGCCGGTTTCAGCGGACGTTCAACCGGGTAAGGGACACTCACTCAACAGCCATTGGGGGATGGACAATGCGACTCTTCACACCGGACATCGATCGACGCGGACCGACCTGGGCGCTGGCAGTCCTGCCGATCGTCATGCTCCTGTGGGTCGTTCTGCGCGCCCTGTGATCGTCGGATCGACCCCGAATCTCCGGTTCGCCGCGTAGGGTCGGACGCATGACCACCATCAGGCGCCTCACCAACTCCTGCATTCTGGTGACGACCGGGACGGGGACCACCATTCTCGACCCTGGCTTCTTCACATTCGACACCGATCACATCGATCTCGACACGATCGGCGAAGTCCAGCGGGTGCTGGTCACCCACGAACACGTCGATCACGTCAAGCCAGAATTCGTCCGGTGGCTCATCGATCGCGGCCAGGACGTCGCCGTGCACGCCAACCAGGCCGTCGCGGCACTGCTGGCCTCACACGGGATCGAGGCGATGGACGAAGACCCGGCCGGCGTCACTTCAGAAGATGTACTTCATGAAACGACTCCGATGGGAACGGCTCCACCTAACCGCGCCTACACGGTCGAAGGAGTGTTCACCCACCCGGGCGACAGCTACCAGCCCACCACCACCGGCCACGTGCTCGGATTGCCGCTCCTGACGCCGTGGGGAAGCACGACCCTGTCGATGGACTTCGCCCGACGCCTTGGACCGCGCCAGGTCGTCCCGATCCACGATTTCTATCTCAGCGACTCCGGCCGGCAATGGATCACGGGCATGGCACAACGGGTCCTCGCCAAACACGGCATCGAGGTCGTCCCGCTCGATTGGGGCGACAGCTTCACCGCCTAATCAAACCGTGCGCACCGCCTTCCGGGGCCGGGTTCACCGTTAGGCTCGGTTGCCGGACGAGGAGGTCGGATGGCCAGTAGAACCGGCGGAGCAATCGTTGCGCAGATGCTGGCCGCCGAGGGTGTCGACACCGTCTTCGGCATCATCGACGGTACCTACTTCGGTCTCATTTCCAGCCTCGAGGACGCCGGCATCAGGCTGATCTCCCCTCGCCATGAAACGTCTGCGTTGCATATGGCCGGGACCTACGCCCGGATCACGGGGAGGCTGGGTGTGGCTATCGCCTCGAACGGACCTGGTGTCGCTAATGCTCTGCCCGGAGTGGCCGTCGAGAACGGCGAGGGCAACCGGGTGCTGCTCATCACCTCGACCAGACGGGAGGGAATCGGCTATCCGGACCGGGGTGGCACCTTCCAGTACTTCAACCAGGTTGCGGTCACCCGGCCGATGACGAAATGGTCCGGCGCGGTCACCGACCGCAGTCGTATCGGGGAGTTCATGCGTCGTGCCTTTCGGACATCCTGGTCCGGCAGGCCCGGAGTCGTGCATGTCGACATCCCTGAATCCGTGATGAACGGCAAAGACAAGACAGGAGGTTCCCAAGCCCGGCCGCCTGCGACGTACCGGCGCACCGAACCGCTCGAACCGGATCTTGCCTCGGTTCGGCAGGCGGCCACGATGCTGGCGGCCGCCAGGCGACCACTCATCCACTCCGGCACGGGTGTCATCCACTCCGGCGCTTTCGCGCAGCTGCAGAGTGTTGCCGAGGCTCTCGGTGCGCCCGTCACCACCAGTTGGGGCGGGCGGGGAGCCCTCCCGGAGACCCACCCGCTGGCCGTTCCGATGCCGTTCGTCGATCTATACACAACCCTCCACAATCAGGCCGATGTGGTGTTGGTGCTCGGATCCCGGATGGGCGAGACCGACTGGTGGGGCAAGGCCCCTTACTGGGCCCCTCCTGAAACGCAACGGGTCATCCAGGTCGATATCGATGACGCCAACATCGGCCTCAACAAGCCGATCGAGGTCGCCGTGATGGCAGATATCGCCCGGTTCCTCGACCATCTCGGGGACGCCCTTGCAGCCGGACCCGACATCACCCGCCAGCCAGACACGTGGAGTTCGGCGAAGGCACAGGAGCGCGCCAAGCTCGACAAGCGACTCGACAAGACCGGTGACCGGGTCCATCCGGGCCTGGTCCCGCGGATAACCCAGGCCGGTCTGCCCGACGACACCATCTGGGTGTTCGATGGCGGCAACACTGCGGTCTGGTCGCACTTCTACCACGAGGCTCGACAGACCAACTCGGTGATCACGACATTCAAGTTCGGGATGCTCGGGGCGGGTGTGGCTCAGGCGCTCGGCGCCGCCGTCGCTGCGCCCGGGCGACCCGTCTGTTGCCTGATCGGCGATGGTGCCATGGGGTTCCATCCTCAGGAGATCGAGACAGCCGTTCGGAACGGACTGACGGTGATCTATGTCGTCTTCGCCGACCTTGCCTGGGGGATGGTGAAAATGGGTCAACAGTTTGCCCTGAAGCCAGTGAAGACCATCGTTCGAAAATCCCTGTCCGAGGGCGAGACGATCAACGCCGACTTCTCGGAAATCAAGTTCGATGATCTGGCCAAGGCTATGGGCGCACACGGCGAGCGGGTTTCCAAGGCCGATGAACTCGAGCCTGCATTGCGGCGATCGATCGACTCGGGCAAGACGGCAGTGATCCACGTCGACGTCGATCCGGTCACGCACATGTGGGCGCCGGCGCTGCGAACCTTCAAAGACATGCACCTCGAACCGGGCGGCTAGGAGCCGGAATGCCCATCGATCAGGTCGAACTCAACTTCTCCGAAGGCACCCTGGTGCTCCTCAACGTGCTCATCGGACTCATCATGTTCGGCGTCGCACTCGACATCAGGCGGGACGACTTCAGGCGTGTGGTGCGCGATCCACGAGGTCCGCTGATCGGACTGGGCGCCCAGTTCCTCCTACTCCCCGCCTTCACGTTCCTACTCACCCGCATCATCGACCCGGCCCCATCGATCGCGCTCGGGATGATCCTGGTGGCGGCCTGCCCCGGAGGGAACTTCTCCAACTTCCTTGCCCACCACGCCCGATCCAACGCCGCCCTCAGCGTGTCGATGACCGCCATTTCCACCGCGATGGCCATCGTCATGACACCCCTGAATCTCTCGTTCTGGGGTCGCCTCAATGACGGCACGAATGCCATCCTCACCAACGTCGACCTCGATCCGATCGACCTGCTCGTGACGATTCTGTTGATCCTGGGTATCCCTCTCGCGGCCGGAATGTGGGTCGCTGCCCGCCTGCCCGATCTGGCCGGGCGGCTGAAGCGGCCGATGAAGATCTTCTCGCTGGCCGCGTTCGGACTGTTCATCGTGGGTGCCCTGGCGGCCAACTGGCAGCAGTTCATCGAGAATATCGGTGCCGTCGCCATCGCCGTGGCTCTCCACAACGCCCTCGCCATCGCCCTCGGCTACTGGTCGGCCCGTGGACTGAACTCCCCGAAGTACGACGCCCGCGCCATCGGCATCGAGGTCGGCATCCAGAACTCGGCTCTGGGCCTGGTCTTGATCTTCGGCTTCTTCAACGGTCTTGGCGGGATGGCCATCGTAGCGGCCTGGTGGGGCGTCTGGCATCTCCTCAGCGGACTGACGGTCTCCACCTGGTGGTCACGGCATCCGGTTCCCGTTCCCGAAGCGGCATGACGGCGCGCATCCTCGTCACGGGTGGGGCGGGCTTCATCGGGCAGCAAGTGGTCGCTCGCCTCGCGGCCGAACCGACAGTCGGTTTGCTGGTAAGCGCCGACGTCCGGGCCCATGACGCCCCGGGCGGGGCCGAAGCGATCGTCCTCGATGTTCGGGATCACGCGCTCGCTGACCTGCTGACCTCGCGCTCCGTGAATCGGGTCATCCACCTGGCCTCGATCGTGACGCCGCTCCCCCACCACACGAGGGAGTTCCTGCATTCGGTGGACGTAGAAGGGACCCTCAACGTCATCGAAGCATCTCTCGCGGCCGGGGTGGAGCACATCACGGTGACCTCCAGTGGCGCCGCCTACGGCTACCACGCGGACAATCCGGCCTGGATCGACGAGACCGATCCGTTACGGGGAAATCCCGAGTTCGCCTACTCCGACCACAAACGCATCGTGGAAGAGATACTCGCCGGCTACCGATCGTCGCATCCGGGGCTCCGCCAGCTGGTCTTTCGGCCGGGCACCATCCTCGGAGCGTCGGTGGACAACCAGATCACGGCCATGTTCGGATGGCCGGTCATCCTCGGCATCGCCGGGTCCGAGACACCGTTCGTATTCATCTGGGACACCGACGTCGTCGAGATCATCACCACCGGCTGTCTCTCCGGCCGGGAAGGCATCTACAACCTGGCGGGAGACGGGGCGGTGCCGCTCCGCCAGATCGCGAGTGAGCTCGACAAGCGCTTCCTGCCGGTGCCGGCGGCCGTCGTCAAGGCAGGTCTGGCCGTTCTCGGGGCCATGAAGGTGACCCCGTACGGGCCGGAGCAGGTCGACTTCCTCCGTTACCGGCCGGTGCTGTCGAATCGCCGCCTGATCGACGAGTTCGGGTACACGCCGGCGAGGACATCGCTCGAGGCGTTCCGGCACTGGAGAGACGCTCGTGGCTGAGGCTTTCGCCGGCATGACCGTGGTAATCACCGGCGCTGCAGGCGGCATCGGCCGGGAGTTGTGCGCCGCCTTCGGCAAGGAAGGTGCCCGGGTCGTGGCCATCGACCTCGAGGCCGGATCGCTCGAGGCAGTTGCCGAAGCCCACACCATCGACATCACCGACGCCGCAGCGGTGGAGGCGGCAATCGGGCGGCTGGAGCGGATCGACGTCCTCGTCCACGCGGCCGGCATCACCGCACTGGGGCCGCTGGCGGAGACACCGCTCGATGCCATCGACCGGGTGATCGATGTCAACCTGCGCGGAGCGATCATCGTCACCAAGGTCGCCCTCCCGGCGCTGCAAGCGAGCGCCGGCAGAATCGGCGTGCTGTCGAGCGTCTCCGGGTTTTCGCCCCTGCTCTACCGGACCGCATACGCCGCCTCGAAACACGGTCTCCACGGGTTCTTCGAGAGTCTTCGCACCGAACTGGTCGACGTTGGAGTGTCGGTCACCATGATCTGCCCGTCGTTCGTGCCCACTGGCATCGAGAATCGGGCCGCCTTCCGGGCGACCGGCGATACCGGTGGGTGGACGACCACTGGCGAACTCACAAGTGCCAGGGCACTGGCGACGATGATCGTCGAGGCGATGGCGGCCCGGCGACGCCTCGTGCTGCCGTCGCGGACTGCCCGGCTGGCGTGGATCGTCTCCCGTCTCGCTCCCGCTCGCTACGAGGCGGCCATGCGGCGCCGGATCAGGCGCTGAAGTGTCGCTCCACCGACAGTCCTTCGTGTGCCCGGGACGAGTTCGACGAAAGTGAGCCCATGCCATTCGAACAGGTGATGATCGAAAACGGACGGGGACAGCTCCTGGCTGCGCGATGCGACCTACCCGAGGGAGACGCCCGATCGGTCGCGCTGTTCGCCCACTGCTTCACCTGCACGAAGAACCTACGAGCCGTCGGTGCGATCAGCACCGCTCTCACCGACCGGGGATTCGCCGTGCTGCGATTCGACTTCACCGGTCTCGGTGAGAGCGAGGGCGAATTCGGGGCGACCAACTTCACGACCAACGTGTCCGACCTGGTCGCCGCCGCCGGTCACCTCAAAGATCGGATGGGTCCGGCGCGCCTGCTGATCGGCCATTCCCTGGGTGGTGCGGCCGTGCTGCAGGCGGCGGCCCAACTGGACGATGTCGAGGCGGTCGCCACCATCGGAGCCCCTGCCTCCCCCGACCATGTCGTGCATCTCCTCCAGGACGACATCCCCGAGATCGCCGCCCGGGGCGAAGCCACGGTGCTCCTGGCGGGCCGGCCGTTCCGAATCACCAAACAGTTCCTCGACGACCTGACCAGCCATGACCTCGCCAAAACCGTGGCCGGCCTGCACCGCCCGCTCCTGGTGATGCATTCCCCCACCGACAACACCGTCGGCGTCGAGAACGCAGGCATGATCTTCGACGCCGCTCGCCATCCGAAGAGCTTCGTGTCACTGGCGGAGGCGGATCACCTGCTGAGCGACGAGAAGGACGCCCTCTATGTCGGTGCCGTGATCGCCGCCTGGGCGGACCGCTACCTGGGTTGAGTCCGGATGCTCGCCCGTGGGTGGCCCTCGGGTCAGGCGGCCCGGCTGACGCCGGGATGGCAGACCCGGCAGTCGGGCCCGCAGCCCTCGATGGCCTCAGAGGCGATTCCCGCCTCGGCGAGCGTGCGTTCGATCTCCACGATGTCGTTCCACCCGCAGCGCGCCGATCGTGAACAGGGTCGAGCGTCGCATTCAATTCTGGTTGCTTTTAGTTGACGTTGGTTTACGATAGTTGGTATGGAAGTACGGGGAGGCTGGCGGCCGGCGGGTTCCCGGGTTCGGCCTGGCACCCGGGACGGCCGGCCCGGTAAGGTAGCGCGCATGAAAGTGAGGGGAAGGTCACTCTTCGTGCTGGCAGTGCTGGCCGCCGCCTGCTCGAATTCTGCGACGACGCCCACGTCGGCGCCCCCCGTGACGGCCGCGCCGGTCACGACCACCACCACCCCGCCGGCCACCACCACCACGACGACCACTATCGCCGCCACGACCATCCCCGCGACGACCACCACGCTCTCGGGTGACACGGTCGGCAACCCCGCCGCTCTGGAAGCCCTCATCGACCGGGTGGTGGCAGAGGTCGGTGCGGTGAACCTTGGCGGCCGCGAAAACGTGCCGGTGTTCAGCGCGAACGATCCGGACCCCTCGGTGGCGCTCAAGTCGAACCTTGACCTCGAGGACTGGGTCTTCAAGACCTTCCCAGATCCTGCGTGGGCCGAAGTGCTGACCTATCCCAATTCGCCAGCCT
>Ga0224512_10003342_pt1 | contig 14195 bp, 13 predicted proteins | sample SF_May12_sed_USG_4_FD_169103 | JGI IMG/M metagenome (GOLD analysis project Ga0224512, IMG submission 169103) | Sediment microbial communities from San Francisco Bay, California, United States - SF_May12_sed_USGS_13 | ecosystem: Environmental > Aquatic > Marine > Sediment | place: USA...
GTCAGGCGAGGGAGGCGAGGGCCTCCTTCCGGACGACCCGCGTCCCGGCGATGCGGTCCCCGAGCCTCTGGTGGTCGGGGTTGCGGAGCAGAGCGACCGTCTCCACCACGATGGCGAGGGGGAAAACCACGTAGAACAGGAACAGCACGTTCCGGAACGAGGAGTCGATGAAGTGTATGGGGCGCCCGTCCGTGTGAACGACCCTTATGCCCATCACTTTCTTGCCGATGCTCTGACCCGAGAGGATTCCGTCGCGGAAGAGGATGTACAGCATCGCCAGAAAGTGCCCGAAGCCTCCGAGCCCGTAGAACAGGGCGAGGTAGACGATCAGGTCGATGAGGAACGCGAGGGAGCGGGTCTGCCAGTCCGCTGCGGGGAATTCTTCCGTCAAGGATTTACCTCGATGCCGGTTTGGCCGTTTATTCTATCCATTTTCCTGCTTTCTCGTCACGCGTAAATCGTGTTAGGTTTTTCCATGAATGGGAGACTATCCATAGAAAGGAACTTGCTCTGACGCCCGGTATCCGGTGGACATTTCCTTTTTTCGCTATCTGGATCGGGGTTTTCGCGATAACGGTCCTGTCCATCGCCCTGTCGCCGGGTGGTTTTCGTCAGGCCGGACTCCCCGCATGGTTCGCCGTCTGCGGGGAATTCGCCCTCGGCGCCGCGCTGATCCTGTATCTCAACGGCAGGATCTTCCGGTCCGCCGACCGGTGGCAGAAAGAGATTTCCTCGGGTGCCGGGAAAGATTTCCCCGTCGAGGCGGGGCTCCTTACCCCGATTGCGGCTGCCGTGGCCGAACGGTGCGGGCGGGAGATCGCCTCCCTCGAGGAGGAAATCCGGACCCGCGAGGAGAAATTGCGGCAGTTCGAGCGCCTCCGCCGGGACCTGGAAGAGACCCAATCCCACCTGGAGGCAAAGATCAAGGACCTGCATTCCATCTACGAGGTCTCCACGGCGGTCGCCGGCACGCTGGACACCGAGGAGCTGTTCCGCATCATTCCCGAACGGGTCATGAAGGTGCTCGGGCTGAACGACTTCTGCGTTTTCCTCTACCAGCCGGAATCCGGAAATCTCGTGTGCCGCGCCTCCGCGGGGATGCCGCCCTCCGTCTCCTCCGACTTCGCCATCGGTCGCGGAGAAGGGATTTCGTGGCGGGTGTTCGAGTCCGGGGAGGCGGTCTACGTGCCGGATGTTCGGGCCACCCCGGATTTCCGTTATTACAACGGGGAGAAGCCGGAGGTACGGTCCTTTATGTCCGTTCCCTTGCTCTCGAAGGGAAAAGTGGTCGGCATCCTGAACGTCAACCACCCGGTTCCGAATGCTTTCGACGGGGAGTCGCTTGCGACGTTGCGCGTGCTGGCCACCTACATTGCGATCGCGGTCGAGAATGCCGAGCTCTTCCACTTCGTGAAAACGCTCGCGGACAAGGATTCCCTCACCCTTCTGCACAACCACGGGGCGTTCCACACGATGCTGCTGATCGAGATCGAAAGGGCCGCGCGATACGGACGCTCCCTCTCCGTGATCATGCTGGACCTCGACGGCTTCAAGGAAATCAACGACACGCACGGCCACATCGTCGGGGACCGCATCCTGATGATGACGGCGGGCGTTCTTTGCGCGCATCTTCGGAAGAGCGACGTGGCCGCCCGCTACGGGGGTGACGAGTTCGCCGTGATTCTCCCCGAGACGGACCTCGCGGCGACCTCCGCCATAGCGGGCCGCATAGCGGCGGGAATTTCCCAGGTCCGCCTCGACACCAAGGAGGGGGCGGCGATATCCTTTACCGCCAGCATCGGCTATGCGGCGTGCCTCCCGGATTCTCCGGAGCGGGAAACGATCCTGAATGTCGCCGACCGGCTGATGTACGAATCGAAACGGCGGGGGCGGGGAGGAATCCTGGGCGAGCAGCTCTGATCACGACCCGGGGCGTCCCGTCGGTTTCCCGCCGCCGTGTGGCACGGCTACCGGGAGGTGCGCCGCCCGCTCCCGGGAGGACTCACCCCCCAACCCGAAAAGGATCAGGAAACAATAAGAGAAGCCGGAGGAAATCCGAAACGGGCAGACGGCTGTGGTCGGAAAAAAGCCCCGGGAAATGGGAATTCCGGGATGTTTCAGGGAAGGACCGCGATGTCGAGTGAGAGCATGTCCCGGGCAAAAAAGTTCCTCGGAGAGCAGGGGAAAAAGATGACGTTTTTTTCCGGAGATGTCCCCACGACCGAAGAGCTGGAGCTCCTCAATGAGAACAGGAGGAGGGTGGCGCTGGTCATCCGGGCCCGCTGGATCCTCCTGGCGATCCTTTCGGTATACGGGGTGGTCGTCCACATCTTCTTCCAGCACGAAAGCGCAGATGTGGAATCCCTGACGTACGTCCACCTGATCGCTCCTTTCGCCGCCGTCCTGTTCGTCGCCGCCTACAACGCGTTTTTCCAGTACTGCTACCGCTGGTTCGTCCAGATCCGTTCGCTGAACCAGGCACAGCTTCTTTTCGACCTCCTCGTCGTGACGGTGATGGTCCACTTCAGCGGAGGCGCGGTCTCCTGGTTCTGGACGTTGTACATGGTCCTCACTCTCGAGGCCGCCCTGATCCTGGACAAGAAGTCGGACACTTACGCGATCGCCCTCGGAAGCTCGATCGCTTTCGGGGGTCTTCTCACCTTCGAGTTCTACCGGATCCTACCATCGGTGGCCATGCCCTTCGAGAACAACGTTCTCCAGCAAACCTACTCGTACGAGATGATCAAGTGGGCATGGGTCACCATCACCAACTTCTGCGTGGCTTTTGTGGCGGGGTTCATGATGGAGACGGTCCGCCAGCGGGAGGCCCGGCTGCGGGAGCTGGTGGTCCGGGACGCCCTGACGGGTCTGTACAATCGGCACTACTTCAACTACCGGCTCAATTCGGAGATCCAGCGAGCGAAGCGTTACGGGCGGTCGCTCTCCCTGCTCATACTGGACGTGGACGACTTCAAGAAGTACAACGACGAACATGGCCACCTTGCCGGGGACGCCCAGCTTCGGTCGCTTGCGGATATCCTGAAGTCCCACATCCGGAGAAGCGATGACAAGCTTTCCTACGAGGTGGACATCGCATGCCGGTATGGAGGGGAGGAGTTCGCGATCATCCTTCCCGAGTCCGTGTCCGCCCAGGGGATGGTCGCCGCCGAGCGCCTCCGCCGCCGGGTCGAGACGATAGGAGCCGTTTCCGTGGCCGAGCGGATCCGGAAGAAGATCGAGGAGACCCACCATGGAAAGGTGCAGATGACGGTGAGCATCGGCGTATCCTCCTATCCCGAACACGGCGTCGAGATCGACAGCCTGATCCGGGCCGCCGACGATGCCATGTACCTCGCCAAACGAAAGGGAAAGAACCGGGTTGTCGTGGCGGGGGGGGATCCCCGGGCGGGAACACCGGCGGGAGCGGCCCATGGATAGGAAAACCGTCGAGCAGTTCCGTCTCGCTCTGTTCGGCCGGATGGTGATGGGGGTTTCCCATGAGGTGGACAACCACCTGAGCGTCGTCCTCGGTTTCGCGGAACTTCTTCAGGCCATGGGGGCGGAAGAGAAGAAGGCGCTCGAAAGCGCAGGGAAGATCCTGTCGGCGGGGGAGAAGATCGCGGCGATCATCAAGCAGTTTTCCCACTACGTACGGCCCCACGCGCCGGTCGTCGAGTCGTTGTCCTTTTTCACCGTTCTTTCGGAACTCGTTCTGTTCTCGCGGTACGACCTGGGTCGTGGCAACGTCACCCTTGTGATGCCCGCCACGGAAGGGGCGGGGCGGATACAGGGAGACAGCAGGGATTACGCGCTGGCTCTTCTCGCGGTACTTCTCAACGGGGCGGAGGCGATGGCAGGGAGAGGGGGAGCGCTGACCGTAAGCACCGCCGTCCGGGAAGGATTCTTCCATGTCACCGTTGCCGACCAGGGGACAGGGATCCACCAGGAGATCATGCCCAGGATATTCGAGGAGGGGTTCACCACCAAACCGGGGTCCCTGCATTCGGGAATGGGGTTGCCCGTTGCCCGCCATATCGTTTCCGGAATGGGCGGGGACATTACCGTGGAGAACCTCACCGGCAAAGGATGCCTCGTCACCTTGCGGGTACCGGCCTCCTGACGGAGGGATGACTGGTGCCGAAGGGGGGATTTGAACCCCCACGTGGTTGCTTGCAAGAACGACGGCGACCACGCCCCCTCTCATTGAAGGGAAAATGGTTGCCCGAAGGTTGCCGAATGACTGTGGGCTAATGCTGGTTGGTTAACTGGGGACTATTACGAACGAGAAATACCGCGCTTTTTCCTCATCCCGACCATCAGCTTCATCACAACAGCAAGATCGTGATGAAAAGGACGCATGCGGTGAGTAGCACCAGCAGGATTTTTTCCACTATCCCATGGTTCACTTTCACGACGGATCTTCGGTCTGTTTCCTGCTGTTTGTCGGGAGTATCGAATAAGCCGGTATGGGAAGACTTAGTAAGAAGACGACGTGCAATGGGAGCATGCAAGGAAGAAGGGATCTGTTTCCCGCGTCGCGCCATGATGACCCTCCAAGAGGGGTCAGGCAGAGCGGTTAACAGGACTGCGAAATCCCTCAGAGCAATTCCGAAATATTCGTGATGCAATAGATATCAACGCTAATGGATATGTTAACAGAGTCAAGCGATATTTTATTTTTGATATAAGGTCTGTTTTATAGAGCGGGACGCCCCCAAAAATGGGCGAGAAAATAATTGGCGTAGACTCTCATTAAATACAGGAAAGACAGGTTACGGTCTGAGGGGACCCTGCGAGGGTTCGCCTATTCCGTTGCTCGGACTTCTCGGATGAGGGGAGCTGTAACGGATTCTCCCCTGCAGTCACTCACGGTAATTTCCTGTATCCTTGAAATATGCCCGAACGAAACATTGCGCAGTGTGTCGTTATCCTCACGGTTCTCTAGGAGGGAGGGAACATGGTCAAACGGATCAATGCTCTTATCCCGGACGAGATGCACAGGGCGCTTCGCGTGAAACTCGCGGAGGACGGAACGAACTTCTCCGACTGGCTTCGGGCACGGATTGAGGAATACGTAGGGGAGGGAGGGGAGAATGTAAAGTCCCAGATTGTGAGTCCTCCTGTTCCGACTTCCTTGCCTTATGGAAGGTCGCCGCACCTGGGGCATCCTGGTTCAGAACAACTTCCGAGGCTTGAGCGGAGACGGAAAAAAAGGGAGGGCTGACATGGGCGTCAAGGATGCCATTGCCTCTATTGAACAAGGAGATTACGAGAATGCGTATCGACTTATCAAACCACTTGCCGAGCAGGGCGATGCGCATGCCCAGTGCATCCTTGCCGCCATGTACTTCAATGGCCAAGGTTTTCCGCAGGACTACACCGAGGCGGCGAAGTGGTTCCGAAGGGCCGCCGAGCAGGGACATGCCGAAGCCCAGCACAACCTCGGCCTATTGTACAAGGTCGGCCAAGGAGTTCCGCAGGTCTATATTCTTTCGCATATGTGGTTCAATCTAGCGGCTTCGCAGTTACACGTACCAATGGAAGCGAGAGAGGCGGTTGTAAAGGAGCGAGATATTGTCGCCTCCAAGATGACCCCGGAGCAGATCGCCGAGGCGAACAAGCTAGCATGGGAGTGGAGGCCGAAGGAGGAGGTGAGATAGATGGGCGTCCATAAGCGAGGCGATACCGGGTGCATTTCCTATTTTCACAACGGGCAGATATATCTCACGGGCGACAGGACCAAGAACGGCAAGCCGCAAGACATCCCGGTGACACTCCCGCTTGTGGAGGAGCTTGCGCGGTTGCAGCGGCTCCGGGATGATGGGTGTGGGAAAATAATAGAATGTGGTGCCGAAGGGGGGATTTGAACCCCCACGTGGTTGCCCACACTAGACCCTGAATCTAGCGCGTCTGCCAGTTCCGCCACTTCGGCATCCGGGATGCGGGATATAAAATTATAGCAAAGGTCGTTTCGCAGGACACGGGAAAGTTGCTCCACCGGTGGGATCCCGGGGGAGTGGAAAGGGGGAATACGGTTGCGGGACCGGTCGTTTTGGGAAACATGGCTGCGTCAGAACGCGGACGGCTTGCGCAATCGCATGTCCTCCATCCGGGACTGGTACCGCGCCGCGGGCGTTGCTAAGGGCGAGCGAAGGGGTTTCCGGGCGGCACTGAAAGGCCTCGGGGAGGGGAGGGGGCGGAAAAAAGGAGGGAAGTTCCCGCGCATTCCCGCAGGAGGGAAAGCGGCGGCGTCCCGCGACATGCGTGGAGGAGAGGGGGGAAAGGGACGGAGGGAGGTCCAGCAGGAAGGACGCCTGCGAATGACGCGAGAAGGAAGATCCATCGTCGTCACGGACTCCCCCGGTGAGCCTGCGATCCGCATTCCCGGGACTGCTCTCTCCGGCGCCCTGCCCAAGGACCGCGTACTCGTCCGGCTGGAGAAGCGCCGCGGGCGGGCTCCCTCTTACGGGAAAATCATCCGTGTCGTAGAGCGGGGCATGAGGGAATTCGTCGGCCGGTACACCACGGCCGGAAAACGTCCGCTCATCCGTTTCCGCGACCGTGAGGCGGATCTCCTTCTTCCCGCGGAGGTGCCGGACGGCCTTGATCCCGCTCCCGGGGAACTCGTCCTGGCGGAAATCGCCGAATACCCGTCGGCGGGAAAGGAAGGGCGCGCGAGGATCGTGCGTCTCCTCGGGGAGAGCCACACGATGGATACTCTGGCCCTTGCCGTCACGTCGGCGAGGGGGCTGCCTGCGACCTTTTCCGAAGAGGCACTGGAGGAAGCGAGTCGCATCCCGCCGTCGGTCCGCTTCGCGGGAGGGAAAAAGAAGGGAAGCGAAGCGGATAGACTTCCGCGGGTCGACCAGCGGGGGATGCCGTACGTCACGATCGACGGGGAGGACGCCAGGGATTTCGACGACGCGGTCTGCCTCGTCCGCGAACGGGGGCGCGACCGTCTTCTCGTCGCCATCGCCGACGTTTCGCACTACGTCCCGGCGGGGGGACACATCGACCGGGACGCTTACGAGCGGGGAACGAGCGTGTATTACCCCGACCGGTGCATACCGATGCTGCCTCCGTCCCTCTCGGAGGGCGTGTGCAGCCTCAAGGCGGGGGTAAACCGGCTTACGGTCACCGTGGATATCCCCTTCAACGAACAGGGGAAGCCGAAGCCGGCCTCCTTCTACCTCTCCGTCATCCGGAGCAGGGCACGGCTTACCTACGACGACGTGCATACCTTTCTCGCCCGGCAGGGAGCCGGGGGGGGACGGGAGAAAATCCGGGGGGAGATCGGGGAGATGCTCCGGCGAATGGAAACGGTCGCGGGACGACTGACGCTTGCCCGCGTCGGCCGGGGAGCACTCGACTTCGAACTCCCGGAGACGAAGATCTTTGTGCGGGGCGGTCTCCCCCGGCAAGTGGCGGCGGTACCCCGATGGGAATCCCACCGGCTGATCGAGGAGTTCATGCTTCTGGCCAATACCGCGGTGGCCGAGTTCCTGTCCTCCCGGAACATGCCGTTCCTTTTCCGGATCCACGAGCAGCCTGCGGAAGACCGGATGGAGGATTTCGAGGAGGCCGCGGCGAGGATTCTCATGACGGTTCCGGCGACAAAGGGCCGGGACATCTCTTCCCGCCTGCAGGCGTGGGCCGCGGCGGCCCGCGGGGGGAAGTACGAGAGGCACATCAACATGCTTCTGCTCCGCAGCCTGATGCTTGCGCGATACGGCCCGGAGGCGGTCGGGCATTTCGGGCTCGCCCTCTCCCTGTACACCCATTTCACCTCTCCGATCCGCCGCTATCCCGACCTCGTCCTCCACCGGGTAATCAAAGCGACGCTGGGGGACAGGGAATACGCCCCTTATGTGAAGAGCGTCTCCGCATCCGGGAAGGAGATGGGGGCGCACCTGAGTGGCCGGGAGCGGAAGGCAATGGAGGCGGAACGCGATGTGGAGCAGCGTGCGAAAGCCCTGTATCTCTCCTCCCGGGCGGGAGAGACGTTTACCGGGTTCATCACCTCCCTCACCGGATACGGGTTCTACGTGGAACTGGACGACTGCCTTGTGGAGGGGTTCGTTCCAATATCGACTTTGCGGGACGACGAATACCGCTATTCCGCTGACCGGGGGGAGTGGCAGGGCATTGTCCGGAAGCGAAGGCTATCCCCGGGGGACCGGCTGGTCGTGCGGTTGCGGCGGGCGGATGTCGACCGCGGGGAAATAGACTTCCTTTTCGTTGAAAAACTTCCGGATTCTCTCTAGAATAAGGGACGATTTGGAGGGACTATGGCCGCCAAGCTGCTGCTCGCCGAGGACAGCCTTACCATCCAGAAGGTTTTCGAACTCGCTCTGAAGCAAACCGGGATCTCTCTCACCGTGGTCGACAACGGGGTCGACGCGATCCGGCTTGCGAAGGAGATCTCCCCCGACCTCGTGGTCGCCGATGTGTCCCTCCCCGGGAAGGAGGGGTTCGAGGTGGCCGCCGAATTGGGGACCGACGAAACGGGCCGTGCGGTTCCTGTACTCATCCTCGCCGGGACGCTCGCTCCCTTCAACGAGGAGAGGTTCCGGAGTTGCGGCGCGGCCGGGGTCCTGTTCAAACCGTTCGAGTCCCAGGAACTGATCGACAAGGTGGAAGCTCTGCTCCGGGGCAAGGAAGAGCCTGCTCCTGCGCCCGAGGACAAGGAAGAGGTCCCCCCTTTCGCGGAGGAACCCTGGGATTTCAGCGATGTTTTGAGCGAGATGGAGGAGGAAGCGGGGACGCCCTCCGGGACCCGGGCGGCAGGCGAGGAAGACCTGGCCGGAATGATGGCCGCTTCCGCGGGAGGCGCCGAGAGCACCTTTTCCCTGGGGGATTTCGATGTGTCCCTCGAGGATATCGAGGGGGGGGCGGAAAAGGAGGCGATACCCATGGAACCGGATGCCCCGGGGCAGGAAGAGTCGGTCGGGCTTGACCCTACCGAAGAGGAGAAGGAACAGATATCCCTGATGGAAGAGCACATCGGGGATGCCGGGTTCGACGACTCGCCGCCGGCCGTAACCGATCTCACCCCGGCGATCGAGGAGGTCGAGGACCTGGAGGAGATTGATATGTTGGAAGGACTGGAAGGAATAGAGGCGCCCGAAGGTGACGTTTCCGAATTGGCTCCTCAGGAAGAGACGGTGGTTCCCCCTCCTTTCGTTGCTCTCGGGACCGAATCCGCCGGTGCGGCGCCGGAGGATGTGCCCTCTTCTTCCACCGCCGAACCTCACCCCGGAGAAGCGGAATTCCGGGAGCTGTTCGCCGCAAGGGCGCAGGAGATCTTCGAGAAGGTAGCAGAGGAAACCGTGGAAAAGGTCATGTGGGAAATGATGGAGAACCTCACGAAGGAGTTCACCGAGATAATCCGGGAGTCCGTGGAGGCCGTGGCGTGGGAGGTTGTTCCGGCCATCACGGAAGCGCTCATCCGGGAGGAGATCGCCCGAATACGCGAGCAAACCGAGAAGGAATCCTTCTGAAGTCACCCCGCCGGCAGGCGAACCCCTATTGCACGGGAAGGTCGCTTGCGGGAAGGCCGGTACGACTCCGGCTTTCCCGCGAATCATACGGGTTTTGAGGCGAACGCGCATGGAAGCCAGGGACCAGGAGAAATCGTACGACCCGGCGGTTGCCGAGTCGAAGTGGTACGCCTACTGGGAAGAGCTATCCCTCTTCCGTGCGGATCCCGCCCGACCGGGCGATTCCTACTGTATCGTCATTCCGCCCCCCAACGTCACCGGCTCCCTTCACATGGGGCATGCACTCAACGTGACCCTCCAAGACGTCCTGATCCGCTACCACCGGATGCTGGGAAAAAACGTTCTCTGGCTCCCGGGAACCGACCATGCGGGAATCGCCACGCAAAACGTGGTCGAACGCCTGCTCGCGAGCGAGGGGGTCGACCGGCAGTCGCTGGGGAGGGAAACATTCGAGGAACGGGTCTGGAAGTGGAAGGAGGAAAGCGGCGGGGCCATCCTGAACCAGCTCAAGCGGCTGGGTGCGGCATGCGACTGGAGCCGGGAGCGGTTCACGATGGACGAAGGGCTGTCCCGAGCGGTACGGGAAGCATTCGTTTTGCTTCACCGCAAGGGGCTCATCTATCGTGGCCGTTACATCATCAACTGGTGCCCCCGATGCCATACGGCGCTCTCCGACCTCGAAGTAGCGCACGTGGAGACGAAAGGGGGCCTGTATTACATCCGGTATCCCGAGTTTTCGGGAAGGCGAAACGTGGTGGTGGCCACGACCCGCCCCGAAACGATGCTGGGGGACACGGCGGTCGCCGTGCACCCGAAGGACGAGCGATATGCGGGCAGGATCGGCGTGACGTTGCGTCTGCCCATCATGAACCGCCCCATCCCCCTGCTTTCCGACGAGATGGTGGACCCCGCATTCGGAACCGGCGCCGTGAAGATCACGCCTGCCCATGATCCGAACGACTTCGAGGTGGCCAAACGACACAATCTGCCCGCCGTGCGGGTAATCGACGATGCGGGAAAAATGACGGGCGAGACCGGGCCATTCGCGGGGATGGACCGGTTTGCCTGCCGCGAGGCGGTTCTCGAAAGCCTCCGAAAGGAAGGGTTCCTCGTCAAGGAGGAGCAGTACCTCCACAACGTTGGCCATTGCTACCGGTGCAAGACGGTGGTCGAACCCACCGAAAGCATCCAATGGTTCGTGAAGACGAAACCCCTTGCCGAACCCGCGATCCGGGCCATTCAGTCGGGAGAGACCCGGATCATTCCCCCGAACTGGGAACGGACCTATTTCGACTGGATGGAGAACATACGGGACTGGTGCATCTCCCGCCAGATCTGGTGGGGGCACCGGATTCCCGCCTACCACTGCCTCGCCTGCGGCCTGACGATGGTGGAGGTCGACGCGCCGGACCGGTGCTCTTCCTGCGGATCGGACAACCTCCGCCGGGAGGAGGATGTGCTGGACACGTGGTTCTCCTCCGCGTTGTGGCCCTTCTCTACGCTGGGCTGGCCGGAACGGACCGAGGATCTTTCCCGGTATTACCCCACCTCCGCGCTCGTCACGGGATTCGACATCCTCTTTTTCTGGGTGGCAAGGATGATGATGATGGGGATCGAGCTTACGGGGAAGGCTCCCTTCCGCGACGTGGTGATCCACGCGCTCGTCCGGGATCCGAAAGGGGAGAAGATGAGCAAGACCCGCGGCAACGTCATCGATCCGCTCGATCTGATGGAGCGCTTCGGGACCGATGCATTCCGGTTCACGCTCCTTGCGCTCGCCGCCCAGGGACGTGACATTCGGATGTCCGACGAACGCCTCGAAGGGTACCGCAACTTCATGAACAAGCTTTTTCAGGCGGGCCGGTTCGTCCGGATGCACGCGGACGACAGCACCCCAAGAGGCCTCCCTTCGGAGCTGTCCGTTGTGGACCGCTGGATCCTGTCCCGCCTGCAGCGGGCGATCGATGAGATCCGGAAAGGAATCGAGGAGTACCGATTCAACGAGGCGAGTTCGGTGTTCTACCAGTTCACCTGGCACGAGTTCTGCGATTGGTACCTGGAGATGATCAAGCCCTCGCTTCAGCCGGATGCGCCCGCGGAGACGCGGGAGCGCCAGCGTGCCGTGCTGTTGTGCGTGTTCGAGACGATTCTCAGGCTTTCCCATCCCTTCCTGCCGTTTCTCACGGAGGAGATCTGGCATTTGCTGCCGGGAGAGCGGGGAAGCATCTTGACGGAGGAGTACCCGGAGGCCGACCCGGACCGGACCGACGTCGATGTCGAGGAGGACATGGGGCATCTCATGGAGATCATTCGCGCCGTACGGAACATGCGAAGCGAGCTGCACGTGCCGACTGCGAAACGGGTGGAGGTCCGCCTGAAGGGACAGCCGGAGGATCTCGCGTTCCTGCGCGATCACGAGGAGATCATCCTTCGGCTGGCGCGGGCCGGAAAGGTGGTACACAAGGAGCCCGAATACATCCCGGTCGAGGATGCCACAGCCGTGGTGAACGACATCGAGGTGTGCCTGCCCCTGGCCGGTCTCATCGATTTCCGAAAGGAAGCCTTGCGTCTCCGTAAGGAGATCGACAAAGCCAACACGGAGCACTCCGTCGTGTGCGCGAAGCTGGGGAACGAAAAATTCCTGGCGAACGCCCCCGGGGACATCGTCGAAGCGCACCGGATCCGCAAGGGGGACCTCGAGCTGAAGCTCGACAGCCTTTCCCGGAACCTTGTCCTCGTGACCCGATACCTGTCATGATCTCGCGGCTCGAATACGAGGGGATAGTCGGCGCTGCGCTACGGGAAGACGCGCCGTTTGGCGACCCTTTCGGTTCCTCCTTCTCCGGGCAGGCCCACGGCTCGTTCGTCGCCGGGGCCAAAGGAGTCTTCTGCGGCGGTATGGTGGCGGTCGAGGTGTTCCGCCAGGTCGACCCGCAGGTCGCGGCGACGTTCCTTCGGGAAGGAACCCGGGTGTCCCGGGGGATGAAGGTGGGGGAAGCCGAGGGGACGGCGTCGTCGCTTCTCCGCGGGGAACGAGTCGCCCTGAATTTCCTCCAGCGGCTCTCCGGCGTCGCCTCGACAACAGCCGCGTACGTCGAACGCGTGGCCCCGCACGGCACCCGCATCCTGGACACCCGGAAAACCACTCCGCTGCTCAGGGCATTGGAAAAGTACGCGGTGCGGGTCGGCGGCGGGCACAACCACCGGTTTTCCCTTTCGGACGGTGTGCTCATAAAGGAGAACGCCGTTCGGGCGGCAGGCAGCATCACTATGGCCGTGACGGCGGCCCGGAAGGCGGCGCATCATCTCGCCCGGGTGGAGGTGGAGGTGGAGAGTCTTACCCAGGCGGAGGAGGCGGTCGACGTCGGCGCGACCGCGCTGCTTCTCGACAACATGACTCCCGATGAAGTACGGGAGGCGGTGGACCGGTACGGGGAGAAGGTTCTCCTCGAAGCGTCCGGGGGCATCCACCTGGGGAACGTGGGGGAATACGCACGGGCCGGCGTGGCGGCGATTTCGATCGGAGCCCTTACGCATTCCGCCCCGGCGCTCGACATCTCCTTCGAGCTCGATCCGTGAAACGGATCCGCTCCGGAATCCTCGCCTGGGGCATCCTTTCCGCGATCCTTTTTTCGCTTGCCAACGCGCAGGAGAAAGAGACGGGGGGATACCGGCTGTACGAGGCCACGGCGGCGACGGTGAACGGGGAAGTCCTCTTTCTTTCCGACGTCATTCGGGAGTCGTGTCTTCGGGCGTGCGGTGCCTTCCCGGGGGACGAGATGGTCATGTTGTCCCTCTCCGAGGCCCGGGACAGGCTGATCTCTGACATCCTCGTCAGGCAGGAGGAGGAAAAGCTGGCGCTGGGGACGGTCGACAACACAGCATTGCAGAAAGCGGTCGCCGGGGCATCGGCTGCTATGGAATCGTGTCCCTTCCCCTGCGCGAAGGAGATATCAAGTGAACAGGTCCGGGATTACGCCGCGAGACGACTTCTGGTCCAGGAATTTCTCCGGAAGCGCATTTCGGTGTTCGTCGACGTGAAGGAGGAAGAACTGGTGAGGGCGGTTCAGCGCCGGGCCTCGCGGTCGGGAGTGCGCCCCGGGGATGTCCCGAGGGAGGCGGTGAGGAAGGAACTCCTCGAAGAGAGTTCGGCAAGGGAAATCCGAAACTGGTTCGACCGGGCGACATCGAAATCGAAGATTCTGTTGGCCCCCCTGGAGGAGAGATGAACGCGGACAGGTATGCCCTGACGGTCCGGTCCTCGTTTTCCGCGGCCCACCGGCTGGCGGAATACGAGGGCAACTGCGAGAGGCTCCACGGGCACAACTGGCAGGTAGAGATCACCGTGGAGTCGGGGGAACTCGATTCCCGGGGGATGGCTCTCGACTTTCGGGTGATGAAGACCGCCCTCGGCGAAATCCTCTCGCGGATGGACCACAAGTACCTCAACGAGGTTCCCCCGTTTCACGGCCAGAACCCGTCGTCGGAGAACATCGCGCGTTACATCTTTGACGAGATGGATGGGAAAATCCCGCCCCCGGTCCGGCTGTCCCGGGTTACCGTGTGGGAATCCGACGATGCATGGGCCGAGTACTCGCGCCCACGCCGGTAGCCTCCTACGTTTTCACCGACTCGTTCAACCCCTTGAGCAGTGTTTCAAGGTCGATCTTGTGGACTTTCGCCCCGTGCGCGAGG
>Ga0224512_10003343_pt1 | contig 14194 bp, 13 predicted proteins | sample SF_May12_sed_USG_4_FD_169103 | JGI IMG/M metagenome (GOLD analysis project Ga0224512, IMG submission 169103) | Sediment microbial communities from San Francisco Bay, California, United States - SF_May12_sed_USGS_13 | ecosystem: Environmental > Aquatic > Marine > Sediment | place: USA...
GGGCGCGCGGAGATCGTCGACGCCGCGCGCAAGCTGCTGCGCGAATCCGAGCTCGGGAAGATCGACCCGGAGAGCCTCGACGAGAAGACCTTCGCGGCACACCTCTACGATGCCGAGCTGCCGGATCCCGACCTCCTGATCCGAACCGGCGCCGAGTCCCGGGTTTCGAACTTCCTGCTCTGGCAGATCGCCTACACGGAGATCTACACCACCGACCTCATGTGGCCGGACTTCCGCAAGCCGGACCTCGTCGAGGCGCTGCTCGCCTACCAGGCGCGCGAGCGCCGCTTCGGGCTGACCGGTGCCCAGGTGCGCGGCGGGAAGGGCGTCGATGCGTAGGCTGGCGGTGCTGGGCAGCACCGGGAGCGTCGGCGAGCAGGCCCTGGCCGTGGCGGAGACCTTCGCGGATCGGTACCGGGTCGTCGCGCTCGCCGCCGGCCGCAACGTCGAGAAGCTGGCGGAGCAGGTGCGTCGTTTCGAACCGGCGCTCGTCTCGGTGGCCGACGCGGCGTGCGCGGACCTGCTGCGCCGACGCCTGGACCGGGACGATCTCGTCATCGAGTGCGGTGCCGAGGGCCTGGACGCGGTCGCGACCCATCCCGCCGATCTGGTCGTGGCGGGCCTCGGGGGCGCGATCGGGTTGCGCCCGACGCTGGCCGCGATCCGCGCCGGGCGCGACGTCGCGCTCGCCAACAAAGAGGTTCTGGTGACGGCCGGGGCGCTGGTGCTGCGCGAAGCGCGCGCCTGCGGGTCGACGCTCCTGCCCGTCGACAGCGAGCACAGCGCCATCTTCCAGGCGCTGGCGGGCCAGCGGCGCGAGGACGTGTCGCGCCTGATCCTGACCGCCTCGGGTGGGCCCTTCCGGGAGTGGTCGCCGGAGCGGATTGCGGGCGCGACGGTCGAGCAGGCGCTCGACCACCCCAACTGGGACATGGGGCCGAAGATCACGATCGACTCGGCCACGCTGATGAACAAGGGCCTCGAGGTGATCGAGGCGCGCTGGCTCTTCGACGTGCTGCCGCAGCACGTCGACGTGATCGTACACCCGCAGTCGATCGTCCACTCCATGGTCGAGTTCCGGGACGGCTCGGTGATGGCCCAGCTCGGCCTGCCCGACATGCGCGTGCCGATTGCCGTGGCCCTCGCCCATCCGGAGCGACTCCCGCTGGATCTGCCGCGCCTCGACCTGACCGCCCTCGGCCGCCTCGACTTCGAGGCGCCCGACCGCGAGCGCTTTCCGTGCCTCGACCTGGCCTACGCCGCGCTCGCCGCCGACGAGGCGGCGCCCGCGGTGTTGAACGCGGCCAACGAGGTCTCCGTGGGGGCCTTCCTGGACGGCGCGATCCCGTTTCCGGCGATCGCCACCGCCAACGCCGCGGTGCTCGATGCACACGTGGCGCGCGCAGGCGCCGTCGCGTTGCGCGACCTGAAGGACGTGGCCGAGGCAGACGCCTGGGGCCGCGACCGCGCGCGCGCGTGGCTCGCGAGCGCGAAGAGGGTCGCTGGGTGATGGTGCTCTCGTACCTGTTTGCCTTCGTCGTGATGCTCAGCGTGCTCATCTTCGTGCACGAGGCGGGGCACTTCATCGCGGCCAAGCTGTGCGGCGTACGCGTGCTCAAGTTCTCGCTGGGCTTCGGCCCCGCGATCGGCTTCGGGCGCCATCGCCTGTCCTGGACGCGCGGGGGAACGGAGTACGTGCTCGCCTGGATCCCGCTCGGCGGCTTCGTCAAGATGCTGGGCGAGAACCCGGACGAGGCGGCCGACGCCGAAGTCACGGCCCACCCCGGCGAATCGCTTCCCGGCAAGCGGCTGTGGCAGAAGCTCTCGATCGTCTTCGCCGGGCCGGCGATGAATCTCGCCTTTCCCGTGGTGGTCTTCGTCGCAACCCTCGCCGTGGGGATCGATCGGCGCGACGCCGTGATCGGCGTCGTCGAGGCGGGCTCGCCGGCGATGACGGCGAGCCTCGAGCCGGGCGATCGCATCGTCGCGCTGGACGGGGAGCGGATCCGCTGGTGGGACGAGCTGGACGAGGCGGTCTACCCGCGCCCGGGTGAGGCGCTGACGCTCGTCGCCGAGCGCGACGGGGCGCAGCGCGAGATCGCGCTCACGATCGGCGCGCGCTCGGCCCTGGACGAGTTTGGGCAGGTCCGCGAGGTAGGCTGGCTGGGCCTCGGCCACAGCCGGCTCCGGGCCATGATCGGCATTCCCGACGCGGTCTCGGCGGCGGCCGCCGCGGGCCTGCAGCCCGGCGACGTGGTGAGTGCGGTTGCGGGCGCGCCGGTGGAGGACTGGCACGGCTTCGCCCGCGCCTACGCGGCCGCCGGAACGGGCGTCGCGGTCGCGCTCGAGGTCGAGCGCGGCGAGGGAGAGGCGAGCGAAAGCCTCCACGTCTCCTTGCCGGGTCTCGGCGACGTTTCGGCGCTCGGGGTCGTTCCCACGAGCGTGTTGATCTCGGACATCTCACCCGGCTCGCCCGCGGCGCGCGGCGGCCTGGAGCCGGGCGACCTCATCCTCTCGGTCGACGGCGAGACCGTGGGAAGCTTCAACTCCTTCGCCGAGACGGTGCGAACGAGCGGGGGGCGCACGCTCCGGCTGGTCTATGCGCGCGACGGTCGCCTCCAGCAAGTCGCCATCGCGCCCGAGCTCCTCTCCGCCGAGGTCGGACTCGGAATCGAGGAGCAGCGCTACATGGTCGGCATCACCGCCGAGTCCGCCTCGCTGCCCGGCTCCGTGGCCCTCGACCGCGAGCGCAACCCCTTCGTGTCCTTCCCGCGGGCGGTGGGGATGACCGTCGACATGACCCGAAACTTCCTGCGCGGCCTCGGCAAGCTCGTCACCGGCGAGGTGTCGCGCAAGCAGCTGGCGGGGCCGATCGGAATCGCCGAGATCGCGGGCAACGCGTTCCAGCGCGGCTGGCAGACCTACCTCGCCGTGATGGTTCTGATCAGCATCAACCTCGGGATCCTGAACCTGCTGCCCATCCCGATTCTCGACGGCGGCCAAGCCCTGCTGTTCCTCATCGAAGGCGTCAAGCGCGGACCGCTCTCGCTGCGCACGCGCGAGCTCGTGCAGCAGGTGGGCCTCACCATGCTCGTGCTGCTCATGGGGCTGGCCTTCTGGAACGACATCGCCCGCAACTGGTCCCGGGTGGTCGACTGGCTGCGGACCGGGTCCGGCCTGTAGGGCCGCCCGGCGGGTGGGCTCGCCGCCGTCGCTGCTCCTCGCCTTCGAGACCGCCACTCGCGCCGTCTCGGTCGCCCTGCTGCGCGGCGGCGACCTCGTGGCCGAGGAGCTCGCGCCGGGTGACCGCACCACCGCCGAGACGCTGCTCCCCGCGCTCGACGCGCTGCTGGCGCGCGCCGGCCTCACGCTCGCGGCCGTCGACGCCTTTGCCGTCTCCGTCGGCCCCGGCTCCTTCACGGGCCTGCGGGTGGGGATCGCGACCGTGAAGGGCCTCGCCTTTGGCAGCGGACGCCGCGTGGCGCCGGTCCCGACGCTGGCGGCGCTGGCCCGGACGGCGACGGAGCCCCGGGACGTCGTGGTCGCCATGCTCGACGCCCGCCGCGGCGAGGTCTACGCCGCCGCCTACGCCCTGGCCGCCGGCGCGGCGCTGCCGCGCGAGATCGTGCCGGCGGGCGTGTACACGGGCGAGGCGCTGGCCCGGCGGCTGCCGCCGGACTGCGTGCTCGTAGGCGACGGGGTCGGGGTCTGCGGCGACTGGCTCCGGGCGCGGCTGGGGGAAGGCGTCGCGCTGCAGCCGCTGCCGGAGCGGGAGCCCCGAGCCCGGCACATAGGGGCGCTCGGTGCGGCGATGCTGGCCGTGGGCGGCGGCGTCGCCGCCGCCGACCTCGTGCCGCGCTACCTGCGGCGCGCCGAGGCCGAGGTCAAGCGCACGGGTGAGCGCTTCGAGTCCCCCCGGCCCTCGGGCGGGGGGCGCTGAAGGCGCGGGAACGCGGCTAAAGGCGCAACTCCACAGCGAATTCGCAATACTTACCCGTTACCCGTTACCCGGCACACCGGCGGTGATCCAAGACAACAGGGACCGACCCGCGATGGCACTCAATATCTACTACGACAAGGACGCCGATCTGGGGCGCCTCGAGGGCCGGACGCTCGCGGTCATCGGGTACGGCAGCCAGGGACACGCCCACGCCCAGAACCTGAACCACTCGGGCCTCTCCGTGGTCGTGGGGGTGCGCAAGCAGTCGCCCTCGTGGGCCAAGGCGGAGGCGGCGGGCCTGCGGGTGCTGACGCCGGCGGAGGCCGCCAGCCAGGCCGACATCGTGATGCTGACGCTCCCCGACGAGACCGCGGCCGACATCTACCGCGAGGAGATCGAGCCGCAGCTCCAGAGCGGCAACTACCTGGCCGTCGCCCACGGCTTCAACATCCACTTCGGTTTCATCCACCCGCCCGAAGGCGTGAACGTCTTCCTGGTCGCGCCCAAGGGCCCCGGCCACACCGTGCGCCAGCACTACGAGGAGGGCCGGGGCGTCCCGTCGCTCGTGGCCGTGGCCGCCGATCCGTCCGGCGACACGCTCCAGGTGGCGCTGGCCTACGCGAAGGGCATCGGGGCGGGGCGAGCCGGCATCATCGAGACGACCTTCCGGGAGGAGACGGAGACGGATCTGTTCGGCGAGCAGGTGGTGCTCTGCGGCGGCCTCACCTCGCTCATGACCGCCGCCTACGAGACGCTCGTGGAAGCCGGCTACTCGCCCGAAATGGCCTACTTCGAGACCATCCACGAGGTGAAGCTCATCGTGGACCTGATCTACGCGGGCGGCATCGCGGACATGCGCTATTCGGTGTCCAACACCGCGGAGTACGGCGACCTCACACGCGGGCCGCGGGTGATCGACGAATCCGTGAAGCAGCGCATGCGGGAGGTCTTGGCCGAGATCCAGTCCGGGCGCTTCGCGCGGGAATGGGTGCTCGAGAACAAGGCCGGCGGCATCGCCTTCGAGGCGCTACGCGAGCGGGCCCGCGCGCATCCGCTGGAGGAGGTCGGCGCCCGACTGCGGAGCCTGATGCCGTGGCTGAAGGAGAAGCTTCTCGTGGACCGCACCCGGAACTGACGTGAGCGAAGCGGCACCCGAGCCGGCGGCGACGCCGCCGCCGCAGGCCTCGCCCGCGGAGCCGATCTTCGCCGAGCGCCTCACCGCGCCCGTCGTGCGCGACGCCCTCGTCCTGGGCGTGGCGCCCCTCGCGCTGGCGGGCGTGGCGGGGATGCTGGGCGCGACGGCGCTGGGCTTCGCGCTGATGGCGCTCGCGGTGTTCGTGGCGTTCTTCTTCCGGAACCCCCGGCGTGAGATCGCCGGCGACGAGCGCAGCGTCGTGGCGCCCGCCGACGGGCGGGTGCTCGACGTCGGCGAGATCGAACGGGCCGACGGCTCGAAGGCGCTGCGCATCGGCATCTTCCTCTCGGTCTTCAACGTGCACGTGAACCGCTGCCCGGTGGCCGGGCGCGTCGTCGCGATCGAGCGCGGGGGCTCTCGCTACCGCGCGGCGTTCGACCGGCGGGCCGAGGGCGACAACGTGCGTTGCACCATGACCCTCGAGACGGCGCTCGGCGAGCGCGTCGAGGTGTCGCAGATCACCGGGCTGATCGCACGGCGCATCGTCTGCCACCCGACGCCCGGGGAGTGGGTGCCGCGCGGGTCGCGCTACGGGCTCATCCGTTTCGGCTCCCGCACCGACGTGGTGCTTCCGCTCGCCAGCGAGGCCTGCGTCGCTCGCGGCGACCGCGTGCGCGGGGGCAGCAGCGTGCTCGCCCGGCTGCCGGAGCGCGCGGCGGGAGGAGGCCGGACATGACGGACCCCGAGGTCGAGACACCGAAGCGCCGTTTCCGCGGAAGCAGAGGTCCGACGGGTGAGGAGCGCGCGCCCCGGCGCGGGCTCTACCTGCTGCCGCACCTCATCACGACGGCGGGGATCTTCTTCGGCTTCTACGCCATCGTGCAGGCCTTCACCGGCAATCCGGACTTCGCGGCCGTGGGCATCATCCTCGCCATCGTCTGCGACACCCTCGACGGCCGCGTGGCGCGCATGGCGGGGTCCGCCAGCCGCTTCGGTCTCGAGTACGACTCGATCGCCGACACCGTCTCGTTCGGCGTCGCCCCGGCGATGCTCGCGTTCGGAGCGGGCAACCTCAACGTGCTCGGTCGACCGGGTTGGGTGATGGCCTTTCTCTTCACGGTTTGCGCGGCGTTGCGCCTCGCGCGCTTCAACATCTCGCCCGGCCGCTACCGCGGGCGCTTCGAGGGGTTGCCGAGCCCTGCCGCCGCGGGGGTCGTCGCCACGACGCAGCTGTTCGCGTCCTTCGTCCGCGAGCACGGTCTGGCCTGGAACGCGCCGGAGTTCACGGTGGCGGCGGGCATGGCGATCCTGGGCCTGCTGATGGTGAGTCCCGTCCCCTATCGCAACTTCAAGGAGATCGACCTCCGCCACTCGTACCGGACGCTGGTCATCGTGGTCGTGGCGATCGTGCTGGTCATCCAGGAGCCCAGCGTGAGCCTCTTCGCGCTGAGTCTGCTCTACGCCGTGTCCGGTCCGATCGAGTGGTTGTGGCGGCTGTACACGAAGCAGCCGCTGGAAGAGATCGCGGAACCCGTTTCCACGGAGCCCCAGGAAGGGGAACTGGATAGGATGACGTCATGAGCGAGAGCGAGATCATTCGGATCTTCGACACGACGCTGCGCGACGGCGAGCAGTCGCCCGGCTGCAGCATGAACCTTTCGGAGAAGCTCGCGCTGGCGCGCCAACTCGAGCGGCTCGGCGTGGACGTGATCGAAGCCGGCTTTCCCATCGCGAGCGAGGGGGACTTCGAGTCCGTGCGCGCCGTCGCCCAGGAGGTGCGAAACACGAGCATCTGCGGTCTGGCCCGCACCGGCTCCGCGGACATCGAGCGCGCCGCGCAGGCGTTGGAGGGCGCGGCGAGCCCGCGCATCCACACCTTCATCGCCACCAGCGACATCCACATGGATCACAAGCTGCGGATGGGCCGGGAGCAGGTGCTGGCCGAGGTGGACCGCGCCGTGCGACAGGCGCGGGGCCACTGCGACGACGTCGAGTTCTCAGCCGAGGACGCCACGCGATCCGACCGCGACTTCCTGGTCCAGGTGTTCTCGGTCGCCATCGAGGCGGGCGCTTCGACGCTCAACGTCCCGGACACCGTGGGCTACACGCAGCCCGAGGAGTTCGCCGATCTCATCCGCTTCCTGCGGGCGCAGGTTCCGGGCGCGGAGAAGGTGGTCTTCGCCGTGCACTGCCACAACGACCTGGGGGTCGCGGTGGCCAACAGCCTGGCGGCGGTGTGCGCCGGGGCACGGCAGGTCGAGTGCACCCTGAACGGCATCGGCGAGCGTGCCGGCAACACCTCGATGGAAGAGGTCGTGATGGCCGTGAAGACGCGTCCCGACGTCTTCGCCGGGCTCGACACGAACATCCGCACCACCGAGATCTACCCCGCGAGTCGGATGCTCGCTTCGATCATCGGCGTCCCGGTGCCGCCCAACAAGGCCGTCGTCGGCGACAACGCGTTCGCCCACGAGGCCGGCATCCACCAGGACGGCGTGCTCAAGGCCGCGATCACCTACGAGATCATGACGCCCCAGTCGATCGGGCGGCCCTCGAACGAGCTGGTCATGGGGAAGCACTCCGGGCGGCACGCCTTCCACGAGCGCCTCAAGGAGCTGGGTTTCGACCTCGAGGGCGAGGAGTTCCAGCTGGCCTTCCGGCGCTTCAAGGACCTGGCCGACAAGAAGAAGACCATCTTCAACGAGGACATCGAGGCCATCGTCGCCGACTCGGTGATTCGCGAGGACGACCGCTTCGCGGTGGAGGAGATCTCGGTGCACTCCGGCACCTTCGCCAAGCCGACGGCGACGGTCGGGCTTCGGATCGACGGCGAGGCAATGAAGGCCACGGCCCTCGGCGTGGGCCCGGTGGACGCCGTCTTCAAGGCCATCGCGGATCTCACGGACACCAAGAGCGAGCTGCTGCGCTTCCAGGTCAACGCCATCACCGGCGGCATGGACGCGCAGGGCGAGGTGTTCGTGACGGTGAGCCAGGACGGTCGGCGCGTGATCGGCCACGGCGCCGATCCCGACATCATCGTGGCGAGCGCCAAGGCCTACGTTCACGCGCTCAACAAGCTCGCCTGGCACAAGCGTCGCCGGGCCGTCGCCGGGCCCCGGGGCATCTAGGACCGCCGTGCCGCGCGTCCTGCTCCTGCCCGGAGACGGGGTCGGCCCCGAGGTCACGGACGCGGCGCGCGGCGTGCTGGAGGCGGTCGTCCGACGTTTCGGCGTCGACCTCGACTTCGACGAGGGGCTGATCGGGGGCGCCTCCATCGACGCCTGCGGCAGTCCGCTGGCCGACGACGTCCTGGAGCGGGCGCGCGCCTGCCGCGCCGTCCTCCTGGGCGCGGTGGGCGGCCCGCGCTGGGACCCGCTGCCCGTGGACGCGCGACCGGAGAAGGGCCTGCTGCGCATCCGCAAGGAGCTGGGGCTGTTCGCGAACCTGCGCCCGGCCCGCGTCTTTCCCGCCCTCGTCGGGGCCTCGACCCTGCGGCCCGAGGTCGTGGAGGGCATCGACCTGCTCGTCGTCCGCGAGCTGACCGGAGGGATCTACTTCGGAGAGCCGAGGGGCATCGCGCTCGTCGACGGCCGCCGCGAGGCTCGAAACACCATGGTGTATGACGAGGTGGAGATCGCCCGCATCGCGCGCGTGGCCTTCGAGGCGGCGGGGCGCCGTCGGCGCGAGCTGTGCCACGTGCACAAGGCCAACGTGCTGGAAGTCTCGCAGCTCTGGGTGATGGTGGTGGAGGAGGTCGCGAAGGACTACCCGGAGGTGCGCTTGAGCCACCAGCTCGTCGACTCGATGGCCATGCTCCTGTTGCGGAGTCCGCGGGACTACGACGTGATCGTCACCGCCAACCTGTTCGGCGACATCCTGTCCGACGAAGCGGCGATGATCACGGGGTCCCTCGGCATGCTGCCCTCGGCGAGCCTCGGCGAGGGAGGGATCGGGCTCTACGAGCCCGTACACGGCTCGGCGCCCGACATCGCCGGACGCGACGCAGCCAACCCCCTGGCGGCGATCCTGTCCGCCGCCATGCTGCTCGAGCACTCCCTGGATGCGCCCGAGGCGGCGCGGGCGGTGCGCGAGGCGGTGGCGGGGGTCCTGTCCGACGGGCATCGAACGGCCGACCTCGTGCCGGCGGGGGACGCGACCCCGATCAGCGGCTGCCGCGCCATGGGCGACCACGTCGTCGCGAAGCTGGAGGCGGCGTAGTGGCCCGCGCCGGGTTACGGATCGGCGTCGTGGGCGCGACCGGGGCGCTGGGGAGCGAGGTGCTCCGGGCGCTTTCGCATTCCTCGCTGCACGTGCGCGAGATCGTCCCGATCGCGAGCGACCGCTCGCTGGGACGCGACATCGAGTTCCAGGACGCGGTCTACCCCGTCGAGACCGAGCGCCCGAGCCTGCGCGGGCTCGACCTGCTGCTCCTGTGCGCGCCGGCCGAGGCGTCGCTGGGCTACGTCCGCGATGCGCTCCGGGCCGAGGTGGCCTGCATCGACCTCTCGGGGGCGACTGCCGGGTCGCCGGAGGTTCCGCTCTGCGTGGCCGAGTTCGGCGGCGAGCCCGAGGGCGCGCGCGCGCCGATCGTGGCGACACCGACCGGCGCCGCGCTGGCGTGGGCGCTCGTGCTGCGCCCGCTCGACGCGCGCGCCCGCCTGCGGCGGGTCACGGGAACCGGCCTCGAGGGGGCGTCCGTGGGGGGGCGTGAAGGGATCGAGTCCCTCTTCGCGGAGAGCCAAGCGATCTTCAACCAGGAGGAGCCGTCCGTAGCCGGGGTCTTCCCGGGCCCGGTCGCCTTCGACTGCCTGCCGGTGGTGGGAGCGGTCGGGGAGGGTGGCCACAGCCGGCACGAGATGCAGCTCGCGCAGACGCTCGGGCGGTTGTTGGGCTCTCGCGCGCAGCTGGCCGTGACCTCGGTGCAGGTTCCCACGTTCCTGGGGCATGGGGCCGCCCTCGTCGTCGAGACCGAGGACGACCTCGGTCCCGGCGAGGCGGCCGCGGTGCTCGACAAGGCTCCGGGCGTCGAGGTGTGGCCGGCGGGCGGGGCCGGGCCCTCCACCCGCGCCGCCGCCGGGCGCGACGTGGTGCTCGTCGGGCGCTTGCGAAGCGACCCCTCGCGGGAGCGGAGCCTCGCCCTCTGGCTCGCGGCCGACCTGCTGCAGCTGTCGGCCGCGAACGCCGCGAAGCTGGCAGCGGCGCGCCTCGGCACCCCCTGACCGCGGCGCGCGGTGCCGACCTTCCGCCTCACGCTGGAGTACGACGGCCGCGACTTCGCCGGCTGGCAGGTCCAGCCGGGCGTGACGCGCACCGTCCAGGGCGCGCTCGAGAGCGCGTTCGAGCGCGTCACGGGCCAGCGCGTGCGCGTCATCGGCTCCGGGCGCACCGACGCGGGAGCGCACGCCGAGGGCCAGGTCGCCAGCGTCCGCCTGGAGACCGCCCTGGCTCCCGCGGCGCTCCAGAGGGCGCTCAACGGCGTCCTCCCGGTCGCCGTGGCGGTGCGGGCCGCCGAGCTCGCGCCCGAGGGCTTCGACGCACGTCGCGCCGCCCGCTCGAAGCTCTACCGCTACGCCATCTGGAACGGCCCGATCCGTTCCCCGCTGCGCGCGGCCCGGGCCTGGGACGTGCGACCGCCCCTCGACGCCGCCGCGATGGGACGGGCCGCTCGGGCGTTCCTCGGTACCCACGATTTCGCGTCGTTCCAAGCCGCCGGCTCGGCGGTCCGGACCACGGTGCGGACGCTCACCCGCTTCGAGCTCGAGGGCTGCACCCGCGGGGAGATCTTCCTCTGGGTGGAAGGCGACGGCTTCCTGCGCCACATGGTGCGGACGCTGGTGGGCACGCTGGCCGAGGTGGGCCGGGGGCGCCGGCCCGAGCGAGCCATGGCGGCGATCCTGGCGACCCGGGAGCGTCGGAGCGCGGGGCCCACGGCTCCGGCCGGCGGGCTGACGCTGGTCCGGGTCGACTACTGATTCCGCCGCCAAATCGAAGCCTTACGCGAGCCCTCCGCTTGACGCCGGGGGGCGGCTCCGTTACCCATAGCCGTCCCCTGAACCCGATCGGAGGCCTCCGCATGGGGCTCCAGACGCATCGCGCGACCCGCAGCGCCCGGCCCGGCGAGGTCGGCGGGCACTGGTACGTCGTCGATGCCGAGGGGCAGGTGCTCGGGCGGATGGCGACGGCGATCGCGAACCGGTTGCGCGGCAAGCACCGCGCGCTCTTCACACCGCACGCCGACACCGGCGACTACATCGTCGTGGTGAACGCCGAGAAGGTGAAGCTCACCGGGCGCAAGCGCGAGCAGAAGACCTACTGGCGTCACACGGGTTACACGGGCCACCTCAAGTCCGTGACCGCCGACAAGCTGCTCGCTTCACCCCACGCCGACCGGGTCGTGCGCCACGCGGTTCGCGGTATGCTCCCCAAGAACGCGCTGGGCCGGAAGCTCTACCGGAAGCTCAAGGTCTACAGCGGGCCGTCACATCCCCACGCCGCCCAGAAGCCCGAGGAGATCTCGCTTGCCTGAACCCGTCTCCATCGTCACCGCCACCGGCAAGCGCAAGAACGCCGTGGCGCGGGTGCGTCTCAAACTCGGCAACGGCAACGTGCTCGTGAACGGCAAGACCATGGCCGAGTACTTTCCGCGCGAGGTGCTCCTCATGCGCATCCAGGAGCCCTTCGAGGCGACGGCCGGCGAGGGCCGCTACGACGTGGTCGCGAAGCTCCACGGAGGCGGCGTCGCCGGCCAGGCCGACGCGCTGCGCCACGGCATCGCGCGAGCCCTCGAGAAGTTCGACGAGAACCTGCGGGCTCCGCTCAAGCGCAAGGGCTTCCTGACCCGCGACGCGCGCAAGAAGGAGCGCAAGAAGTACGGTCAGAAGGGCGCCCGCGCTCGCTTCCAGTTCTCCAAGCGCTGATCCGCCCGGCGCTGCGTCTCGAAGACGGGAGGCCCGGCGGCCTCCCGTCTTTCATTGGGGGAACGGCTACAGTGTCTGAGGGGGTCGGACCATGCGGGTCGCCGTCGTCGGAGCCAGCGGCTACACGGGCCTCGAGCTGGTGCGCATCCTGCTGCGCCACCCCATCTTCGAGCTGGTGGCGGTGACTTCGGAGCAGCGCGCCGGGCAGCCCGTGGGCGACGCCTTCCCGGCCCTGCGCGGTCAGCTCGACCTGAGCTTCGAGCGCGCGGATCCGACGACCCTGGCGCCGAAGGTGGACCTTGCATTCACGGCGCTTCCCCACGTCGCCTCGGCCCCGATGGTCCGGGCGCTGCGCGCCGCGGGGGTGCCGGTGGCCGACCTCTCGGCGGATTTCCGGCTGCGGAGCCTCGACACCTACCGCACCTGGTACGGCGAGCATCCGGCGCCGGAGCTGCTCGAAACGGCCGTATACGGCATTCCGGAGCTGCACCGCGAGGCGCTGCGCGCCGCCGGGCTCGTGGCCGTCGCCGGCTGCTACCCGACCTCGGCGCTGCTGCCGCTGGTCCCGTTCCTCCGGGCGGGCCTCCTGGAGCCCGGGAGCGTCGTCATCGACGCCAAGTCGGGCGTCTCGGGCGCCGGCCGCAAGCTGGAAGCGGGCTACCTGTTCTCCGAGCTGGACGAGAACTGCATGGCCTACAAGGTGGGCGAACACCGGCACGCTCCCGAGATCGAGCAGGAGGCCAGCGCCGCCGCCGGAACCGAGGTGTGTGTCACATTCGTTCCCCACCTGATCCCGGTCACGCGCGGCATCGCGACCTCGGTCTTCGCCAGGCCGCGTCGGCCGCTCGCTACCGCCGACGCGCGCGCCGTCCTCGCGGAGGCCTACGCACAGGAGCGCTTCGTCCGGGTGCTGCCGGCCGGGGCGACGCCGAATCTGGCTTCGGTGCGGGGGACCAACTTCTGCGACGTCGCCGCCTTCTCGGACGAGCGCACGCAGACGCTCGTCCTGCTCTCGACGCTCGACAACCTCGTGAAAGGGGCGAGCGGGCAGGCCGTTCAGTGCGCAAATCTCATGCGCGGCCTTCCGGAAGAGCTGGGGCTTCTCGAGGTGGCGATGCTGCCATAACGACGGTTGAAACGCGTCGTTTGACGGGCCCGGGGGTCCACGCTACCTATCGTGAAACCACCCAGGGTCTGGATGGTGTTCCTCAAAGCTCTGCGCATTCGGCCGCCCCGCACGCAGCGGCGCGCGTGTCGCCGGGGACGCGTGCGCGCGGCGGGGTGAAGGGGGGATCGTGGCGCCGAGGCCCATCAAGTACATCTTCGTGACCGGCGGGGTGCTCTCGTCGCTGGGCAAGGGATTGGCCTCGGCCTCCATCGGCGCGCTGCTCGAGGCGCGCGGCCTGCGCATCACCTTCCTCAAGCTCGACCCCTACCTCAACATCGACCCCGGGACGATGAACCCCTTCCAGCACGGCGAGGTCTACGTGACCGAGGACGGGGCCGAGACCGATCTCGACCTGGGCCACTACGAGCGTTTCAGCCGCGCGCGGATGGGCCGGGTCAACAACGCGACCGCGGGCCAGATCTACGACGCCGTGCTCTCGAAGGAGCGACGCGGCGACTACCTCGGCGGAACGGTCCAGGTGATTCCCCACGTGACCGACGAGATCAAGGCGCGCATCCACCAGGCCGCCGACGACGTGGACGTGCTCATCGCCGAGGTCGGCGGCACCGTGGGCGACATCGAGTCGCTCCCGTTCCTGGAGGCCATCCGCCAGGTCCGGGCCGACGTCGGCCGCGAGAACGTCTGCTACATCCACATCGCCCTGGTCCCCTTCATCGCCACCGCCGGCGAGCTCAAGACGAAGCCCGTGCAGCATTCCGTCAAGGAGCTCCGGACCGTCGGTATCGCGCCGGACATCATCCTGTGCCGCACCGACCGCTTCCTGCCGAAGAGCGTGAAGGCCAAGATTGCGCTCTTCTGCAACGTCGACGAAGACGCCGTCATCACCGCCAAGGACGTCGAGACGATCTACGAGGTGCCGCTCATCCTCCACCACGAGGGGCTCGACGAGAAGATCGTCCAGCAGCTCAACATCTGGACGGGCCGTCCCGACCTCGCCCTCTGGCGCAAGCTCGTCCACCGCGCTGCGAACCCGGAGTGCGACGTCACCATCGGGATGGTGGGCATGTACACGG
>Ga0224512_10003344_pt1 | contig 14189 bp, 15 predicted proteins | sample SF_May12_sed_USG_4_FD_169103 | JGI IMG/M metagenome (GOLD analysis project Ga0224512, IMG submission 169103) | Sediment microbial communities from San Francisco Bay, California, United States - SF_May12_sed_USGS_13 | ecosystem: Environmental > Aquatic > Marine > Sediment | place: USA...
GAGGCCGGCGCCGCCTTCGAAAGTCCCCTGTTCCGCGAGGAGGAGGAACCGTCACCTCCGGCAGCGGAAGAACCGGCGCCCCCGGCGGAAGAGGAAAAGGAGACGTTCGCGCAGGAGCAGGCGGAACCCTCCCTGCCGCGAGACGAGGCCGGCGCCGCCTTCGAAAGTCCCCTGTTCCGCGAGGAGGAGGAACCGTCACCTCCGGCAGTGGAAGAACCGGCGCCCTCCGTGGAAGAAGTAAAGGAGACGTTCGCGCAGGAGCAGGCGGAACCCTCCCTTACGCAAGACGAGGTCGACGCCGCCTTCGATAGCATTTTTGGTCAGGAGCGGGAGACCGAGCAGGTGCCTGCTCCGGTCGTGGAAGAACCGGCGCCCCCGGTAGTAGAAGAACGGGGAACCCTCTCGCAGGAACCGATGGAGGAAACACCGCCGCACCGGGACGACACCGCCTCCGCCCTCGACGCGCTCCTCCAAGAGATACGGGAAAAGGAATCGTTCGCGCAGGAGCAGGCGGAACCCTCCCTGCCGCGAGACGAGGCCGGCGCCGCCTTCGAAAGCCCCCTGTTCCACGAGGAGGAGGAACAGCCTTCTCCTTTAGCAGAAGAACCTACACTCCTATTAGAAGAAGAACGGAAAACCCTTGCGCAGGAACCGATGGAGGAATCACCGCCGCACCGGGACGACACCGCCGCCGGCCTCGACGCGCTTCTCGGCGAGAAACGGGAACAGGAGACGTTCGCACATGGGCCGGCGGAACCGACCCTGACACGCAACGAGTTGGACACCGCCTTCGAAGGCATTCTGGGCAAAAAGCAGGAGTCCGAGCAGGAAACCCCTTCTGTCGCGGAAGAGTGGGCGCTTCCGCGGGAGGGTGAGGACATCTCGTTCCCGCTTGCGCTTGGAAAGGAGGAGGATATCTCCTCTCCCCAGGAGACCGGGGAAACGCCCGTCCGAAGTCGGGAGGATTTGGCGGGCGAGGAAGCGCTTCCCCCGCCGCCATTGACGGAAAAGGGATGGGACCACCCGGACCAGCACCCAACGGAGTTCCTTGGCCTCGACACCGCCCTCCCCGACTTCCTGAGAAAGAGGGAAGCGGCAAGGGAGTCAAGCGAACCATTCGACATCTCCGAACAACTGAGTGAAGTTCCCATCGGAGCAGAGGGAGAGGACGTGGTTCCCGTTTCTCCGACACTGGACTCCCCGGATTCCCCCGACCACAGCATGGACCACGACGCTGCGCGCGCGGAAACGCTCCAGGACCAATTGTCCGATCTGGTCGAAAGCAAACCCACTGAGGAGACCTTCGTCCCGGATTCGCCCCCTCCGGAGGTTCCGTCGCCACAGCCCATGGAAATCGAGAGGAAACCGGCGATTCGCCCACGGCCCTCCGCTCCCTCCGGGAAACCGTCCGTCGCGCTCCTGGCACTCCTGTTTGTGATTCTGGCGGGGGGAGGCGCGTACCTCGCCTTCACGGAACCCGGGCAGAAAACCCTGCGTACCCTTATCCCGAGCATGGAGTCGTTATGGCTGGGCGGGAAGGAGTCCGTCAAGCCCTACAGCATAAGCAACCTCATCGGCTACTACGAGATGGGCGACAAGGCGGGAAGGATGTTCGTCATCAAGGGAGTAGCCACCAACCAGGGACGAAAGAAGAAAAGCGGAATCCGGATCCAGGCGGAGCTGCTAGACGGCAATCACCAGACGATCGCCGAGAAGACGGTGTACGCGGGGAACATCATCAGCGGGTTGCGTTCCACGGAGCAGGAGAAAATCGAAACCGCCATGTCCAACCGCTTCGGGGACAAACTGAGCAATGTGGACGTTGCCCCGGGGAAATCGGTTCCTTTCATGCTGGTGTTTTTCGACCCTCCGGAGGGAATCGAGGAATACCGGTTGGAGGCGCTGGACGGAGACTGAGAACATGCCGCCGGAGGAGCGGGACTCCGGCGACCAGCAGATACATAACCCCTACTTGTCCTTATTCTCCTGATTTTCCGGCTTCGCGGGAGTGACGTCGACTTCGTTCTTCTCCTTCATCGACTTTCGAAAGTTGCGGATTCCCTCCCCGAGGCCGCTTCCGATCTGCGGAAGTTTGCCCGCACCGAAGAGCAGGACGACAATCACGAGAATGATTACGAGTTCCGGTATTCCGAGTCCGAACATGCATCCCTCCTGGCCGACGGCCGTTTACCCTTCCATCATACCACCCGGATAGGGTTCCCTCCTCAATTTTCCCGGATCGTTTCTTCCACCGCCACCCCGAAGTGTCTTCCCGCCCTCTCCTCCGCGAGGAGAACGGAATCCCCCACGGACAGCTTCGCCACGGATATCGTGCGCCCGGAGCCATCCACCAGCCGGATCGTCTCCGCGTTCTGCAGGATCACGGAATGGCTTGCGCCGCCGGGGCCTTCCGCTCGGACGAGCAGCAACGGCCTCCGCTCCACTTTCACGCGTCCGACGGCGGCCATCTCCCCTTCCCCGTGATCGTTTACCAGGAGCACCTCGGAACCGGCCGCCAACTCCGACAAGTACCCCGTCCGCCCCGCGGGGAGCCGACAATAGGAATGCACAGCCCCCGCATTGACGCGGAAGGGCCGGGGGAGGACATACGGGTTGGGAACATTTTCCGCGCACACGAGAAACATCCCCGCGCTCGAGTTCCCCACCAGCATCCCGCGGCTCCCTTCGATCAGGGAGCAGGTGTCAACGCATACCCGGTCCCCGATTCCGAGGGAGGTTACTTCGGTTATCCGCGCGGAGACAAGCGGCACCGTCCCGGCCTCGACGCGGGCCGCCGACGCCATTTGGCGCATCATTCGGGGAGAGTCCGTCTCGAGAACGATCCCGTGGACTCCTCGCTCCAGCACCCCCCGGTACAAGGCGACTTCCTCGGGGGTACGGGCCACCGCGAAAATCTTCCTGCGGTGGGCCACGAGGTTCTCCAGGGGGATCACTTCCCTTTCTTCCGGCCGGACCACCCAGATCATCTCGGGGGTAGAGGAAAGGACCGCTGTCTCGTCCTCCTTCCCGCGCATCCGGGTGACGAGAAAATCCCTCCCCTCGCGCAGGTCCCCTTCGGAGCATACCGCTGTCAGCCGCCCGAGCTCCCGGGCGCTGTCTGCGCAATCATCGGGAACCCAAAGGGTCTCCACGCCCGACTCGAGTGCCGCGACCGCGACCTCCTTTTCCCACGGGATGACCCGCGCCCACAACACCGGGGCCATCACTTTCCCGCCTGCCTCAACATGTCGATCGCATCTTTCGTGGTCGCACCACCGTGGACGATCGCCGCAATAGCCCGGACCATCGATGCCGGAAACTTGTGCTGAAACACGTTGCGCCCGATGGAGGCACCGGCCCCACCCGCTTCCATCGCGCCCTTCACCATTTCGAAAACCTCTCTGTCGCTCCTCATTTTCTCGCCCCCCGCGATGACAACCAGGGAGGCGCACCCTTCCACCACTTCGCGGAACGTCGCGGGGCTTCCCGTGTAGGGAACCTTCACAATGTCCGCCCCCATCTCCGCCCCCACCCGCGCCGCGTGCCGGATGTACCGGACGTCGAACTCGTTCCGGATCTTCGGTCCCCGCGTGTAGATCATCGCGAGTAGGGGCATCCCCCATCTCTGGCAGGTAGTGGAAACCGTTCCGAAATCCCGAAGCATCTGCGCCTCGTCCTCGGCACCGAGGTTCACGTGGATCGATACCGCATCGGCCCCCATCTGAAGAGCGTCCTCCACGGTGGCCACCAGCACCTTCCGGTTCGAGTCCGGAGAAAGGGTCGTGCTGGCGGAGAGGTGGAGGATAAGCCCGAGGTCTTTCCCGTATCCCCGGTGTCCGAACATGGCGGCGCCCCGGTGGACGACGGCCGCATTCGCGCCCCCCTCGGCGATGAGGTTGGCTGCGGGGGGGATCTGGATGAGTCCGGGGATGGGGCCGACGGTCATTCCGTGGTCAAACGGGACAATGACCGTTCGCCGGGTATTCCGGTCGACGATCCTCTCCAGGCGTACCTTCTTGCCGATCATCCCCTTCCTCTGTCGCCCGTCCGGCCTTACCGGTACGCTCCCCTGACCTTGAGCAGTTCGTTGAGATACGTGTGGCTATCCGCGTACTTGAGCGCCTCTTCGTACTTCACCTTCCCGGCAGTGACGAGCTCCGCGAGGGTCCAGTCGATGCTCACCAGTTCCTCGACATTCGTCTGCATCATGCCGCGCAGGACGTGCACCTTCCCTTCGCGGATGGCGTTACGGACACGGAGGGAGGAGCTCATCTTTTCCCACGCCAGAATGCGTCCGCTGCCGGACGCTCTCCGGAGCAGCCGTTGCGAGAAAACCACCTGGAGGCAGTCCGCCAGCTGGGCCCGCACCTGGGACTGCTGGGCCGAGGGGAAGATATCGATGATCCGGTCCACGGCGGCGGTTGCATTATTGGAATGCATCGTCGCCAAAACGAGGTGGCCGGTCTCCGCTGCCGACAGGGCGATGGAGAAACTATCGAAGTCCCGAAGTTCCCCGATCACTATGACATCGGGGTTCTGCCGGAAGATATGACGGAGACCGTCCCCGAACGAGAGGGTGTCGGTCCCCACCTCCCGCTGGTTCACGTTCGAATTCTTGTGCCGGTGTGTGTACTCGATCGGATCCTCGATGGTGATGATGTTCGCCTTCCGTTCCCGGTTGATCGTATCCACGAGGTTCGCCATGGTCGTGGTCTTGCCGTGCCCGTTCGGCCCGGTGATCAGGATGATGCCGTGCTTCCGCAAGGCGTACTCCTGGAGGAACTCCGGGAGACCCAGCTCGGCGGCGGGAGGAATCTTGTCCGCGACGTGGCGGGAGGTGAACGCGAGGGAGCCCCGCTGTCGGTAGACGTTGCAACGGAAGCGCCCGACCCCGTCGAGGGAGAAGGCGAAATCCAGCTCGAGGTTCTCCTGGAATATCCGTTTCTGTTCCGGCGTGAGGATTTCGTGGATCATCGCTTCGACATCGGTGGGCTTGAGCGCCGGAATGTCCAGGCGCCGGATTTCCCCGTCCACCCGGATGGACGGGATGGCGCCGGAGGAGAGGTGGAGATCCTGGCCGTGCCAGACGACCAGCGCCTTGAGAAGGCTCTTGATGTCGCTCTCCGCCGGGATTTGCCGTGGCAGTTTTTCCCCGCTGAGGCTCAGTGATTCCACCCCGTATCCGGCGGTCTGGAAATGGCCGAGCGCCTGCTCGAAATGGGTGGCGGACAGGATCACCGGCTTCGTGGAATGCCCTGACTGGAACTCCACCTCGGAAAGAGCCGTCAGGTCCGTCGGATCGACCATGCCGACCACGAGTCTCTTCCCCTCGAATCCGATGGGGAGCAACCGCCGGGACCGGACGGTCTCCAGCTTGATGAGGCGCTGGATGGAGGGAGGAACCTCAACCCGGGTGAGATTGATGTGCTGCAGGCCCGTCTGTTCGGACAGGGAATTCAGCAGCACCTCTTCGTCGAGGTAGCCCAGCCGGATGAGGTTCTCCCCGACCGTGCCCCCGAGCTGCCTCTGGCCGTTGAGCGCGGCCTTTAGTTGCTCCTCCGTGATCAAACCCGAAGAAACGAGAATTTCCCCGATTTTCAATTTTTTATTCGGCATTTTCCCTCCGCCCGTCCCTTCGTGCCGGGACAAGAAGGTCTCTTCCCAAATCTATCCCAGCGGGGGAGGGTGGGCAACACCATTTTCTCCCCGGGAGGGATCTCGTCCTATCCGCGAGGAGAGAAAGCCGTCGTCCCTCCCAAGCAGGCGGGGGCAAGCGGGCACCGGGCGCAGGTCCCCCGTGACGCGAGGGTGCAGACCTTCAGGATCCCGATCCGGGTAAGGACGAAGTCGAACCGGACGGGGTCCTCGGGGCACACCGCCCGAAACGCATCGGTAATCTCCTCCGCCATTCCCCAGTCGGGGCTTTTGCGGGCGGTAAGCCCAAGCCACTTCCCCAGCCTCGCCATGTGCGTGTCGACGGGGACAATCAGTTGCCGCGGTGCGAGAACCGTCCAGATCCCCAGATCCACCCCGTCTCCCCCCCGCACCATCCAGCGCAGGAACAGGTTGTGCCGCTTGCAGGCAGATCCCTTGCGCGGGTCGGGAAACAGAAAATCCCTTTCCCTGGGGATCGCATCCCCCCACGCCTCCCGGAAAGAAGAGAGAAAGCCGGCCAGCCATGCGCGCGCCCCGCCGGCTTCCCGCTCCCTGGCCCGCCGGTAGAGAGCTTCCAGCGAGCCGTACGCGAGAAGAGCCGTCCGGACGCAGAAGAGAAAGCGGTGGACTCCGCGCGGGGAGATGAACCGGTAGGAAAGATCCACGACACGGGACGGGGGGACGGGACGTCCCGCCGTCAGGGTCGCAAGGGGAGACGGACCAAGGACCCGGAACAGCCTTTCGAGAAACGGCAACATCCGGACCACATTGCCGAAGGCGAAGGAGGCTGCCACGAACGCCGCGACCTCGGCATCCGCGCGGTCCGCGAACCGGTGGGGGAACCGGACGGGGTCGGTCGACAAGTCGTCTGCCCCGTAGGAATGGAGAGTCGATGAGAGCGCCTTCCGAAGAAGTGCGGTTTCGCCTATGGAATCACCTTGTTGAGCGGGTACTCGACGATGCCCGAAGCGCCCGAATTCTTCAGCACGGGAATCAGCTCCCGCACGGTCTTTTCGTCCACGATGACCTCGAGGCTGAACCAACCCTCCTCGGAAAGCGACGATATCGTGGGGGTATGGAGGGCGGGGAGAACCTTCATCACCTTGTCGAGATGGGCGCGGTTCACGTTCATCTTCAACCCGACGTTTTCCTCTGCCCGAAGGGCACCGGTGAGAAGCATCGCGATGTTTTCGATCTTTTTTCGTTTCCACGGATCTTTCCATGCATCCCGGTTGGCGATCAGGACGGTCGTCGACTCCAGGATGGTGTCCACGATTCTCAGGTTATTCGCGCGGAGGGTGCTCCCCGTCTCGGTCAGTTCCACGATCGCGTCGGCCAGACGCGGGGCCTTCACCTCCGTCGCCCCCCACGAGAACTCGACGTTCGCCTCGATCCCCCTCTCCTTGAGGAACCGGCGGGTGTACTGGACAAGCTCGGTGGCCACCCTCTTGCCGCTTAGGTCTTCGATGCGTTTGATGGGGGACTCGTTCGGCACGGCGACCACCCACCGGACGGGGCGCAGACCTCCTTTCGCGTACTGAAGGGGACAGACCTCCTTCACCTTGGCATTCTGCTCCATGACCCAGTCGCGGCCGGTCAGTCCAAGATCCAGGATTCCGTCCTGCACGTAGCGGGCCATCTCCTGGGCGCGGATCAAAAGCCCGGACAGTTCCTCGTCGTCGATGGACGGGATGTAACTGCGGGAGCCCACCAATATGGTGAACCCCGCCTTTCGAAAGAGCTTTATCGTGGAGTCCTGCAGGCTCCCCTTCGGAAGACCGATGTTCAGGATTCTCCCGGTTTTCTCCGACATGGCGCTCCCCTCATGCGCTAAAACAGATATAGTATCCGGGGATCGGGTTTCTGGCAATCGCTTGTTAACAACCCAACACAGATAACCCTTATGCGAGGCAATGCCCCAGGCAGGAAGGGAAACCCCGTAATGGAAAAGGACGCGGTGATCCTGATGGCGAAGGCGTCCCTCCCGGGGTTGGTCAAGACGCGCCTTTGCCCACCGTTTACGAAAGCGAATGCAGCCGCGCTCTATGCATGCCTCCTTAAGGACACGGCGGAGGAACTGTCCCGGTTGGCACGGACCCAACGCTACCTGTTTTTCTCCCCGCCCGGAAGCGAGGGGTTCTTTCGCCGGGATCCGTTTTCCGGCTTCGCGCGGGTTCCCCAGACGGGGAAGGACCTCGGCGAACGAATGGCGGGCGCGTTCGAAACCGCCTTTGCCCGGGGCTGCACCCGGGTCGCGCTCGTCGGCGCGGACTGCCCGACGCTATCCGCACCACTCGTGCGTGCTGCTTTCCGTGAACTCGCTTCCTCGGCCGGGGCCGTTTTCGGCCCATGCAACGACGGGGGATTCTACCTAATCGCCCTCTCCTCCCACGCCCCGTCCCTGTTCCGGGGAGTAAACTGGGGGACGGACGCGGTTCTTTCCGAGGTTTCCCTGAGATGCCGGGCCGCGGGGCTCCCCTATTCCCTTCTCCCTCCCGGGTTCGACATCGATACCGCAGACGACGTGGCTTCGCTTTTCCGCTGGGCCCGGACCCGCATTCTCCCCGCCTGCCCGAGAACGCGACGGTGGCTCACCTTCCGCGGGGACGGATGAGCTTCCGTCCCATCCCCAGGTCCACGATCTCGCTTCGCAGAACGACCTCCCTGAGCTCCTTTGCCGGACCTTTCACCTCGAATCTCCCCGTCTCCCCGCGGAGGAGCGCCCCCTTCCCCCGGAACTCCGTCTTCGGGAACACCGTCTTCTTCTGTCTGCGGCCGTCCCGGTAAACGAACTCCACGACGACCGCGACCGACCGGAGGGAGAGATCGGGGATGTCGTCCCCCCGGTTGGTCACCGTTCCCCTCAGGATGAGCACATCCCCCTCCCTCTCCTTCTCGACCTGGATCGGGAGCGAGGGATTCGGCTCCACCTTCACGTTGTGCGCAACCCATCGCTGGTATACGAATGCGAGCAGGAGAACGGCGAGGAGAGCCGGTCCCGCCAGCTTGGCCCACTTACCGTACCGGTCCCACAAGCCGGCGAGATCCGGCACTCCCGCGGAGATGGGGCGCGTGCGCTCCTTGCGCTCCGCCTGGGGGACGATCTGCTGGCAGTGGGGGCAGATTGGGACATCCGCGGGAATCTGGATCGTGCAGGACGGGCAGGCGGTGTACTCTTGCTCTTTCGGCGATCGCGACGGCTTGTCGGACATGCTCTCCCCCGGGGGACCGGGCGCTACGTCCCCTCCCCTTCTCTCCTCAGGAATTCCACCAGAAGCCGCACCGGCACCCCGGTCGGACCGGGGGCATACCCCATTTTCTCCTTCTCCCTCCAGGCTACCCCGGCAATGTCCATATGGACCCAGGGCGTATCCCCGGCGAACTCCTTCAGGAAATAGCCTGCCGTGATCGCGCCTCCCTCCGGCCCGCCGATGTTCTTGAGGTCGGCGATGTCGCTTTTGATCTGCTCGAAGTATTCCTCGTGAAGCGGCAGCTCCCAGGTCTTCTCCCCCGAGGCCTCCGAGGCCTCCCGCATGCGGTCCAGGAGCTTCGGGTCGTTCCCCATCATCCCCATCGTGACGCTTCCCAGCGCTACCACGCACGCGCCGGTCAGCGTGGCGGCATCGAGAATGACGGCCGGCCGATACCGTTTCTTTGCGAAGGTGATGGCGTCCGCCAGAATCAACCTCCCCTCGGCATCGGTGGAGAGCACCTCCACCGTCTTCCCCGACATCATCCGTAGCACGTCGCCGGGCCGGTAGGCGGTTCCGGACGGCATGTTCTCCACGGCGGGGACGATCACCACGATGTTTCTGCGGACCCCGAGGGCGGCCGCTGCCCTCAGCGTGGCAAGCATTCCGGCCCCTCCCGCCATGTCGTATTTCATCTTCTCCATGCCTTCCCATTTCTTGAGGGAGATTCCCCCCGTGTCGAACGTCACCCCCTTGCCGACGAGGGCCGTCCAGGGGGCACCGGGGCGTCCCCCCCGGTACTCGGCAACGATCAGTCGAGGGGAGACATCGCTCCCCTTTCCGACCGCAAGCAACCCCCCCATCCTCCACGCCTCGGCCTCCTTCTTTCCGTACGCCTTGACACGTACCTTCCCTCCGCCAAGCGACCGGGCCGCCCGCGCCAGACCGTCCGGGCGAAGGTCTCCGGGCGGAGACGCAACGAGGTCCCTCCCCCAGTTGATCGCCTCCCCCAGTTTGGTCCCCTCGGCAAGTCCCCGCGCGATCGCAACCGCTCCTTCCCTGTTCCTCTCTACCACCTGGAACCGGGACACCCTTCCCTCTTTCTCGGATTTGTACCGGTCGTACTCGTATTCCGAAAGGACGGCCCCCAGGCCCAGGAACCGTGCGGATTCCTTCGGGTCGAGCCCGCCTGCGCCGGCCCCGTGGAGAACGGACGCCACCGTGGTGATTTTTTTCTTTTTCGCCAACCGCAGGACGGGCAGGGCGGACTGGCGAACGAGGTCCAGGGTGAACTTCTCCTGCTTTCCGAGCCCGACCACCAGTACGCGGGGGGCGGCTACCCCTTTTGCGGGACGAAGGGACAGCGTCTCCCCCCACTTCCCCCCGAAATCGCCGTCGCGGATCGCCGCCGATATCGCCCCCCCGATGGCCTTGTCGACGGCACCGGTAGCGCCACCGGGGGCCGTGACCCCCTCGAAGAGATTCACGACGAGCAGGCCCGCCCGGTGCTTCCGGATATCTCCGATCACCAGTTCCGTCTTCATGGGCTTCCTTCCCGTCTCCCTGCCCTGCCACTGAACCATATTGGCGGAACGGGAGACTTGTCAAGCCGGCCGTTCGGCCGTTTGCATTTCATCGTTATGATAATATGGACCGAACTTATTTCCCCTGGAGGCTACCGGAATGTCCCGCCCCTTCTATACCAGCAGCGATCTCAACAACTATCCCGATTTCAAGGAGTACGCTCCGGCGGCCTTCGAGGCGTACAACGCCTGGTCCACCGCCGCATTCGCGGAGGGAGCGCTCGGAAAGAAGACCAAGGAACTGATTGCTTTCGCGGTGGCCCATGCGATCCAGTGTCCGTATTGCATCGACGTCCACGCGAAAGGATCTTCCTCGGCGGGCGCCACGAGGGAAGAGATGGCCGAGGCGATCCACGTCGCGGCCGTCATCCGGGGAGGCGCGTCCCTGGTCCACGCCGTGCAGGCCTTGCAAACGCTCGAAGACGAGTAAGGAGAGGTCGATGGCATTCCCGATCACTCCCGGAGGCCGATTTTTCGCACCCGATTTCATCGTGCGGGAGAAGGACGGCGCATTCGTCGCCATCGACCGGGACCGGGCGAACTGGATCTGCCTCAACAGGAGCGGAATGGAAATCCTGCACGCGCTTCCGGGAAAAACGGTCACGGAGGCCGCTTCCGCGTGCGTCGCCGCCGGTTTCTTACCCCCCGAAGAACCCGAGAACACGCTGCGCAAGTTCACCGCGGCACTTGCGAGGAAGGAGTTCCTCTCCACCGAACCGATCACGGGGGAGCTCGTCGCCCGGGCGGAGATCCTCAACCCCGAAAAGCTCCACGAGGTCTGGATCGTCACCAACTTCGAGTGCAACATGTCGTGCCGCCACTGTTACACCTACGAGAGGGTGGCCAATGACCGGAGGCGGGTGGGCAAGAACGCGTTGCTTGCGATGATGGACGAGTGCCGCCGGCTCGGCGCGGAGGTGTTCTATCTGACCGGGGGAGAGCCTTTGCTGCGGGAGGACCTCCTCGACCTGATCGAGGGGGCGACGCACCGTTCCCGGGCGATCCTTTTCACCAACGGCACGCTCATCACGACCGAACGGGCGAAACACCTTTCCCGATACCGTGAGCGGCTCGTGGTCCAGGTGAGTCTGGAGGGCCCGGACGAGGAGACCAACGCGGTTCTCCGTGGCAAGAATTCGTTCGCCCGGGCCATGGAGGGGATCCACAACCTGCTTCGGGAGGGAGTCCGGGTCGGCGTGAGTTCCACCCCTACCCCGCAGACCGCATCGCGGATTCCCGAACTGACCCGTCTCCTCGCGGGTATATCAGTAGGAAGGCACGGCGTCGATTACCACCACATCATCTATGTCGTGCATGCGGGCAACGCGAGGGAGGGAGATACGGCCAAACTTTCCGCCGTCGATCTCATCGATGTCGTCACGGGGTGCAAGGAGGCCATCCGGCAGGCAAAGCGGGAAGGAGGTAAAACCAGGCTCAAGATCACGAACGACAAGATCTTCGAGGCGATCGCATCCAACGGCCCCCGGAAAGACATGTGCGGAGCCGGGTATACCATTCTGGGGATCAACGCCGACGGGATGCTGCACCCGTGCGCCACCACGATGCACGACACCTCCTTCAACCTGGGATACCTGCTCGACGAACGGGGGGATTACCTTCCCGGAGAGATCGGAAGGCTGTGGCGGGAGAGCGCGGCGGTCCAGAGGATCCGCTCGTTCACCGTCCTGCCCCGGGACGGGGGGAAGGTTGCCGACCTCCGATTCTTCCACGGCGGGGGATGCTGGTACCACATGCAGGACCAGCGGGGGGACATCAAGGCGGAGCACCCCTTCTACGCCGCCTATGAGTCTCTGACGGAGAAGGCGATCCTGCACGTGGCCACGAAGGACATCCCGGAAGGCGACACGGCCAGGAGGGCGAAGCGGCCGAAGATCTACTCCTCGATGGCGCGAACGCGCATCTCCTGTGCGGGGGTTCGGAAAACCGGGGACACGTCAAGGCAGGGCATCGACAACGGTTACTGCATCTGCTTCGCCTGAACGGCACTCGGGTGCCGGATTTCCCCACCCTTTTTCGATAAGCGCGCAAATGACCCGGATGATTTCGATTATTTTTCCCAGTTCGTCAATATTACTCTGCAGATAAACGTTGCAAAGGATAAGGGAAATAAATTATAAGGGGCAAACGTTACCCCATTCACGCTGGGAATCGGAAAAGAGTTGTCAAGAGGTTGTCCATTGAACCGAACGTTTTTACGAAACACGATCATTCAAGCCGTTCTCATGATGGCCTTTTGGCTGATCATGAGCGGTCATTACGATCTCATGCACGTCTCTTTCGGCATTTTCTCCGTAATCTTTGTGTTGCTCATCAATCATTCCATAAGAAGACATATTTACACCCTGGGGGAACAATCGGACGCGTTGAAGCTAAGCCTCGTGAGACTCATCTACTACGTCCCCTGGTTGCTCTGGCAGATCGTTGTTGCCAGCCTTCATGTGGCTTACGTTGTTTTGCACCCCAAATGTCCTGTTGATCCCGCCTTGTTGCGTTTCAAGACAAGGCTTGGCAATACCAGTTCGAAAGTGATCCTCGGTAATTCCATTACGCTGACGCCGGGAACCATAACCCTGGACATCCAGCGGGACGAGTTTCTGGTCCACTCCCTGATGGATATTTCCAGCACGGGGATCATTGACGGAACCCTGCCGGGCGAGGTTGCCAAACTTTACGAAAGGCATCCGGGGCAGGTTGTCCGGGATATCAAAGTGATCAAAACCGAAGCCGATTTGTGATGGATACTTTCTTTCTCCCCTACACCATCGTATTGACCGTCATCATCTTTCTCCCCCTGTACCGGGTTGTCAGGGGTCCCACGATCTTCGACCGGATGCTCGGCGCCGGGGCGGTAGGCACCAAGACGATGGTGCTTATCCTCGCGATCGGTTTTCTTTTCGACAGACTGGATATGTTTGTCGATATTTCCCTGGCGTATGCCGTCCTTAATTTTATCGGCACCATCGCCATCGCAAAATTTCTGGGAACCGAGAAGGCAGAAGAATGATCGTAAACTTCCTGGGCATGACGGCGGCTATCGGAGGCGCGTTTTTTCTGCTGGTCGGCAGTATGGGATTGATACGACTCCCGGACTTCTTCAGCCGGAATCATGCCACCGGGAAAAGCGACACGCTCGGCATCATGCTCGTGATCTTCGGAATGATGTTGATCGAGGGTTTCACCCTCAACAGCGCCAAGCTGTGTTTTGTCCTCATCTTTGTGTTTCTCACGAATCCCACGGGCACCCATGCCCTTGCCAACGCGGCGCTCCGCATCGGGCTCAAACCCTGGTTCCGGAAAAACGCGGGCAAGGGAGAGTAGACCATGTACTGGGAAATAGAAGCGCTCCTTTTTGCATTCCTGTTCACCACCGCCCTGATTGCTCTTTACATCAAAGACCTCCTTGTCGCAGTCGTCACCCTGACCGCCTTCAGTTTCATATCCGCCCTGATTTATACCGTCATGGGTGCCATTGACGTAGGGTTTACGGAGGCTGTCGTTGGCGCGGGGGTAACCGGAATCTTTTTTGTCGTCCTGATATTTCAAACCTCGAGGAGGAGCAGCGATTGAAGATCGTCAACTGGCTTCTGTTGCTCTCTTTCGGCGCCTTGCTGATCTATGCCTCCCTGGGATTGCCCAACCGCGGCGACGCAGACATCGTCATGCACCGGGAGAAAAGCCCCGCAGGGTCCTGGGGGGCGTCGTCCTACTACATTCGCAACGCGTACCGGGACGCGGAAAC
>Ga0224512_10003345_pt1 | contig 14184 bp, 11 predicted proteins | sample SF_May12_sed_USG_4_FD_169103 | JGI IMG/M metagenome (GOLD analysis project Ga0224512, IMG submission 169103) | Sediment microbial communities from San Francisco Bay, California, United States - SF_May12_sed_USGS_13 | ecosystem: Environmental > Aquatic > Marine > Sediment | place: USA...
AGATTTATCTGATAAAGGAAGTATAATTGAGGCGTCGAATTTTTGATTTTCAAAATATTGAAGAGAAATTTTATTTAATTCTTTAAAATATTCTAACTCGGAAGGATCGATATTTTTCTTTGATGCGACAATCTCCCATTCAGAATCAATTTGTTTTTTATGATAAGCATATATTTCCGAGACAATAAAATTTCCACGCATAAGATGCAGGAAGTTTTTCACCATCTCATCAAAGCTGAATGATTTACAGAGGATTTCAAATCCTTCCTGAAATGACCCAACCTGCAGAGAAAGTTTTTCTACAAGGTTATTATTATCCACTTAAATTAATAGTTTGTAAAGAATTGAAAATTACTTTTGAGGTTCAAATCAAAAGCAAGCTAACTAAGTTGATCACTGAATTAATATTAAATGCAATAACAGCTAATACTCAAATGCTTTAGTTTAAAATAAAATTAACTCTTTAAAGCCAGCTCAACATTATCTGCTTTTTCGGCAAACTGAAACAATCCCATAATAGTAAAAGTTTTTTCAATTGTAGGATCAAGATTGGTAAAAACCAACTTGCCGTTTGACTGGTTTAATTTCTCAATAACTTCAATCAGATGAGAGATACCAATTGAGTTAACAACCTTAGATTTTTCAAGATTTAATATCAGTTTATTAATTTCATTATGTTTTTCAAATTCCTGGACAATTTTTTCACCGCCAGGACCGTTGATATATCCATCAGTTTTAATTACAAGTGTTTTATCATGTAATTCTGTAACCAAACTAAATTCTGTGCTCATTAATTGTCTCCAATTAGGTTAAATTTTTAGTAATTGTTATTCTTGTTCCATTCGGTCCGGATTCAATAATCATATCATCTGACATTGATTTCATCAGTTTAAGACCCCATCCTCTTTTACGGTCACTATGAATCTTATCGGCAATTTTCGGATCTTCAACTTCATCAGGTTCAAAACCCCGTCCAAAATCAGTTACCAGGATGATTAATTTTTCCTTATCCATACTGAACTCAACCTGTACATAAGGATTTATATCACCCGAATGTTCCAGTCCATTTATAATTGCTTCTGTAACGATGATCTTTGCTTCACCAATCTTATCATCGGAAATTCCTAAATGTTTACCCATTATCTGCAGGCTTTCAATGGCAACCAGCTCAATATCAGGGATGTAGGGTAGTTTAATTTCCAGTTCTACATTTTTTTTCATCAAAATACTTTCTGACTAATTTATAGCTACAAATTATTAATAAGACCGTAGGGACATTTGGAATATAATGTATTTTTCCGTTATGTGTTTAAATAATCTTTCATTTCCGGGATTTAATTTGCCCTGATTACAACAAAGGTGATATCGTCATCCTGAATCCTTCCATTCATCCAATCATCACCCGCAGTGACCAGCTTATTAATTATTTCATCAGGCTGATTATTGATAGCATCATTAAAACTTGTTTTAACACGAGAATAATCAAACATTTCTTCGTTAGGATTCATTTGTTCGGGCAAACCATCGGTGAGCAATAAAATTGTATCGCCACTCTTTAATTCTCTTTGAATAACATTATACGATGCGTTCCTCATAGCACCTAAAGGCATTCCTTGTATTATTATTTCTTCTACTTGATTGGTCTCTTTATTATGGTAATAAATCGGAGGCATCCCGGCACTGGTTATCTGAAGTTTATTGTTTTCAATTTTTAAATAACTGAATGACATCAGAATTCTGCCAAGCTTAATATCTTTAATAACACGGCTGCAATGGGTCATAAATTCTTTTAGACCAAGTTTTGATGAATCAGATGTAAAAAAGCCCTTCATTAATGTGACCATAGTTCCCGCCTGAAGTCCGTGTCCGGTTGCATCACCAAAGGCGATGTTTAAAGCACCATTTTCCTGAACAATAAAATCATAATAGTCTCCACCAACTTCTGTTGCAGTTCTCATAAATGCGGCTATCTGAAGGTTAGGAAGTTTTGGCAATTCCTTTGGCAGCATTGATAGCTGAAGTGCTCTTGCTTCTTCGAGCTCTTTGGTCTTCCGATCATTTTCAATTTGAATAGCGCGTTTCTCTGCTTCTGTGGCTTTCAGACGTAATTCATTTTCTCTTAACTTTGTTTTTTGTTCGCGTCGATTAATTTCAACTCTTCGTACTCCATACAAGAGGCTAAAAAACGTGATAACATAAATTGCATAAGCAATATTTGTTCGCCACCAGGGGGGGGTTACTTCAATAAATAAAGATCTTCCTTCATCATTCCACAACCCATCATTGTTGGATCCGGTAACAATAAGCTTGTAATCTCCGGGAGAAAGGTTAGTGAATGTTACCGTATGATTATTTCCAAGCTGTATCCAGTTTTCGTTAAACCCCTCCAGCTTATATCGGTACTGGTTATCGGAACTATTGTAATAGCTTAACGCAGCGAACTGGAAGGTAACAATGTTGTCTTTATATGTCACCAGGATGCTGTCTCTGACTGAAATTCCATTTTCAAAAATTGGTTTGCCTTCTTCATCGTCAGAATTATATCTTATATAATTTGTATAAACAACCGGGGGTACAAACGTATTTCCTCTAACTTTATCAGGATCAAAAACATTAAAGCCATTTGGCCCTCCGAAAAGAAGGCGTCCTGTATTATAATCTTTTGCAAAAGCATTCTGATTGAATTCATTGCCTTGCAGACCATCCTGAGCATAATAGTTTTTAAATGTTTCTTTTCCAGGATTAAATTTTGACAAACCGTTATTTGTACTTATCCACAGGTTCCCATTGATACCTTCTAGTATTCCGTAAACAAAATTATTTGCTAACCCATTTTCTTCATTATAGTTTTTAAAGGATTTGGTTTCCTCCAAATACCTGCAAAGTCCTTTAGTGGTGCCGACCCAAATATTTCCTTTACTATCTTTAAATATTCTGATAATGTTATCATCTGCAATGCTTGTCGAATCATCAGGATTGTTATTAAAATAAGTGAATGTTTGATTTTGCAGATTTAGCACATTCACACCGCCACCAAAAGTTCCTACCCACAAATTTCCGTCATCATCTATGGCAAGTGACCAGGTCGCATTTGAATTAATTGAGTTAGAATCATTTTCATTGAACTGATATCTGAAAAATTTTCCCGTTGCTCTATCAAGTTTATTTAAACCACCCCCATATGTTCCGATCCAGATGTTGCCCCTCTTATCTTCAACCAACGAATAAATCCTGTTGTCACTTAATGAATTAGGGTCTGAAGGGTTATTCGTATACCGGGCAAAGACACCGGTTTCAGGATTTAATACATTTAAACCACTGCTGTAAGTTCCAATCCAAATATTTCCCGACTTATCTTCTAATAATGATTGGATGGAATTACTTAATAAACCATTTGGGTTTTGTGGATTTTCCAAATAATGGGTAAATATCTTTTTGCTATAATCAAACTTATTTAACCCACCACTTTTTGTCCCAATCCAATAATTTCCATGTCTGTCTGCAAGCATTGAAAATACTACATCATCGCTGAGACTATTTTTATTTCTAGGTTCGTGTTTATAGTGTTCGAATGATTGTGTAGATGGATTAAAATAATTAATACCGTTTAAATTTGTACCGATCCAGATTACCCCGCTGCGATCCTCATAAATGGAGAAAACAAAATTATCATTTATGCTTGTCGGGTCATTAGGATCATTTTTATAATTTAAGAATGTATTGGATTTTGGATCAAACATACTTAAACCATTCCTAACAGTTCCGATTAATAAGAACCCGCGGGAATCTTCATAAATAGGCCAGACCCAATTATCGGCTAAACTATTTGGATCGTTTGGATTGTTTCTGTAATGAATGAATTTTCCTGTTAACTCATCAAGTCTATCAAGACCATTAAATGTTCCGATCCATAAATTTCCTGCACGATCTCGAAATACCGAGTAAACTTTATCATCGCTGAGACTCGATGGATCAGCAGGATTATGTTTGAACACTTTGCTCTTACCTGACTTTGTATCAATCCGCTCTAGTCCGGTGCCCTTGCTTAGACCACCGATCCATTTAATGCCATTAGATTCGTAAAGCAGTGCCCCGACAGTACTTACTTTCGCTTTCTCGAAATCAATCTGATTGTTGTTAATGGTTTGGAATGATTCTGATCTTGGATTGTAATGATGGAAATCACCGCCTTGAGTTTCAATATAAAGTGTGCCGGATTGATCCTCAATGATTGAAAAAATGAAATTGCTTGTTAAGCTGGAAGAATCGTCAGGATTGTTTTTAAATATTTTAAAATTGTACCCATCGTACCTGTTTAAACCGTCCTGTGTACCAAACCACATAAAGCCATTTTTATCCTGCAGGATGCAGGTTACAGAACTCTGTGATAATCCATCATCAATAGTTAGGTGATTGAAAATAAAATCACTCTGTGATAACAAATTAGAAATAGATAAAAGAAAAGAAATTAATAAAAAAAGAATTACCCTGATCATAAAAAAGATATTGATAGCCCCGAAAATTGATTATTTATTTTATTTACACTTGAGATGTGTATTACTGAATTTGAAAATAGCAGATTTAATTGGAAAATGAAATAGCCCCCGATCTCAGTTAGAAACCAGGGGCTAAAGACTTTACTTCATTAGTATCATTTTCTTAGTCGACACAAATGAACCGCTGATAATTCTATATATATATATACCACTTGCCAGCTGACTTGCATCCCAGCTAATAGAATGGTAGCCAGCATCCATTTGTTGATCTACTAAAGTTGAAACTAAGTTACCTAATATATCATACACTTTTAAGCTAACCTGATTATTCTCAGGTAGTTGATAGTTTATTGTTGTTGCCGGATTAAACGGATTAGGATAATTTTGATCTAAACCATACTCTGTTGGTGTCAGGCTAACTTCTTCCTCGCCGCCGACTTTCCTCAAATTAGCACCCATCGCATTCATAACAAATTTCCAGGAATTTGTCAGGTGGTTAAATATGTATACATAATTATGTTGCTTATTTTCATCAATTGCTTTTCCCAATTCTGAGTTTGCATTTTTGAGCAGTTCCTCACAATTAGAAACCTGACAAGCTCCGGGCTCTTCTGCTTCATCTCTTACAATAACAGCCAATTTATATGAACCCGTTATTAAGTAATATAAAGAAAGATCTATTTCTGATCCAAAATCAGGACTGCTTATGTATGAATAAATTTTATTAGTTGCAGACGTTACTTTATCATAAAAGTTTAAACCCTTATTCGTTTTCAAGTGATTTCCATCCGCTTCGAAGTAAGTAAGAGCTGTCTCGAGATAAGAGATGGCATTATTTATATCTTTCTTTGTGCTATTATCCCAAGTGCAATTGTTATTTGATGGACAATATTCTTCTTGAAGAGCGAGCAGTTCATTATAAGCATATTGAATATATAATTTACCAGTAAGTTCTGTAGGTTTTTCATACGGTGAAACATAAAATGAATGTTCGGTAGTGATTACATACTGACTGTTTCTTACATTTCCGTTAGGAACGTTATCAGAAGCAATTACACTCACATCATAATTACCTAACAATGTTGTTACCAGGGTTAAAGTATATACACCATCTCCAATATGTGTCAAAGGACCGACTACAACTTGACCATCTGGAGCAGTAACCTGTATACCAATTAAAGCATCGGTAACCGGTTCACCAACAGTTTTTGTATCATCGCCAGTCTCACTTGATTCACCTCCCTGCCTAAGCGTTGCAGTAAAGACAACTTCCTCAGGTATTGGGTTATTATTTTGATCATTGGTTAAAATGTATCGTTCCTGATCCGTAAAGAATTCTAGTACCAAATCAGCTTCATTGGCCATATAAACTCTCAAGGGTTCTGTAGTGTCCGGCTGTGTAACTTCTAGTATTGCATATTTCCATGCACCGATTCCGGGATTATTAACCTTGAAGAACTTATAAGGTTTATTGAATTGTGAAGCACCATGGTAACCATCGAAGAATTCAACACCATACTCAGGGAATGATTGGTAATTATCCTCGGTAATTGCACCCGGGGGAACAACCGGATTGCTTTCATCGAAAGTTACACCTGGAGGCAGCACTACAAGGTCGTATTCACTTCCCTGCCATTGCAGACCCAGTTCAAGAGTTCCACCCTGCCATTGCAGACCACCCTGCCATTGTAATCCGCCTTGCCATTGCAGACCACCCTGCCATTGTAATCCACCTTGCCACTGCAGTCCGCCTTGCCATTGTAATCCACCTTGCCACTGCAGTCCGCCTTGCCATTGTAATCCACCTTGCCATTGCAAACCCGGATCATTTACAAAGTATTCGCTTGTAATCTCTTCGGAGAGGTACGAAATCTGTACGCCAAGTAAACGAAGCCAAATTATATTTGTAGCCGCACCTATTTCAGTGGTGCTTGCCATTTGGTAATATTCTCCGTCGGTTTCATTGGCTAACCAACTCATCAAATCCTGGCTCTCATTCAATCCTTCAAATCCAAATGTAAAAATTCTTATATCGGGGTCAACATTCAGTTCTGTAATTAATGAGAACGGAGAAATTTCACCTGCACTAAATAATATTATTACCTTCTTGTTAAGCGAGGTAGCAGAAAATAATTGTTCAGCTGCTGATATTCGTTCTGCAAGGTTTCCAGTAGCATTAGGTTCTAAAACATTTAAGCTATTTAATTTTGATGTGAAATCATTTCCCAAATTTTCTGTGACTGGACCGTTCACCCAGCCCACGTTATCACCAAGCCTTAATTTGTACACAAGTTCCATAGCAGCGCTTTGTGAGGGAGCGAAGCCATTGAGAACGTCTGATGATGTAAAATTAGTTGTGCCATCGAAGACTAATACAATATCATAGTAAACATCACCGAGATTATTGTAGATATAATTTATTCCGCCTATATCATATTTTGTTATATCTAATTGATTAGCAAACCAGTCTGGATCGGAAGGGCCAGGATGCAATGTATTCTTATAAGTTTCACCATTAGCAATTCGACCATACATTGTAGCCAGCTGGTTATTATTTTTCATTTTCAGCACGTAACTAAAATCGCCCGGATTATACAGATCAGCCAGTCCTGAGTAATGCCCTATTTCATGTGTGGCAACATTCTGAACATCCAGAGCATTCGGGTCCCCTGTAGTGTCCCAATAAAAATGCTCACCGGTAACGAGAGAAACAGGATCTCCATTGAATGCTATATCAATATCAATCATCGCACCATTCAATACGTTATATCTGGTTCTGGTTATAGCAACAACGTTTGTTGGAGCTTCAGTTATTCCTTCCCATTCACTGGTAGTGGGAATCCAAACTATATTATTAATTCCATCAGCGTTTCCACCCCATTCTTCAGAATTAGGATAATTGTTTCGTGTATAATTAATTTGTTCCAAAGCACTCCAGGTATTAAATCCATTTTGTACTTCATCATCATAACCCAAATTTGCTACGGACGCGGCCACTTGATAATCGCCGTTTCCATCTGTCCAGTGCAATGGAATTCCCGCAAGAGTTGTGTTGACTAAATAATGGTCGCCCTCATCTGTTGCTCTTTCAATCGAGGGAGAAAATTCAGAAGTGCTTAGGGGATTACCATTAATATCTAGCCTAGTTGCTGTAGCACCAATTACTTCTCCATCCAACTCAGGCATAACAGCATCTTTAAGATTAGCAAAAAAATCTGCATTGCCGGTTATATCAAAATCATCAACCGTTAACTCCATCTCGCTCAGGAAACGCTTTCCTTCTCTGCTAATACTCGTACTTGAGTTAGCAAAAAATTGAATTTTATAACTATCAGGGGTACTGTTAAGAGTTCCCTGAATTGCCGTTCCACCCTTTATTTCAGGCAAGGCAGTCTCATCCTGCCAGGTGTACATAATGTTCAGCATTGGGTATTGTTGTGAATCATTTGTACCAGCAGTTAACTCAATTCCCAGAGTTGCGTTACCATAAATAGAGTTATTTAAAATTGAATTGTTATTTCCTGTCGCAACAAAAACACCAGAAGCACCATTGTTAAAAACCAATTGATTACTAATATTATTCCCACTTCCATTTATAACTATACCATTGCCAACATTGTTTGAAATCGTATTTTCATCTGTTAATGTAAAGGCGGATGTATTTAACGCTATTCCAGAGATAGCATTTCCTGAAATTGTATTAGCAGTTAGAATACTATTATTTCCACCAGAAGTTATTAAGACTCCAACACCGCCATTATCAGAAATTATTTGATTACTAACAGTATTTCCACCCCCGTTAATAATTATGCCATCGCCTACATTATTAGAGATATTGTTTTCTTGGGCTAGTGCAAAATTGGAAGTATTTAATTCTAACCCAACAATGTTTCCCAAAATTATATTGTCTGATAAAATTGAATTTCCAGCACCATCGGATATGTTAACACCAACATTCGAATTAGAAAAAACATTGTTGGAAACGTTGTTGTCCGGAGAACTTATATTAATTCCTGTGATATGATTTGATTCGATATTATTCCCTCCAGCGGAAGTAAGTATTAAGCCATATCCCGTTGAACTATTAATAGAAAGTCCCTGTACCGTACTTCCTCCTCCGGTAATCGTCAAACCACCATTAGCACCATTTATTTGAACCACAGGTGAACCAGCATATCCACTCTGTACAGTTGCTTCTAAATACACCTGCTCGGTTATATTTGGTAAAGCTGTAGCAGGTTGAATTATGTAGGGAGCGCTTCCGGGAATATAGAAATAAATTATCTGGTATCCAGGCAGAGCATTTGCTTCTTGTATTGCAGCTCTAAGAGTAACCTCTCCGTTTCCTGCATCGGCCGTTCCATCTCCAGGAAATAAGTCGGGCGCATCACCAGTTGAGTTAACAACGAAGAATGGAGGGTGTTTGCTGTCTACAATTTCCGTAATACCTTCTATTATCAGGTCATTATTGAAGTCCGAATAATCTTCTGCTAAGTTTGTATTAAGATTCAATTCTGTAAAAGACCAGCGTCCGTTAAGATATTCTGCAATTGACTGCGGAAAGTTTTCAGAAGGAGTACCATTACCACCGGAATTATTAATGTGGTTATCCTGCAAAGCAAATCTCCAGATTCTTACTTCGTCCATCACCCCTCTAAATGCACCCTCTTCAGATTTTCCAATATATAGTTCGCCATTTCCAGAATTATGACCAGCACCCAAAGTAACCCCGGCTTCTTCGTCAACCATATCTCCGCCATAGTAGAGCTTTAAGTTATTCCCGTCATAAGTACCAACAAGATGAGTCCAACGGAATGCGGGAATTAGTGGTTGACTTAATGTGTTAACTTCTCCAACACCATTTCCGATAGAGAAATAAGCAACTCTGTCCTTTATATAAAGCGAGAATGTTTCGTGTCCATCGTTAAGAGTTCGATAAACGATAGGCATTTTGACACCCAGGTTCTCTCCTATGAGATATACCCAGGCTTCAACAGATATGCTATCATTGGTAAAAGATGAATTATCAAAATATTGCCAAGCAGTTGGGTCTGTTGCTTGTGCATCGGTTATTCCTACTTTACTGGTTTCGCCATTAAAAACATATGAGTTGTTGTTAGATTGTGAGTAAATATTTGTGTTAATGAAAAGAGTTATTAGTATTAATAAATAAAAACTCTTATTTAAAAAATTTTTCATTTTAGCCTCTGATATTTTTGGTAAAGGTTTCAACAGTAAATTGTTTATTAGTTATTTACGTAATTTTTGATTTGTGCCTTAAGGGAATTGATTTGCACATTTGAAGTTGTAACCTTCTCCCCGGTTTTTGGATCGTTGATGACACTGATTTTCCCATTTTCTCCATTAAAGACTTTGTAGTCGGAGCCCTTCTCATCTTTTTTCAGGAAGACTAAAACCTCTTCGTTGTCCTGAAACCTTGGCATATGAGAATACATTTCTCCAACATCACCAACCTCACCACCAAGATAAGTGACTGTAATTGAACTGCCATTATTAATACCCTTTAAGTATTCATCAACCTGAATTGTTGCTTTGGTATAAATACGAGTGTTGTCATCATTCCAGCTTGAAGATTGTTGAGTAACCTTGCCAGTAATGATAACATCAGCACCGACAGATAAATCCTGAAGCCCAACAGCCATTTGCTGAGCAAAAGTTGTGGAATAAATTCCGCAGACAAGAATAAGCCCGAAAAGTAAACGTGTTATAGGCACATGCATAAAGTGATCCTTTCTAAAAGAATTAATTGATCAATAATTATTATTAAAATATTTTAAGATTTGAAGGTAAGCGGAAGGTTTAATTCCGAAGTTACTATGCAAAGGAAATTGAATCTAATTATACAATTTGAACCTCTTTTTAGTCAGGTTTCAATTGTAATTTATTAATTCAACTCTTTTTTCACCCGATATAAATTTATGGTTATAAAAATATTCTTGATTAAGAATTAAATATTATACCGATTAGCTTTGTCAATCGATATTTCATGAAACAGTTATAAACAATACCATTGAATAATATGGTATTAATTGATAAGAAGCAACTATAGTTCTGTGTGAATTTATTAGTCTTGATTGCTACAAGAAATTATTCTTCGTCCCAATAAATTTTTATTAAGGAACCACCACAGGACAAAATTAACTTTATCATTGATTTTCCTCCTTAAATTAGAAAAACAATCATTTTGTTTTTAAGTAATTATTTAGAAAATTAAACCTAGCATTGGGTTGTTTTTTCCATTGTTTAATTTGAAAAGGGAATAAAATGAGACTTTCCTCAAACATTGAAGACAAATATTCAGTTATAAAATTTGATGTTGATCAGGTTTTAGGATATGAAGCACAAGAATTTCAGGATGCGGTTCTGAATTCACTTGAGCAAAAGGTGAATTGTATCATAGTAGATCTCTCCTCCGTAAAATTCATTTCTAGCTGGGGAATTGGAATGCTTATTCACGGATTAGCAACGACTACAAACAGAGGTGGAGACTATAAGCTTTCAGGCCTTGCAGAAAATGTTATGCAAGTTTTTCAAAAAGTGAAAATTGATACAGTCTTAAACATTTATAAATCTGTTGATATGGCTAAATCTGGATAATAAATCATTTCGGTTGAGGCCAGCTCCAAAACAATCCATTTTAATACTACAGATTGTCAGCCAAAACCAACAGGGTAGTCTTCTAATAAATACTTGAAACTCAGAAACTGCCAACCAAAGATCAAATCTTGTAAACCTTCAAAAGGTTAGTGTGATATCATTAAAATGTTAAAAGAACGTTAAACTTTCGTGATTTCTAAGTCCGAAAAATTTAAGATATTAGTTCGTGAAAATTTATCTAGTCGATCAATTAATAAACTTACAACTTCACAACAAACAATATTTATTTTAAAGGTATTATTATGAACAGACTTCGATATCTTATTTCGTTAATGTTTAGTCTTTTTCTGGTATTTAATGGGTGTGTAGAAAAGGAAACAAATGCTCAATCTGAAAAAACAAACAATAAAGGTATTCCAATGAATGAAGCAGGATTAGAGAAAGCAACTTTCGGTTCGGGGTGCTTCTGGTGTACCGAAGCAATTTTCGAAAACTTAAATGGCGTTTATTCAGTTGTTTCTGGTTATGCGGGCGGCAAATTTCTTAATCCCACATATGAAGAAATTTGCTCAGGCACAACCGGTCACGCCGAGGTTACACAAATATCATATGATCCATCAATAATCAGTTATGATGAACTTTTGGAAGTATTCTGGAAAACACACGACCCAACAACTTTAAACAGACAGGGAAATGATGTTGGTCCGCAATATCGCTCGGTTATTTTTTATCACAATGAAGAACAAAAACAGATTGCTGAAAAATATAAATCAGAGCTTGATAAATCCAGCGCGTGGGATAATCCAATCGTTACAGAAATATCACCACTAACAAATTACTTTCCGGCAGAGAATTATCATCAGGATTATTATAATAATAATCCAAACCAGGGTTACTGCGCTTTTGTTATTGCGCCCAAGGTTGAGAAGTTCAAAAAGGTGTTTAAAGATAAACTGAAGGAATAATATTGGGTGGTAGCTATCCGCTCATTCCGAGATACATTCCTCCAAAATATGGTATTAACCAAATCAGCCAGACGATTATGCTGAATCTGTGAAAGCGCACCCGCAATTTTTCATTATTCTTTATAACTACTCTTGTTGCCCATGTAGCATGGACTAACATCAGCCAAAGGGCAATCTGCCCGGTTAATGTGTGTGGTTCTGTAATATCAAACGGTCCTTTAGCTAGCAAGTGCATTGTATAAGTGCCGGAGACATCAAATATAAATCCAATCCAGAATGCAACAATATGCCAGGGCTTCAGATATCTGACTATCCTTTCTGACCAAACACCAAGGGAATAAAATATCAGCGCAAGAGTGATTAGAACAGTAGATGTGATGACGAGGGTTGACATAATTCTATAATCTTTTTGAAATAATAGTATTAAATATAATCAGCTTACTCAAACTTCCATTTATCCGGGTAATACCTTAAATTTTAAGAAAGAAAATCTCCTTCTGGCAAAGCAGAGCAATTTTAAGAGAGGTAAATATTATGAAGATAAAAAAAATCTTATTTCCCACTGATTTTTCACGATGTGCCAATCAGGCACTGGCTCACGCAGTTTTTCTTGCAGAAAAATATGATGCTGAAATTCATGTTTTACACGTCATTACATTATTTGAAGATCAGCCAAACATTGTGAGCGGGGAATTTGCTGAGACTGAAGAAATGATACGAAAACTGGAAGATATAGCTGAGAAACAGCTCAATAAGATTGTCGATTCGCAAGGCTCTGACGACATGAATATAATTACTGCAACAAAGAGAGGAATATCAGCTGCGCCCGCTATTCTTGAATATGCATCAGAGAAGAATATTGATCTGATTGTTATGGGTACGCACGGCAGAAGAGGGCTGGGACATTTGCTCCTTGGCAGTGCTGCAGAAGAGGTTGTTAGGGTGGCGGCTTGTCCCGTGTTCACTATTCGGGAATTGAAGGAGCCAAAACCAACAGCCCAGATTAATAATATTCTGGTTCCGGTTGATTTTTCCAATTATTCAAAGAACACACTTGCTTATGCTTCAGAGATTGCTCAGTCTTATAATTCACGGTTACAGGTACTCCATATAATCGAAGAAACTATGCATCCTGCCTTTTCACTTTCGGGCAAGTCATCGATATTTGATTTAATCCCGGGAATTGAGGATGACTGTAGAAAGAGAACTGAAAAGATGGTAAAAGACGTAGTATCAAATAAAATAAAAGCTGATATTTTTATTAAAGGTGGAAATGCAGCAAGTGATATCATTAAGTTCGCAAAAGAAAAATCAACGGATCTGATTGTAATTGCAACACATGGCTTGACGGGATTAGAGCATATGCTACTTGGAAGCGTTACAGAAAAAGTTGTAAGAATGGCACACTGTCCGGTGTTTACAGTGAAAGCTTTTGGTAAAAGCTTAATTTGAAAACAAGTAAACTGCCAAAAACAAAACCCCCGTATTAGCGGGGGTTTATTATTTGAATCAAAATTTTATTTTTCTTCTTCTCTAACAAGTGGCAGGTTCGCCATTCTGGCTATATCAATAATAGCTGCTATCCTGTTATCAATCTGGAAGAATTTTCCAACAACAGAAACTGGAAGATCTTTCATCATTTTGTTGATGTATTCTTTTTGAATATCAACAGCTTTCTGCTTCAGATCCATTGATTTTGTAATTAGAGCTTTCCCGGTTTCTTCGTCCAGGCCGTAATAATTCATCATATAATCTTCGATTACTTTAACTCTTTCATCAACAAGCTTATCATAAGCAGCATCATAGTCATCATACAACGGCCAGAAAATTTTTGCCTGTTTTTCTGTTAAAGTTAGATTATCAGCAACTATCTGTCTGGAATTTTCCTGAATGTCCTTCTTTAACATTTCTACGTAGCCAGACTCAAAGGACTCTACCTGGGCAAAACCAAAAGAGCAGAAAAATAAAAGAGACATAATAATTAATTTTTTCATTGCACACTTCCTTAGATTATTAATGTTTGTGATTGTTTATAGAATGAAATTTATATGAACTAAAATATTGAATGAGAGACTATTAACAAAAATAAACTAAAAACTAAACCT
>Ga0224512_10003347_pt1 | contig 14176 bp, 18 predicted proteins | sample SF_May12_sed_USG_4_FD_169103 | JGI IMG/M metagenome (GOLD analysis project Ga0224512, IMG submission 169103) | Sediment microbial communities from San Francisco Bay, California, United States - SF_May12_sed_USGS_13 | ecosystem: Environmental > Aquatic > Marine > Sediment | place: USA...
TTTCCACCCACCATACCAGAGGAATTTTATGCATCATACTGATAGACTTTGTAAATTTCCCCAGTAAGTCTTGAACGATACTTCCATTCCTCTTTTGACCAATTCGTTTCTTTAAAATTTTTTTGAGTAGCTGGGTGTAATCTTTGATAGACATCTTGACCTATAAGAATTTGATTTGGTTTTGCCATTGTCTGGATTTTTGAAGCAATGTTCATCACAGGTCCCATTAAATCCACATGTGAAGTAGTTTCATTTGATCCATATCTTACAACGATACTTTGACCATAATCTACTCCAATTTTTACCATCAAATCTGGATAATCATATTGATTTAAAATTGGATTAATTCCTTTTTCAATAACTGTTATCATTGATTTTGCACAATTGACCGCATTATCTGAAGGTAATAATGAGTCCTCCAATGCATAAAAATAACCAATCACTGCATCTCCTACAAATTTTAAAACAAACCCTCGATGTTGACGTATCACTGAGGCCATTTCTTGGGAAAATGAACTAATTATGATAGCTAATTTTTCAGGAGGTAATTCCAGAGTCATCGTTGTTGAACCAACTAAATCAACGTATAATGTTACAATGTTAATTTTTTTAAAAACATTTTCTCTTAAAAATCGTTCTGACTCATTGGTTATCCCAGTATATTCATATCCTTTTTTTAGAGCACCCCAAACACGTTTTTGGGTTTCTATAATCATTGTTTCAGAATCAACTACCTTATCACCCCGTTGCACAATGTTTCTATCAATAACATCTGGAGTTTTTTGTTCAACTGGTGGATGATCTGAGGACATCAATAAATCTCCTATAAAGGCTATTTTGAACCTATTCTAATGGAAAATCAATGCCGCAAATAGTGCATTTTCCTCGGTCGCCTGCATATTTTTCATGAAAATAAACCAAAATTTTTGATTGGCAATAATTACAAATAATATCATTATTCATGTTTAGTAATGTGCGTTTTACACTTATTAGGATTTTCTAAATGTAAGGTTTAAGGAGAGTATAAAATCAAGATATTTTTGTGCGTCTTGGTACCAATTCACCAAATGAGTTTATACAATCTTTAAACGAAAAAATTGTTGATATACAAAATAGTTTTCTAGAAAAAATTTTAGAGATAACTAAACCGGTCAGTACTAAGGTAATGCTGGGAGATGCGACAATAACTGAACAAAAAACTTTTGAACCTGATTCAGTAAGACGTTTTTATGAAAATTTAATAACAAATTTAAAAGATTGGACTATTCAACAAGTATCAATTTCAAATAATGAAGATTTAAGAAGATTATTTACAAAATTTGAAATCAAAGAAGGCAATTATTTAATTTCAGGTCATTTATCATTACAATACCACGTGTTATTATTTTACCAACCTGATCAAAGAGTAGTTAATGCACAAAAGGAGTTGGCAGATATTATTGATTTAACAAAAAATGAAGAGCAGCAATTATCCGATAGTAATGATCAGTTAATTTTGAAAAGATTAAAGGAAATAGGATACAAAGATTTTGATCATCAAAAATTATTTGAAATATTTTTTGAAAACAATGAATTAAGAGATAGGATTTTTAAAGAAATCGAAGAAAAATCTGGTGTTGATTTTAAAAAGATGTCTGATAGAAAAAAAGAATTAGTAAAAGAATTAGATAATTTGCTTATTGAAACTTATCAAACAAGTCCTGTTTTAATTGATGATTCAAAATTAGTTACTGGTGAAGAGGGTTGTTTGTGTGCCTTTGATATAGAATTTGTTAAGGACGGCATTAAAGAAGGGTTATTTGATCCCAGAAAAATACCTGATTTGATAAAGAAAAAAATTGATAGTCGAATCGAGGAGGTTTTAAAGCTCATCAAAATTTAATTTTATTCCAACTGAAATAATAGACCAGTAGTTAATTTTTAAATTAATTTTCAACGAAAGGTAGAGTGGATTTTACGCTTTATCAAAATTATTGCATATTCCTTCGTAAAAATTGATTCAAATGTGATTTTTTTAATGGAAGAAGTCAAATATGTCAGCAAATAGGAACATCTCAAATGACTCCAACTTATGAGGATATACTCAAAGCAAATAAAATGAAGAGTGAGAAAATAAGAAAAACATCTCTCATCTATTCTCCGACCTTTAGTATGTTAAGTGAATCCAAAGTTTTTCTAAAATCTGAATTTCAACAAAAAACTGGTGCCTTTAAAATTAGGGGGGCATATCATAAAATTCAAAATCTGAACGATGTAGAAAAACAAAAAGGAGTAATTGCAGCATCTGCAGGTAATCATGCACAAGGAGTTGCATACGCTGCAAATGCTGAAAAAATAAAATGTACAATTGTAATGCCAAAAAATGCCTCACCTGCTAAAGTTTCTGCAACAAAAGGATATGGAGCAGACGTAATTTTAGAAGGTACAAATTATGACGAGGCATCTACAAAGGCTAGAGAAATTGCGAAGCAAACAGGCGCAATTTTAATTCATGCCTTTGACGATCCTGAAATTATTGCTGGTCAAGGAGTTATTGGATTAGAAATTTTGGAACAGATGCCAGATGTTGAAGAAGTGTATCTACCAATTGGAGGTGGAGGATTGGCAGCAGGTGTTTTAATTGCAATCAAAACAACACATCCAAATGTAAAAATTATTGGAGTTCAATCTAGATCATTTCCGTCAATGTATGAATCATGGAAAAAAGGATCTATTACCAGTGCAGGGGGTGCTAGAACTATTGCAGATGGCATATCCGTTAAAGTCCCGGGACAAACTACATTTTCAATAATTAAAGAATTGATTGACGATATTGTTTTAGTGGATGATTCAGATATAATCAAGGCAATGTTTTTGTTGATGGAACGAATGAAAGTAGTAATTGAACCTGCCGGAGCTGTTGGGCTAGCATATTTAATTTCACAAAAACCTTCACCTGGAAAAAAAGTTGTCTCAATTTTAGCTGGAGGTAATATTGATATGTACTTGCTTGGACAAATTGTCGACAAGGGATTGGCAGCCATGGGGAGGTTACTGAAAATTTCTGTATTATTACCTGACAGACCAGGGGCATTCAAAGAAATCGTAGATGAAATTAGTGCAGCTAATGCAAATATTGTAGAAGTAGTTCACGATAGGTTAAGCTCAAATATTGATGCAGGATCTGCATCTGTTACTTTGAGTTTAGAAACGGCAGGAAAAGAACAATCTGACAAGCTTATAAAATCTTTTCAAAAAAAGAACATATTATTCAGATTACTTACTTGATTTTTTTTTTACAAAATTAGATAAGCCTAGTTTTTTTAGTTCTTCAGATTCCTTGAGAACAGATTTATGTTGAGTAAATTTATGTTGTTTTAATTTAGTTTTTAATTCAGAGTATTCATTTGCCAAAATTTTCATAGCATAAATCGCCGCATTTTCAGATTTATTAACACCGACTGCAACAACAGGAGATCCTGTAGGCATTTCGGAAATTGAAAGAAGTGAGTCTAAACCTCCAAATGCGGAAAATTTTGATTTTTCATTTTTTTTCACTTGTTTATCATTGTATACTAGGATTGGAACACCGATGACTGGGATTATTGTGTGAGATGCAATCATGCCAGGTAAGTGAGCTGCTCCACCAGCACCTGCAATAATTATTTTAAACCCCATTTTTTCTGCATGTTCTGCGTATTCAGATAATCGAGTAGGGGTTCTATGAGCTGAAACGATTTGGTCTTCATGTTTTATTTTAAATTGATCAAGGATTTTTGCAGCACCATTCATGATTCGACTATCTGAACTCGAACCCATAATGATTCCTACCAAGGGTTTTTTGGAGTAACTCATATGTTTCAAAAAGGATTATCTGTTATTATCTTTAACAAATAAAAAATAAACGACAAAGACGTACAAAAAAACATTAGCTATTTTTAATCCTAGACTAAACACCTCATCATGGGCAAAATTTTAGGTATTATTGGAGGAGGTCAACTCGGGATGATGCTTACAGAGGCTGCAAAAAGAATGCCTGAAGAAATTTCGAAGGTTATAGTACTTGATCCTACCAAAAATTGCCCGGCAACTCAAGTAGGGGCAGAACAAATCATATCTGATTTTAAAGATGCAAAATCTATTCATGAATTGGCTCAAAAATCAGATATTATCACATATGAGATTGAATCAGGTAACAGTGATGTTTTAAAATCAGTTCAAGGTATGGCCGAAGTAAGTCCATCTCCTGAATCTTTGAGAATAATTCAGGACAAATTATTGCAAAAAAGATTCCTGTCTGAGAATCAAATACCAATTTCTGAATTTATTCAAGTGGATTCGATAAATGATTTAGCTCAAGGACTAGCAAAATTTGGATATCCCGCCTTGCTAAAAGCACGAAGGGATGCATATGATGGGAGAGGGAATTTTAAAATAAATTCTTCAAAAGATGTGCAGGAAGCATTTGATTATTTTAATGGCCAAAATTTAATGCTTGAAAAATTTGTCCAATTTAAAAAAGAGGTGTCTGTAATTGTGGGAAGAAACACAAAAGGACAAATCAAAACATTTCCTCTGGTTGAAAACATTCATGAAAATAATATACTTCGAGAAACTATAGCACCTGCAAGGGTGTCTGAGGAAATATCTAATCAAGCTGAAGAAATTGCAAAAAAGACAATTACCGTACTAAAAGGTGCAGGAGTCTTTGGAATTGAAATGTTTGTCACTTTTGAGAATGATATTTTAGTTAATGAAATTGCGCCTAGAGTGCACAATTCTGGTCATCATACTTTGCAGTCAAGTGAGACATCGCAATTTGATCAACATTTAAGAGCAATATTGGGTTTAGAATTGGGCGGTGTAAAACTATTACATCCAACTGTCATGTTTAATATTCTAGGTCCAAAAGATTTTGAAGGAGAATATATGCCAATAAAAATATCAGAAGAAAATGTTTTTCTTAAAATGTATGGAAAAAAGATTTCTAAGCCTTTAAGAAAGTTAGGGCATCTCAATGTGGTCGGAAACCCAGGTGAGTCAATAGACTACCTACTGCAAAAATTAGAAAGTCTTAAAGAAAAAGTACGCGTTATTCCGTCAACATGAAGTACTAAAAAATTCTGTTAGATATCATAGGTTTATTAATAATTTCTAAGAACCATCAATCATGGTTTCAATTCCCTACGTACTTTCAGGAATTGCAATAATCCTTTTGATAATTTATGGAGCAGACGTAATTATTGGTGGTGGAGGTGCAGGTGATGGTTTCCTCCCTTTTGATGCGATGACTAGAGGTATTGGTTTTGGATTTCCGCCAATAATATTGTCTTTTATCGCCTTTTTCATATCTAAAAAACCACCTTTAAAAGGTCTAGGAATAATGTTGATTGTTACCGGTATTTTGATCATAATTGGCGGTACAATTTCCATATCTAGTTCATTGGAATCAGAAAACAATGCTCGAATGCTAGGAGAGGGTGGAACCTTGATTGTAATTGGTGCGATAATTATAATTCTTGGAATGATAAAAATTAAAAAATCTAAAAAAATAGAATGAATGACTAATTGCAAAAAATGTGACACAGATGTATCGAAGGTTTATGAATGTGAACATACAGAATTTGAAGAATATTGTAAAGAGTGTTATACCGAACTTCACTATTATCTAACGGAAAATTAACAATATGGGTCAAATTGATGATAAAAGGTATTTGGAATTAATAAAAGAGAAAGAAGAATTAGAGGCAAACCGACCATTTGATGTGGATTTGATGAGACAATGGAAACATTCTATGAGTAAAATATTACAGGAGTTAGAATTGTTTCATTAACAATATTCTTAAGTTCGTTAAAAATTAGAAATGTATGAAATGTCATCAAAAAGGAGAATCTCATTTGTGGAGATATTCCAAAGCCACTAAAATTCGCAGATGTCTCAAATGTAAATCCAGAGTTAAAATCACTAAAGAAGAATTTGCCCTTAAATGGGGCATGAATAAAACCGTAGTCAGTTAGACTATTTTTTTATTTTCTAATGTTTTAAGACGAATAGGAGTTAGCAAAGTCAAAAATAATAAATTGTTTAAAGTTATAAAAACCTAAAACGTGAATTAGTTATTGAAGGCAATTATTTTAGCTGGTGGGAGAGGAAAACGGCTTAAACCAGTTACAGATTTTATTCCAAAACCTCTAGTACCCTTGAGTAACATTCCAATCTTAGAATGGCAGATAAAATATTTAAAAAAATTTAGAGTTGATGAAGTAATAATTTGTTCAGGATATAAAACTGGAATAATTCAAAATTATTGTTCTATGAGAAATAATATGGGAGTGAAAATTAAATTCTCTGCTGAAAAAATCCCTCTAGGGACTGGAGGAGCAATAAAACAAGCAGGAAAACTAATCAAAAATGAATCTTTCTTAGTGATGAATGGAGATATAATTACAAATATTGATCTTAAAAAATTAATAAAAAAACCAAATTCAATTGCTTCAATAGAACTAAGGACAAAGTATGGAATTATGGAAACAAGCGATGATAAGGTAACTAAATTTAGAGAGAAAAAAGAAGTTCCAAACATCTGGATGAATGCTGGAATATATTATCTACAAAAAGATGTTTTAAAGGATTTGCCGAAAAAAGGAGATATTGAAAAAACTGTTTTTCCCAAATATGCAAAAAAAGGATTACTAAATACCATTAAATTCCGAGATGTGGATTGGTATTCCATAGATTCATTGAAGGATATTGAAGAATGTTCTATGCATATTCATAATTTAATAAAATAAATTTAAAATTTAAGATCCTGTCCTATGTAATGTTACCATCATGTAGGCAATTTCGCTTACAAATTTTTCGTCATTTTTGGTACAGGAGGCATACTTTGTTGCAGTTCTCCAAAAAATATTTTCACCAGTATTCTCCTCCAATATCTGAGCACACATTGATTTTGTTCATATAATTGAATGATAATATTTAACCTCAATGATATTTTACAAAATGCTAAAAGAGTTAAACTAAGTGAATCCAAAAAATTTTCTAAAAGTATAATCTAAAGGAAACACTAGAATATACACATACAATACTTTCTCTATGAGAATAGCTTGTAGTCTAGGCTCACTCTTATCCGTTAATCAGATTTTAGAATGTTCGCAAATTTTATCAAAAACATCAACAGAGACAATTTGGATTCCTGAAACATGGGGAATGGAGAATTTTTCAATGATGAGTGTGGTTTCACAAAAGGCCCCTTCTCAAAAAATAGGATCGTCGATTATCAATATCTACTCACGAAGTCCAGCAGTAATTGCAATGGGGGCAATTACGGTAGATACAATTTCAAACGGACGGTTGATATTAGGTTTAGGAACAAGTAGCGCCGCCATAGTGGAAGATTTTCATGGAATTGAATTTAAAAACCCAGTTTTAAGAATGAAGGAATATGTCGAAATTATTAAATTAATCTCAACAGGCAAACCAGTGAATTATAAGGGAAAAAATTTTAATTTAAAAAATTTCACCTTGTTGATCAAACCAACACGTGAAAAAATTCCAATTTATCTTGCCGCAGTAAATCAAAAAATGGTAGAATTGACATGGAAAATTGCAGATGGAGTGATATTTTATTTAAGACCACTAGATGAAATGAACAAAACAATACAAACTTTACAGGCAAAAAGGAAAATTGATGTGACATGCCAAGTAATCAGCTGTGTTTCTAATGATTCTGAATTAGCAATAAAAAAATGTAAAAAAACATTGGCATTTTACGTGTCGGCTGGAAAAATTTATAGAGAATTTTTAGCTAAGAATGGGTTTCAAAATGAAACTAAAAACATTTTTGAGGAATTTAAAAAATCAGGATTTAAATCAAACCATGAATTAGTTACTGACAAAATGATTAATGCATTAACAATATCAGGAGACCCAGAAGGATGTAAAAGTCAACTTAAAAAATTAAGGGAAGTTGGAGTAGATCTTCCCATTTTGCAATTTAATCCAATTGGCAACGTTATTGAATCGTTTAAATTATTTTCCACCACTTTTTTTGAGGAAAAGTAATGCCAAAAGTTGCAATTGTAGGATATGGGCAAACAAAATTTTCTAAAGAGGATTTGAAGATAGAATCAATTTTGTTAAAAGCTACCAAGAATCTATTTGACTCGACGTCTAACCTGACTCAGAAGGATATTGATGCAGTTTTAGTGTCGACTAATAATAATTCCAAATATCTCTCCGCCATTTTATCTGAAATGATAGGGATTCAACCAAAAATATCTCACTCTATTGAAAGTTTATGTAATTCAGGAACTAATTCAATTGTTTCAGCATATTCATACATAAAATCTGGTTTAGCAGAAGTTGTTTTAATTTCGGGCGCCGAAAGATATGATAGCCCAGGTCAGATATTAGAATGGGATAATTTAAGAGGTGAATACAAACATCCAGTTTTTTGGGCATCTATATTTTCAAAATCATATAAAAAAAAATATGATGTTACTGATGAGGATCTAGCTTTTGTACCTGTTAAAAATCACAAACATTCTAAAAATAATCCATATGCATTTTCGCAGAAAAATATTTCTATCGAGGACGTATTAAATTCCAAAAAACTAACAGATGATTTAAGACTACTTGATTGTTCAAGACCATGTACAGGAGGATCTTCAGTTTTACTTGCATCAGAAAAGTACTGTAAGCAATTTACTGATTGTCCAATATGGATTACAGGCATAGGGCAAAAAACAACATTTGCTAGTTTTACTAAAAATCAAACATTTCATAATATGGAATCAACAAAACAAGCTGCTAAAAGTGCATTTAATATGGCAAAACGTTGCCAAAATGATATAGATGTAATGGAGATTCATGATGCTTTCTCTGTTTGTGAACCTATGGCGTTAGATTCGATAGGATTTTCAAATCAAGGTGAAGGAATTAAGATGATTAAAGAATCGTATTCATCTGAAAGCTCAAAAATCAATCCTCGTGGAGGATTAATAGGGTCAGGACATCCGTTGGGGGCAACTGGAATATCTCAAACTATAGAAATCACGCAACAACTTCAATCAAAAGCAAACAAAAGGCAGGTGGATAAAGCAAACATAGGTCTAATCCATAACATGGCAGCAGCTGCTACATCCTCAACGGTGTTGGTTTTAGAGAATTGAATTTTGAATCAGAATTAAAAAAAGGAAAGTTTTTAATTTCTGAGTGCAATCACTGTAAAAAAATTGTTTGGCCACCGTCAGAATTTTGTAATCAATGTTTAAAGGAAAATTCGTGGAGAAAATGTTCACCTATTGGTACAATAATTGAATTTTCTAAAAAAGAGAATACATACTTTTGTGTTGCCAAATTTGAAAATTCGATTAAAATAATAGGCGAGATAATTTCAGGAATTCCAAAAGTGAATGGAATAGTAAAAATAGTTGACTGTGGAATTAAGAATAATAATTATTTTTTCAAAATGACCAGTAAAATGTTATCCAATTAAGTATATCAAAAGTATGTTACAAGGTAATATCATTATTACCTAGATGTCTATATCTTAATTGAATTAAGAGGAGTAATGAGGAATGAATCTAGAACTGTTATTTTTTTAAAAAATAAACGAAACGAAAAATCAAAAAATCATGGACGGGCTGCTCACACCAGAAGACAAAGAGGATATCAATGGGAAGACACGATAGTTAAACGGTTTAATTCTGCTGAGAACTGGAATGCATTTAGACTCGGCTCCCCCAGTACTGCACTTCCGGATGTTTTGGCGGTAAATACACTAGAAAGTTCAATTTTCACTGTAGAGGCTAAATCAGGAACATCTATGTCGCTTCCTGTTCCTGCAGATCAGATTGAAAGGTGCTTAAAATGGATTAAAATATTTGATATTTATAAAAAGAGAAAGGTAATTCTTGCCTTCAAATTTCTGTCGAAAAAAAGAATAGGTTTAGGAACTTATGAGAGTAGAGAATTAAGGGAATTTTACAAGATTTGGGATGAATCTATTCAGATCACTAATTGTTCATGTAATTATGAAGGTAAAGTGTTTGCGCAAATTAATGGACATCGAAAAGAGATTGATTTGGAAGATTGTAAAATGCCATTTAAAACAAAATTTAGACCTAATGCCTAACGATTCAGTAGATATCAAATCATTTTTTAGGGATAATCATGGTAGTTAGAGAGTGTCCGAAGAGAAAAATAAATTAGAATCTGAAACTCCAAAATTTGAATCCATATTAGACCTAGTTTCAGATGCAGATGATAATGGGTATTCTCGTATAAGTTTTGAAGAATTTACAGATGAACGAGTTTTGATAAGTTACGATTCAACAGGTAAAAAACAAATGAAAATCAAAGTGCTAGAGGTATCAGATGAGAATACTCCCTCCAAATGGAAATTTGGAGATCGGGTAAAAATCAGTAAAATCCTGATCACAATAAAACACCTTGACACACAAGAGGTGGAAGAAGGTGAATTTGATATAGAAGCAATTGAACAAGAAATGGCAGAAAAAAGACACTACTCCTCTTCTAATAGATGGATTCTTGCAAATGATATTAAAAATGGATATGTTGTTGGTGCATATCATACAAGGTTGATAAGCGATGCATCGGCGCTAGATTATATTATTTTTTAGATTGTCATAAAATATGCGTTGTATGTAGATTCAATTCAACTAAAAACATTTAAGCATCAAAATTTGAATTCTGAATTATGAGTGCAAAACAAGTAGATGTTAATGGGACTGAGTACAGGATTATTCTTACTGATCAAGTAATTGGCCAGATAAACAATTTAAAAAATCTCTATAATGCAGCATATGAGGATCCTGAAAGTTTCGAGGATGTAAGTGCTGAGATTTCAAGCACTATTACTGAAATTGCAAGTACAGTGGAGCCAGAAGTCGAAGATAGTGATCTAGATGGACTTATCCAGGAAATAATTAAGGCTGTAGATAATAAAGCAGAAGAAATTGAAAAAGAGTTAGAGGCCAAACCTAAAAAAACTACAAAAAAGACCAAATCAAAATAGGTGCAATGGGACAAAAATTATTTAAAATCGTATTACTTTTATTGTTAATTAAGGGAGAATATTTAATTGACTAAAAGTTGTGAATGTGGAATATGTGATCATTATACTGAACAAGAATGTCGTAAAAAAGAATGCAAGTGTTGTTTAAATTTTCATGAAAGATCTGGCCCTCGCCAAAAATAACAAAAACAATAAAAAATTATTGTGATTTATAGCAACTACATTTTTTTATCATGTGTCTAGAGCATCCTATTAATCTATGATCCTTGCAACCGCATAAAACACATTTCTTCTCTTTTTTAGACATTACTATAATTTTTCCACAAGGTTTTTTAATTTATCAATTAGTTTTTTGTCCTCAAAAGATTCAAGAATTTTTAATCTCATATTTTTAATTCGATCTGAATCATCCGAATATAATGGAGACATTGTATCTATCTCTTGAATGAAATAATAATTTTGTAAGTAACTTTCTACTTTTGATTTCAATTCTAATAATTCATTTGATTGAAAGTCCTCGGTTCCCAATTTCTTAACAAGGACCATAAAAAACCCAATGATTTTCAATAATTCTCGTTTGATAAGGTTCAAATCTCCAGATTTGTCACTTAGTTTTTCAATTGCCCTGATGGAATCTAAAATCTGTTGTAAAATTTTTTTTACGTATTCATTTTTGGAGATCATCTTTGATTCTAGACAACTTATTTCTAATCTAATAAGTTTGGGCAAGAAAAATAATCATTAGGTATTAAAAAACTACTCCTAACTTTAAATTATCTTTATAATCTCAACCTGACATTGCAAGGAGACGCGTATCTAAAATGCATAGATCCACAATGCGGTTTAGAATATCCTATAACAAGCACAAATGTACAATGTAATAAAGGTCATCTGTTAGATGTAAAATATAAGAACAAACCCCATGAGAAATTAAAAGAGACTTTTGCACACAGAGGGATGATGGATGAAGGGATTATTTTTAATGAAAGTGGAGTATGGAGATTTAGAGAATTATTAAATTTCTGTGAAATTGACACTGAAAATATAGATGAATGTTCAAAATACTTAGTTTCCCTTGATGGTGCAGAAGGTAGACAATCAAAGCCTTACCATATGACTAAAGTTGCTTCTTTTATTGAAATCCCAAGTGATAATTTATGGTTGCAGCCTGAGGGATACAATCCAAGTGGATCCTTCAAAGATAATGGAATGGCAAGTGCTGTGACTCATGCAAAGATGGTAGGTGCAAAAAAAATTGTTTGTGCATCGACTGGAAATACATCTGCATCAGCAGGAATGTTTGCTGCTAATGAAGGAATCAAATGTGATGTGTATATTCCAGCTGGGCAAATTGCACCAGGTAAACTTAGTCAAGCATATCAATTTGGTGCACAAATTGTCGAAGTTAACGGAAATTTTGATGATGCATTAAAGCAATCATTAGATGATGCAAAAAATCATAATGGGTATACAGTAAATTCTATAAATCCATTTAGGATCGAGGGTCAAAAAACAATCCCATATAGAGCCTTAGAGTATTTAAAATGGGAATCTCCGGATTGGATTGTTTATCCTGGCGGAGCCTTAGGAAACACATCAAGTTGTGGAAAAGCCTTAATGGAATTATACGAATGTGGATGGATTAAAAAAATTCCCAGGATTGCAGTAATTAATTCTGAGGGTGCAAGTACCTTATCAGATTTGTATAATGGAAAATTTCAAGGAGAAGAGTTACGTTGGAATAACGGGAAACCCAATATAGAATTAATTAAAGAATATTATGATTATTTGGACAATAAAGGGATAAGACCTAAAACAAAAGCCACTGCCATTCAGATTGGACGGCCTGCAAATATTTTAAAAGGATTGAGGGCATTAGATTTTACTGATGGTGTAGTTACCACAGTTTCAGATGCAGAGATGCTGGATGGGATGTCAGTTGTAGGGCTAAATGGATTCGATTGTGAAATGGCATCTGGTGCATCAGTAGTAGGAATAAAAAAATTGCTAGAGGAAGAAGTAATTAAAAAAGATGATGTTGTTGTGGGGATTTTAACTGGCAGGCAAAAAGATGCCATGCTTCCAGTAGACTATCATAATAATCCGCAAAATCAATTTGCCATACCCCCCAAAATTTAGCCTCAAATCAATACATCATAATCAAGAAATGAAGATCTTATCTTAAGCCTTAATAGTGCGTTTTGCAAATATATAACAACCAAGAGATGGGGCATATAAAATAAAATGAATGACCTTTGTTGTTCTAACAAAATTTTTTGGAGGATATCATGGTAGAGCTTTGGATGGAGATTACAGCTTTGGCTTCGCTTATAGGACTTTCGGCTTTTTTCAGCGGTCTAGAAGTGGCACTTGTTGGAGTACGAAAATCTAAAGTTGTTCAATTATTAAACGAAGGAGAAAAAGGGGCAAAGGCACTATACAAACTCAAAACCAATCCAAGCTGGATGATGTCAAGTGTGAATCTGGGCAATAATTTAGTAAATGTAGGATCATCTGCTCTGGCGACTAGTCTGGCAATACGCCTTTTTGGAAATGATGGTTTAGGTATCGCAATTGGAGTAATGACTTTTTTAATTTTGGTTTTCGGAGAGATTACTCCAAAAACTTACTGTAATGCAAATTCAACAAAGATTGCATTAAGATACGCTCCGGTTTTATTGGTATTCAGTTTTGTATTCTATCCAGTAGTAAAATTCTTTGAAATTATAACACGAGGAGTGGTAAAAATAACTGGAAGCAGTCATGAACCACCCCCAATAACAGAAGATGAAATACGTGGAGTGATAGATCAAGGTCATGCAGAAAAAGCAATTGAAAAAGACGAGATGGATCTGGTTCATGGTGCCCTTAAATTTGATGACACTGTTGTTCGCTCTGTTATGACTCCAAGGACAAAAATGTTTACACTTAATTCAAAAACTATTCTATTTGAAGCATTACATGAAATAAATCAAAATGGGTATTCTCGAATTCCGATTTATGGTTCAAGCCCAGATGACATTGTGGGATTTGTTCATGTAAGAGATGTTCTTAAGGAATTAGAAAATGACAACAAAATGAAAAATCTAGAACAAATTTCAAGAAAACCTGTATTTGTCTCACAGGAAAAAATGGTGAGTGCCTTACTAAAAGAA
>Ga0224512_10003348_pt1 | contig 14175 bp, 8 predicted proteins | sample SF_May12_sed_USG_4_FD_169103 | JGI IMG/M metagenome (GOLD analysis project Ga0224512, IMG submission 169103) | Sediment microbial communities from San Francisco Bay, California, United States - SF_May12_sed_USGS_13 | ecosystem: Environmental > Aquatic > Marine > Sediment | place: USA: California...
TCTCGCCATCGCGATTCGGGAATGGATTGCAGGCATCGATGACCACCTTGCCCTCGATCAGGTCCGCCAGGTCCTTGCCGACGTCCGGCAGCGCGCCATACGGAACGGCAACGAGCAGCACATCGCCGAAAGCGGCGGCTTCACGCGGCGTGCCGGCGCGCGCACCGGCGCCGAGATCGGCGGCAAGCGACTGATCATGCTCGATGTGGCGCGAGGAGAACATGACTTCGTGCCCGCCCTTTACCCAGACGGCGCCGAGCGCGCTGCCGACGTTGCCCGAACCGATGATGCCGATCTTCATCTTTTCCGCCGCACATGTGGAAAAAGGCAGGGCCGCGGCGGCAATGGCAGCCCCGGCAACGACAATAAATCTGCGACGATCTTGGTTCATGGCAACTGCTCCGTGAAGTGGGTCGGACCGATTTGTGTCTGGGTACGCCAGAATAATCGATTCGCCCCCTCGGAAATGCAAGGTGCCGTGGTCGCGCCGCTCATCGTCGTTGATTTCCGATCGGTTGCCTCGACCTTCGCACCGGGCGTACCGCGCGTTGCGCTTGCTGCCGGATTTCCCATCGAATCCGGACTCGTGCCGATATAGAATCCCGGGTCCTCGGCAGGCCGGCCACCCTGTCGCAGCCATGCCAGCTGGCCGCAGCCGCACACGACAAGGATCCAGATGTTGCAGGAAAACAAGCGCCCCGGGCCGGAACCGTTCGGCTCGATACTCGGCTACGCGCCGGGGGGCGTCCCGTCCTACTCCAGTGATTACGATTCCGCCAACGAGCAGGAATTCACGGACCGGCACTCCTATCGCAGTTTCGTCGACGGCATCTACATGGGGATGAAGTGGCAATGCGTCGAGTTCGCGCGCCGCTGGCTATACGCCAACCTCGGCTGGGTATTCGACGACGTCGCGATGGCCTACGACATCTTTCGCCTGCAGTCGGGCCTCGTGATCAGCGACGGCAGCCGCCTGCCGCTGCACTCGTTTCGCAACGGCTCCCGGCGGCGGCCCGAGCCGGGGGCGATGCTGATCTGGAACGAGGGCGGCCACTTCACAACGACGGGCCACGTCGCGATCATCACGGACGTCGGGGATGGCTCCGTCCGCATCGCCGAGCAGAACTTCGAGCACCGCAAGTGGCAGGACGATCGCAGGTGGTCGCGCGAGCTCGCCATGACGGTATCGGAGTCGGGCGAGATTCACATCGACGGCGGCGGCGACAACGCCGAGATCCTCGGCTGGGTAATACAGACGACCGACGACTCCCATGCCGAGCGGTTCGCGCCGGCGGACCCGACGCTGATGAACCTCGAGCTCCGCGAGATCGCCGCCGAGGTGAAGAAAAGCGACACCTGGCTGGACCCAGCGCGCGCGGAGGACGCCGCCTACATCGCGGCGGAGGGTCACGCGCTCGCGACCGACGCCACGGACCTCCGCAAGTACCTGCGGATCTCCGAGTCGGCGCTCGCCGAACTCAAGCGCGCGACGACCGAGCTGCACGCGCTGTTCCTCGTCGCGACCGAACACGTGTTGCGCAACGACGCGCTGCTCGAGAAATTCAACCTGCCGAAGGCACTCTGGCCCAGGATCCGCGAGTCCTGGAACAGGCGCCGCAGCGAGCTGATCTCCGGGCGCTTCGACTTCGCGCTGTCCGAGAAGGGACTCAAGGTGTACGAGTACAACTGCGATTCCTGCGGCTGTCACATGGAGGCCGGCCGGCTCCAGGGCCTCTGGGCCGACCGTTATGACTGCACGGACGGCTACGATGCGGGCCGCCTGCTTGCCGAGCGGCTGACCCAGGCCTGGCGCAAGGCGGACGTCGACGGCGTCATTCACATCATGCACGACCGCGACAGCGAGGAGACCTATCACGCGCTGTACATGAAACGGATCATCGAGGCCGCCGGCCTCCAGGCGGTCGTGCTGCGCGGCCTGAAGGGGCTTGACTGGGGCGCCGACGGCGCGGTTGTCGACCCCGACGGCCAGCCGATCCGCTGGGTGTGGAAGACCTGGGCATGGGAGACCGCGCTCGACCAAATCCGCGGCGAGTGCGAGGACGACGACGAAGCGCTGCGCGAGGGCCGGCCGCCGGCCGCCGGCGACCATGCGCCGCGACTCGTCGACGTGCTGCTGCGGAAGAGCGTCATGGTTTACGAGCCGCTGTGGACGCTGGTGCCGAGTAACAAGGCCATACTACCGGTGCTGTGGCGCCTGTGCCCCAATCACCCGTGGCTCTTGCGTTCCGCGTTCGAGCTGCGGAGCGAACTCGAAGAGACGGGCTATGCCGTCAAGCCGATCGTCGGCCGTGGCGGCGCAAATATCAGTCTCGTCAACCGCAGGCACGACCTGGTCGAGGAAACGGCCGGCAAGTTCGAGGATCGCGACCAGGTCTACCAGGAGCTCTGGCGCCTGCCGAACATCGACGGTCTGAACGTGCAGGTCTGCACCTTTTCCGCAGGCGGCGCCTATGCCGGGAGCTGCGTGCGCGTAGATCGTTCGCTGGTCATCAACATGGACAGCGACTGCCTGCCGCTCAGGGTCGTGCCCGACAGCCGGATGGCCGGAAAGTAGCCTTCTTCACGCAAGGATTTCAGTCCTGAATCGAGCAGATGACCCAGGCAATGCGGGCCCGGATGGCGGCCGGACAGTTGATGCCCGCCGATGAGCTCATGCGACTGTCGCAATGCTTGTCGGCCTGTCAACCTCGACTCATGGTTTGTTTTCGGCTCGTCAGCAGCAATTGACGGACAGAACGAAAATACCGGTCTTAACCCCTCCCCCTGGCCCCCTCCCCAGAAGAAGTCCGAAATGAACCCTTTCTTTAGGTAGTGCTAGACAGATAGTTTACGGATGATCGACATAGTAGGCGTACCGGCAACAGCAACCTGCGGTGAAGCCTCGAAAATCGCTGCGGAATCCTCGCACCGCCGCCTGACGGTATACGATGACCGCGTAGACAGAATCAGCGGTGTGCTGAATTCCCTGGATTTGCTGGGCACGGACCCAGATGCACCGATTTCGCCGTTCATCGCACCGGTCCGATTCGTTCCCGGTTCGCAAAGCATCGAGGAGTTACTGGTTTCATTGCGCATGTCTTCCACACGAATGGCGGTTGTTGTCGATGAATACGGTGGTGTTGAGGGAATCGTTACGATTGAAGATCTGCTCGAGGAAGTGGTAGGTGAGATTACAGACGAATACGATGACGATAAATCTCACCGGATGATCAAAAAACTCGGTCCTAACAAACTGAGAGTCAACGCGCGGATCGACATCGAAAGGCTGGCCGAGTTGACGCCGGTGCATTTGCCAGACGGCAACTACGAGACGCTTGGTGGATTCTTGATCGACCTGGCGCGCAATATTCCCGAAGAAGGCACAGCCGTCAGCTATCGAAAATACACCTTCACCGTCGAGCAAGTGTCGGATCGCGCTATACAGCAGGTGATCATAAAGTGGTAGGCTGCCGTTGACACTCGACTCACCGCGAAGCGATTTGCTGTGTCCTGAGCGGCAACCCCGGAAACATAGCTCGACTCGCATAGATCACAGTCCTGCGATTTTGCCAGGTCTCACGATTGTTCTTTTTTCAACGAGGTAATAACCATGAAACTCGCCATCCTGTCGTGTGGGCCGAACTCCTACAGTACGCGTCGACTAAAACAAGCAGCTCTGGAAAAAAAATACAACGTCAAAGTTCTCAATACGCTGAAATTCGCGATTGACCTGGAGGAAGGTGCGCCGGACCTCTATTACCGGCAAAAATCCCTGAGCCATTATGATGCCGTCCTGCCGCGCATCGGTGCGTCAATTACCTATTACGGCACAGCTGTTGTCAGGCAGTTTGAGGAGATGGGTGTCTTCTGTGCGAACACTTCAAACGGCATTACGAACTCGCGCGACAAGTTGCGAAGCCTGCAAATACTGAGTCGTCATCATATCGGCATACCACGTACAACATTCGTGAGTGACAAGAAAGATGTTCTTCCGGCTATCGAACGTGTCGGCGGCGCCCCTGTCGTCATCAAGCTCATCGAAGGAACCCAGGGTATTGGTGTACTGCTCGCCGATACCGTCAAAGCGGCAGAATCGATCATCGAACTCCTGCAGAGCCAGAAACAAAACGTGCTCATTCAGAAATTCGTCGCCGAGAGCCGGGGTAAAGATATTCGCGCATTCGTCGTTGGCGATCGAGTCGTCGCAGCCATGCGGCGCGTAGCCCAGGGGCAGGAGTTTCGCAGCAACGTTCACCGTGGAGGCGTCGCGGAGGCCGTCCATTTGAGCGACGAGTATCGTGAGACGGCGGTACGTGCCGCACAGATTCTGGGCTTGCGAATTGCCGGTGTTGACATGCTCGAAAGCTCCCAAGGCGCACAGATCATGGAAGTGAACTCCTCACCAGGTCTTGAGGGCATCGAGAAATGCACGGGACTGGATATCGCCGGTGCGGTGGTCGAATACATTGCTGCACGAGTTGACTTTCCGGATATCGATATTCGGCAACGCCTGACGGTCAGCCGTGGCTATGGTGTCAGCGAGATTCTTATACGCGAAGGCTCGAACTTCGATGGCAAAACCATTACTGAAACCAAACTAAGAGAGAGCGATATCAATGTACTGACCCTGTACCGTGGCGCGACCGTAATCCCCAATCCACGGGCCGAACGCACGTTGCAAGCCAATGACCGCTTGCTATGTTTCGGCAAGCTGGACGCGATGCGCGACTTGCTGCCGCCTAAAGCTCAGCGCAGAAGGCGCCCGGCTGTCAAAGATCTCAAACCGAGCGCGGCGGCGTAGTCTTAGCACCACGCCTGAAACTTATTGACTTGCGGGACGAAGGCCTTCTCGTCGTTGAACGTGGGACTGCTGCGATCGATGTTGTCATATCGAGGCTCGATAGGATTGACTATCGAAGGGATGAACTTGACGAAATATCCACTTTGGCCGCCGACGAGCAGAGATACGAAGAGTAACCGCTGTTGAAAAAAGGCGTCAGGTCTGTTCGGCATCCAACTGGAATAGATCTGACACTTTTTTCACCTTTTCACTCAAAGTGAGACTGCGCGAGCTTCGGCGGCATCCCGTTAGCACAGCCGATTGCCTTCGGTACTGATAATTGTTCCTGACCGTCGTAACAATGCACTTACTGGGCATCGAATCTCTTCTCGCTCAGGGAGCGCTGTCGCCGTGTTGCTAATGGCCACGACAGGCGTAATCTTGCGCATAGTGTCTATACCTAAGTTGACCGCCTGTAATTCGTGAGGGAGCTTCCCAATGGCGCTAATGGACAGCCTTAAGAATTTTTACCGCCACCGTGTGCTTGCGACTCGTCGAGCCAAAAAATGGCCGTTCATACCGGGCAAATACTACGTGCTTGATGATACCGCTCCCGTTGTCGTCGTAATGCCAGACAATGAATCGCTTGCAGAAAATCTTGCTGCACTTTCTGTTCATGGATTATGCATGGTTAGTTCGGTTTGCCGCAGCGTTTCTGATATCGAAAAGCTCATTAAGAACGTGGAAGCAAATCTTGCCGTTCATTGTCTGATAGTGGCTGGTGGTAGCGAAGAAAAAACGTACCCCGCTGTCGAAGCGCTTGCCACAATCTTTGGTGACAGAGCAGATACATCCGAAAAGGCCGCTACTCTGATTCATGCGGTACGCGGCAAACTAAAGTCTTTGGACTTTGACGCCTTGCAGAAGCGGGTCAATGTCGTAAACATGCTCCGCTGTACGGACATCGACAAGATTATCGCCGATGTCAAGAAGCATGGTTCCGAAGTAATTCGTCCCGACGCAGGTTTCGTCGTACAAGGTTACGATACGACATTAGGCATCCCGCGTGTCTTTGCCCCGAGCAGCATTTCTCATGATTTCAAGAATGACAAGGCTGGGACATTTGTAATTGGCGTGGGAAAAAAGTCGATTATCGTCGAGCACTACAACTCGAAGGGTGAGTTGCTTCGACTGATTGAAGGAACCTCTGCCCGCGATCTGTGCATCTTGCTAATTCGCAACGGCTGGGTCAGCAGGCTCGATCACGCAGCCTATCTCGGACGCCATCTGGCGCTTGCAGAGATGGCCATCCAGCAAGGCATACCGTACGACCAAAAATTGCCCTCGGCAATAGACGAAGACTCGATCAGCCCGGACGCGAACTAGTGAGTCGCGCAAAGGACGAGGGCTCGCGCGAAAGGTCGAAGTTTGGCACTTTCGGCGGAGTATTTACGCCGAACGTCCTGACCATTCTTGGCGTCATCATGTTCCTGCGATTCGGCCAGATCACGGGCCAGGCCGGCATCGGACATGCAATTCTGATTTTGCTCTGCGCGAAGCTGATTACGAGCCTGACCAGCTTTTCACTGGCGGCGATTGCCACCAATACCCGCGTTAAGGGCGGAGGCGCCTACTATTTGATTAGCCGTAGCCTTGGCGTGGAGTTTGGCGGGGGCATTGCGTTTGTTTTCTATCTTGCCCAGAGCGTATCGGTCGCGATGTACGTCATCGGCTTCGCCGAAGCATTTGTCGCCGCCTACCCGGGTATCGCATCGGATCAGCGGCTCGTCGCCTCTATCGCTAATGCCACAATATTAGTTACTGTATTGATCGGCGCCGGCTGGGCGATCCGACTTCAATATGTGATTCTGCTGATCCTTGCAGCCGCGATCGCATCGTTCGCGCTCGGCGCCGGTGCCCTGTTCTCGATCGATCGATTGACCACTAATTTCGTGCCCGCCTACACTGGCGGTGCCAGTGCATTGACGATGTTCGCACTGTTCTTCCCGGCAGCAACGGGAATTATGGCCGGTGCCAATATGTCGGGCGATCTTCGTGACCCGGCTAAGTCTCTTCCCATTGGAACGTTTGCCGCCATCGGCGTCACCGGGCTAGTGTATCTAAGCCTGATTCTTTTACTTGCGGGTAGTGTCGATCGGCAGGAATTGATTTCCAACAGCCTGATTATGAACGATGTGGCTTTCTGGCCAGTCTTGATCATCGCCGGCGTATTTGCGGCCACGTTGTCGTCAGCACTCGGTAGCATGCTTGGCGCGCCACGAATCATGCAGGCTTTCGCACGCGACAGGGTTTTCACGTCGCTCAGATTTCTCGGTCGTGGCAGCGGTGCTGCCGACGAACCCAGGCGCGCAACAATAATAACGGCCCTGGTTAGCCAGGCGGCGATCCTCCTCGGCGACCTCAATGCCATCGCGCCCATTATCACGATGTTCTTCATGGTGACGTACGGGACGCTCAATCTCGCGTGTTTCTACGAATCCTACTCCGGCAATCCGAGTTTCCGTCCGCGATTCAGGTACAGCCACTGGACGCTTGCGCTGTTGGGAACCATTGGTTGCCTCATCGCGATGCTCCTTATTGATGCTCTTTGGGCCGTTGTATCCCTCATTGCGATGGCCGCGTTGTATTGGGCGATACGCAGAATTGGCATCGAGGCGCGCTGGGGTGACGTACACAGCGGCATGGCCTTTGAACGCGCCCGCAAGGCATTGCTGAGCCTCGAGAGTGAGCCGATTCATCCGAAAAACTGGCGACCCATCATTTTGGCGCTCGGCGCTGTAAGCACGAGCCGGCGGCGTATCGCGGAATACGGCCAGTGGTTGACGGCCGGACGCGGCGTGCTATCCCTCGGACAAGTTGTCGGTGAAGGCGCAGAGGACCGTCTCGAGCGCGGCTACCAGGTAGAGCGTCTCATACGCCAGACGATCAGTGAGGAAGCACTCGAAGCATTTCCTGCCGTCGTCGTCGACGAAGATTTGCTCGGCGGCCTCAAGTCACTGCTGCAATGCCACGGCATTGGTGGGGTGCGACCGAATACCGTTCTGCTCGGCTGGAGCAACGACATCGACGAAATCGAACGATTCTCAAACATTTTGCGCCTTAGTGAAGGCTTGCAACGAAACATTGTCGTCCTCAAATCGGAAATCGAACTCGAGCCCTGGGAAGCGCCAAGCGGAGAAATTCACATCTGGTGGCATGGGCGCAGGAACGGTCCACTGATGCTATTACTCGCACACTTGCTAACGCAGAACGACGAATTCCGCCGTCGCAAGACCCGGCTTATTCATGTTATTCCCGAAGAAGCAGGCCGCGACCAGGCTCGCGCGCACTTGGTTCAGATGACCGAACGTGCACGAATCGAAGTTGAACCGATGATCGTCGTGTCCGAAAACCTGCGCGAGGCTCTATTGAATATTTCGCAAAATGCCGCCGTCGTCTTCAAGGGATTCGATCCGCCAGCCAAAGGAGAACATATCCAGTTTTTCCAGGATTTCGAAGTGCTGACGGAAGGACTATCGGAGGTTATTCTCGTAAGTAGTGCACAGGGTGTCGATCTGGAAGCTTGATAGACCGTTGTAGATCGATCAAAATAATCGTGGCCAAGGCCGGATAAGTTTCGATTTTTCGGCCACCGACCAGCATGCCCGTTTATCGCTCGCAGAAGCCCGCCAATTTCATCAGGATCGGTGATCCGTTGGATGGTGTCGACGCATAGGTGGTGGCAAGGCCCTGTTCAGGTCCGGCGTAACGTCTCTAACTGCCCTCTCTGTCGCCACTGCGTATCTAAGAAGCTGCCCGAGTCTTTACCTCACGCTAAACGCTGTCTCGCGCGCTCCCCGGCAAGCGGGTACGTGACTTGCCGCGGAGCAATGCGGGCCTCACGCAGGGCCCGAGAGTGCGACCGCCTGAACCGTTGAAAAGCACGGTGGTCGGGCGCGGGCCGGCTACGAAAACAGCCAACGATGCGACAAATCGGCAGGAATGCCGATTTGGCTGCACGGCGCAGGTCTGTCGCCGCGCCGAGGACCGGTTGAGCCACCGACTCTCGGCGCGGAGCGCCCGTCGTCTCATGCTAGAATCGCGCTCCTTTTGATGAGGAAACCGCAAGCCAGTGGCAAGAAACCTGTTCCAGAAAGTGTGGGATGACCACGTCGTCAACCGGCTCGACAACGGGCAATACCAGGTGTTCATGGCATTGCACCTGATCCACGAAGTGACGAGTCCGCAGGCGTTCGGCATGCTCAAAGACAAGGGCCTCAGAGTTGCCTTTCCGCAGCGGACGTTCGCAACGGTAGATCACATCATACCCACAGACACCCGTGTCCGGCCGCTCGAAGACGACATGGCGGAAAAGATGATCCAGGTATTGAGCGACGCAGCCGCCGAGTACGGTATCGAGTTCTTTGCACCCGAGTCCGGCTCCCAGGGAATCGTCCATGTGGTCGGACCGGAACTGGGACTGACACAACCGGGCATGACGATTTGCTGCGGCGATAGCCACACGTCCACTCACGGCGCTTTCGGCTGTATTGCACTCGGGATCGGTACCAGTCAGGTGCGGGACGCACTCGCGAGCCAGACTCTCGCCATGGATCCGCTGAAGGTGCGCCGGATTCGCGTCGAGGGTGAACTCGGCAAAGGGGTCACGGCGAAAGACGTCATCCTGCACATCATCAGGACGCTGGGTGTCAATGGTGGTGTCGGCTATGCTTACGAATATGCCGGGTCCACGATCGAGTCCATGTCCATGGAAGAGCGCATGACTGTCTGCAACATGAGCATCGAGGGCGGGGCCCGATGCGGCTACATCAATCCTGACGAGACGACCTTCGAGTACCTCAGGGGAAGAGAACGGGTGCCCGACGGTGCGGAGTTCGACGTCGCGGTCGAGAAATGGAAGAGCTATGCCTCGGATGCGGACGCCGGCTTCGATGATGAGGTGATGATCGATGCCCGCGAGATCAGGCCGACGGTCACCTGGGGCATCACGCCCGGCCAGGCCATTTCGATCGAGGAGGCCACGCCCGATCCGGCAACGTCGACCGATAAGGACCTCGTCACGGATGCGCTCCGATACATGCAGCTCGATTCCAACACGCCGATCAAGGGTACGCACGTCGACGTCGCATTCATCGGCAGCTGCACGAACGGCAGGCTCAGCGACTTTCAGGCGGTGGCTGCCCTGATCAAGGGCAAACGCGTCGCCAGCACCGTCAGGGCCATTGCCGTACCCGGATCCGAAAAGGTCGACAAGGACGCCCGGGCTTTGGGGCTGCATGAGATTTTCGAGCAGGCGGGTTTCGAATGGCGACAACCGGGCTGCTCGATGTGCCTCGCGATGAACCCCGACAAACTCATCGGCGATGAAGTTTGTGCATCCAGTTCGAACAGGAACTTTATTGGTCGACAGGGTTCGCCGACGGGCCGGACGATTCTGATGAGCCCGATCATGGTCGCGGCGGCGGCGATCAAGGGTGAGATCGCAGATGCACGGGAGGTGTTCCGGCTATGACGGGTGTTTCGATATCCAGAGTTGCGGGCAAGGGCGTTTACGTCAAGGGAAACGATATTGATACCGATCGAATCATCCCGGCACGCTATCTCAAGTGCGTCACTTTCGATGAACTCGGACCGTCGCTTTTCTACGACGAGCGATTCGACGGCGACGGTAATTCGAAGCGGCACCCGCTCGACGATCCCAAGCACGAAGGCGCATCGATTCTCATCTCCGACGGCAACTTTGGTTGTGGTTCGAGCCGGGAACATGCGCCCCAGGCCCTGCAGAAGTTCGGCTTCAGGGCGGTTATCGCAGGATCCTTCGCCGATATCTTTCACGGCAACTGTACGACGCTGGGGATACCCTGCATCGTCATGCACGAGGCCGATCGTCATCGTCTCGGCAAACTGATCGCCGCCGATCCGGATGCCGAAGTCGTTATCGATATCGAAGACATGAAGGTTGTCTGCGCAAACGAATCCTTCGACGTGACGATGAAAGACAGCGCCCGCGAGGCGTTTCTGGCCGGCACGTACGACCCTCTCGACAATTTGTTGGCATCGATGGACAGCATCAAGGCTACCGCCGAGCGACTTGGCTACGCCAACCAGAGGTAGGGCGATGGCTCGAAAGAAGATCGAAATCTACGACACGACACTGCGTGACGGCAATCAGGGGGAAGGGATACACCTCAGCATTGCGGACAAGTTGGACATCGCGCGAGCCCTGGATGACATAGGAATCGACTTCATCGAGGGAGGGTGGCCTGGATCCAATCCGAAGGATGACGAGTTCTTTGCGCGCGCTCGTGATCTTGATTTCCGCACCTCCAGGATCTGCGCGTTCGGCTCGACGCATCGCGCAGGCGCTAAACCTTCCGACGATTTCTTCCTGCAGAAGCTGGTCGCCGCCGGTGCAGACGTGACGACCATCTTCGGCAAGAGCTGGGACCTGCACGTAGAGCAGGCGCTTCGCGTCAGTCCCGACAGAAATCTGGACATGATTGCCGGATCGGTTGCCTACCTGTTGGAGGCCACCAAAAATCCGGTGTTCTACGACGCGGAGCACTTCTTCGACGGGTTCAAGAATGACCCCGGCTACGCGCTCGCAACGATTCAAGCAGCCATCCACGCTGGCGCCAGCAGGGTGATTCTGTGCGATACCAATGGCGGCACCATGCCACACGAGATCGCTCACGCCGTGCGCGAAGTCCGCAAGGAGTTTCCTGGCGTCAAGCTCGGTATCCACGTTCACAACGACGGCGGTCTTGCTATCGCTAATACGCTGCGCGCTGTCGAAGAGGGCGTCATCCAGGTGCAAGGAACGATCAATGGTATTGGCGAACGCTGCGGCAATGTCGACCTGACCTCAGTGCTCGGAAATCTGGAATTGAAGCTGGGTTACCGGTGCCTGCCTGAAGGCAACCTGCGCGAGCTGACCACCCTGTCCCGCAAGGTGTGGGAGTACCTCGGAATTGCGGGACCGGCCGGGCAACCGTTCGTCGGGCCCTCCGCTTTTGCCCACAAGGGCGGCATTCACGTCAGCGCGGTACAACGAAATCCGTCGACCTACGAACACGTGGTGCCTGAGGAGATCGGAAACTCTCGCAAGATTCTGATCAGCGAACTCGCAGGAGGATCGAACCTGCGTGCCAAGCTTGCCGACCGATACCCGGAGCTTAAGGATACCGATGCGGTAAAGGCGATCCTGGAGGAAGTGCAGGAGCGAGAGCACGCCGGCTATTCCTACGAGAAAGCGGATGGCAGCTTCGATCTCATCGTTCGCCGTCATATTCGCAAATACAAGACGCTGTTCGAACCACTGTACTATCGTATCTACAGCCCGAGTAACGAGGTCCGCACTGACAGTGACGGCCTGATCGAGGCATCAGTCAAGCTCAAGGTAGGTGACGCGGTCACGCTCTGTGCCGCCGAAGGCAACGGTCCTGTCGACGCGTTGAATCATGCCCTGCAGAAGGCCCTGGTGGCACAGTTTCCCGTTGTGCTGAACCTGCACCTGACGGATTATCAGGTCCGTGTGATCAACAGCACACAGGAGACGGCTGCGAAGGTGCGGGTCTTCGTCGAGCACCGTTTCGAGGGCGACGCATTCGGTACAGTCGGCGTCAATGTCGACATCATCAAGGCAAGCTGGAATGCACTTGTGGAAGCGTACCAGTATGCGCTGATGAAGCACGTGGAATTTGCCAGCGAAGTCGCAGGGTCGGTGCCTGCCGAACCAGTCGACAGTATCGGTACACACAATTAGTCCGTCCCGGCTGTTGCGCCGACTCTCAGCCCGTTATCCCTGGAATCAATCATCGAACTCCTGCCGAGCCGGAAACAGAACGTGCTCATTATCTTTCAGCGTTGTCGGGATCGAAGGCGTTGATGCTATTCTGTGCAGTTCACTATGCAAGCCTCATAGACAACAATCGATCAGCCAAGACTGAATAGGCGGAAAAACAATGAAAAACTACACGTTGCCGTTATTGGCGATACTCTTCAGCATGGCTGGATGCCAGGCGGACGTGGCGCCGCCGGCACCCGAGGCCGAAGCTCCGACCGGCGAAACCGGAGACGAGCCGGAACAGCCTACGCCCTGGATCAACGAACAACCGATCGGCCATGACAGTGGTCCGGTAACGGATGAGGATCTTCTGCAGGGAACCGCCGATACCGGCCAGTGGCTACTTTACGGCGGCAACTATGCGAACTTTCGTCACTCCCCGATTGACGATCTGACGCCGGAAACTGTCGGTAGGTTGCAGGTCGCGTGGTCGTTCCCGACCGGCACGCTGCAACAGTTCGAGGTCTCGCCGGTGATCTATGACGGCATCATGTACATCACGTCGTCGAACAATCGGCTGTTCGCACTCGATGCGGTGACCGGGGAAATCTACTGGCGCTACGATCATCAGCAGCCTGACGACCTCAGGGTTTGCTGCGGAATCGTGAACCGCGGCGTGGGCATCAGCGGCGATCTGGTGCTGATGGCCACACTGGATGCCCGCCTGATCGCGTTTCAGCGACTGAGCGGCGAGATCGTCTGGAACGTCAAGATTGGCGAGTATGCCGACGGTTACAGTGCCACATCGGCGCCGCTGATCGTAAAAGACATGGCGATCATCGGTATCGCCGGCGGCGAATTCGGCATTCGCGGTTATTTCGACGCCTATAAGGTCGCGACCGGCGAGCGGGCGTGGCGTCATTACACGGTGCCGACAGCCGGTGAACCCGGCGTCGAGACCTGGGCCGGCGAATCGTATGAGACCGGCGGCGCGCCGGCATGGACCAGCGGTGCTTACGACCCCGATACGGACATCCTCTATTGGACGACGGGCAACCCGTCTCCGGACTGGAATGGCGATTTGCGTGCCGGTGACAACCTCTATTCCGACAGCCTGCTCGCGGTGAATCCGGATACCGGGGAGCGTCTCTGGCATTTCCAGTTCACGCCGCACGATATCTGGGATTTCGACGGCAATACACAGATATTTCTGGTGGACGTCGAGCGCGACGGGCAAACGCGAGAGGCAATCGTGCAGCCGAACCGCAATGGCTACTTTTACATTCTGGACCGCAGCGATGGTTCCTTCATCGCCGCGGCTCCCTATGTCGAAGACGTCAACTGGGCGACGATCGATGAAAACGGACGGCCCGTTGTCAATCCGCTTGCCAGTCCCACGGAGGAGCCGACTTATCGCGTGTGCCCCGGCCTGTTCGGAGGTATGAACGGTGCGTATACGGCGGCCCTGAATCCGGACCTGGGGCTGGTCTACGTACCGGTCATCGAATCCTGTCAGCTGTATCAGAAAGGCATCGTCGCGTTTGTCAAAGGGCAGGGATTCTTTGGTGGCATGCCGATCGGAATCGAC
>Ga0224512_10003349_pt1 | contig 14175 bp, 12 predicted proteins | sample SF_May12_sed_USG_4_FD_169103 | JGI IMG/M metagenome (GOLD analysis project Ga0224512, IMG submission 169103) | Sediment microbial communities from San Francisco Bay, California, United States - SF_May12_sed_USGS_13 | ecosystem: Environmental > Aquatic > Marine > Sediment | place: USA...
CTACCAGTAGCCATTGTCAATCGGGATCGGGCGAACGAATTCGGTGTGAACTATGGCGACATTTTCATATCGCTGCTTGTTCCCGCGGAAGACCAGGGGCTTGTCCCCGCTGGGGAGCTGAACGAAGGTGCCGCTGACCCGTTGCCGACCTGCACCCTTTTGGAAAGTCAGAGCTCGAATCAAGGCGACACGAATGCGCTTCATGACTTGACGGATTCGGTGGTGTTCGACGCAGCCGCGGCGAATACCCTCATTGAAAGTGGAGAGCTTGAACCCCCTGTCCACGATACCACCGAGGAGAATTACACCGAGCATGTAGCGAGACTGGCGGTCGAAAACGGCACCTTCGTGGCAGCCATCATCATTCCGAGTGACTTCACGGAACGTATTGCCTATATTCCGGTATTCCACCCCTCTATCGAGGAATCGAGAATCACGGTCTATGCCAACAGCGGTAGCCCCATTTCATCCGGCGTTATTAACAGCATAGTGGAGAACATAACCCGGCGAATTGCGGCGGGAAATATTACGGTGGCAGCCGCATTCGACGAATTACAGGGACGCTATGGAATGGCGGCCGTAAGCGCATTCTCGTCTGACGACTTCTCGTCCGCCTTCGCCTGCGCCTTCGATTCCGGAACCGACCTGGTTCGGCTTGAATCGGAATCGGTAAAGGGTAGAGCCTCTGCTGACACAACCTCGATCATTCTGGTGGCAGTCGGCTCGGCGCAGGCCATGTTCTTTGCCATGTTTACCGCCCAGTTCGGTGTACTGGGAATGCACCAGGAGCGTCGCGAGTGGACTCTGCAGCGCCTGGTAATTTCTCCCACGCCGCGTTCCCATATTCTGGCCGGCAAGCTGCTGGGGGTATTTGTGACGGTGATTTTCCAGGTGCTGGTCCTAATTGTTGCGCTTACGCTTGTCGCCAGCCTCATCGAGCGCGAATTGACTTTGATTTGGGGAGGGGATTTCCTGAGCCTTGGGCTTTTGGTCTTGGCGGTCGCACTGGGTGTATCCGGATTCGGCATGCTGCTGGCCGGAATTGTGCGCACCGCCGAACAAGGCCAGGTCGTGGGTCCGATCGCAAACATGGTGCAGGGCGTCCTCGGTGGTGCCTTTGGGTTCTTTCTGCCCACTGCGATCGCGGTATTTTCGCTGGTCTACTGGGGGCGTGAGGCTTTTCAGAGCCTTTCTTTAGGCGATTCCGATATTGGATTGAACTTGCTGGTCCTTTCTGGCATGGGCTTGATCATGTATGTCATCGGCGTGATTCTATTCAACCGGCGCTTCGATTTTTAAGCCTACAAAACATGCGAAAGCTACTTGACATTGCCGCCAACGACCTGCGGATCTTCTTCCGTAGTCGCTCCAACTTGATTTGGCTAGTGGGTATTCCAATTGGGATGACAATCGTCCTCGGGGTTGCCCTGCCTAGCGACGATGGACCGGAATTGGTGCCTGTGGACGTCGTCGATCGTGATCGTGGACTGGCCGCGGCGTTATTCGTTCAAGGCCTGCGACAGGCTAATCCCAATCTACTGTTGTGCCCAATGGATAACACGGCGGATGATCCATGCCATATGGGGGAGGCGGAGGCCCTTGACGCGGCCCAATCGCGGGTCCGTCTCGAAGAATCAGACACACTAGCCCTGATTGAAATACCTGGCAATTTCACTGCTCGAGTATCGGGCCTGGAGCCGGTTGCGGTTCGTTTCGTGGCGGTGGAAGATCTGACCGCCCCCCAGTTCATTCGACAGGCCGTGGAATCGGCCCTCACGCAAACGAATGGGTCGCTTGCGGCCTCTCGTATCGGAACCCAGCTCGCTTCACAAGTCGATGCCGGTGCGATAGATGACTCCGCTTTGACGCAGAGCCTGCGCGATCGGGCGGCCGAGATTTGGGCCGAGAGCCCGATTTCAGTGAATTATGAGTTGACCCAATCGAGCGCATCGGGGTCTGTCGGCGGGTTTGGACAGTCCATTCCTGGTATGGGGAGCATGTTCGTTCTGTTTGCAGTGCTTGGCGGCATGGGACTCATGATTGAAGACAAACGGCAGTGGACGATGCAGCGCTTGGCCTCCATGCCAGTGACGCGGACTCAGCTGCTGGGAGGGAAGATCCTCGGCCGATTCTCGTTGGGGATGATTCAGTATTTAATCGTTTTCGCCATCGGAGCCGTTGTGGGTCAAAGCTTTGGCCGTGACCCGCTGGCTCTGATCCTGATCATGCTCGCCTTCGCGCTGTGTGTAACCGCGCTTTCGTTTGCGCTCGGATCGTTGGTCAAGAACGAAACCCAAGCAGCCGGCATGACAAACCTTCTAGGAATCTCTTTGGCCGCGCTGGGCGGGGCCTGGTGGTCCCTTGAGGTCGTGCCGAAGTTCATGCAAACCCTAGGACACCTCTCACCTGTAGCCTGGGCGATGGACGCTTACACTGCCCTCATCTTTAAAAACGGCAACCTGAATACGGTTTACCCATCGATCCTGATCCTGCTTGCCGCTGCAGCGGTTTTCTTTGTTATTGGTGTTCGACGATTTCGCTATGATTTGTAGACGCATGAGTGGGCGGGGTCTAGGCTTAGAAGCGTCGTGTGCGAGCAAAGCAGATCTTCAGGAGTTTTCGGTTATTGATGCCACGCCTGACCAAGGCGGCTCTAGCGAGGTCACCTTCAATATGGAAGGTAGTTTGAATGGTAGCGCCAGCGACGTCACGTACGTTGGCAATTCATCATTAGGCAATAGAGACCAGCGGCGCTTCGAGCGTTCAGGCAAGTGAGAGGAGAATTGAGATGGATCCGGGAAACGACTCTAGTGTGAGATGGCGCATCGCCTTCTCGATCATCAGCACTATGGTTTGGCTGATATTCGTTGTGGCTTGGCTCGGTTTTGGTTGGAACGCATTTGAGATTGGCGAGAACCTCGCGGTGCTGTGTATCTCGTCGGTTGTTTGGACGGGCTTAAATGGCCTGGTTTGGGCGATATGGCCTAGCCGCAGCAAAGATGGAGGAAGCGTCGGTTAGTGAAGGCTTTGTCAGATCGCAGAGGGGCGGCGCGGCTCGATCGCAGCAGAAGGTGCTTCCGACCGCGCCCCTCGAATTGAGCAGTCGGAGCAGTACTAGATGAGAGGGAGGTATCGACCAATGAGAGTGGAACCGAAGTATCTGGCGGCCCCAGTAATCGGACTGGGGCTGGCCGCCATCTTGATCCTGGCATTCGCCAGCCCGACCCGTGCGGCAGAGTTCCGCGGAGGGGATGTTGTCGTCATCAAGGCTGATGAGGTCATCGATGATGACCTGTTCGTGTCTGGGAACATCGTTGAGATCGAGGGAACAGTCACTGGCGATCTCTTTGCAACGGGCAGTGAGGTAACCGTCGAAGGTCAGGTTGGTGGGAGCGCTTTCCTTAGCGGCTACGCATTGACGGTAGGCGGCGATGTCGAAGGCAGCCTTTACAGCGGTGGTTACTCGCTTGCGGTCGAGCGAGGGGCTCAGATCGGGCGCAACGTCTACTTCGGCGGCTTCAGCCTGATCCTCGATGAGGGCAGCTCCGTTGGACGCAGCGTCTACACCGGTAGCTACCAAACGGTAGTCGATGGCGAGGTAGAGGGAGATGTAAACGCAAGCGCAGCCGCACTCGTGATCAACGGTGCGGTTGGGGGCGATGTGACGGGAGAAGTTCAGGAGGCGGACGGCGCGGGAGCCGTGTTTCCGTCTTTCCCGGGATCGGTCCCCATTCGTAGCCCAGGCCTTGACATCGGTAACAGCGCCGAAATCGGCGGAGAGATCGATGTTCAAGTCACCGCTGCCGATCGACCCGAGCCAGGGAAGGCTTTGCGCCGCTTCGCCGGACGAACGATCCAAGATCGCTTGGGTGAATTCTTGGCCGTCCTAATTATCGGCGGGTTGCTGCTTTGGCTGTGGCCGGCTGCGCTGTTGCTACCTCAGCAGAAGGCCAAGGATCAACCGCTTCCAAGCACTGGCTGGGGTTGTGTGAGCGTCATCGCGTTCTACGTCCTGTTTCCGATCGCTGCGGCCTTGTTGGTCGTGATTGCCGCACTGGGCGGGCTGGTCACCTTAGGTCAGCTTTTTGGCGATATCTTAGGCATTGGCGGATCGACGCTGGCCCTGATCTTCTTTGCCTTCACGTTTGTGCTCTCGATCGTCACCAAGGTGGTTGTCGCGTTTCTCGGTGGGCGTTGGATTCTCGATCGACTGATGAGCGACTTCTCCGGCACCAGTTGGGCTAATTTCGGTGCGCTGGCGCTGGGCATTTTCATCTACGAGATCCTCAGGGTTATCCCATTCTTGGGATGGCTGCTGAGCGTTGTCGTGACCCTTGTGGGCTTGGGCGCAATCGCGCTCGTGCTGCGCAATCGGTACATGCCCCCGAAGGCAGACGCCAAGGCAGCTGCCTAGCGAATAGCCTCGCTACGTACACAAACGTAAAGCGAGCCGAGACAAATCGGCTCGCTTTACGTTACGAAAGAGAATTGGTTTCACATCAAAGTCTGCGGCTGCGTCTACCCCATTGCCCGGGCTTGAAGACCACTAGTTAGACCCGCATCACCGATGAATGCCCATACTTCTTGGATAGGTTTTGTTGACAACGATGCTGCCTTCTAGGTTGAGAAGGTGCGCTACAACGACGGACAACCTCTCTATGCGGTTACGGGATTGCTCTCGGTCTCCTTTCGCTCCCTGGCATATAAGTAGGCGGGGAAGGCACAGGACAGCCCAATAAGCAGGTTGAGCAGGACGAAAAGGATTGGATTTGGCCCTTTTGCACGTCTTCGCTGCTGGATCATGAAGATCCAGAAAACAAACGATGAGAAGAGCAAATCGGCGGCGAGGCCTCCAGCAGCTGGATTCACGAAAACCGCGCTCACAAATCCCGATAAGCTAGACCCTTCGCTCGAGAAGTGTTGTAGGAAGAACGCATAGGGCAGTGCCGCACCAACGATAGCTAAGATCAGATATAACGTCTTCATTTCAGTCCTCCATGATTCGTCGCAATAGTGTAAGCCGCAAATCCGCTTTGCTACCGTTTGGCGAGATCCACGTGCTCTGAGCGATATACGGGACACTCAAGCTACAATTGCGAATATACTCCCTTGAGGCACCTTGAAATCATGGCTTCTGATTCTGATCGCGGTCCTAAGGATCCATATCGCACGCTTCGCAAGCTCTGGACGGGCACGACGGAAGAGCGAACGTGCTCACACACCGAACTTATGCAGGAGGTTACGCCAAGCAATACCGAGGTCTGCGCCGATTGCGTGGCGCTAGGAGATGATTGGCTGCACCTGCGCGTCTGCTTGATTTGTGGATACGTAGGATGCTGTGATTTGGCTAAGAACCACCACATGCGCAACCATTATGAAAAAACCGGACATCCATTGATCCAATCCTTCCAGCCGATGGAGGACTGGATCTGGTGTTACGAAGATAAAGCCGTTCTCGCACCCCCGGAATGGCTTGGAGCCCTGTCCAAACTTAGAACCAAGTGACGGAATCAGGCACCCCCCGATCGGTACTCAATGGCTAAACCCGTTATTCTGACTGTCGACGACGAACCGCAGGTGTTGAACGCGGTCGAACGCGATCTGCGCCAGCATTACCGCGGCGAATATCGCATCATAAAAGCTGGCTCCGGGGCCGAGGCTCTCGAAGCGGTCCAGGGCCTCAAGCGCCGGAACGATTCGCTGGCGCTGTTTCTCGCCGACCAGCGCATGCCGGGCATGACCGGTACCCAATTTCTAGCGGAGGCCATGCTGCTCTACCCTGAGGCCCGCAAGGTGCTGCTTACGGCATATACCGATACCGAGGCCGCTATCGATAGCATCAACACCATTGGCCTCGATCACTACCTGATGAAGCCCTACGCGCCACAGGATCTCTATCAGGTGCTAGACGATCTGCTTGAGGTGTGGGGCGCAAGTGTAGAACTTCCATTCGATGGGATTCGGGTGGCCGGCACCTTATGGTCCCCGAGCAGTCACTCTGTGAAAGACTTCCTGGCACGCAACCGAATTCCCTATCAATGGCTGGACATTGAAGCTAGCTCTGAAATCCGTGAATTAGTGGAGGCTACAGAGCATGGGGGTCACCGTCTGCCTGTCATATTTTTCCCGGACGGCGAGGTGCTCGTGGAACCAGATCACCGAACCTTGGCTGAGAAGGTTGGCCTGCAGACGGAGGCCAAGGAGGCTTTCTACGATCTCATAATCATAGGCGGCGGTCCGGCAGGTTTGGGTGCCGCGGTTTATGGTGCCTCCGAGGGATTAAGTACGGCGATGATCGAGCGGCACTCGACCGGGGGCCAGGCCGGCACTAGCTCGCGCATCGAAAACTATCTGGGTTTTCCTAAAGGGCTTACCGGAGCAGACCTGGCCAGCCGCGCCGACGCGCAGGCTAGGCGATTGGGAGCAGAAATTCTGACCGCCGTCGAAGCTAGTGAAGTGCAGGTCGACGGGAATTACCAGATCGTGACCTGTTCGAACGGCGACAAGCTCAGCTGTCGCGCGCTTCTCATCGCTACCGGCGTGACTGTCAAGGAGCTTGATGTGCCCGGAGTCGCCGATCTTGCAGGGCGCGGCATTTACTACGGCGCTTCTCTAACGGAAGCCGCCTATTACAAGGATCGGCATGTCTATGTCGTTGGGGGAGCGAACTCGGCAGGTCAAGGCGCGATGTTCTTTTCTCGCTTCGCGAGCACGGTAACGATTCTAGTACGAGGCAGCTCCATGGGTATTACGATGTCTCAGTACCTGGTGGATCAGATCGAAGCGACCGAAAACATCGAGGTCAGAACGCGCACAACAGTTGAGGAAGTGAGCGGCGAAGAGGGGCTAGAAACGATCACCATCAAGAACGCTGATACGGGCGGGACTGAGACAGTCCCTGCGGCCGCCTTGTTTATTTTCATTGGTGCTCAGCCGCGCACCGATTTGGTTGGCGAGATCGTCGAGCGCAATAGCGCCGGTTTCATTTTGACCGGGCCGGACCTGCTTAAAAGCAATGGCGGACGCAAAATGTGGCCGCTGAAACGTGACCCTTTCCTGCTGGAAACCAGCGTTCCGGGGATTTTTGCTGCGGGCGATGTGCGGCAAGGCGCGGTACGGCGCGTCGCCTCCGCCGTCGGTGAGGGCGCAATTGCAATTAGCTTCGTTCACCAATATTTGAAGACCGTCTGATGTATGACTTTCTGCGTACAGTAGATCTGTTCGCCGAGCTTTCGGATTCCGATCTAAACAGCCTGTGCGAGAACCTATCGGAAGTGCCCCTCGCCAAGGGCGAAGAGCTGTTTGCCGAAGGCGACCCCGGCGACAAGGCCTATATCATTCGAGAAGGGAAACTGGAAATCCTGACCGCCTCCGGCGGAAGAGAAGTATTGATCGCAGTGCGACATGTCGGAGAGCTTATCGGGGAGATGGCACTCCTGGAAGACACTCCACGCAGCGCGACCGTCCGCGCTCACGTAGACAGCCTGCTGCTGTCAATCGAGAAAGAGCACTTTGACGCCCTGGTCGATCGAAGCACGTCAGCACTGAAAAGCATGCTTCGCACGATCCTGGCTCGCCTGAGGGAAAACCAGGCTGCGCTCTACGAGAGCGAACGCATGGCGATACTCGGCACGCTTACCGCTGAGACGGTCCACGATCTGAACAATCCCACTTCTGCCGTTCAGAGGGCCGCCGAACAGCTAGCACCTAAATTGGAGTCTCAAAAACAGGCTCAGACGAATTTAGAAAGTCTCGGGCTGACCGGGGCACAAATGCAGGTTTTGGTTCAGGAGCGCATCAAAAGCGCGGAACGCGCATCAAGCGCTCTAGAGCTGGACGCGCTGGCTCGGAGCGACCGTGAAGCCGATCTCGAAGCCTGGTTAGAGGCTCGGGGCGTGGAAGATGCCTGGGAAATCGCTCCGACGCTCGTGGACGTGGGCTTTGAGGAATCAGGTCTTTCGGTCCTGAGTGATCAGTTTGAGGAGAAGCAGCTGCCCAAGGTGCTTGCCTACCTCTCCGGTGACTTCACGGTCCAGCATTTACTGGCCGAGATCCGGAGCGCGGCCACGAGCATCTCCAATATCATCAAAGCCTACAAGGCCTATGTGTACCTGGATCAGGCTCCTGTGCAGGACGTGGACATCCATGAAGGATTGGACGGCACACTGCTCATTCTTGGTGGAAAACTTAAGGAAGGCATCAGTGTACGGAAGGAATACGCTCCGGATTTGCCGAGGATCATGGCGTATGGCAGCGAACTAAATCAGGTGTGGACGAACCTGATCAAGAACGCCGCGGATGCAATGGAGGGAAAAGGAGAGATTGTATTGCGCACCCAATCCGGTAATGGATGGGTGATGGTTGAGATACAAGACAATGGGCCTGGAGTTCCTCCAGAGTTGCAGGAAAGGATTTTTGAAACAGGCTTCACAACGAAATCGCGTGACAAAGGCACCGGGCTGGGCTTAAGTAGCAGCCGCAAGATCGTGGAAGAGCGACATCGAGGCGAGATCAGTCTCACTTCAGAACCCGGGAATACTCGCTTCCACATCCGGCTGCCGTTAAACTTTGAGGCGATCTGAGGCTAAAGATATGGATTTGGAAACTCAAGCACCAGATAAAAAGACGATCTTGGAACAGGTCAAGGTCATCGCAGTGGTTGGGCTATCTCGACGAGAAAGCCAGCCGGGATACTACGTGCCAGCCTATATGCATGCCGCTGGCTACCGTATCATCCCAGTGAACCCCTACCTTGAGGAGGCGCTAGGTGAAAAGGCCTATCCGGACTTACTCTCCATTCCGGAGCCGGTGGACATGGTCGTAATCTTTCGGCGAAGTGAGGACGTGCCGCCGGTAGTTGATGATGCGATTGAAATCGGCGCTAAGGTCGTCTGGATGCAGCTTGGGATTGTCAATGAAGAGGCTGCAGCTAAGGCTCGTGCAGCCGGTCTACAGGTGGTCATGAACTCCTGTATCAAGATCGACCATCAGCGACTATTTGGGGGATACTGACACCTTTGTTTTGGAACCTGTTTCTGGCCCACCTACTGGGTGACTTCCCACTCCAGCCCATGTGGTTGGTGCGCTCGAAGTCCCAAATGTGGGGCCTGGTGCTCCACGGCAGCATCCACCTGCTTACGCTGCTGCTATTGGTGGGCACGTTCCGAAGCGAGATCTGGCCTCAGATCCTAGCTCTGGCAATCTTCCACTTCTTTGTTGATGTTGTGAAGTATCGATTGACTGAATCTCGTCCAGAGTGGATGGTCAGTTCCTATTTCGTCGATCAGGCGGTTCACATCCTATCCCTAATCGTGGTTGCGGCTTGGATCGATACGATTGTGCCGGAGGCGGCAGCAGCCTTTGATACGGCAGTATTGATCTACATCAGCGGCTATGTCCTTGCCACGCACGTTTGGTTCGTGAGCGAGAAGACCATCAGCTATGCGGCAACCGGCTACAACCAAGAAGTGCAATTGACTCTCTGGCCGCGCATGATCGGGCGGGCTACCTTCCTGACGATCCTTCTAGCGGTGGGGACGTTTGGATTCGGTATTGCTGCTGCGCTTCAACTCCCATATTTTGGCGATACTTACTGGCGGCGCGCGCTGGTTACCGACCTCGTGGTTGCGGTGGTCACGGCGGTCTTCCTCAGCCTCGCAGTCAGTTCAATCTAGCGATCGGCTCCGCGGGCAGTTCAGCTCATAGACATGAGATCCGTCATCTCCTCCCTGTTCCAGATTCGCGTAGGCGAGGGCCGCAGCACGCTTCTGTTGGTTCTTGTGATGCTGCTGCTTACCATGGGCGGCTCTATTGGTTCGCCAGGAATTAATGCGCTTTTCTTCTCTCGGGTTGGTGTCGAGTTCCTCCCATACATGTTCATTGCGCTTGCTGGATTGACGGTCGTGACCACGCTTGCCCTCACCGCCCTACTGGGTCGGCTTTCCAAAAAACGCCTCTACCTGATCTTGCCCGTCGTTTTAGGTCTCTCCCTAATTGCGGCTCGCTATCTGGTCGGCCTCGATCTTGAATGGGTCTATCCGGCTCTGTGGCTTGGAATGTACCTGTGCTGGACTCTGCAATTTCTCGTTGCCTGGGGGCTGGCGAGCATGGTGTTCGACACGCGCCAGGCCAAGCGGCTCTTTCCGCTTCTGGCTGCCGCCGGCATTCTCGGCACGACCATCGGTGGGCTAGCCACCAAACCGCTCGTGGATAGGGTTGGAGCAGAAAACCTGCTCCTCGGGTGGGCGCTGGCCTTTTTTGCGGTCGCTATCGTGATTCATTCTGCACTTCGAGATGCTCAGGAAGCTCCCCTGCGGTCACGTTGGGATCAACCCTCGTTGGTACAGGACATTCAACGCGGCTACCAGTTTGTACGCAAGTCGGAGCTGATGCGCTGGGTGTCAGCCGGCGCAGTGCTTATGGGGACGCTGTTCTTCCTTGTGGTGTTTCCATTTTCAAAGGGCGTCGCCCAGGAATTCCCGGATGAAGACTCTATTGCCGGTTTCATAGGGGTGTTTGAGGGCCTCACCACGGCCGTAGCGTTCTTGACCTCCTTGTTTCTTGCCAATCGGATCTATGCTCAAATCGGTTTCATGGGAGCGCTATTGATATTCCCAGTGATCTACCTGCTGGGTTTCAGCACAACCGCACTGTATCCAGCATTTGCTGCAATCGTCGCCCTCCGATTTCTGCAGCTCGTGTGGCGACTTGGGGTTGCGGACACTGCGTATCAGGCAATCTTTAATGTTGTCCCCGCCGAGCGACGAGAGCCGACGCGCGCCTTTATCGATGGCGTGCCCCGGCAGGCTGGCGTGGCCTTGGCCGGAGTGCTGCTTTTGGCCAGCGAGAATGTACTGGAACCGTCAGCCCTATTCGTGCTCGGCGCGCTATTAGCGGCGATTGCAGCCTTCGCGGGCTGGCGAGCATCCCATTTCTATCGCGGAGCCTTGGCGCAAGCTCTGTATGCGGGCCAACCTCATGTCTTCTTCAGTGAGGAGGAACCTTTCGGGGGCTACCAACATGACGCTTCGGCCGTGAAGGTTGTGGTGGCTGGGATGTCTGATCCGGACCCCGCTGTGCGGCGCGTGTCAGCTGAAATCTTGGGCAATCTCCCAATGCCCGAAGCTTCGCAAGCGCTGGTAGATTCTCTCGAAGATCCCGACCCCGAGGTGCGCGCCGCACTTTTGCGATCGCTGGCTGGAGCTGAAGCCACTTCCGCGCTGCTCGACGTGACTGCCTGTCTGGCAGATTCTGAACCACAGGTTCGGCTTCAAGCAGTGGAAACCTTGTATGCGCTTGCCGGGTATCCAAAAGGGCTGCTGACACAGCTGGAGCCGCTACTGGATGATCCGGTACCGGAAGTGAGGAGCTGCGTCGCGATCACCATCCTGAAGGGGGGTCCGCATCCCAGCGCCCCCGCGGTTTTGGAGGAGATGTGCAGTGCCCAAGACCCCAGCACCCGAGTGGTCGTTTTGGAGGCGCTCGAGGATTGGGGCGATCCCTGGGGCTGGGGCTTTGCCGTCGCTTCTTTGAACGATAGCCATCCGTCTGTGCGGCGCAGGGCGGCTCAGGCGGTGGCGAGCATCGACCCCGAGGCGAGCTTGGACCTGCTGATCGATGCTCTCGGAGATGAGGATCTCTCTGTTCGAAAATCAGCAGCGGAAGCCGTCGGGCGAGTTGGGGCACGCGCCCTGCCAACCGTTGTCCGTGCACTTGAAAATCCGGAGCTCGAATCGGGCGCGCTACTGGCTTTGCAGCACCTACCGGCACATGCGGAGCAAGACAGGATCCTCCGCTACTCAGCAGAGACGTCGGCGCGCGCCATGCATTACAACGGGCTATGGATCGGGACGTACGGCGCAGATGGCTTGGAAGTGGAGCTGTTCTCGCACTCATTGCGAGCGATCTCCCGAAGGCATGCCCGACATGCGGTGCAGGCGATTGGTCTATTGACCGACCCTGAAGAGGTGTCGGTTGCCCTTGAGAACCTCGAGAGTCGTGAGGCCAGTCAGCGGGCAAACGCGCTGGAAATTCTCGACTCGCTGGGCCACCACGCCATCATCACACCCCTTGTGCCGCTCTGGGAGACCGCACCTTTTCCAGATGGGAGCACAACGGAGGGATTGCGAGCCGCGGTTGAGCTTACCCTACATGACGAAGACCCCTGGCTGAGGGCCTGCGCAGCCCTGACAGTTGGAGCTCTTGATGGTTCCGAATTGGATTCAATGCTTGGCGAACTGCTCGAGTCCGATCCTGATCCGCTCGTGCAAGAGGCTGCCCAGCGCAGCTTAGACGGAGATACCGATATGAAGGTTCTTCCCACACTTTCGATCATGGAGCGCATCCTCTTTTTGCAGCGGGTGCCGCTCTTCGCAGACCTTCCCCCAGGGGAATTGAAGCAGGTGGCGGCCATTGCCTACGAACACGTCTTCTCTGAGGACGATGAAATTGCGCACCAAGGTGAACAGGGTGACGAGATGTACATCATCGTGGATGGCGAGGTCTTGGTTCTAGCTGAACCGGAGAATGGCCACTCGGAGGAGCTGGCCCGACGTGGACCTGGCGAATACGTAGGAGAGATGTCGATCATCAGCCACGAACCGCGCATGGCCTCCCTACGCGCATCGGGGGACGTGCGCATGCTGTGCATAGGCCAGAAGGAATTTGAAGGGATTATTCGCGAGCGCCCGGAAACCAGCTTGGCAGTGATGCGTGAGCTAATTGAGCGCCTGAAGGAAGCTCAGGGCAGCGCAAACCCCTAGAAGAGTTGCTTCGCTGGGTCTGCATCGAACCAGATATCAACTGAACGGCTCTTTGTGAAAGTGTTTGTGGTACAAGGCGGCTATAGTGGGTTTTTAGAGCCGGGGCTGATAATCTGATGGAGCGCTACCCAAAGACCCATGGAAGAGATTACGCGGCCCAGCCGGACAGTTCGCGTGAGTCCCGGCCTGGCCCGAAGAAGTCACCCGCTTCGGTCGACATTGCTGGTCGGCCTGGTGATGATTCCGGTCATCTGCGGCTTGACCTTCGCAGCCGCCGCATATGCTTCGACGACCGCGGCTCGGCTCCCGCCGGTGAACCCCGAAGTGCTGGGACGCATTGCCGCCGGATTTCTGCCGACTCCTCCAAGCCCGGTGCCCCCTCCTTCAGCGACCCCGCTTCCCACATTCGAGCCGCGCGATACGGTCACGGCTGCTCCGCTTGAGCAGCTCTCCTCACCACTACCGAGCACGGCTACTACCACGCCCTTACCAACAGAGACCGCGACTGAGAGCCTAACGCCGACCGCATCTGCGACTCCGACCGAAACGGGAACCGAGACTACCACTCCCTCTCCGACTCCAACATCATCGCATACTCCTTCGGCTACGCACACAGCATCCCATACACCCACCTCGACGCGCACTCCAACTGCGACTACGCCGCCGCTTTCATCTACTCCCACATCGACTAGCGGGCCGCCTCCTACTTCTACCTGGACACCCCAGCCGGCACCTACCGCAACGCCGGATCCGAGCTGTAGTCCTTTGGGAAACGGCGGCTACGAGAACACCTTGTTGGACCTGATCAACCAGGAGCGCCAGAACCAGGGTCTTACCGCGTATAGTATGCAGGGGCAGCTTCAAGGCGCCGCCCGCGGCCACAGTACGGATATGGCCTGTAACCATTTCTTCTCACATACCGGGTCGGACGACTCCAGCATCGGACAGCGGGTGAATGCACAGGGTTACTCCTGGTCATGGGTGGGCGAAAACATCTTCGCTGGCGGAAGTGCCTCACCGCAGTCCGCTTTCGATTGGTGGATGAACAGCGCTCCTCACCGAGCCAACCTGCTCTCTCCCAACTACATCGACATCGGCCTCGGCTACATCTACGAATCCAACAGCGACTATGGAGGCTACTTCACGGCTGTTTTCGCGCGGCCCTAAAACTGATCTTGCCTTGCGGGAGGGCGGTCCATAGCCGACGCTGGTGTGTTTTCGTACCGTCGTATGCGCCTGAAAGCTTACGCTCCCCTGGCACGCAGCTAACCCTCAGGCGAGGCCTGACCGCGCCTATCTCACTGCTACAATGGATTTCAATGCGCAAGGCGGTTTTTCTTTCCTCCCCAGGACTCTGGCAGTATGGGCACGGGCCACAGCATCCCATGAAGCCCGAGCGCCTGAAGCGGACCTT
>Ga0224512_10003350_pt1 | contig 14174 bp, 12 predicted proteins | sample SF_May12_sed_USG_4_FD_169103 | JGI IMG/M metagenome (GOLD analysis project Ga0224512, IMG submission 169103) | Sediment microbial communities from San Francisco Bay, California, United States - SF_May12_sed_USGS_13 | ecosystem: Environmental > Aquatic > Marine > Sediment | place: USA...
CGCCACCTTGACGTAGTTGGTCCGGTCGAGGATCGGTTTCAACGCTTGGCCATCGACCCGTACCGGATTTTTAGCCAACAGGAACTCGCCGATGCGTTGCTTGAGGGGTTCAAGCTCGTTGACCTCGATGTATTCATCGCCCCGCAGTCCCAGGTCCATCCACTGCTCGAGGTCCCGGACGCGGGTCAGGATCTCGTGGCGCACCTCATAGGGTTCCACATACAGAAACGACATTAGCGCCGACTTGTGGTGGCGCTTCAGAGTCGGATTGTCGAATTTGCTATACCAGGGATCCTCCCAGTTAAGTGTCACCCGCGCTGGCGCGCCCAGATAACGGAAATCGATAATAGGGACCGCTTTGTGATAAGCGATGAAGCCGATGGCTACCGATGCCCGGCCTTCTTGGTCGAGCGGCGGCGTAATAGTGAGCGACTCAGGTTTGGCCTCGAACGGATACACCAGTTCGGCATAGAACACGCGTTTGTCTTTAGGCGCTTCCGGTATGCGCTGCCGCATCATCGGATTGATCATGCCGGCAAACGGTGACTGGCGGTCGGTACGCATGCGCGCCTCCGCGAATTTCAGCTCGGCTTGCAATGGCTCACCGCTGCCGGTCGCGATGCGAAGCGTATCGGTGGAAAAGCGGTGCAACCGCTCCGCGAGGGGCGCTCGATCGGTCGCATCCCTTAACCAATCGTTGGGGACAAGATCTTCGAAGGTCTTGAGGTCGCCGATATACGCCTCCAGCTTCACCTGCACATGATCGTCGAGAACATAAATTTCGGCGATGTTGGGCGCGGTTTCGGCACCCGTGAGATTGATCCAGTCAGCGCGCGCCGGCAAAAACATGCAACCCGCCAGCAACAGAAATGCAATTACATTACGCATGAGAATACGTTACGGCACGCAAGCCTCAAGGAGGGGCTGACGCCCCGCCTTCGCTTCCGTGTGTCTGCGTCCAACTCTTGATATGCAATTCGCGTTGTGGATACGGGACCTCGACGCCGTGTTCACGCAGCGCGTGAGCGATCGCGAGATTGAGCTCGCTCACGACGGTGAGCTGCTGCATGATGTCTTTAACAAAACAGCGAAGCTCAAAACGCAAGGTACTCTCACCAAAACCAAAGAACAACACGATTGGCTTCGGCGCCGAGCCGCCCGTGATAACTTCGGGATGCGCGTTGGCAATGTCGAGCAGAAGGCTTCGCACCCAATCCGTATCCGTGCCGTAGGCCAGGCCAAGCGGAATACGAATCCGCCCGGAGGGTGTCGTCAGGGTCCAGTTGGTCACCTGCGCGGTAATGAGATCTGCGTTCGGCACGATGACATCCGCCTGGTCCCAGGTTTGGATCACGGTGGAGCGGACGTTGATCTTGGTCACAAGCCCTGCAGTGGTCCCCACCACCACCCAGTCGCCGACCCGGATCGAGCGCTCAAACAACAGGACGACACCGGAACTGACGTTATCGATGATGTTTTTCAAGCCGAACCCCACCCCGACCGACAGCGCACTGGCAATCAGCGTCAGTTTGCTTAAATCCAAGCCTAAAAACGCTAACGCGACGAATACGCCGATAGCGATAATGGCACCGGTCGTGATTCGGCTAAGGACGTATAGGTGGGATTGATTGAAATTCGGACGCGATCGTTCTGCGCGCTTCCAGCCAGCAACCGACACACGCACACATAAGTACGTCAATGCAAGTATCAGCACCGTGCGCACGATCGCTAAATTAGTAACCGGCGCGCTGCCGATATGGAACGCGACGGTCTGCAACCAAGGGGCACTGGTAATCGGAAGTGCCATACTGACCGTTCTACTTTTCGCTTTCAGCTATTCCGGAATGCTCCGGTCTTTCGGGTAGTCTTCATCCATGACCCAGAAATTCACGCCTTTGGGCTGCATCGGCCGGCCGTGCTCGGCACCCGGCGGCCGATCGTAACGGATCACCAGAATCAGGTCGGAACTCGCCGCGGGGCTATTGTGAAAGTAGCCGTGTCCCAACGTATCGGTTTTGCCCTGCAGCTCGACAAACGTGACGTCTGAGATTCGCTTCACCGACTCGGCCTGGGCCGGTGTGAAGTCGGTAGGTTGCAGTCGCCCGATGCGCGTCAGACTACCAAACAGACGCTCCGCAATACCGATCGCCTTGTCCTTCTGCGAGGTGTACACGGTGAGCTGGCCCACGCCCGTGCCTACGTTCTCTGCGACAATGCGCTGCAGCACCACTTCAAAATCCATGTCCGGTGCAGCGAGGACTAGATTTTCAATTTTAAAATGAGCCCGTACATCCAGACCCTCAGCAGTCGCCTCCAAGAACAACTCGCGTATCGCCGACATCGTCACGTCGGTGCCCCGGCTGTGGGCGATCAGGTGCACCTTGTCGATGTCAGCGGCAGCCGCCACCGACTTCAGAAAGCGCTTAAGATGAAAAACCGTAAACTCACCCGATTCCCGGTCGTACGCGTAACCCTTTAAGCCCCCGCGGCCCGCCGGCCAGCTGTAGAGGATCGGCACGTGCTCGCGGCCCAGAAAGTGCCACAGTTCCGCCAGCGTAAACGCCGCATCTTCGAAATCGTTGTTGTAGCCGTGAATGAAGATCACGGCCTCCTTCTTCTTGGCCAGCGCCAGGCGCCGGCCGAACTCCGTATGCAGCAGCGACTCGGTCACCCGCGCTTGCTTAACGGCCGCCGGATCCGGCTGAATCACGTCCTCGATCAGAACAGCCGGGTACGGCGTTTCCGGAAACCGACCCAGCTCGGTGATTGCGCCCATCTCGAGTTTGAGCTGTTCCTTGCGCTCACCCGCGAGGCTTAAACTGACTAGCGTCTCCCAGGGAGTTTTTTCACCGATCTCCACGATCGCCGAGCCGAAGGCCGCCGACGGCGACCGACCAAAACCATAAAACAACTGGCCCTGATCGTCGATCTCCGGTTTGCGGTCGGTCACATACAGCAGATCAACCGCGTTGCTCTTGAGCGTTGCCGGTATTTCTGAGTATATCGTCTGTTCCGTCGCTCCGTCGTAGACGTTGGGCGTCGGCATCAGCGCTCGGCCGGTGGCGCAACCGGTGAACACGACGGCCGCGAGTATTGGGACGGAGAACCGCCAAGGTTTCATGACATATTTCCTCTTCGCTGCCATTCACGCGTGCCTCATGGCGAGTCGTTCGCTGCGCGTTCGAGACGTCCATGCTGCTCGGATAAAGCTCCACCAATTCGTTCAGCAAAATAATGTCGCGGGGACGGTAAAGTCATCCGCGCAGGTGCAGCCAGTCGACTACGTTTGGTTACCCACTGACTCGTCTATCTTCAAAAAGCCAACTCAACACCAGCAACGGGCCCGGACATGGCGATCTCCACTGCTAGGTTTGATGCGCCTTCCGGTTTTGTCTCAATCTCCATATGCCGGCAATCGAATGTCGCGCGTTTATTACCTTTTGCCCCGAAGTTCAGGCTGGCCCCTGCCAACACGTTCCAGGTTCCCTCGGAATCACCGCCGGCCACATCAGTATCCCACTAGTCGCAGGGCCGGGGGGTGTATCCGACCACCGCGCTGTCCATACAAGCGCCGCACCCATTCGGGTAGGTCCGAAGTTTTCCTGAACCGTGTTCTCCGCACACCGGTTGATAGTCAGCGGTGCAGAACTCGGGTCGCGGCTCCTGGCACATGGTCAATTCTGGTCGATCTCCCGATTCGTCACGCGCATTTTGAGCGAATTCGCAGCCCGTCACGATCATCCCCACGAGCCCGCATACTAGGGTGCATCTGAACAAATCAAGGAGACATGCCGGTGCCAACTGTAGACACTCCTTAATCGACGTAGACGACTACATACTGATTATTATAGGGTTGATAATAGGTTGCTCCGCATTGGTGCAGATGGGTTCCGTCGATGACCACCGTCGCGCAGCCTCTCGGCAATGTGGCAACGTAGATCGTCGATCGGCGCATCGCACGGCGCGTCGTGCGCCGGGCGACACCGGCTACGCTACCCGGCGACAGAGGCCTGCCGAGCCGAGCCTGGGCGTCGTCGATGATCACACCGCGAATGGCCACACCGCCACCGAGCCAACCAGCGACGACTACGATAGCGGCGATCGCCGCACATCCTATTGCTGTCTTCCGAAGCGCTGCTTTCATCGTCATCACTGTTTCTCCTCAATCATGAATTCACCCACCAGGTCGACCGAGATAGAGTCAACCTTTTTGGCTCCTTCCTGCGGCGAGAACTTGAACTGGTCGGCGCCGAACGTTGGCTGTGTGTTCCAGCCCGAGTACCGGATCGCGTACTGCGGCGCGCCGGTCACCCATTTGCTGGTTATGACGTATTTCAGCGGCAACGGCGTATCGCCCTCCTGAACCCACAGCTGCCAGTCCAATTGGGCCTCTCGGAACGTCAAGTAGTGGGCTTTGATCCCGTTCATGTAGGTCATGCCGCGATAGGCACTACTCGTCACATCAGAGACGAGGCCAGGATAAGGTTCGGCATAGAAGAGATCCCCGCCCGGCGCGACGAGACCCGTCTCCAACGGGATGCTCCTGAGGGCGTCGTCGATGGTCTCGGGACCTTCAACTTCCAAATAGGCGTTGTGGTCGACGCTGCTAATCGTCAGTGTGTTTCCGTCAAGCAGAATCCGCGCATCTGCGAAAGCGCCGCGGCGGTGTATGGACAACTTTCCGGGGCGCTCGACGGCGACCGTGGCGAAGCTGCTTAGTTGTAACTTCTGGCCATCCAGATCGATGAACTCGACGTCGATATCGGCATTCACGCTGACCGCAGACAAACCGCCCAGATAAGTCGACATCGACCGCAGAATCTTATCCGCATCAGGATCAGTGCCACCCGCACTCATCGCGGGACCGGCCGCCAGACCGATACTTAAGGCGACGCCTGTCGCCACAACGGCCCGCCATCTAGCGGGCAGTCTTATCTCTTTCATGTGTGTGGTCCTCTCGGTTAAGAATTTGGAAAACATGAAGCAGTACCTGACACCCAGTCCATCACTATTTTGATAGATCAAGAGAAATATCGAGTATCGCGTTGTCTATCTTGTACTGGTCCCATCGCGCTATCATTTCCTGGCGCTTTTCAGGATGTTGCTCGCTAAGATCATTTAGCTCTGCAGGATCTTGTTTCAGGTCGAATAACTCCCATTCGCCAGTCCCGAAAGGTTTCGGCATCTGGAGGATTTTCCAATCACCAACAAAGTAAGCTTTTAAACCGAACAACTCATAACCCACTTGACTGGCTTCTGCATAGGGAGTTGCCACTTTGCCTTCGAACAGATCCAGGACGGACCTACCTTGCATGAGTCTCACCTTACGACCGTCAAACTGTTCGGAATGTGTGACTCCCGCGAAATCCAGAATCGTCGGCATGATGTCGCGCACATGGAAAAACGAGTGATTCATGGTGCCGGCATGCGTCGTCTTGCCCGGGAGCTTGACCAGCATCGGAGTCCGAATGCCGCCTTCCGAGGTGAATGCTTTGAACATGCGGCTCGGTGACATACTGGCCTGAGACCAGCCCGGTCCCGCATCGATGTAAGAATTCGGTAGACCACGATTTTCTAAACTGTTATCAAACGAGTTCAAGTACTCTTCGGTTTGACCGGGATAGGCTGTAGGTAAATGACCATTGGCGCCGTTGTCCGAAAAAAACAGGATCATGGTGTTGTCGTATTGGCCAATTTCTTTTAGATAATCGAAGACTCGTTTAATCTGTTCGTCCATGTAGTCAACCATTGCCGCATACACCTCCATATCGCGTGCCGCTTCCGCTCTCTCTTCTGCGGACATCTCATTCCATGATTTTACCGAAGCTAGCCGCGGGAAGGGCTTGGCATCCTTATGGATAATGCCGAGATCCTTCAGGCTCTGTAGTCTATTTTCACGCAATACATCCCATCCTACATCGTACTTGCCTTTGTATTTTTCGATGTATTCTTTGGGCGCATGTAATGGGTCGTGTGGGGCCGTGTATGACAGGTAGGCAAAGAATGGCTTGCCATCTTCTTTATTCTGGTCGATAAACTTCAACAGGACGTCGGTGTAATACGTGGTGGAATAGAAATCATCGGGCAGCGACTCCACCGGTTTGCCGTTACGGCTGTAGGCCATGGTCTGCGACGGAGACAGTGGTTTCATGTCGCTCCAATGACTACCGCCACCAGGCAACAGAGCGAACGTCTCCTCGAAGCCTCTGGCGTGAGGGCGGGTGTTCTTCTCATGGCCAAGATGCCACTTACCCGCCATGTAGGTGTGGTACCCACTGGCATTCAGGACCTCAGGCAAAGCGGCAACCTCAAGATTGAGATACCCAACATACCCGGGATGGCTTTCCATCTCTGGTGTCTTGAATTCACCCATGGTGCCCATCCCTGCCTGGTGATTATCCATGCCAGACATCAGCACCGATCGAGTGGGGGAACAGCTGGGCAGCACATGAAAGTTGGTCAGCTGCAAGCCTTCTTTTGCCAACTTATCCAATGTGGGAGTCGCGATCTCGCCGCCAAAAGAACCAATGTCGGAATAACCCAAGTCATCGGCAACGATTAGCAGGATGTTGGGCCGAGTTTCTTTCGCTTCAGCGACTCCGAACCAGATAGAAAATGAACTGATCAACAGAACCAACGCAGTGATGATAGGGCCCATCGCATTATCTCCAGGGGGCAAAAGAAACAGGCTAGCCGGCAGCTACGTCACTGACGCAGCGTACCAATTCGTACACACTTCATCCGCCAATGTGGCAGCCAGCCGACGACGTTATGTAACCAATGAATCCATGACTTCATCAAAACGCAAACTCAACACCCGCAATCGGCCCGGACATGGTGAGCTCCACGGCTAGGTTTGACGCGCCTTCCCGCTCCGTCTCGATTTCCATATGCCGGTAACCGAACAACGCTCGCTTATTACCCTTAGCCCCGAAGTTTAGGCTGGCTCCTGCCAACACGTTCCAGGTTCCCTCGGAATCACCGCCGGACACATCGGCACGGACGAGATAGCCCCAGCGATCCGATAGATCCCCGCTAAATCGCACGCCCAGCAGCGCGTCGACGAGACTCGGATCGGCCGAAATCACAGCACCCGGCGGCGTCACCGCAATTTCCATATCCAATCCCAGACTGCGCACCCCAAATAGGATGTCGACCCCCTCCGACGCGGTGTACACACCCCCTAGCTCAACGAGCGTTACATCGGTGTCCGTGTCCACTCGAGCACCGACTCCGGTCGTAATGGTGTCCGACAGCGCGATGTAGGTCAGATCCCCAAATACCCCCCACGGGCCAGGACTGTGACCTTCGACGTGCACCTGCAGCGCACCTTCCAGTTGATCGACAAGATCGGAGAAAGCGACCGACCCGCCCACGCGACCGTCATTCACCTGAGCATCGTAGTCGATGTCGCTGCCCCACAAATACGGCGTCACCCCCCAGCGCCAGTCGTTGCCTGCTATCGCCGTCTGTCCGCACATCAGACTGCCTAAGACAAGAAGACCCAGTTGCTGTTTATTAAAGCATTTGCACATTAGATGACTCCTTAATAGATGATTTGATAGATAATTTGTTTAGATAGTTGCTCGCGAGACATCATCGAGATTCACAAACCAATTCAAGATTTCGGAAACAGGAACTGAACTTGCATTTTCACACTTGAACAACCGACGACAAATGCCCCGACCGTAGCATCAGCCCAAACAACAGCTCTTTATTACAATCTCCTCTGTCCTCTCTTGTGTCAGACGTTGATTGTCCGGCGCGATTCCAATAAGGCCGGGCGCATCCCAATCTTATCGGTTTTAGCCCTACTCGCTTGGTTTGTACCATGGCATCCGTCTACGCCAGTCCTGCTCCTGCAGGTTGTATTTCTTAGCATGCTCGTCGAGCATCTTGTTCTGAGCGTTGAAGCCCGGTCCCCATTCACCCTGCTTGATGAAGTCACTGATCGGGTCCGGCATTCCTGGTTGCGGCGGCCCTTGTTTCCCTGTGCCCGGCACGGCCCAGGCATTGTCAGTAACCACTGCCATGCGTTCCGTTATCTGATCCTTGTTGACGTTCCAGACCATCAGGTCTGTCGCGATGGATAGCGGACCGTCATAAGTAGCACGAATAGAGTCGTAATACAGGTTGTATTGCTGAGTCCCCTGATCGAGCAACGCATGATAAGCGACGGCATGCCGCGGTTCGATGGTGCTCATGATCTTGCCGAACGCGGGTCCCGAAGTATGGAACGCACAACAGGCTCGCCAGGCAAGCTGCGGCGGCTGATTGCCGAGTGTCGCGAACACTGCCGGCGGATTGAAGGCCTCGTGGATCGCGAGATCCGCATCTTTCGCGTGCTCGATAAACCACTTGTTTGGTGAGGTGTCGCCGCCGAATACGAGCTTGAGCCCCGCGTACTCGAGAATAAAACTGACAGGGCCATCGCCGGCGTGAATGGCCGGGATACTGCGGATAGTCACTCCGTTCTCCTGATAAATGACCTCGTTAACCGCCTTGTAGTCAAATTCGTGTACGGTGATCTGGCCCGGGACCGGTGTAATCAGGAATTCGCGTGTCTTTTTATCCCAGTTGTTGGCCTTGAGGAAATGGTCGATGGCATAGGCCGTGCCCATGTCCTCCGTTTGCCCGGCGGGCCCCCATATCTCGAGCGGCACCGGGCGCCCTGCAGTCCAGCCTCCGGCCCATAGCGAATCAAGGTCGCCCCAATGGTCCGTGTGCAAGTGGCTGAGAAAGATTTTGGTCAGGTACTCGTAGGGGATCATCAGCGACGCGATGTTGCGCATCGAACCCGAACCAATGTCGAAGATGAATTTGTCGCCGTTGCCCAGCTCGAACAGAAAACAGGCCGATGCCTGAGCCATCCGCTGATCCGGCATGCCGGTGCCACAGGCAATGACGCGCACTTCGTCCTCAGCCAGCACCTCGGTGCCGGGGTAATACACATAGCGATCCGGTGCTTCCGTATTCGGGCCGGTCACCACGCCGCCTGCGGCGTGCGCGTCACTGACAAGCTCGTTACCAAGGCCGGTGTCACCCGCTAGCCACGCCAAGCCCCACGCGGTGAACAACATTGTGGCGAGTCCCGCCAGTGCTTTCCCTTTACGTTGCATGTTTGCCTCCAAAGGTTAACCGTTATCGTTTAAATCTCATGTTGTAGGCCTGCGTTATCTTCCAAACTCGTACTTCACCCCGAGAGTAATGATGTCGACATTGAGATTACGCACGTTGGTATCCAACACCGAGAACTCACCAAACAGGTTCCAGGCCCCGAGGTCCAACTCAACACCGGCTCCTGCATACGCTTCCGTGGCATCGTCATCCTCTTTGACTTGGCCGACGCCGGGAATGAACTGGTCCGAATTTGCATTCAAAAAGAAAGCGCCAAGCTTGGCATACAAATCCACGATCTCGCCCGCTTCCCAGTTTAAGATGCCCGCGAACTGGAACGCGTCCGCGTCGACGTTAAGACCGCCGCCACCGGTATAGTCGCCAAGATCGAGATATCCTCCCTCCAGGCCGAACCACGGGTTGAACATATATCCAAGCTTAACGCTCGCCGTATTGTCGCTGTCGTCGAAACTCAGATCCGACCTGTCTTTGAAGTCCGCGTCCAGGCGATTGACGCCGACCCCGGCATACCACCCCGTGTCGTCATCCGCACTGGCCGTGGGCACCGCCAACAACATCAGCACACCTGTAACCATCACCGCCTCAAAAAACCGTTTGTCGTTCATCATTTACTCCTCGTACATCAGTATCAATTTCTCAAGAAATGGTAGTCATAGATGGCTCTGCGTCTTCAGCTGCTCATAAGATTCGAAAACGCTTGCTTGATTTGATCCATGCCGGCACTCAATTCACCCTCGAAGGTTCCCAACTTGTCGGAGGCCATGCGACGTTTGTCGGCAATAGTTTCGCGGTAGGCATTGATCTGGCTCGCGATCTCCTGTTTCTTTGCTGCAAATTCAGCACGCCGTTCGGCTTTCTCCATCTCGTATTGAATATGCGCGGCCTCTAACTCTGCTTCGAGGGCGATCTCTTCACGTATCCATTCCGCCATCGCCGCCTCCCATTCCCGGTCAAGCTCCGTTTCATGGCGTGCAATTCGAGCTTCTACACCCGCGATGCCATCCATAATCGCTTTTTCTTGTTGCTGATAGGCGTCGCGCGCCTCCGCCTTACCCAACGCTAACTGCAGTTGCAACTTGTCGATCTCACTTTTGATCTCCTGTTTTGCTTCGCCGGGTATCTGCGCTGACTTCTGTATGGCTTGCTGAATCCGAGCGGCCGCCGCGGACATCTTCTTCTTCTGCGACTCGACTCTGCGTAACGCCTCATCCTTTGTAGATTGAAACTGCGCCTCAATGGCAAGAGCCGAGTGCTCCCATTGATCGAGCTTCGAATCCATCGAATTACGCATTTCTCTGATGTTCAACATCTTCTATGTCCTCCGATCGAATATTGGAAAAGACTGGAGATAATGTGAGTTAGGTTTCTCAGTGGTCATGCGAAGCCGCAGGTTTTGTGCTGCACCGACCCGATCATCCACTCGCTAGCGAAACATCACCGCCTCCCGCGGCCCTGATATCCACTGATATCCACTGATATCCAGGCACTCACGTATATCAATGCAGAAACCGTGCCAGTGCAGTTAGATAAGCCGACATCGGCGCTAACTCATTAATTGCAATGACCATTTTTGATGGAAGAGTAGAATGCAAAGAAAGAATTAAGGAGGGCGGAAATGACGGAATGTCGTCAGCGCGACGATGTCACGTCACCACAATACGCTTTGCTGATTTTTTCAATAGAGAGCCACCTTGGCGGTCCCTAAGCGCATTATTCAGCACGAGAACAGATGGGGTCCGAATTCAATTCAGACCCCAATTTCTATCGCGGTTTAATGATGCCGAGCTTGTTCATTTTTGATCGGAGAGTCGTACGTTTTAATCCGAGCATATCAGCAGCGCCCCCGCTACCGCCGATTTGCCAATTCGTCTTCTCTAAGGCTCGCAGGATATTGTGTCTTTCAGCTTCCGCGAAGCTCATCGACCAGTCAGGTGGCGATGACCGGGTTTGAGGCAAATCGACCCGTAGCGTTGAATCCGTTGCGAGAATAACCGCACGCTCAAGCACATTTTTGAGCTCACGCACATTGCCGGGCCACGGATAGCTTTCGAGCTTACTCATTGTATCCTTGGAGATGTGCTCGATGCGTTTACCCATCCGCGCTCCGAATTGTTTGACGAAGATCGTCACCATTGGCGCGATGTCGTCAACGCGATCGCGCAGTGATGGTACCGTTATCGGAAACACATTCAACCGGTAGAAGAGGTCCTCTCGGAATTCGCCGTCTTCCATGGCGCGAATGAGGTCTCGATTGCTAGCAGCGATGACGCGCACGTCTACGTTGATGGTCTTAGCACTACCGAGCCTCTCAACCTCGCCTTCCTGCAGTACTCGTAAGAATTTCATTTGCAGGTCGGTGGACAGCTCTCCGATTTCATCAAGGAAAATCGTAGACCCGTCCGCGATCTCAAATCGCCCAATCTGTCTATCCATCGCTCCGGTGTAAGCCCCTTTCTCGCGGCCGAACAACTCGGCCTCGACCAACGACGCCGGCAGCGCCGCACAGTTTACCGTGATCATCGGCCGGTCTTTGCGTAGGCTCAGTTCGTGTATTTCGTGGGCCAGCAATTCTTTACCGGTCCCGGTCTCGCCGAGCAGCAATACGGTTGCGTTCGTTGGGGCCACCCGTTTCGTCTGAGCGAGCACCTGCTTGATAGGATCGCTGACACCGATAATCTGCGAGTACGGGCCGTGGAGCGCAATTTTCTCACGCAACACGACGTTCTCGGCCGCGAGGCGTTCTTGTAATTGGCTGATCTCGGCATACGCCGCATGGAGATTTTGATCTGCCTCCTTGCGTTTGAGGGCGTTGCCGAAAATATCGCTGGCCAGCTGCAGCTGCCGTAGTAGCGACTCCGACCATTGCCTCTCGTTGTGAATCATGTCAAAACCAAAGTTTCCGAAGACGGATTCATTAACCGTCAACGGCACAATAGCTGAGGACTTGATACCCGTTTGCTTGACATACTCCCGTTCGTTAACGGCTTCTTTCGGGATTTCGTTCACAGACGAGAAAATCAGGGGCTTCCCGCTCAACATTTTCTTGGTGTACCAGAGCGCGTATTCACCCAAGTCCACATCAAACACAAAACCGTCCCGGGGCACACCGTCCGCCGTCCACATATGTGTGACTCGGAATTCGCTTTTATCCTTCGAGAATTGGTTAAGAAAAATCCGATCTACTTCCATGACTTCACCGATGATTCGCAGTGAGTCGTTGATCTGTCCGTCAATCTCAGCGACGGGTAAACTAATGAAAGTAGTCGACAGTTCCGCTAGCAACCTCTCGAACTGTTGGTGCTTCTCAATCTGTCGCGCTGCTTTGTGGTGAGAAAGGGCATGACCTAAAATTTCACCGACAAGACGCATTCGTTGGACGATCAGATCATTCCATGCGATTTCATCCACTAAGGAGTTAATAGCGATGAAACCTTTTGGAAGCTCAGAAACATCGAACGGGGCCCACAGCACAGATCGAATCCCGAGGCGTTCGCAGCTCTCCCGTTCAGCTTTGGCTTGATCTGAGAATTCATCCAAACTGGAGATAGTCAGCTGGTGGCGATCCCGAAGCTGCTGCGCCAGCCACGGATATGATTGATCCACCTTCACGCCACGAAAGTTCACTTCATCCTTAGCAATGGCGCTTTTCCACTGATGAGTCACCTCGTAGCGTTGCGTCTGTTCATTGAGCAAAAGTAGTGTTCCTAAATGCGTGCCCAAGAACTCAGCGACCAGCCCTAGTTTCTGTTCTATGAGTTTGTCGATTTCGGAATGCAGTACGTTGACCAGCGACGCCGCGATCTCTGACACCATACACTCAAACTCGTGGGCTGCACGTAGGCTGCTCGTATCGTCGGTCTTTGCTGTTAGCACATGGAGTTCTTTGGCCACCATTGCCTCTTTGTGTGTTTGTTCGCCGCGATTGTGAACGTTCTCTGACATGACGTCGACGGTTCATAGAAAACGCAGGAACCGTCCGGCCATTGAACCATGAATCGCTTTTAGAATCACGTGAAGGCGCCTGAGTCCAAAACAGAAACAAAAAACGGCGGGTATGGCGCTACGCGTGTGCAAGTACGTCAGTGCACGAGCGCCACTTTGGAACACCTGACAAGTTGGTTGCAGGCAAATCGCCCACGAATCGACTCTCGATTCACCGCTAGCGACCAAAATACCCTTTTCCCTCCTTACGGTACGGGAACAATCAGTATCGGAATGCGCGAGCGGCGCAGGACGCTTTTCGCCACCCTGCCGAGGAAGTTATGAGTCAACCGCTTTTGATCGAGTATAAGACGAATAAAATCCATGTTGGGGGTCGAGTCACGATGAACCGAGCCCGTCAACCGGCCAATATGGCTGCGGAAACCGGCCGCAGAAACCGGGTTTTGCGCCGCGATTGCATGGGGCGGCTGAGAATGAATCGAATCTTAGTTTCTGCCGGAATGGCGGACGAATCAATTGGTACGATGCTCAGTTGAGCATCGCGTCCCGGCGTTGACGGTGTGAGAAGACGGGTTATTGCGTGCTGTGATGTGGTGGCGCCCGGGTCGGGTGGATGTTGGCTTGCACGGTTTTGTTGCGGTGCTGGATGTGATCCAGGATCTGTTCGGTGACCGCCGGGTCTTCGATACAGCGGTAAGTAATGGTTAACGCATGGCGTATTGATACACGCGATACATACGAGATGACGAGCCGGTCAGTGAGTGGTATGCAGTGATACCGGTTCAGGCGGCATGCCGCTATTAAATCTAGTCAGCGGCAGTTCGGCGCGACCCAGGCAGCGTCCTTGCCTGTTTCTTTGAAATGGAGCAAATATTATATGGTCGTTATCGAAGCTAAATATCGAAACGTTTTTCATTCTAGCGCAACATGGTTCCATTTTCGATTCCGCTATGTTCTCGATTACTGCAGGGCATAGGATATTTTCACTGCGTCGTCTACAACCCGCTTCCCAGAGGTGGCCTGGGTCACCATTCGCCATCGTGGCGCCCCGGTCAAACCACCCCCAGTTGCTGGGTGATCTCACTGGGCCTTGC
>Ga0224512_10003351_pt1 | contig 14173 bp, 12 predicted proteins | sample SF_May12_sed_USG_4_FD_169103 | JGI IMG/M metagenome (GOLD analysis project Ga0224512, IMG submission 169103) | Sediment microbial communities from San Francisco Bay, California, United States - SF_May12_sed_USGS_13 | ecosystem: Environmental > Aquatic > Marine > Sediment | place: USA...
CCAGTCCGCCGGTCAGCCCCTGCACGACGACCGTGACGGCGATGACGAGGAACACGAGCGCCCGCAGCGCGTCCCCCCCGGCGATGTCGTGGCCGTCGAGTGACTGCGCGAAGAGAGAGGCGACGGCGGCCGCGACGATGCCACGGGGCGCGATCCAGGAGAGGAAGATCCGCTCGCGGACGCTGATCGACGTTCCGATGGTCCCGGCGAGCACGTTGAGCGGCCGGACCACGAGCATGAGCGCGATGACCGTCGCCACTCCGGGCCAGCCGAGGCTCGTCACGCCCGCGACCCGCACGTCGGCCGCCAGCAGGACGAACAGGACCCCGATGAGCAGCACGGTGAGCTGCTCCTTGAACTCCATCAGCTCCTTGTGGACCCGCGTCTTCACGTTGCCGACCACGAGGCCCGCGGCGGTCACCGCGGCGATGCCGCTCTCCGGAAGCAGGTGGTCGCTGGCCTGGAACAGCACGAGGACCGCCGAGAGCGTGAACACGTTCTCCAGGCCGTCGGGGATGACGCGCGTCCGCAACAGACCGGCCAGCGCGAGGCCGCCCACCGCGCCGAACAGCACTCCGGAGCCGAGACGCAGGAGGACGTCGAGCACGCCCTCGGCGAGCGAGCGGCCCGAGGGGCTGATCGCGACCTCCAGCGCGACGACGGCGACGATCGCGCCGATGGCGTCGATCAGCACGCCCTCGGCCTCGAGAACGGTCTCGACAGAGTGCTTGACGCGGATCCGCCGCAGGAGCGGCGTGATCACCGTGGGTCCGGTGACGATCACGAGGGTCCCGAAGAGAATCGAGAGGCGCCAGTCCCAGCCCATGATCAGCCGAGCCGAGAGCGCGCCGCCCAGTGCGGTCACGAGCGCGCCCCACGTGATCAGACGCCGGATGACCCCCGCCTCGCGCCGCAGCCGCGCGACGTTCAGATTCATCCCACCTTCGAACAGGATCACGGCGACCGCGAAGCCCACGAGCGCCTGCAGCGCCGGGCCGAGGCTGACCGGATCGACGAGGCCGAGCGCGTCGGGTCCGAGCAGCACGCCCATGCCGAGGAGCAGCACGATGCCCGGGAGCCGGACGTGCCGCGCCAGCGACTGGGCGACGACGCCGCTCGCCATCGCGATGGCGATCGTCAGCGTCGCTCCAATGGGTTCCTGAGTCATTCCCGGTGCGAAGCGCGGGCGGAGCTCGAGCCAGTGTTCTCCGGCACCGCATCCGGCGCGCCGGTCGGCGGGCGATCACGCGCGCGATTCGTCACTCAGCCGCCGATATCAGCCGTCCCGGAAGATCCGCGGCCGAGCAGCCCGAGTGACGCCTGCAGCACGTGCGCCCAGTTGTCCGAGCCCATCGCCTCCTCGAGCAGATCGTCTGCGGCCGAGCCGGGAATGCGCGCCGCGACGACCAGAGCTCGCTGCGCCGCCTCGTAGGCGAGTCCCTCGTGTGCCGACCTGGTCGCCTGCCACGCAGCCTGAACGGCGGGAAACGACGACTCGGAGACGCCCCGGGTGAGTCCGTTCAGAGCTTCGCGGCGCACCTGCGCGTCCGCGTCGCCCACGAGCCGAGCCAGGAGCACCTCGGTCTCCGGCCGCGGCGGCGCGCTCGAGAGGAGTCGCGCCGAGAGGAATCGCAGCTCCTTGCGATCGCTCGCGATCGACGCGTCCAGGACCGACAACACGTCTTCCGAGGGACCGCGCGCCTTGAGCAGAGCGCCGGCCGCCTCCAGTGCGGCCAGCGGATCGTTCGTGCTCAGGTACTTCTGGAGCTCCCGAATCGCTTCGTCGCCGCCTACGTCACCGAGCGCGCGAATCACGGCCAGCACGTACACGGTGTAGCGAGCGAAAGGCACGACGCGCGCCACGTCCTCCGCCGTGCCGATCCGGCCGAGCGCCTCGATCACCGACGCCCGCTTCTCGCCGCGCAGCTTCTTGAGCGCTCCTCTGAGCGCGTCGCGCGCCCGATCTCCTCCGGTCGCCGCCAGAGCCTCGGCCGCGGCCCGCACACGGTCCGCGTCGCGCGCCGAGAGGTCCTCGGCCGCCTGCTCCGCACACTCCTCCGATCCGATGACGGCCAGCGCGGCGCACGTGTCTACGGAAAGCAGCCCGTCACGGTCGCGCAGCGCTTCGACCAGCAGCGGCTTGCCGTCCGGCACGCCCAGGCGCGCCAGGAGCCGGGCCGCCGAGAGTCGCACGATGTCCGACGAGTCTTCGATGAGCGGGCGCAGCACGTCCACGGTCGCGGGATCCTCCCACTCGGAGAGCACGCCCAGCGCGTCGAGCCGCATCGCGGTCGACGGAGACGTGACCGCCTCCTCGACGATGGCGTGCGCCTCCGCGAGCCTCTCGTGATCGACGAGCAGCGAGAGCGTCAGCAGCTTCAGCCTGGGCTCGCCCTTCTGCCACCCCTCGTCGACGTTGGCGCGCGCCTGCCTCTTGATCGGCGATTCCGCAGCTGGGCCGCAAGCGACCGCCGCCAGCCCCAGGGCCAAAGCGGCGACCGCACGGACCGATGAAAGTGACACTTGCTCGGGCACGACGACTCCTCCCCCTCGCTCGTCGTCTCGCGATCAGGCTAACACGCCCGGTCGCACACGCGTGTTCGATCAGGGCGTCTTCGAGCCCGCGGCCAGGCCCGCGATCAGGTAGAGAAGCTTCGCCGCGACGAGGCCGTCCCAGCGGCCCGGTCCGATCTCGACGACGTCGGCCCCGACCAAGACGCGGCCCGTACGAGCCAGCGACGCGAGCACCTCGACCGCCTCGCGCCAGGTGAGGCCGCCCGGCACCGGAGTGCCCGTACCGGGACACAGGCCGGGGTCGAGGCCGTCCACGTCGAAGCTGATCCAGACCTCCCTCGGCAGCTCGTCGACGATCCGCTCCGCGGTCCGGGCGAAAGGTTTCCCCTCGTGGCTCCTTCTCGCCAGCCAGCGGTCCTCGAACCAAGTGATCCGCCCAGGAAGCGACCGGGCGAGCCGTTGCTCCCCTGCACTGTAGTCCCGCAGCCCGACCTGCACGATCCTGCCCAGCCCCCCGGCCTCGAGCGCGCGTCGCATGACCGAGGCGTGGGACGTGCGCCATCCCTCGTACGCGTCACGCAGGTCCGCGTGAGCGTCCACGTGAAGGAGCCCGAGGCCCGGATGACGGGAGGCGGCGGCGCGGAAGGCGCCGGCCGAGACCGCGTGCTCCCCGCCGACGACGAGCGGAACGCGGCCGCCCTCGAGCAGCGCCGCCGTGACCTCCTCGACCCATGAGACGACCTGCTCACCGTTCCTCTCGACGAGAGCCCTCGCCTCGCCGTCGCCGGCACGCGCGCGCCGCGCCGCTTCGAGACTCTCCACGGACATGCGGCGAATCTCCGCAGGCTCTTCGAGCGCCGTGATGCCCACCCGCCACGGCTCGCCTCCCACCGCGTCGAGGAGATCGAGGTGGCGCGACGCGTCGACGAGCGCCCGCGGCCCGTCGGCCGTTCCGGGAGCCATCGAGACCGTGCCCTCGTACGGCACCGGCACGGCCACGATCCTGCACTCCTCGAGCGGAAGATCGAGGTCGAACAGTGTCGACGCCGCCCCGGTCGGCGCTCCCGGATCGATCTCCCGCGGCGGTCGTGGCGGGGACGACGGAATGCTCGGACGGGGAATCACGGCCGCGTCTCGTCCGTCTCGACCGCGGCCCGCTCGTCGCCGGCGCGCAGCCCGGCGAGAACGCCGCGCCGGAACGACGCGAACGATCCGCTCAGGATCGCCTCGCGGATCCGCCGCATCAGCGTGAAGTAGTGCCACAGGTTGTGGATCGTGCCGGCCCGCGGTCCGAGCATGTCTCCGCTCAAGTAGAGGTGACGGAGGTACGCGCGTGACAGGCGGCGGCACACCGGACAGCCGCAATCCTCGTCGACCGGCCGCCCGTCGGCACGGTGTCGCGCGTTACGGATGTTGACGACGCCGCGCGAGCTGAAGAGCTGCGCCGTGCGGCCGTGCCGCGTGGGCAGCACGCAGTCGAACATGTCGAAGCCCGCGGCCACGCCGTCCAGGAGATCGCTCGGGCGGCCCATGCCCATCAGATACCGCGGCCGGTCATCCGGGAGGCGCGGCCCGAAAGACTCAACGACTTGCTTCATGTCGTCGCGCGACTCGCCGACGGAGACGCCGCCGAGCGCGTAGCCGTCGAGTCCCTGCTCGACCGTGCGTTCCAGGCTGTGCGCCCGCAGGTCCTCGAATACGCCGCCCTGTACGATACCGAACAGCGCGGCACTGCCGTCTCGGCGGGCCGCACCGTGGCGCGGCAGCCAGGACAGCGTTCGCTCCATCGCCGCCGCCGCGGCGTCCCTGTCCCACGGCTCGCCCGTGCAGTCGTCGAGCGCCATCATGATGTCGGCGCCGAGATCCTCCTGGATCTCGATCGAACGCGCTGGAGTGAGCCTCCGCTCCGTCCCTTCGACGTGGTCGCGAAACGTGACGCCGCTCTCGTCGAGCTTCCTCAGCTTCGCCAGCGAGTAGACCTGGTACCCCCCCGAGTCGGTGAGTATCGGCCCGGCCCAGCCGGAGAAGAGATGCAGTCCGCCGAGGTCGCGGATCAGAAGCTCGCCGGGACGCACGTGGAGATGATACGTGTTGGCGAGCACGATCCGCGCGCCCAGCTCGTGCAGCTCGTCGGGCAGCAGCCCCTTGACCGCGCCCTGCGTACCGACCGGCATGAACACCGGGGTCTCGACGACCCCCCGGCGCGTAACGAGGCGCCCCGCGCGCGCGTGGCCGTCGCGCGCCTCGACATCCAACCGGATCGGCGCTTCCCTGCCCGGGAGACGCCGTGCGCCTCCCCCCCGCTCTGCGGCACCCATCAGGTCACCAGCATCGCATCACCGTAGGAGTAGAACCTGTAGCCCTGCTCGACCGCCTCCCGGTATGCGGCGAGCGTCCGCTCCCTGCCGGCGAAAGCGGCGACGAGCACCAGCAGACTCGATCCGGGAAGGTGAAAGTTCGTCATCAGCGCGTCCACGATCCGGAAGCGGTGGCCCGGGCGCACGAACAGCCGCGTCTCGCCGGAGCCCGCGCGCGGCACGCGGGGGGCACGCTCGGGACGGGACTCCAGCGCGCGAACCACCGTCGTGCCGACGGCGACCACGCGGCCACCTCGTCGCCGGGCCCCGTCGATCGCCTCGCTCGTCGCGACCGGGAGAGAGTACCGCTCGGGGTGTAGCTCGACATCCTCGAGCCGTCTCGCCCGCAGCGGCCGAAAGGTCCCCTCTCCGACGTGCAGCGTCACGCGCGCCGTTCGTACACCGGCCCGTCGAACGCCCCGGAGCAGCTCGGGCGTGAAATGAAGTCCGGCCGTCGGCGCTGCGACCGCGCCGTCGTGACGGGCGAAGACGGTCTGGTAGCTGTCGCGGTCGCACGATAGCCGCGGATCGTCGTCCTCACGTCTGACATAAGGAGGAAGAGGAGCTCTCCCGTGACGCTCGAACAGCCGTTCGGCCGGACCGGGACCCGTCAGTATGACCGTCGCCGTGCCGTCCGCGCTCGGACCGTCTTCGACCAGCGCATGGTACTCGCCGGGAAGCGCGATCTGCGCGCCCGGACGAGGCGCGCGGGAGGCGCCGAGCATGACGCGCCAGCGCTCGTCCGCCGCGCTGGAGCCGCGCCCGGCCGCGGATCGTCCCAGGAACAGGAGCTCGACACGCCCCCCGGTCCGCTTGCGCCCGACGACCCGGGCCGGCACGACGCGCGTGTCGTTGACGACCAGGAGGTCCCCTTCGCGAAGAAGAGAAGGGAGATCGCGCACGGCTCGGTGTGCGAGCTCCCCCGATCCCCTGTCGAGAGTGAGCAGACGGGCGGAGTCGCGCGGATGGACCGGCTCCTGGGCGATCCGCTCCGCGGGCAGGTCGTACTCGAAGGCCGCAATGTCCATTCTCACCCGTCATCCCCACGAGACCGCTGCCGTCTCGACACACGCCGAGAATACGCGAGCCCGCGCGGACCGTACGTCAAGGCGCCGCTCGCGACGTCCACCGCGCCCGTGCGGCAGGGCGCGGCACGAGGGCCAGTTGCCCCCCTTCCAGGATGATCGCCTCCGCCGTTCGACAGATGGCGTCCCGGGACGGCGCCGCAGCCGGACGCGTCGGTGGCGCCGGGACACGGACCGGCTCGCTCATCGCGCGGATCGGGGCTCGTAAGGAACCGGGTCGTCCAGGCCCGCCGCGCGGAACCCGGAGAGACGAAGCCAGCACGACTCGCATCGCCCGCACGCACGCTCGTCGTTCCGGTAACACGACCAGGTCAGGTGCAACGGCGCACCGAGCTCGACGCCGGTCTCGACGATCCTCCGCTTCGACATGCCGATCACGGGGGTTGTGACGCTGAGCGCCCCGCCGTCGCGAGTCCCCGCCCTGGCCGCCGCCTGGAAGGCGCGGAAGAACTCCTCGCGGCAGTCGGGGTAGCCGGAGCTGTCCTCCTCGACGGCGCCGATCCAGACGGACCGTGCGCCGAGAATCTCCGCCCACGACACGGCCGCGGCCAGTAGGTGTGCGTTGCGGAAAGGTACGTACGTAGCCGGCACGCCGTGGCCCGGCGCCCCCTCCGGCAGCGGTGCCCGTGGGTCGGTCAATGCGGAGCCTCCGAGTGAGCCGAGGAAGCCCAGCTCCAGGACTCGCCGCCGCGCCGCGGAGACCTCGAAGTGATCCGCGATGGCGTAGAACGCGCGGCGCTCCCGCGCCGCGGTCCGCTGGCCGTAGCTCGCGTGGAGCACGGCCAGCTCGTGCTCCCGCGCCGCCATCGCCGCCGTCACGCAGGAGTCGAGCCCCCCTGAAAGCAAGACGACGGCGAGCCCCTGTCCCCGGGCGCGATCAGACACCGCGATCCCGGCCCGGCCAGATCAGCTTGTGCAGCTGAAGCTGCACGCGCACGGCAAGCCGGTCCTCGAGGACCCACCTCGTGAGGGTCGCCGGAGGAAGCTCTCCGTGCACCGCGCCGAGCAGGATCGCGCCGTCGAACGACTCGAGCGGACCCTCGATCCAGCGGCGCGCGGCAAGATAGTCGTCGCGGTCCGCGACGACGAGCTTGACCTCGTCGTCGCTCGTGAGGTGAGAGAGGTTCGCCTCGTGGAGCCGCCCCTCCATGCCGGATCCGGGGAGTTTGATGTCCATCACTCGGACGACTCCCGGTGGAAGAACGGAGATGTCCTGGTCGCCGCCTGTCTCGACGACGACCTCGAGGGCGAGGTCCTCGTCAAGGTGGCGCACGAGCGGCACGACGCCCCGCTGCAGCAGCGGCTCGCCGCCGGTCACGCAGACCCGTGGAATCCCGAGACCCGCGATCGACGACGCGAGGTCGTGGAGCGATCGCCGCTCCCCTCCGTGGAAGGCCCACTCGGTATCGCACCAGCGGCAACGCAGCGCGCAGCCGGTCAGCCGCAGGAAGACGGTGGGCAGGCCGGCGCGCGTCCCCTCGCCCTGGAGAGAGGCGAACAGCTCTGCGACGACCAGCTCGCGGAGACGGGCGATCGGCCACGCCTCGTCCTGGAGCGCCGTCCCGGCCGCCGCCTGGCGTCGTGTCTCGGAAACCCCGCCGCTCACGCTGGAGCCCCCTTCCGGCCGATCTTCCGCCCTCGGCCCGGCGAGCGCCTCTTACCGGGCGCGGCCTGGCCGGGCCGGTCGACGCTGATGCGCGGACCGGCGGCCCGGGCTCCTGCGAGGGCCTGGTCACGCCACGCGGAGACCGTCGCCGGCTTCGGCGTCTTCTTCCTTCCCGCGAGCCGCCGCAGCACGGAGAGGTTCTGCTCGTCCTCGAAGCCGTCGTCGCTCTTCGGCGTCTCCAGGAGCGCCGGAAGCCCCTCGAACCGCGGGTCGTTCATGAGGCGCAGGAAAGCGGAGCACGGGATGAGCCCGAGGCCGATGTGCTCGTGCCGGTCGACGCGGGAGCCGAGCGGCTTCTTCGAGTCGTTCGCGTGGATCGCCTTGATCTTGTCGAGCCCGATCAAGCGATCGAACTCGACCCAGGTCGCCTCCCACCCCTCCGCCGTGCCGATGTCGTATCCGGCCGCGAACGCGTGAGCCGTGTCGACGCACACACCGAGCCGCTCCGGCGTGGCGACGCGCCCGAGAATCTCCGCTAGCTCCTCGAAGCGGTGGCCGATGTTGGTCCCCTGCCCCGCGGTGTTCTCCAGAAGCACGGTGACGCCGCCACCCCGGTGACGCTGCTCGATCTCGTCGAGCGCCGCCGCGATCCGCCGGATCCCGGCGCTCTCTCCCGAGCCGACGTGCGAGCCCGGATGCATGACGAGGTACGGGATCCCGAGACGCTCGCAGCGCGAGACCTCCTCATCCAGCGCGTCGATCGATTTCCCGCGCAGCGCCGCGTCCGGCGACGCGACGTTGATGAGGTAGCTGTCATGCGCCACGACCGGTTGCAGCCCGAAGGACTCGACCTCGGCCCGGAAGCGCTCGACCTCCTCGTCGCGCAGCGCGCGCGCCTTCCACTGGTTGTTCGACTTCGTGAAGATCTGCAGGACGTCGCAGCCGGCCGCACGCGCGCGGTCCACGCTGAGATCGACGCCGCCGGCGATCGACATGTGGGCACCGACTCTGGGGGGCACGTCGCATCCTCCGCCCGTCATTCTAGGGAGGCCGGGAGAGGGCCGCCGCCTCACGCCTTCTCGCCTCCGGCGAGGGCGTCGGCGAGCCGCCCTGCGAGTCCGCCGAACGACCCGTTCGACATGAGGACGACCCGGTCACCGGGACGCAGCAGTCCGAGAATGCGCCGTTCGATCGTCGTCGCCGGGAGCGGCCCCTCGGCGACGATCTCTCGCCCGCGCAGCGTGCGCACGAGGCTGGCGACGTCGAGGCGCTCCTCGTCCGCGAACCGCTCGGGGCGATCCACCGGTCCCACGAACACGACGTCCGCGAGCGCCAGCGCGCGAGCGAGTGGCTCCTGGACGACGCGGCGAACCATCGTGTTCGAGCGCGGCTCCAGGCAGGCGATGAGCCGGCCGCCTTCCGGGACCGTGGCCCGGAGCGCCTCGAGCGTCCGCTCGACCGCGGTCGGGTGGTGCGCGAAGTCATCGAACACGACCGCGCCACCCTTCTCGCCGATGCGCTGGAGGCGCCGTCGCGGGGGAATGTAGCCGCCGACGTTCCCGGCGGCGCGGTCGAGAGGCAGCCCCGCGGCCTCCGCTGCTGCGAGGGCCGCGACCGCGTTCTTCGCGTTGTGCCGTCCCGGCAGGCTCAGCCGCACTTCGGCCGCCGGCCCGCCGTCGCGCGCGACGACGAAGCGCTGTCCGTCCGCGTCGCCTTCCACGTCCGTCGCCGCGACGTCGAAGCCGCCGCCAATCCCGAAGCTCGTGGTCACGCAGCGGGCGGCCCGGGCCAGCCGCGTGGCCACGGGGCAGGCGCCGTCGAAGATGAGCGCGCCCGCCTCCGGCACCATGCGGACGAGAAGCGCGAAGGCCCGCTCGACCGCGGCCAGGTCGTCGTAGATGTCGGCGTGATCGAACTCGATCGCGCCGAGTACGGCGATGCGCGGCCAGTAGTGGAGGAACTTCGGGCCTTTGTCGAAGAACGCCGTGTCGTATTCGTCCCCCTCGAGCACGAGGTCCGGGCCATCACCGAGACGCGCTCCGCACCCGAAGTTATCGAGCAGCCCGCCGACGACGAAGGACGGATCGCGGGACGCCGCGTGATGAAGGTGGGCGAGCAGCCCCGCGGTTGTCGTCTTGCCGTGCGTGCCGGCGACGACGGAGACGCGGCGGCCCGGCACGAGGAGCCTCTCGATCAGCTCGGAGAGCGAGCACAGTGGAAGGCTGGCGTCCAGCACGGCCTCGAGCTCCGGATTCCCCCGCGACACGGCGTTGCCGACGACGACGATCTCCGCGTCGCGCTCGACGTGGGACGCGTCGAATGGCGTCCGCACCTCGATCCCGGCGGCGGCCAGGAGATCCGACGCCGGCGGATAAACGGTGCGGTCGGAGCCGGAGACGCGCGTCCCGCGCCCCGCGAGGAGCGCCGCCACTCCCGACATGGCAACGCCGCCGATTCCGATGAAATGCGACGTCCCGGGCCACGGTGCGGGCCAGCGTCCCATTCAGGGCTCCACCGAGCGGGCGCCGAGCCAGCCTTCCGCAAGCAGCCGCCGCGCCCGCCTCGGACGCGACAGGCCGACGACGGACAAGAGCCTCGCGCGGCCGAGGATCGCACGCAGCCGGGGAATGACCGGCTCCATAGCCTCGCGGCCGCGCCCGATCGCCGGGATCGCGGCCGCGAAGTCGAGCCAGCGGATGTCCTGAACCTCCGGGCGCACGACGACGTCGCAGACCGCGTTGCGGACCTGCCGGAGGCTCCACTCCGTCACCTGGTTCGCCCGCGTGATCACCTCGAGGCCCCGCCTGAGCTCCGTCGGCGTGGCGAACTCGGTCGACACGTCGACCCCCACGATGGCGTCGACGTCGGTCGAGAGCAGCGCGCGCGCCGGGATCTTGTCCACCATCGCCCCGTCCGAGAGGAGGCGGCCGTCCACGCGCTGCGGCGGCATGACGCCGGGAACCGCACCGGACGCCAGGACCGCCTCGCGCAGCGGTCCGCGCCGGAAGACCACGGGCTCCCCCGTCTCGAGGTCCGTCGCCACCGCCGCGAACGGGAGGGGAAGATCCTCGATATCGACGCTCGGCAGCAGGTGGAAGACGTTGTGACGGTAGTTCTCGTCGGAGACGAACGAGATGTTGCGGAAGGCGCGAGTGTAGAACATCCCCCGGCTGATCGAGCGCATGATCAGGGACGCCCAGCCCTGAGCGTCCGCGTTCCTCGCCTGGCTGACGTACTCGAGCTCGGCCCTCCGGTAGTCGTCCGAGTGCACGAACGACTGGACCTTGTCGATCGCCCGCTCCGCGGAGCCGCTGGTGAGCCAGATGCCGGCGACCAGAGCCCCGATGCTCGTCCCCGAGAGGGCTGTCGGCGCCAGGCCGTTCTCCTCCAGGACCTCCAGGACGCCCAGGTGCGCGAGCCCTCGCGCCGCCCCTCCGCCGAGCGCGAGACCGAAGCGACCCCTCCTGCCGAGAACGCCCATCAGAAGACCCAGCTGACGCGCGCGGTCTCGGGCGGCACGTCTGCCCACCCGATGCGCTTCACCTTGAGCCGCGCGTCGCCGGGCGCCGCGCGCGCGGCGGGTCCGAGGCGCGCGGAGAGCCATGCGTGTTCCAGGAGAGTGAGCCGGCGCGTCTCGCCCCGGCCGAGCACCACGGGGTGCACCGTCCCGAGCGGATGGCCGAGCAGATAGACGGTGGTGCCCGGCGGCAACGAACCGAACGGGATCTCGCCGTATCCGAAGTTCAGCTTCAGCAGGAGCACAGGGGCGTCGGCCGGACCCTCGGCGCGCTCGACCTGCCAGAACGTGCCGCGCCCGACGCGCGTCGCGCGCACGAGCGCGTATCCCCGCTCGTCGACGTCGAAGTGCCCCGAGTCTCGCTGGGCCTCGTAGCGGTCGATCGCGCCCTGGACCCCCGCTGTCCAGAGCGTCCACGCCGCCGGCACGGGCTGGTCATCCGAGGGACGCTCGAGCGGGGCACCGAGGTCGAAGCGGGCCAGCTGGACGTAGTCCGGGCCGTGGATCGCGTCGAACCATCGCGCCAGGGCCTTCTCCGCCTCCCCGCCCGGCGCGCACCCGGCCAGCACCACGAAGGGCACGATCCAGCAGGCCGTGCGAGCTATTGAGCGTCCCCGTCCCATCGAACGCCTCGGTCCGCCCCCGTTCGTCCGCCGCAGCGCGTCGCGCAGACCGCGAGGCTCACTCTATCATCGCCGTGCCGCGGCCTCGCTCCTCCGCCGCCGGGAAGCGAGGCTCCTCGGAGCGAGCGATGAGGGCGCCGACGTCGGCACGGGTGCGCCGCTTGTTCCCGTCCAGCCTGGACGGGGCATCCGAGCTGCAGAGAGAGCTCGCCGCTCTCGTGCGCGCGGCGCCTCTCGCACGCGCGCCACGCTACGTCGCGGGCGCGGACGTCTCCTACGACCGCCGCAGCGACCGGCTGTACGCCGCCGTGACCCTGTTCGACGCGACCTCCTTCGAGCTTCTCGCAGTCGGCCGCCACGAGGGGCGCGTGAGGTTTCCCTACGTTCCAGGCTACCTGTCCTACCGCGAGGGGCCGGCGATCCTTGCCGCGCTGTCGAGCCTCGGCGAGCGGCCCGACCTCCTCCTGTGCGACGGCCAGGGGCGCGCGCACCCCCGGCGGCTGGGGCTGGCGAGCCACCTCGGTGTCGCGCTGGACCTGCCGACGATCGGCGTCGGCAAGTCCCGCCTCGTCGGCTCCCACCGCACTCCCGGCCCGCGCCGCGGAGCGACGACGCGCCTCGTCCACCGCGGCGAGCTCGTCGGACTCGTCGTGCGCACCCGCGACCGCGTTCGGCCCGTGTACGTCTCCGTCGGCCATCTCGTCGACCTCCCGGCGGCACGGCGGATCGTCCTCGCCTGGTGCCGGCCGTACCGTCTGCCGGACCCGATCCGTGCGGCGGACCGCGAGGCGGCGCGGATCAGGCTGCTTTCTGCCCCGCGCAGCGAGGCGAGCGGGCGGCCGACTCGCGCGCCGCGTCGCGACGGAGGGCCCGATGAATGATCCGGGTTAGGATGAAGGCGGAGGATCCGAGGAATGCAGAGGTCGAGAGATCGCTCCAGCGAGCCTAAGGAGGTCGTCAGGTGGCATCTTTCCTGTCCCGCGGCGTGCTCTCGATGTCCGTATTGCTGACCTGCGCGGCCTGTGGATTCGGCCCCATGACCTCATCGAACGGCGACGCCGGCCGTCACGCTCGTCTGCGCGAGGAGATGGTCAGGCGGCAGCTCATCGCGCGCGACATCACAGACGATGGCGTGCTCGCGGCGATGCGCCGCGTGCCGCGCCACGAGTTCGTGCCGCCCGACATGCGGGATCAGGCGTATCAGGACGCCCCGCTGTCGATCGGATTCGGTCAGACCATCAGCCAGCCGTACGTCGTCGCGCTGATGACTCAGCTCACGCGCGCCTCTCGCGGGAAGCGAGCCTTGGACGTTGGCACCGGCTCGGGCTACCAGGCGGCCGTTCTGGCGGAAGTCGTCGACCAGGTCTACAGCATCGAGATCGTCTGCGACCTTGCCGAGCAGGCGACGGAGCGTCTCGGCCAGCTGGAATACGACAACGTCACCGTTCGCTGCGGAGACGGCTACGCCGGCTGGGAGGAGCACGCCCCGTTCGACGTCATCATCGTCGCGGCGGCGCCACGCGAGATCCCGCAGCCGCTGATCGACCAGCTCGCGCCCGGCGGGAGGCTCGTCATCCCGGTCGGTGAGGCACACCAGGAGCTCGTCGTCGTCGAGCGCACGGCCGACGGCTCCGTCCACCAGTTCACGGCCGGCGGCGTCCGTTTCGTTCCCATGACCGGCGAGGCGGAGCGGGGCGGCTGATGGCGGGCGGGCTGGAATCCCGCGGGTGCCGCTCTCCCGGCGCATGCCTGCCGCTTGCCGTGGCCGCCTGCCACTGATAAGCAGGGCCTCTCGAGTGGCGGAACGCGCCCACGCCGGGGATCTCGAGGACAGGAGCTCGACGTGGCCAAGGAGCTGACGGCGCGCGCCGACGACTATGCGCGCTGGTACACGGACGTCGTGACCAAGAGCACGCTCGCCGACCACAGCCCCGTCAAGGGTTGCATGGTGATCCGTCCGCACGGCTACGCGCTGTGGGAGAACATGCAGTCGGTTCTCGACGGGATGCTCAAGGAGACGGGGCACGAGAACGCGTACTTCCCTCTCTTCATCCCCAAGTCCTTCATCGCCAAGGAGGCGGAACACGTCGAGGGGTTCGCCAAGGAGTGCGCGATCGTCACGCACTCGCGCCTCAAGACCGTCATCAAGGACGGGAAGCCCACCCTCATTCCGGATCCGGAGAGCAAGCTCGACGAGGAGCTCATCGTCCGGCCGACCTCGGAGACGATCATCTACGCGATGTTCGCCAAGTGGATTCAATCCTGGCGCGACCTCCCGCTGCTCTACAACCAGTGGGCGAACGTCGTCAGGTGGGAGATGCGGACGCGTCTCTTCCTGCGCACGGCGGAGTTCCTCTGGCAGGAAGGCCACACCGCGCACGCGACGCACGAGGAGGCGAAGGAGGAGGCGCTGCGGATCCTGGACATCTACAGACAGTTCGCCGAGGAGACGCTCGCGGTCCCGGTGCTCT
>Ga0224512_10003352_pt1 | contig 14168 bp, 13 predicted proteins | sample SF_May12_sed_USG_4_FD_169103 | JGI IMG/M metagenome (GOLD analysis project Ga0224512, IMG submission 169103) | Sediment microbial communities from San Francisco Bay, California, United States - SF_May12_sed_USGS_13 | ecosystem: Environmental > Aquatic > Marine > Sediment | place: USA...
AGGTGCGACAAGGCAAAACCAACGGCAAGCCAAGAGAGAAGTTCACCCGTCTGGAAGAGATGCTGGCAGTACTCGACCACGCCCAGTAGACGGGCGCCCACAATCGCCACGCCGCTTTCGGCGGTGCACCACCGGAAGCGGTGCAGCCTTAACTTGCGAGTCATTGCGCGCCCGCCACAGCTGGGTATTGTGCGGCGCACCATGTGACCAAGTGCCTCGAATATGTGGGTGGCCAACAACGCACCGGATTGTTATGCTCACACTCTTATCTTGGAGATCAACGGGAGGTATGTGCTATGAGTACCGGATCCGTAGAGGTCGTCTACCGCGGCATTTTTCAAAAGACTCTCGCCAAGAACATCTGCCGCGGAATTGTTTTTGCCGCTAAAAATGAGGGCAAGATCGGCATCGCGTTCGGACGCTACAGTGACTCACCTGAACGTAATGGTATCCCTGCTAAGCAGTTCGCCGTAGTTGCCGATACCGAAGAGGAGATGGAAGAGCATCTGTCGCGGTACGAGCCCGACAACAATGATGTGACCATTGCCGCGGACGACACGTTGTGCAAAGGTGTCGAGTGCTGGGCCTGGTACGGTCTGCAACCGATCAACAAGCTGCTCAAGGAAGGCGGCACGCTTTTGATTCCCTCGACCCGCTCGGTCAATCACCTGATTGGCGAGATCCATCGCAAGGGTATGCCTTACAACCTTGCCATCGTCAAAGGCACGGCCAGTTTCTCGGGGTTATGGGTGTACAAGGACGACCACACCGACGTACGCTTGCTCGGGGCACTGGCCAAGGTCGCCCCACACATAGTGAGCCTGGATTCCATCCTGGCGACGATCGACGATCGCCTGAAGGCGACGTCTGCGAAGAAGGCCTACGACTTGGTCGAGTCGGTTTCGGTTGGCGCCAATCAGGGCAACGATGAAGTGCCCTTCGAGTTCGAAATGCCGGGCTGGACCGAGATGGAAGAGGGCCTGGTGATTCGTGGCATAGCCGGGCAGCAAGAGGTTCCCGGCCGCGATGGTGGTTACGTCCCCACACGCAACCCCACTTTCAAGAAGTTCTCGACGCGCACCATGCGGCCGGTCGTCAACTTCGACACCTGTACCCAGTGTAAAATCTGTTGGCTGCAGTGTCCGGACTCTTGTTTCGACATCACGCCCGACGGCTTCTATGATGCCAACATGGAGGCTTGCTGTGGATGTGGCGTGTGTGAGGCCGTCTGTCCGGTAAGCCAGTGTATTACCATGGTCAACGAGGAAGCCTTCACCGATAACGATAGCCAGTGGGAATTATGGATCGAAGACAAGGAAAGTTACTCGGGGTGGCTGTCGGAAAAAATTTCGGAACCGCCCGCCCGTAGCCACGGCTTTCACCACGTGGGCCAATACGCAGAGGAGATAGCCAATGAACCCTCCTAAGACAGCTACTGCGAAGAAAGTAAATGTCGCGGCCGCCCGCGCACCGCGTGGTGGATCGGAGGAGTTGATCAGCGGCAGTGAAGCAGTCGCGCATGCGGTCCGACTTGCCGATGTCGACGTGATCACGGCATACCCGATCCGACCCTACGACACCGTTATGCAATACGTATCGCAACTGATCGCCGATGGGGAGTTCGACTGCGAATACATCGTTGCCGAGAGCGAGCACTCACAGTTCGAGATCGTCAAACACGCGTCCGCGGTGGGGGCTCGTGTTTTCTGTGGCTCGAGTGGTGTCGGCTGGCTCTACGCCTTCGAGGCGCTTGCGGTCACGGCCGGCCTGCGTTTGCCGATGGTTGCCATGGTCGGCAATAGGGCGCTCGACGATCCCGGCGCCTTCGGCGTTGAACACAACGACGCGCTCGCGGTGCGAGACTTAGGCTGGATGCTCGCTTGGGTGGCAACGGCCCAGGAGGCGTTGGACACGGCGCTGATCGCCTATCGCGTGGCCGAAGACAAGCGCGTCTTCCTTCCCTGTGCGATCAGCTGTGACGGTGCGTTCCTCACCCACTCACAGGCGATTGTCAACGTGCCTGGCCAGGACATGGTGGACGGCTTCCTGCCGCCTTATGACCGGGCAGAAAAACAGTTACATCCGGACAACCCGATCACGATTGCCCCCCAGGCCAACGAAGACTGGGTGATGGAGATCCGTCGGCAGAGCGACATGGCGGCGCGCCGTGCGCGTGACGTCATTATCGAGGCGTACGATGATTTCAACGCCCAGTTCGGGCGCGGCGGCGAGCCCTTCATCGAGCGTTACATGATGGAGGACGCCGAGGTCGCCCTGGTGGGAATGGGCACTTTGGCCATGCCGGTGAAAGTCGCGGTCCGCAAGATGCGGGAGCAAGGCAAAAAGGTCGGCTTTGTTCGGGTTAGGTGGTTCCGCCCGTTCCCGACCATCGAGCTGCAGGAGGCGTTGTCCGGGGTGCAAGCCGTAGGCGTGATCGATCGCGATTATAGTTTCGGCTCGAGCTTCTTCAGTGGCGTGCTCGCCAACGATCTGCGTTCCGCCCTGTACCCCATGGTGAACCGACCTGGGATCGTTTCATTCATTGCCGGTCTGGGCGGACGTGAAGTAAGCACCGACAATGTCATCGATATCACCAACAAGGTGTTGGACGCCGCGAGCGGCGGCGACATTGACGATCAAGATACTTATTGGATCGGAGTGAGGGAGTAGCCATCATGCAAGAAACTACTGTAGCCTTAAGTGACTTCGTTTCAACCCAGGTCCTCGACCGCTGGAAGGGCATCAAGAAAGTCGCCCGCGAGGAGTATTTCACCTCGGGTCACCGCACCTGCCAGGGGTGTGAGTCGGCCCTTGTCATGAAGCTCATGGCCAAGGCGGCCGGCCCGCGCTCGATCATCCTCGGCGCCACAGGCTGTATGTACGTGGCCAACACCACCTACTACTCCACCCCGTGGGTGGTGCCCTGGATGCACACCCAGCTCGGGTCCTCGGGCTCCGCTGCCACCGGCACCGTCGCGGCTCTGAGGGCAATGATGCGCAAGGGTAAGATGGAGGAGGAGCCAATCAACGTCATCTCCTTTTGCGGCGATGGCGGCGGCGCCGATATGGGGCTCTCAGCCATATCGGCCGCACTCCAGCACACCCATTACAATTTGTTGATCTTCATGTACGACAACGAGTCATACGCCAATACCGACATCCAGGTGTCGGGTTCATCTCCGTACGGCGCCAACTCCACGTTCAGCCCGCCGGGCAAGGTGCAGCGCATCATGCACCGGCGCTGGAAAAAGAACACGGCAGCAATGTTGGCGGCGGGCCATCCTGACTGCAAGTATGTCGCGACCGTTTCCGCTGGAAACGCTATCGACACGATGAACAAAGTGCGCAGGGCATTGACCATCGGCGGGCCGACGTTCATCCACTCGCTCGATCCTTGCCCCAAAGGCTGGGATTACGATCCGAAGTATTCTCATGAAATCGGTGAGCTTGCGGTCGAGACCGGCATCTGGCCTCTCTACGAGGTCGAAGAGGGCAAAGTCAAGATGTACGGCAAGAGCAAGCATATCGCTAGCGGAGCGTTCAAGCGTAAGCCGGTTCGCGAATACTTGTTAAGGCAGGGTCGCTTCGCCCACCTTGCCGAAGAAGACATCGCCTACTTCCAGGGAAAGGTTGATGAGATGTGGGAGAAGTGGCTCGTACCAGGAGTGATTCCTTTCGCTAACGCGTAGCCGTTTCGGTAGGCTCACTCGTCGCACACAACCTGTGCGCCTAGCCTCGATGCGACGCACCGCAATGCCAATTGCGGCGAGTGCTGCTGGAACGATTGAAGTCAGGTGCCTTGCGTGGACTTCCTGTTCCTTCACCGTCGTCGTTCCTAACCGCTCTTGCGTCCTTCGGCAAGGTGTTGACAAAGGACCTTAGCCCGCATATTGCATGAATGGTTCGGACTTCAGAGGAAATTGGGCTAAGGAGTCGGTACGATCGTCCGCGGATGCATAGCCGTAGCTATGGATCAAGGAGGATCGTGCCGAATACGACGCCCGATTTTTCCTGAATTCGAACAGGACAAACTGTGCGCAGGCCCCGTACCCTAAAACATGGCGTAACCGTTTCAAATATTGAACAGATTTCTGGTATAGGATCCGCCTTCGTGAAATATCCGGGTCAGTCACTGGTCAGCAACGTATAGAGTATTGGTTAGCACTGCAATTTCTCCGAAGGCGAATGCGCACATTTCCGCGGGAGAGTCCTGTGCGGTTTGATCAATTCGAGCGGTAGGGGGCGAGCGCCATTCGTGACGTGGCACAGTCATAGATCTTCTCGCGCCCTGCCTGTCGAAGAACCGCGCGGATCAAGACTCGGGAGCTGGAACTTGGACGGGATCTCTGGACAGCCTTCTTAATTTTCCAATTTCTACTTTCTAAGGCGCCGCATGATCGGTTTTGTCGCGGGCAATAGCAGCAGGAGGATAGCGGTCACCATAATGAGCCCGGCGTAGGTGCGGGTGAAAAAGATGGAGAATGACGCGCTGCTAATCAGCAACGACTGTCGAAGCGCGGGCTCTGACAGCGGGCCGAGTACGATTGCGAGCACCGCGGGTGCGAGCGGGTAATCGAGCTTGCGCATCAAGTATCCGAATATTCCGAATATCAGCATTAACCAGACATCGTGCAGGTTCTGGGTCGGTGCGTATCCGCCGATGAGGCACAGCACGAATATCAATGGCGCTAGAATCGTGAACGGAAACTTCAACACCCAGATGATCGACGGGATGAATGTCATATTGAGAATTACCGCAAACAAGTTCGCTGCATACAGGCTGGCGATCAGACCCCAGACGAATGCCTGATTATCGACAAACAGGCGTGGCCCGGGCTCGAGGCCTCAGATCACCATGCCACCAAGAATAATAGCCGTTGTCGGTGAACCGGGAATTCCCAGTATGATCGACGAGATGGCGCCGCCGTACATCGCGCCGTAATAGATCGCAGCCAGAAATATGACGGCACCAGTCGGTGGCACGAGAAAAGTGAGAGGCAGAAGTATCGCGACACCGTTGACTGAACCTAACCCCGGCATGGCGCCAATGAATAAGCTGAGCGCGCAGCCTGCAATGATCAACATGGGATTCTGCGGTTGCAGCGCGATCCCAAAACCGGCCGGCAGAAGTTGAAGAATTTCAGCCATCGTCCGCCTTTCAGAATGAACTCAGGATCATCGTAATAAATGCTCCCCCGCGGATATTCGACCCGATTCGGTCAGGATATCGTTACAAAAATATTTTATAGAGCGTATAGAACAGGGGTTAGGTGACCCCTTTCGGCAACGTAATCTTCGGCGTGATCTCAAAAAAGAAAAACGTGATGATGGGAACCAGAACAGCGAACAAAATCGACATCCTCCACGAACGGTTGCCGATAAAACGCAGATAAAAGATCAGAAACAACGGCAATTCGCCGTATACACCGATCCAGCTAAACAGAGCGACTGTCACTATCAAAGCGATAGCAACCTGTCCCACTAAGATCAGCACGTCGTGCTCGATATAGGATTCCTCGGACACCGCGACTTTGTTCTTCTTTAGCCCCCCATTTGGCGATGATGCCAATGCACGAAAGCAGCATCATGACGAAAAGCCAGAACGGCCATGCGCCGCCGCCGGGCCCTTCGTCTGTGATCCAGCCGATGGGCAGTTCGGCGCTCTTGTACATAAGATAAAGGGGAAAGACCCCCATCCGGATGGCCATCGTGAGTTCGGCGACGCGTACCGTCATGACCAGAGTCCTTCCCCGATTATCTTACGGTACTTGTTGCGTAACGTCTTTTACTAAACGTCGGTAATTAGCCGGAAATAGCGCCCATCTTGATCAGCATCTTTCTGTGAATGTCCCGTTCGTTTATCCAGTAATCCATCAGCCCCGGTCCAGTGAGCAGATCACCCTGCAGGCTCTTTTTCGCACGATACTCTTGCCATTCCGCCGAATTAGATACCCGCGTAAATAGATCGGTGTAATAGGCGGCCGCATCGGCGCTCATGCCCGGCGCGCCGATCACGGTGCGCTGCATGAAATAAACCATACCCTGCCCAAGCTCGCCGAATGTTGGCGTGTCTTTGAACATCGGCAGGCGTTCCGGTGTGAATGCGGCCAACGGCTTGGTATTGCCGGCTTCGAAGAAGCCGAGCTGCTCGGACGGATTATTCACGGTCGATTCGGCATTGTTGCCCGCCAGTTCCTTGGCCACCTTACCGCCGCTCTTGTAGGGAACGTACTTCATGTTGAGGTCATAGGCGGTGTTCAGGAAGTCCGTGAGCAGATTGTCCTCGGAAGCCTTGCCCGTGCCAGCCATAATCCAATCCCCGCCCTTTGCCTTGGCAGCCTTCATGAAATCGTCGACGTTGTTGATGTCCTTGCGATCGGAAATATAACCCCTATCTGATGCTAGAGACGCGCATCCAGGTGAGCCAGAGATAGAGGACCCAAGAATTAATCCTTAATAATCAAAGATAAACTTATGACTCCCGTGGACAGGCCAATTCAATAGGCAACCACAGCCTGCGGCCAGCGGGGGCCGTAGAATCGCACATTGGACTGGCCTTTCAACAGTGTTTGCTGTTGCCGATTCTCAACGTGGTCATCACCGAAAAACTTTGATGGGCGTCACCGAATCGACGACAATTAATCGTCAGTGATTTTCGGCGCGCGGTCGGCTCCCCGCGCGTCATGAATCTCCTGTATGGCATTCTTGATCTCCGGATACTTTTTCAAGAGCGTTAACATCGGTCGCATCGCAATTTTGAGCACGGTGCAGGGTGTCTCGGCGGTGATGGTGGCGGATCTGTAGTGTCGGCCGCTCTCATACTCGGCCAACAGTGACGATTCGCCCATGATGTCGCCATCGCTCAAGTCCGCCACCCGATGGGAGTAACTTAGAGCGTCGGTGCGCACGACTGAAGCTTTGCCATGGTATATCACGTAAAAATTGTCTCCTTTTTCGTACGCACCGATTATCACGTCTCCCGGGAGAAAGGTGATCGAAGAGGCATTTTTTTCCAGGTAGCTGCGGTCCTGATCTGATAAATCGTCGAATAACTCCACGTCGTCGAGCATGTCGGCAACAGTATCTTCGTCACTCGATACAGTGGGCTCCAAGACACTGATATGAGCCAGTTTCTCTTGTACCCTGCGCTGGATTGTGAGGAAACACTTGGTGCCCAGATCATCATGCTGAAACTCTGCCTTCACGTGGTTCCAACCACTGTTGATAATCGATCGTGTGGCCAATCGTTCTATATAGCGACGGTAGAAACTGGGAAATTTTTTCTTCGCAAGCTTTAGCTGTCTGCGGTAGTGTTTTTTCCTTTCCTTGTAGATGGACCTGACTCGTTTTCTGGCTTCCTTGTCCAGCTCATCATGTTTATCCAACATTGCGGTCACGCTATCGCACATCAGCACATGCGCCAGATTGCGTTGTAACTGCTGGATCATGCGCATTCCCTGATATTTAGACAGGACCCTTGAAAACCAGCGTAGTTCGCGGGTTTTGCGCAAAAACGACCCCTCCATATTCTGGAAAAAACTCTGTTGACTGCTCTCTCTGTGGCTGTCGAGTTCGCTGTCTCCCAAGCGCAGTGTTTCGCGCATGTCGTAGAGCCTGTTGAGCATATCCAGATAGATGTACTGGCTGATATAGCTGGTTTCATAGAGGGTTTTGAGTTCCTCGCGCTCGGTACGGTAGGCACACAATAAGGCTAAATACTCGTCATCGTCATGTTTCTCGCTATCCTGATCGAACGTACCCATGGCGAACGCTAATCGAATTTCGGTTGACAGCGGAGTCACTGCATTTTTGGGGACCACTTTGCTTTGCATTAGCTTCGACAGATAGGACTGCGACTTGCTTCTGGCGTTGCTGAGTGAGCTTCTAAGTTCCAGACTCTCTGCCTCCGAAAGCTTGTCCATCCCCAGTCGTTCCATCAAGGGGCGGATGGTCGGTGCGCTGATTAACAACGTAAATAATACGACGCCAATTGTCATATCGAACAAAAACTGCCGCTCGGGCAGGTCGCTGGGAATGGATAGCACGACCGCTATGGCCAGCCCTCCTTTCAGGCCGCCCCACCACATGATGTGGCGTTCCGCCCTACTCACGTGTGGCAGTCGAAACCACTTGATGGTCAATGGAACCAGGCTATATACCGACATCGCCCGGGCAATTAGTACCAAGCCGATAGCAATCAGCACCGGCCCTATTCGCGATGCGATATCCTCGGTATTAACCGACAATCCAACCATTAGAAACAACAGCGAGTTACAGGAAAGCGCGATGACCTCCCATGTCTCACTTATCGAGTGTGTGGCGTCTTGGCGAAACCGCGACATACCAAAAAGTCTTAGCGCGACTGCCGACCCAACGACGGCCATAACCCCTGACACATGAAGGACGTGCTCAGCCACCACAAAACTCGCATAGGCGATAATGATGGAGGTAGTCAAAATTACCGTGACGTTGCTGCGCATCCGGTACAGCAGTTCGCAGGCTACAAACCCCAGTACGCTGCCAAACAGTGCTCCGCCGATAAATACCCGGATAAATTCCGCGATCACGTTATCGGCGTCGGACCAGCCGATCCCGCCGCCCCCAACAGCGATACCGAGTAGTATGGAGAAGGCAACGATTGCCGTCGCGTCGTTGAGCAATGATTCGCCTTCCACCAGCACATTCAGCCGATTGGGTGCGCCGAGTTCCTTGAACAGCGCCACCACCGCAACCGGGTCGGTGGCCGAAATCAATGCTCCGAATATCAGTGCGACGATCAATCTGGTGTCCATCGCCCACCACACACCTAATCCGACAATGAATGTAGACATGAGCATTGCGGGAATGGCCAGTATTAGGATGGCCGGCAAATCCTTGGTCATCTGCCGCGCATCCAGGGCAAAGCCCGACTCGAAAATGAGCGCTGGTAAGAAGATAAACAGCATTATTTCTGGACTGAGTTGGAAATGCCGCAATGGCTCCAACGGCGTCCATCGCTCGGCCAGATCGCTCAACAACACGCCAATAACGACTAACACCACAGTAAAGGGAACAGGCAACTTGCGGCAGATGCCGGTAACCAGCATCGCAATGCCTAACAAAATCACTAGGACGAAAACAACTTCTGAAACCGGCATCGGAATAAAGTCAGTTCGCCACCAAGCAGCAAATCGTTAAATCAACACTCTACAGCGATCACCATTCAAGCGCGAAGTTATTGTTAGTGTGTCGTCGAACAGATAGGAATTATAACCCCCATTTTGACAATAGAAACGCGCAATTCACGCGATTAGTGGGTCGATGCACAAAAGCTTATCGATAACGATCGAAGGCAATTCGATGAATCCCACGGATGGCCCGATCCGCTCGGCAATTACAGCCTGTAGCCGGGGACAACTACGCAAGATCAAATCCTTGTTTTCGAATATAAGCGCCGAAATCGGTGCGCATCGGTTCGGCGTACTGCCGTGTTTTGTCTTCAGGCCAGCCGTATCGCTCCGTGACACCGTATTTATTCCTTAGCCGCTGCTGCGCGGGTTCGGTTGGGTCCGCTTGTTCGCGACGAATATCGTATTCCGTGGTTTCATCAATCAAACGGCTGTCATTATATATATTGTCGTGCACGGTTATCTCAAGGGGCAATCGTATACTGATTTTTTCCGGTTTAACAGGCCAGCCAACACATAACCCGGCGACCGGGAAGACCCAATTTGGCAGTGCCAATTCCTTGGACAGAAACTCGATGTCGTCACGAATTTGGCTCACACGGCAACAACCGAGCCCGATCGATTCGGCGGCAGAGATAAAGGACTGCAGGGCAATGCCGACATCTACGGCTGCGTTCATGAACGCATCAAGATGATCGTTCGCAAAATCGTGTTGTTTCCATTTTGAAAGCGTGCGTATCCGCCGATTATCGCCACACCACACCATAAACTCCGGCGCATCCGCTATCCAACCGACCTCATGATTATGTCGCGCAAGCCTGTTGAGCTTAGCCTGGTCGGTAATTCTAATTACACTCACCTGCTGTAGATCCGATTTGGACGGCGCTGAGAATGCCGCGGCAAGTAGGGTTCGTACCACGTCGTCCGATACGGTTTTGTGACGGTAATGCCGGCAGCTTCGATGCAATAGCAAAGTCGATAGGGTGTCACTGAGTTTGAAGTCAGCAGTGACATCGAACTTCTGGCCAAATCGCTGATGGGGTAAGTCACTTAATGATTGTGTCATGGGGAGAATTTATCCGTATCCGGTTTTGGTGGAGCTAGAAGGTCTCGACGGGGTTTCGATTCCGGCTCATCTGTCTAATTCCAACTCTTTGCCATTCAGATTTCGAATTTCCGATTTGGTCATTGCGATCCAGACGATGGCGCATAGTACCAACGACCCACCGGCGGCGACGGCCGTGGGCAGAGTCGAAGCGGCAGCTACTGCACCGCCCACAAGAGCGCCCAGCGAAATCATATTAAATGAGATGCTGTGGATGCTCATGACACGGCCGCGGAGTCCTTCCGGTACGCGCAGTTGCATAGCGGTCATTGAACTGATGAAGAAGGTGGAGTTGAAAAAACCGATGACGTACATGAGCCCCAGCGCAATATAGAAGGCGCTCGGGATTGAAGCCGCGAGGTGGGTGACGAGACCGAGGCTTAACAGGGTGCAGGTCGACAGCGTCATGCCGACGAGCAGAATCCAACCGAGTCGGGTCGCTCTTTGAAATGCACTCACCACCAGCGTGCCGGTGATCGATCCGATCCCGGATGCGGATATCAGGGCACCGTACCCTTTTTCGCTACTGCCCAGCAAATCGGCAAACACGGGCATGAGTTGAATGAACGACGTGCCGAAGAACATCCCGGTCATCGTTAACAAAATAAGTGAAGCAAATAATTGGTGGTCTGCGATAAAGCGCAGGCCCTCCAGAAATTCGACAAGACGCTTGCCTTGTTTCCGTGCCACGTGTTTCACGTCCAGTGATGTGAGCACGTAGAACATAAACCCGAATCCCAACGCCGCCGCGGCGAATATGACCGAGGTATCGCTGATTGCGATCACCACCCCGCCGATAGCCGGAAGGATCATCCGCGTGCCTTGCCAGAGCATCGAGTTTAATGCCACCGCGCTCATCATTTGTTCGCGTTCGATGAGGGTTGGGTATAGCGCTAGTCGTGCCGGCCAATCGAGCCCTGAGATCAACGAGATTAGCGCCGCGATAGCAATCACGTGCCATACTGCGACCACTTCGGTTGCGTCCAGGACCGCCAGCAGTAGAAGTAGTGCGGCAGTCGACAGGGAGGTGATCATCAACAGCCGACGCTTGTCGACCCGGTCGGCGAGTATCCCGCCGAACAGAGTTACAAGAATCGACGGCACCGCCGAGGCCGCTCCCAGCAATCCGAGGTAGAACGGCGAGCCGCTGAGCTCGAACACCAACCAACCCTTGCCGAGGATTAGCAGTTGTGTACCGCCGATCGAAGCCAGCGAACCCAGCCAATAGCGTCGGTAGTTGTCGGACTTAAGTGCTCGAAACTGGACGGGAATGCGCATCTAACGCGGATTTATCCTGCATTCGAACAGGACAAAGTGTGCGGAGACTCCGCACCATAAACCGTTCAAGAATTGACAATTTTCTTGGTTCATCGTCCGTCTTCGTGAATTATCCGGGCCACCTGTAATTCCAGTCGTCGATCGAGTCACCATCAGTTGTTTGATGAAACGCCGATCGATGCCCCGAAAGGGCCCGGCACTGCTAGTACTCCATCAATATCACCTTGATAGAGTGCTAATTGCCAGTATGGCTAGACTCCGTGAAGCGACGTGTCCGGTCAGATGTTGACGGATGAGTCGACAAATAAGTAAATACTGATTCGTCGTTGCTATCGTCCTTCGTAATTTTTTTCAGAATCGTCGCAAAATGCTTAGTATCGAAGTCATGCGCCTGCATGTAATCAAACGCATACTGATCTGCCTCGCGCTCGAACTTACGCGAATAATTGGTCTCCAGTAATATTATCGGCATCGCCGCGGCAAAACCGCTGGCGGAGCCGATATCTCCGGTTACTGCGGTTAACAATAACGCTACCGCCGAACTTTGTAGTACCGAGCGCAGTCCATGCTTATACACAACATGGCCGATTTCGTGTGCAAGTACCGCTAACACTTCCTCGTCGTGGTCGGCGAGCTCAATCAGTTCGTCGGTCACCACGATGTGACCCGACGGTAATGCAAACGCGTTGGGACCTACGCCGCGTCTGAACAATAATCGATAGTCATGCGCATCGTTGGAACTGTCCGCCATAGCCGCAAATTTGTTTTGCAATCGCTGTTTGTGATTTTTGTCAAGTTCCGATGCGTTCAGGATGTGTTGATCTAGCAATTCAAGGGACCCTTCGGACAAATGTTCATCGACGCTGGCCGGCACGGCTAATGCAACACGGTTGGCGAGGCTCGGAATTCCATAGATAATCATTCCCCAGGTAACGGCAATGACGATAATGGTTGCAACCAGTACGTAGTGCCAGTGCGATTCAAGTGCATGCAGAGTCTTGCCGAAGGTCGATCGCGTAAATTGATCTTGTAGGTGGTTTATAGCATTGTGCGCACGCGATTCGCACTTCGCGCCATTCGGAAATTTCAAGCTGCGCGTCATCTGGCCGAGTTGACTCGTCACTTCGATATCCATCCAATCGCAGGCAAACGAGGTTTCGAGCCCAACTACGGTCGCCCGGCCGTTGTCGGTCACTCGTATTGAGACAGGCTCTCCCATCGGATGTACGCCATCGTAACAGATGGCGTCAAATTCAATCATAAACCGATATCCACATCGAGAATATCCCCCATTTCACTACCGATGGCGCCTTCGGTCTTACGCTCGACAGCGGTAATAGTTTCAAGGTTCGCGATCGACGACACAGTGAGTTGGTCGATGCGATACCTAGCGAGCCGTATTTTAGTCCATGGAATGAGCAAGCCAATACTTACGATGATAGCAATCGTATTGGTAAGATAAATCATGAATAATTTCCACGTGAGTAACGTGGCGCTGAACGTCACTATGGGGACGGACGATTCGGCTGACGCAGGTGTCGATGCATTGTTTAAAGAAGTATTTGACCAGACTACATTAAAAATGTTTGCACGAATGTATGCCTGAACGAAAAAATAAAGGATGCCGTAGAGAAACGCGATTGCAAATAGTGTATTCGTAATTGCCGGCGGTATGTCAGGCGAAGTCTCGGGATCGGCGCTTGCAATGGTTTGTATAGCTTCCATAGCGCCTCGAAATATAAAGAATATGACGACAATCCCAATAACTAATATTGAAATTCCGAGTAAATAATATTTATAAAACGCCTTTATTGAAGGCAGCAATCGAAACGAAAGTTGTCCGAAACTATGGTTATCGACACGATAACGTTGAATTGCATGCATGTAATAGGGATAGAACAGCCCGAGTGATAGTGGGACCATAAGACCTAAACCAAGAATTGTTTTGACCGCACGTCCAAAGTTCTTCTCGAATGCAAAATTCAAGTTCCGATATGAGGAGTAACGTGCATTAAACATGAGGCCGCGCATAATCAGCCAAGGCAGACTAATTATGAATATTAAAACGAAAGCGAACTCGGCGGCTGGATAGTAACTAACGACTGCCGTGTAAATTGCAAGTATAGCCACCACGACTAGGCGTCCTTTCAAAATCGTAACAGGGTTCGCCGTGTATTCGAATGGTGAACCATCCAGGGTGGTGTTGCCGTAGAAGTATTGCTTGTTACGAACCTTGGCCCAGGCAGAGTAAATGCCGAGTGTTAGAATGGTCAGCAGGATATTGACGATCCAGATACGAAAATATTCGCTAGATTTGCCGTGAAACTGAAGTTCGATTGGATTGAGAAATCTGCTCTGTGACATAAATGGGCCACACCGTTTTATATATAATAGGCCATACGCGAAAATTGTGATTCCCGCTTCCGTAGCAGCCATGAAGCGCGCTGCGATGCGGTGCGCGATGACGGATTGTTATTGGTTGCCCCGCTTGGAAATGGAGGCCACGATTACGAGCTTTCCCGGTTTGGAAACAGCGGGGCAATTAAAGGATTGTTAGATACATATTGCGGCTCCCGTGTTGTTTATTTACCATCGCCGATAAATGGTCACGGGTGGAC
>Ga0224512_10003353_pt1 | contig 14166 bp, 14 predicted proteins | sample SF_May12_sed_USG_4_FD_169103 | JGI IMG/M metagenome (GOLD analysis project Ga0224512, IMG submission 169103) | Sediment microbial communities from San Francisco Bay, California, United States - SF_May12_sed_USGS_13 | ecosystem: Environmental > Aquatic > Marine > Sediment | place: USA...
ATCGCCTTGAGCCCCTCGGAGGGATCGGAACACGTGAGCAGGACCGTCTTCGCACCTCGCCCCCGAGCATACTGGAGCGCCGCTCCCACGAACGGGGTCGTGCCGCTCGCGGCAATCCCCATGACCACATCGTGGACCGACACGGCGACGTCGACCAGCGCACGCTTCCCCGCGTCCGCGTCGTCTTCGGCTCCCTCCTGGCTCCGCTGCAGCGCCGGCGCGCCGCCGGCGATGATCCCCCGGACCATCTGCGGATCGGAACCGAAGGTCGGTGGGCACTCCGCCGCGTCAAGCACGCCGAGACGCCCACTCGTGCCCGCCCCCACGTAGACCAGCCTTCCCCCCGAACGAAACGCGTCGACCACCAACTCGATGACACGCGCGATCTCGTGGCGCACCGCGTGCACCGCCGTCGGGACCGTGTGGTCCTCACGGTTCATGAGTTCGACGATCTCTAACGCCGACGCAGTGTCGATGCTCGCCGTCTGCGGATTGCGACGTTCGGTGAGGCGCGGGTCGATGAACTCAGGAGTAGTCATGCGTGCTGTCCGTCCGGTGTACATTTGTGACAAAGGTTGTCTGCCTCGAGCATTCGGTCAACGCGGACCCGTCGCCACTGCACGAATCATGAGAATACCATTGGTCCTGGGACTCGCCATGGCGAGCGCCGCCTGTGCGCGTCCTCCGTCTCCGGACGCGCTCGAACCGGCGCCCGCCTTCTTGGTGCCTGCCGACTGGCCCTTGTTCGGGCGCACCGTCTCCGTATCGGCACCTCGCGCCATGGTCACCTCGGTCCATCCTCGCGCCAGTGAGGCCGGAATCATCATCCTGGCGCAAGGTGGCAACGCGGTCGACGCGGCCGTCGCGGTCGGGTTTGCGCTGGCGGTGGTGCATCCGTCTGCCGGGAATATCGGCGGGGGCGGGTTCATGGTCGCGCGGCTCGCGGACGGGGAGCTGTTTGCGTTGGACTATCGCGAAACGGCTCCCGGGCGGGCGACGCCCGAGATGTATCTCGACTCGCTGGGGAGTCTCACCGATGGCAGTGTGACAGGGCACCTCGCCGTGGGTGTGCCCGGCAGCGTGGCCGGCTTGGTCGAGGCGCAGGGCCGGTACGGCCGATTGTCACTGACCGACGTGTTGGAGCCGGCAATCCGCCTGGCGCGTGACGGCTTTGTGCTCGACGAGCATCGGGCAATGGGATTGGCACATGCGGCACCCCGCCTGGGACAGTTCGAGGCTTCGCGTGCGACGTTCCTTCTCCCGAGCGGCACCGCGCCGCCTGTAGGAACGCTGTTCCGGCAACCCGATCTTGCGCGCACGCTCCAATCCATCGCTGACAGCGGCGCCGGCGTGTTCTACGAAGGGCGCATCGCCGATCTCATCGTGACGGAGATGGAACGCGGCGGGGGGCTCATTTCCAAAGCAGACCTCGCGAGCTACCGCGCGATTTGGCGGGAGCCGGTGACGCTCACGTACCGCGCGCACACGATCTTTTCCATGCCACCCTCCAGCTCGGGCGGTGTGACCATGGGGCAGATCCTCAATATCCTCGAGGGCTTCGACCCGCTGCCCCGATTCGGCAGCGCCGAGCACGTTCACCTCTTGGCGGAGGCCATGCGCCGCGGGTTCACCGACCGGAATCACTTCTTGGGCGACCCCGCCTACGTGACCATGCCGCTGGACCAGCTCTTGTCAAAGCCGTACGCTGCGGCGCAGCGACAGACGATCGATCGGCGCCGCGCTACCCCGAGTACGGCACTCCGCCCCGGCATGATCGAGGGCGAGCACACCACGCACTATTCCGTGGTCGACGGCGACGGCAGTGCGGTGAGCGTCACGACAACCCTCAATTCGGGGTTCGGCAGCGGAGTCACCGTTGGCGGAGCAGGATTTCTGCTCAACAACGAGATGGACGACTTCACCGGCGCGCCTGGTCAGCCAAACCAGTACGGGCTGGTACAGGGGGTGGCCAACGCCATCGAGCCGGGGAAGCGCATGTTGTCCGCCATGACACCCTCGATCGTACTCGACCCCACGGGTGAGCTGCTTATGATCCTCGGCACACCGGGCGGGCCGACCATCATCACGACCGTCCTCCAGGTGATCTCGAACGTGATCGATTACGACATGCCTCTCGCTGACGCGATCGCCGCTCCTCGAGTCCATCATCAAGCACTGCCAGATCTCATCCGATTCGAGCGGGGAGGACTGCTCCCCAGGGCGGTTGCCACCTTGAAAGCGATGGGACACCGCGTCGAGCAGCGCTCCGGATTCAGCGGGGACGTGGCGGGGATCATACGGAGGGATGCAGGCTGGGTGGGCGTCGCCGACCCCCGCTCAGGAGGCGGTGCCGCGGGGTACTGACACTACCCCACACGCATTCGTCAGCCTCGTGCAGGGTTCGATCTCCGACCGCGCGATCACGGAGAGACTCCGCTGGCGTCGATTCACCGTGCCCGGTAACTTCCAGCCTGTCCAACCGGCAGTGTGGCATGCTCGCTCGCGTGCGCAGTGCCCTGAAGTCGAATGCCACCAACGAGGTCTGGAAACACATGAAGATTGAGCAACTCACAAAGACCGCACGAGACATGGTTGCCCCGGGCAAAGGTATCCTGGCGGCCGACGAGAGTTTCCCGACGATCGAAAAGCGTTTCACCAAGATCGGCATCAAGTCGACGGAGGAGAACCGTCGAGCCTATCGCGAGATGCTGTTCACGGCGAAGGGCGCGGGAGATTACATCAGCGGCGTCATTCTGTTCGACGAGACCCTGCGACAGGGACTCAAGGGCGGCAAGCCGTTTGCGAAGGTCCTACGGGACCAGGGAATCATTCCCGGCATCAAGGTCGACACCGGCGCCAAGGCGCTGGCGGGCTTTCCCGGGGAGAAGATCACGGAGGGCCTGGATGGACTGCGGGACCGGCTGACAGAGTACTACCAGCTGGGGGCACGATTCACCAAGTGGCGGGCGGTCATCACCATTGGGAACGGCATCCCAACCCGATTCTGCATCGATGCAAACGCCCACGCGCTCGCGCGGTACGCGGCGCTTTCTCAGGAGGCAGGACTGGTGCCGATCGTCGAGCCCGAAGTGCTCATGGACGGCGACCACACCATCGAGCGCTGTGCTGACGTCACGGAAACGGCACTGAAGAGCCTCTATTTCCACCTGCACGCTCACCGGGTTGTGCTCGAGGGCACGCTCCTCAAGCCGAACATGGTGCTCTCCGGCAAGGACTGCCGGAAACAAGCCGACGTGACCGAGGTCGCGACGGCGACCGTGCGCACGTTGAGTCGCTGCGTGCCGGCGGTCGTACCCGGCATCGTGTTTCTCTCCGGCGGTCAGAGTGCGCAAGAGGCGACGGAGCACCTCAACGCGATGAACGCCATGGGGACTCACCCATGGGAGCTGAGCTTCTCGTACGGTCGAGCGCTCCAGGCTCCGGCATTGGACGCGTGGGGCGGAAAGACACAGAACTTCGCTGCGGGCCAGAAGGCGTTCTTCCACCGCGCGCGGCTCAACGGTGCAGCGCGATCCGGCTCGTACACCTCCAAGATGGAACAGGCTGCGTAGTCGCTGCTGCGGTTGCCTGACACACCGCCCGTTCGCCGTGACGCGAACGGGCGGTTTCCGTTTGAGGGCTTACAGACGCTCGCGCAGGAATTCGGGCGTGAAGCCCTGCAACCACGCGGCGAGGAGGGAGAAGTATCCCGTCATGAGGAGCAGTCCGACGACCACCAAGACGGCACCGGCAATGCGAGTCGTGAGAGGAATGAAGCGACGGAACTTCTTGAACCACTCGATAAACCGCTCCACGAGCACCGCCGCGAGGAGAAACGGCACAGCCAATCCCAGCGAGTAGGCTAACAGCAGTGTCAGCCCCTGACCCAGACTCGCTTTCACACTCGTGTACATCAAGATCGATCCGAGAATCGGACCGATGCATGGCGTCCAGCCCGCGCCGAACGCCAGTCCCACGAGCATGCTTCCGAGGTAGCCAACCGGTTTGTCCTGGAGCTGAATCCGCTGTTCACGGGCAAGGACGCCCCAGCGGATCACACCCATCACGTAGAGCCCGAAGAAGACGATCAAGGCTCCGCCGATACGCTCGAGCCAGATCTGATTGTACCCCAAGAACCGCCCCAGCTGTGTGGCCGACGCACCGAGCCCGAGAAAGATCAACGTGAACCCGCTCACGAAGAAGACCGCGTGCCGAAATGCCACCCAGCGACGCACTCCGAGCTCGTCGAGCGACAGACCGGTGATAAACGACACATAGCTGGGCACGAGCGGCAGCACGCAGGGCGACAAGAAGCTCATGACGCCCGCAAGGAAGGCAACGGCAAGACCTACGGATTCAGCGTCCATGCAGTCACAGAGTAAACCGGTGAGGCAGCGCTACCGTTCCCCGCTCTGATAGCGCTGGAAGAACGCGATGAGCTTGTACACCAGCTTGGCGGCCAGGACGTCTGATGCGACTACCCCGGGGATCGGCGCGAGCTCCACGACATCACACCCGACGACGTGCTTGTCCCTGAACACCGACTCGAGGAGCTCGAGCGTGGGGTACCAGTGCCCCCCACCCGGCTCTGGCGTACCAGTGGCCGGCATGAACGCCGGATCGAAGTAGTCGACGTCGATTGTGATGTACACATCATCGCGCAGCGAGCCAAGCACCCGGTCGACCCACCCGGTCGATTCGAGCTCGTGCCCAAAGACCGGCTCGATACCTTCGGCGCGCATGAGCGCGCGCTCTTCGCCGGTAAGGGAGCGGATGCCGACCGGTACGATGTGAACCCGGGAACGCACCCGATGCATCACGCACGCGTGAGAGTACGGCGTTCCCTCATACTCGGCGCGCAGATCAGCGTGAGCATCGAGTTGCAGCACGGACAACGGGTGCGAGGCACGATCGGCGTGGGCCAAGATCGGCGGGCCGGAGACGGAATGCTCACCACCCACCAGCACTACGAACTTCTCTTCATCGAGGAGCGCCGCGTAGACCTCACTGAGCTCGTGCAGCGCGATCTCGGGTCCGGCACCGGACAGCATCAACTCCGGCAGCGTGTGGACCCCGACCCGGTACGGCTCGACATCCAACTCGTGATCGTATAACTCGAGAAACCGCGACGCGTGCAACAATCCTCGCGGACCGAACCTGGTACCACCCATGAACGACACCGTCGCCTCGTAGGGCACGGGCAGAAGCGTTACCGGTGATGTGGCGAAGGGTGCATCGTCTGGCGGCAAACCAAGATACGGTTCAGCAGCTCCCCAATGGAAGCGGCGCAGCGACGCGGGCAACGCTCTTCCTCCCCGTTCTCGGAACTCGTTCATCCGCAGAAGATGACGGCGCTGACCGCCGTGACCCAGCGTTCGTCGTCCTGGGCTTCGGCGGAACAGCTGATGTTCATCGTGTCGACGATCTCGCCTGAGAGAAGCCACTGCTCCCGCCGCTCGTCCCACGCCTGCTCGGGATCGAACGGCACGCCCAACACCGTTGCCAGCATGCTCGCTGCCAAATCCTCGGCGTAGTCGCCGGCTGGCTGCTGCCGTTGTCCGAACGCGTGATGCTCCGAGATGTACCCGTGGTGGCTGGGGTCCGCCGGGATTGCGAGCCCGATCGCGGCCGTGGCCAACCGCGAGGGCTCATTGGTCGCGGCTTCAGCGACAACTGCGAACACCACCTGACCCGGTTTCAACTGCCTGGTGCCGACGTCAGGGGACACCAACTCACAGTGGGGCGGCCAGATGGAACTCACTCGCACGAGATTGTAGCTGGCCACACGGGCGTCACGCAGCGCAAGCTCGAAGCTCGTGAGCTTCTCCTTGTGACGGCCTACACCCTTCGTCAGAAAAGCCTTGCTGGGAAGAAACAGCGATGGGTCGATCACTAGACTCGCGCCTCACTCAAACTGTCCATGGTGGTAGCTCTCTCACCCGTCGAGGGCACGCCGAGAGAACCGGGGACTGATGCGCCGCCGTCTGTGTGGACCTCGGCGGCCGTTGGCTCATCGCCCCCGAACCACAACTCGGGGGCGATCTCGACGGGGGGATCCGTCTCTCCGGCACGCTCCATGACGCCAGCGATGACCTCGTGGATGACTGCAACGGGGCTCTCCCCGACCTCATCGACCGTGACTTTGCCTTGCCCGCGCGTCCGGCCCCGAATCGCGATCAAATAGCTCGCCGTAAAGATCCGCCTACGATCCCCCCCCGTGTGGCATGCCAACACGGCCGTCCCCCACTCACGCTCTTCACGCCGAACAGGCGCAAACAGCCAGATGCTCTCGATCGCGCTCGGTGACACGAACTCGGCGACGGACGTCGCCACACGGGTCCAACCCAGTCCGAGTCCAGGTTGGGCCGCAACTCCCACGTACGTGTCAGGACGCATGGGCGCGCGCTGTTCTCATAGTGCCTCCGGTCGAGAGCGCGCCCAAGATACCCGAGCGTGGGAGCGCTTTCAACCCGCGTCTCGCCGTTTGCCCCGTCATAGAAGCGAAACCGGGTCTCGGTCGAACACCACCCGCACCGGTCCGCGGCCCGTGTGCGGCGCGCGCTGAGCGGCATATCGCATCACCTGTCCCAGCTGCGCGGCGTCGTGACCCCGCAGCAGGAGATGCCAGCGCCACCGCCTCTGGATACGCGCCAGGGGGGCTGGTGCTGGGCCAATGACATCGATGCTGCCCGGCGCTCGTGCCTCGATCAGTCCCCGCACCCAGTCTCCTACGTCGATCGCGGCGTTGGCGGTCACCGTCTCCTGATTGCTGCTGACGAGTACGTTGACGAGCGCCACGTGAGGTGGGTACGGCGGGCTTTGCCGCGATGCGAGTTCCCGCTCGGCGAACTGCTCGAAGTCATGTCGCGCTGCCGCCTGCAGGGCAAAGTGGCTGGGTGTCCGGGTCTGAACGAGGACCTTGCCACCCCTCGGTCCTCGTCCGGCCCTCCCCGCCACCTGCGCAATGAGTTGAAACGTCCGTTCCGCAGCGCGGAAGTCTGGCAAGTGCAGCCCGGTATCGGCATCGACGACTCCCACGAGCGTGATCCCCGGGAAGTCGAGTCCCTTGGCGATCATCTGTGTTCCAAACAGCACGTCGACGTCGCGTCGACCGACCGCCTCGAGAATCCTCCGGTGCGACCACTTGCCCGAGGTCGTGTCGGCATCCATCCGAGCGAGCCGGGCCGAGCTGAACCGCTCCGCGAGCCACCGCTCGAGCGTTTGGGTCCCCACGCCGCGTGTTCGGTGCGCGGTAGCGCCACACTCAGGGCAGCTGTGCGGGAGCGGCGTGTCGTAGCCGCAGTAGTGGCACCTGAGACCTGCGGGCGCACGGTGAACCGTCAGTGAGATCGAGCATGCGGGACATTCCCAGACGTGTCCGCAGTCAGGGCACTGCAGGAAGTGGGCAAACCCACGCCGGTTGAGCAAGAGCATCACCTGGTCTCCCGCCCGCAGTGCCTCGTCGACCGCAGCGTCTAGCGCCTGTGACCAGGGCACGATCCGCGCTTCACGCACGCGTGCCTCCGATCGCATGTCGATCAGTGCCACCTCCGGAAGCGGCCGCGCCGACACGCGATTGGGCAACCCGACCACCGGGATGCGGTCGCGTTTTGCCCAAGTCTCCAGCGCCGGTGTGGCGCTGCCCAGGATGACCCGAGCGCCCTCGATGCGTCCCCGGCGGAGCGCCACATCGCGGGTGTGGTAGCGCGGCGATTCGCCGTGCTTGTAGCTCGCATCGTGTTCCTCGTCCACCACGATTGCCGCAAGCCTGGGTATCGGCGCAAACACCGCGGATCTCGCCCCTACGGCAACCCGCTTCGCTCCGCTGGCGAGCGCGCGCCACGCATCGACCCGTTCTCCATCGGAGAGCCCACTGTGGAGTACCGCCACCGTATCACCGAACGCGCCCCGCACGCGCGACACGGTCTGAGGTGTGAGGGCAATTTCCGGCACGAGCACAATGACACCCTGCTCTGCCCGTACAGCGTCCCGTAGCGCCTCGAGGTACACCAGTGTCTTTCCACTTCCGGTCACACCAAACAGCGTGATGGCCTTCCCCGGATCGATTCCTCGAATCGCGTCCACCGCTGCTGCCTGGTCCCGACTGGGTGAGGCCAGTGGCTCACTGATCACGTCGCTGAACGGGTCGCGCGGCTGTTCGCGATCCTCGATGACGGCCACCCCGCGTTCCACGAGTCCTCGCACCACTCCAGGTGAAAACCTGAGCTGCGACGACAGATGCCGGACCGAGACTTCGCCACCCAGGCTATCCGCGACCTCATATGCCTCACGTTGTCGTGTCGCGCGGCCAAACACCTGCTCGCGCTCGAGCAGCGTCGGCAGCATCCGACGGAGGACGAGGATTCGCTCCGTCTTCGGTTTGGGTCCCAGCCGCGGAGGCTGCGTCTCCAACGTCACGACCCCAGCGCGAGCCAGACGTTGCAGCACGTCCCAGACGGGACGTTTGAGCCTGCGGCTCAGCACACTGGACGATGCGCTCCCCCCGGCCCGCTCCAGCGCCTCGACGACCGCCCGGCTCACACCCCCGGGAGCGGACGTCGCGTCGTGCAGGCTGGCGACGAGTCGCGAGCCGCCCCACAGTGCTGACGGCAACATGGCGCGGAAAGCAAGGCCGATGGACGCCGCGTAGTACCGTGACATCCACTGCGCCAGCTCAAGGAGTGCCGTCGGAACGAGGGGAGTCGGGTCGGGCGCAAGCAGTACGGACTTGAGTTCGGTGCGTTCGGCCACGTCGACCTCGAGCACGACACCGACCAGCTCACGCGACCGCACGGGTACGACAACTCTCGCACCCGGCAGCACACGATCCGCGAGCCCGAGAGGGACCGCGTAGACGTAGGGTTGTGGACTCGGGATGGGGAGGGCGACCGAGCAGGTCTCCGGGATCATCCGTGGGGCCACCGCGTGCCTTTGACCATCGACAGCCCAAGGACGCGCCGCTGCGCGAGCCGACGGAGCGTGGCGACCTCAGGGCTCAGCGCGGCGCGCACGCCTGCCCACTGCGCCGCGCGCCACCCGCGCGCCACCGACCCAATACGATTGGGTGACATCCATCCGCCGTCCGACGCAGCATCTTCCACCGACAACTCGACCACGCCGGCAGCCCGAAAATAGCTCTTCCACTCCACCAAGAGGGCTGGGTACAGGCCGAGTGACTTCACCGCGGCCACGTCCGGTTCTTCTGGCGTGCTCAACCACGACGGCACGATGGCCGCCACGACACTCATTGGCCGAGCCACCCGCCCCATCTCTTTGACGATCTGCGCGCCGTCGGTATCGGCGAGATACAAGAGGTTGGCGATGGTGAGGTCGAAGACCTGTGCCTCGTGCGGCAACTCGGGTGCGTCGATGGCCTGAAACGTGGCCAGTCGGGCGAGCCCGGCATCCCGGACCGAGCGCTCCGCCATCTCAATGGCCTGGTGGTCGAGATCCACGCCCTGAACGTGAGTTTCGAACCGCTGCGCCCACCACAGCACCGACCGACCGGACCCACACCCAACCCACAGCACTTCCTGCTTCGGTTCGGCGTCGACGAGCTTCGCCAGACGACGATGGATCGGTTCCGCCACGTCGGCCCATGGCTGGATCACGGCCATGAGTCCAGTCGGGGACAGCCGAGCAGGCATGGAGAGACTAGGCTCCGTCCGTCGTGCGAGCGGGAGCATTGACGCTCATTCGCCGAACTTGATCCCCTGGGCGAGTGGCAGGTCTGTACTCCAGTTGATCGTATTGGTCTGCCGACGCATGTACGCCTTCCACGCATCCGACCCCGACTCTCGGCCACCGCCGGTGTCTTTCTCGCCTCCGAACGCCCCACCGATTTCCGCACCACTGGTCCCGATATTCACGTTGGCAATCCCACAATCCGACCCTCGGGCCGAGAGAAACAACTCCGCCTCTCGCACATGCTCCGTGAAGATCGCCGATGAGAGGCCCTGCGGCACGCCGTTGTGATACCGCATGGCTTCTTCGAGCTCATCCACCGCCCGCTGTGGCGTCGACCCCGCATTGCCATAGGTGATGACGTAGAGAATCGGCGCGAATGTTTCCTCTTGCACGATGGCGAACTCGTTCTTCGCCTCGGCGATGCAGGGCGTGACATAGTGACCGCCGGGATAGTCCCGTCCCTCGAGCGGTTCGCCACCGTAGAGAATCGTCCCGCCTTCTTGTCTCACCCGCGTCATCGCGTTCTGCAGGTCCGTGACTGCACCGTGCGTGACCAGCGGGCCCATGACCGTCTCCGGCAGCCGTGGATCGCCGATGCGAATGTCTCCGTACGCCTTCACCAGACGCTTGACGAGCTCGTCCCTGATCGATGCGTGGACGATGATGCGCCGGGTGCTGGTGCATCGCTGACCCGCCGTCCCCACCGCACCGAACAGAATGGCCCGAAGCGCCAAGTCGAGATTCGCATTCGGCGTCACGACGATCGCGTTGTTGCCACCCAATTCGAGAATGGTTCGTCCGAACCGCGTGCCGACCACCTCGGCAACCCGGCGACCTACCTGACAACTTCCCGTCGCGGACACGAGGGGAATCCGCTTGTCATGCAGCAGTCGGTCTCCGATCGTCGAACCCCGCCCGATCACCAGCGAGAAGATCGCCGGGTCAACTCCATTGTCTCGCGCAACCTGCTCGGCGATCTTCGTGCACGCGATCGCGGTGAGCGGGGTTTGGCTCGATGGCTTCCACACGACACTGTCTCCGCACACGGCGGCAATCGCCGTGTTCCAACTCCACACGGCCACCGGGAAGTTGAATGCGCTGATCACGCCCACGACACCCAGCGGATGCCACTGCTCGGTCATCCGATGGTCAGGGCGCTCCGAGTGCATCGACAGTCCGTAGAGCTGACGAGAGAGACCGACGGCGAAGTCGCAGATGTCGATCATCTCCTGAACCTCCCCTTCTCCTTCAGGGAGAATCTTGCCCATCTCCAACGTCACCAACTGGCCGAGTGCGTGCTTCACATCTCGCAACCGATTGCCGAGCTGGCGGACGATCTCCCCGCGTTTCGGCGCCGGAACCTTCCGCCACTCGAGAAACGCGGCATGCGCGCGGTCCACAATCTGATCGTATTCGTCCTCAGTGACTTGCTTGATGGTTCCGATCGACGACCCGTCAATCGGACTCGTCACCGTCAACTCGGAGCTAGAACCAAGCCACTCGCCCCCAAACCCACCCGGATTGACCTCAGCGAGGTCGAGCATCTCGAGGACATCATGCTGTAGTGCAACGTCTGTCATCGTTCGAGTCCTTGCTGGTTACGTGCCACACACCCGCGGAGTCAGATCTCCCGCGGCGATTCCGTCGACCGAAGCGACCTCATTCTACCACGCCGCGTTGCGTCCGGCCACTCGATCACGGGACGCGGCCCTCTCCCCCTGATCGCCATCACATCAACGCCTCCAAGTGCGCCGCCACACCATCTGCCAGCCGTTCTGGCACGTATCCTCCTTCGAGCACGGAGGCAATGGGCACGCCCTCACGTCGCCACTCGGCCACCCACTCAGCATAATGCTCCGGTTCGAGCGTGAACCCGGCGAGCGGATCACCAGCCATTGCATCGAATCCAGCCGAGATCAAGACGAGATTCGGCCGCCACCCTTGCATCGCCTGCGTCACCGCGTCAGCCAAGCTGCGGACATACTCCTCAGGCGCGAGTCCCGGAGGCCTGGGCACGTTGAAGATGTTGCCTACCCCTCGCTCCTCGACGCGTCCAGTTCCCGGGTACAATGGCCACTGGTGGAGCGAGACATATCGGATTCGTTCGTCGGTTTCCACGATCGCTTGCGTGCCATTCCCATGGTGCACGTCCCAGTCGACGATGAGCACCCGCTCAATCGCCGGATCTTCGAGCATGGCGCGAGCTGCAATCACGACATTGTTGAAGAGACAGAACCCCATGGCGCGGTCAGCGGTGGCATGGTGCCCAGGCGGACGCACAGGGGCAAACGCGGTTCCGTGCTCGACGGCCAAACGCGCTGCCAAGAGCGCCGCACCAGCCGCGTGACGAGCGGCATGCAGGCTGTGCGCGCTCATCGCGGTGTCGGCGTCCAGCCTCCCACCGCCCTCGGCGTCGACAGCCGTCAGCATCTTCACATAGCGCATCGCGTGCACCTGGCTAATGACGGCGTCCGGTGCTGCATCCGCCTCATGCCACACGAGGGTGGCAGGCGACCACTGGCGCAAGCGCGCCAGAATCGCCTCGAGGCGACGAGGCGACTCCGGGTGCCCCGGACCCGCGTCGTGCAAGAGAGACGACGGGTGGTAGCAAATATGGATGGGCAAGGAAACGATCGAAGAGCATCTGCGCATGCGGAGAAGAAACTCACCGCATCCGGTCGCTCACCGCCTCATCGCACCGGTACGCGGCGCGTCGCCAACACGATAAACGCCGCTTGATCCGGCACAGCGAGATCCGCAAGGGTCCTCGTCTCGTCGGAGAGCTTCCCGCCGCGGAATTTGACCTCGTAGTCGGCCATCTGGGGCGACCGGCCAGTGGCCTTCTGCAAGGCTTCCGTCTTGAGGCGCGCCACGGTCCAATCGGGCGTAACCGACAGCTCCACGATGTCCCACACCTCAGGCACCCACACGCGGACCGACAACTCCGTGACCACTGTCATCACGCCTCTCCCTCCACCATTGGCAGAGTGGAAAAGAACCGTCCGATCGCTTGGTCAAACAACAGGGTCGACGCGCGGATCCACGTTCCAGGAGCTGTTTCAAACACAGCCAAGGTGAGTTCCTCGCCTCCCTGACCGCGGAAGGTCACGTGTCTCGGCCCTTCCATTTCCAGGAACGCGGCCGTATGGGGCGAGCGCTCGGCGAAGAACATCTTGGCGCGCTTGAGCACCTCTGCAGGAGGTAGTGACGTCGTCATTTCGTGGGTCATCGCGGACGGCAGACTCCTTCCCAGCACGTTGGTAAGCCAGTTTCACCGCTCCAAAGATAACCGCGGCGTACCCGGCGTCTGAAGGGGACGTCGTTTCTACGCACCGGCCAGGACTCGCTCTACCGTGTCGACAATCTCGGAGTTGGGAACCGCATTGGCGCCGGCCTCTCGGGCGCGGCGTAGCAGCTGCGGTGCGACGTGCGAGCCGAAGGCAAGCACTCGACTGCCCTGGGCCATGAGCGTCCGTATCTCTAGGATATCCGCGTCCTCACGCAACTCCACAATCGCAATCGGCGCATCGTCGGCAGTGACCGCCGTCCAGCCCGCCCGTTCGACCGTACCGGCAAGCTTCGCACGGAAGAAGAGATCGTGGGTTCTGATCAGCACTCGGCGTCTATCGGATTCTCGTGACATGGCCCCGTCCTGACGTCGCCATCCGGCGCTTGCGAAACAGGTCGCTGAATCGCGGTTTGGTGCGTAACACGAGACACACGTCTCCCGACGGCCCGTCGGGCAGGCCATCGAGCGTGATGAAGAGCGGCAGCGACGCCTGCGGAATGCATACGCGGTACCGCGTCCCACGCCATGTCAACTCGACGTCATCCGGTGGGCGCCGTACTACGCGCTCGATGAAGATACAGTCTTCCACCCGCCAAATATCGTCAGCGAGCGCCTCGCCTTCATGGTAGAAGCTCGTGTCGAAGACCTCGCCGTTCTGCCGACTGAGGTTCTGCTCTACCGCCCAGTCGTACGTCTCCAAACGATCCGAGCCGGCGCGCCACTCGACGTGATGCCGGAGCTCATGCAAGAGCGTCTCTTCCGTCTCATGCTCCCAGTCGAACGCATCGATATGTCGAGCAAGTGCGCAGAACGACCCGAAGTACAACACGACCCGCGACAGCACCTCGTCGGTGCCCGTGTCGAACGGAATACACTCTCCCATGGTATACACATCCGTGTGGATCGGATGGGGCACCGTCCGGGGACTCACGTCGATCGCTGCGACTCCCTCGAGGTAGTGCGCGGGGACTTGATCACTGATCGTTCGTACAAGCAGCTCAAACTGTTCGCGCGTCACGACGTCGCGCGCGGTAGCGGTCGAACAGCAGCGCCGATGTTCCTATCCATCACCGGACGCCGCCGCGCCGATGCCATGCGTGTGTTTCGCGAGCCACCGGTTGCCGAGAAGGAGCACGCTGAGCACGATCCCCCACTGCATCACCATCGTTCCCACGTTGGCTTCCCGAAGG
>Ga0224512_10003354_pt1 | contig 14161 bp, 11 predicted proteins | sample SF_May12_sed_USG_4_FD_169103 | JGI IMG/M metagenome (GOLD analysis project Ga0224512, IMG submission 169103) | Sediment microbial communities from San Francisco Bay, California, United States - SF_May12_sed_USGS_13 | ecosystem: Environmental > Aquatic > Marine > Sediment | place: USA...
TCGAAGGACCTCAATGACTTGCACGGCGTGCTGCGCCAGATCCACGCCCTCAAGCGCACACTCCGGCGCGCGACGATTTAGGAACGGATGACGGCCGTGGCTGGCGGGCTAACCATTGGAACGCCGGCAGGATTCAACGCGGGGTCATTTCGCCAATAAAGCGGTCCGCCTCGGCGATGGATTTGTTCATATCCCGGATCAGCGCGGTAATATCGGCTTCGACCCTGGCCCGTTCGGTTCGCAGCGAGGCAATGGCGCGCGAGTTCAGGTTGTGTTTGAGGAACAGGACGCGGTCACGAAACGCTCCAAGCACCGGGTCAAGTTTCTTTTCGGCATTTTTCATAGCTCCGATGAGCTGCTGATAACGGCCCCGGGTTTGACGAAATTGGCGTTCGCTCGACCGGCGTAGATCCTGGCTGGTGTACTGGTCCAGTTCCTTTTCCCACTCCTTGAACAGATCGCCGGCCACTTGTTCTACGTCAGATATGCGCTTGTGAACGACCGACGCTTTTTTTTCACTGCTTTCGTATTCATCTTTTAGGTTTTCATACTGCTTCTGCAAGTCGCCCCCGTCGAAGCCGGTAACGGCGATAAATTGTTGCAGGGCCGACTCAAATTGTTTCTTGGCTTCCTGCTGCGCATCGCGCGCGTCGCTGACGCGGTCAACCAGGATGTCGCGCTTTTCATAACCGAATTTCTCCATGGCACCGTAGTAAGCGCTTTGACAACCCATAATCATGAGGACAGCTACGAACATGAGAAGGACAGCGAACATCCGGGGTATCGATAGGTAAGCAGACATGCGATCACGCTCCTTCGTCATTTTTTCCGGTTTGTTATTGCTATTATAGCGTTCAGTCCCAGAGCCCCAATTTCTTCATGCAGCGATATTGCAATTATTTACAATTTGGATGGAACCTCGAATCTTGATTACAGCATAAAATAACAGAGTCTTTTCTAGGGGGCATTGGGAATGTCGCCGTGGTGCGAACTTGACGCCAAGCTGACAGGATTACCCATTCATCCAAGCCGGAGGTTTCGACATGAATATTCTTCTTCGAATCATATTTCTGTGTGTAATGGCGGCACCGGCATTTGCCCTTTCGCTGGGCGATATCAGCAACAAGGATGCCGTGGGTGGCCTGAAAGAGGCCCTGTCACAAGGTGCCACTAAGGCCGTGGCGACGCTGGGCAAACAAGACGGCTTCCTGGGCAATCCCAGGGTCAAGATCCCCCTCCCGGAGAGTCTGCAAAAGGTGGAAGGTCTCATGCGACGTTTCGGCAAGGGCAAGCAGGCTGATGAGTTGGTAACGTCCATGAACCGTGCTGCCGAGTCCGCAGTGCAGGAGGCCAAGCCGTTATTGTTGGACGCGGTAAAGCAAATGAGCGTCGAGGATGCGAAGAATATCCTCAGTGGCGGTGACGATGCGGCGACGCGCTATTTCCGTGAAAAGACCGAAGCTCCGTTGACGGCTAAATTCCTCCCCATCGTCCGGCAGGCGACCGCCAAGGCCCAGCTCGCAGAAAAATATGACCAGTTTGCCGGGGCGGGAAAGCGCTACAACCTGGTCAAGGAAGAGGACGCCAAGCTGGAAAACTACGTCGCGCGCAAAGCGCTCGATGGGATGTACCTGATGATTGCGGAGGAGGAGCGCGCCATCCGCCAGAATCCGGTCGCCGCCGCTGGGAGTCTCGCCAAAAAAGTGTTTGGCGCATTGGGCAGGTAATTTCGCACCGTCACTGAACCATCTTAACTATTGCATCGGTCCCGTTTCTCAGGGCCGATCATCACTGTAGTTTTCTTGTATTGCGTCTGAAATCCTTGGAAAGATCATGCGGGATATCTATTTTTCGCCCGCGCTGCCCTCGCTTGGCTGTCGATTGGCTGCTCCCGGTGAAATTTCCTGCCATAAATCGTCGCTCCCCCTAATTGGAGAGCAATCTTTCCCTGCAATTTTCTATGTAACGCCCTAAATAATCAGGATATTTTTTTCGTCGAGAGATGGAATGGATGTTGCAAAGGCTTTGAGTATTAACGAGAAAGTACAAGAGGTTTTTCCGAGTTAATTCACATCCACACCTAAGATCAATGTTTTTTCCAATCATAGAGAGGCTCCCGATGTGGATATTTCAGCGATTTGCGGACTGCGTCCGTTCGGCGGTCGTCGCGGCACTGCTTGTGGTAACCGCCACCGCGGGTGCTGCACCGCCCGATACTCGGCAGGCACTGATCGAGCTTCCGCTGGAGCAACTGCTGAATCTGGAAGTCTACAGCGCCTCCAAATTCACTCAGAAGGTGAGCGAGGCGCCGTCGTCCGTGAGCATTGTAACCGCCGACGACATCAGGACTTACGGCTACCGGACCCTGGCGGATATTTTGAAACGATTCCCTGGCTTGTATGTCACTTACGATCGTAATTACAGTTATCTCGGGACACGCGGTTTCGCGCGCCCGGGCGATTACAATACGCGCATACTGCTCCTCGTTGACGGTTACCGGATCAACGACGGGATATACGACGGCGGACTCATCGGTACGGATTTCAATGTCGATGTCGATCTCATAGACCGGGTCGAATTCGTGCCCGGTCCGGGTTCGGCCATCTATGGCAGCAGCGCCGTCTTCGGCGTCATAAATGTCATCACGAAAAAAGGCCGGGACATCGGGGGATTCGAAGTTTCGGGTGAAGTGGCGAGTTTTGATACCCACAAAGGCCGCCTGACCTATGGCCACCGTGACGACAACGGCCTCGAGACCCTGTTATCCGCCTCGAGCTATCACAGCCGGGGGAAGAACCAGTTCTTTCCCGAGTTCAATGACCCGGCGACGAATAATGGTGTGGCACAGAATCTGGATCACGATCGTTCTGATCAATTCTTCACCAAGATTTCAGGAGGCGCCTATACCCTGGAGGCCGGCTTCAGCAAGCGCACCAAAGGCATCCCTACGGCCTCTTATGGTCAGGTCTTCAACGATCCGCGTAGCGAGACCATCGACGAGCAGGCCTTCCTCAATCTGAAGTATTACGACAAGTTGAATTCCACGCTAGAAATGTCTGCCAGCATTAATTACGGCCAGTACAAATATTTCGGTGATTATGCCTACGACTACCCACCGTTGACGCTGAACAAAGATTATGCCCTCGGCCGCGTGTGGGGCGGCGAAGTGCGCTTTTTAGAGACGGCGCTGGAACGGCACAAGCTGATCTACGGCGCCGAGTACCGCGACGACTACCGGCAAGTTCAGTCCAACTACGATGCCGATCCCTTTTTCTCCTATTTGAACGATCGGCGCAGCCGGCGAAGCTATGGCCTGTACGCCACGGACGAATTTACTATCTCGGACGCCTGGATCCTGAACGCCGGGGTACGCCGGGATAACAGCAGCACGGACCAGGGGATCACCAGTCCGCGGATAGCGGTTATCCATCACTGGTCGCCACAGACCACGGTGAAATTACTTTACGGCAATGCGTACCGGTCGCCGAGCGCGTACGAAAAGTACTATAACGATGGGGACAACACGATGAAGATCAATCCCGATCTCAAGCCGGAAAAAATCGGGACTTACGAAATGGCTCTGGAGCATTATCTGCGAAATGACTTTCGCGTCAGTGGTTCTGTGTACACATACAGGATTAAAGATCTGATCAATCTGGTGCGCGACCCCGGCGATGACCTGCTGGTTTTCGAGAATACCAGCACAGCCGATGCCACGGGTATCGAGCTGGTGGCGCAGCGCATCTGGAACAACGGAACGGAGTGGCTCACCAGTTACACCTTGCAAAAGGCCGAGGACGGTGTCACTGGCGCCCGGCTCAGCGACTCGCCCCGGCATCTCCTGAAAATGAACCTCAGAACGCCGTTGTTCAACAGCGCGTGGCAGGCGGGCCTCGAAGTCCAGCACATCAGTGACCGGACGACACCGATTGATGGCACGGTCAGCAGTGCTACTGTCACGAACCTCACATTCGTGTCGGAGCGTTTGGCGAAGAATCTTGTACTCTCGGCCAGTTTTTACAATCTGTTTGACGAGAATTACGCCGATCCGCCCTCGCTAGAACATTGCGACAGCCTCGACCGTTGTTTGAATGGAATTACCCAGGATGGGCGGAGTTTCCGTCTGAAACTGACATACAGGCACTGACGATGTCTTGGTACACGCCAGGTAGACGAATGCGGCGATTGGTGCTGATCCTTGCGTTGATGTTCCCGCTTCTGGCTCACGGGGCGGCTATCTCCGAATACGACCTAAAGGCGGCATTCGTCTATAACTTCGCCTCCTTCGCGGATTGGCCGCCCCAGGCAGCGCCCGGCATGAGCGTGTGTGTGATCGGGAAAGACCCCTTTGGGCGCGCATTGGATGCCCTGGAGGGTAAGGTCGTCAAAGGGCAGGGCCTCACCGTGCGCCGGATCAAAACCATCGCGGAGGTCCGAGCCTGTCGCATATTGTTTATCAGCGCTTCTGAAGAGAAAAATCTTCCGCGCCTCCTCGCTGCCGTGAAGAATTTGCCGGTACTTACCGTTGCCGATATAGATGACGCCGCATATCAAGGGGTGATGATCGGTATTGCCATTGAGAAACAACGGATCACCTTTGAGATTAATGCCTCGGCTGCCCGCCATGCGAGCATCGCGCTCAGCTCCCGGCTGCTCAGCCTAGCGCGCAACGTTTATTCGCCGCCATGAAACTTGCATTTCCTGAAATGGGTCGCTACTCGATCCGCACCAAACTGCTCACGATCAACTTTGTGACGATCGGTACTGTACTTTTTCTACTGACCATAATCCTGCAGGGCATTGGATTTGTTTCAGGCCGGGCAGTCATGGTGGAGGACATGCGCGCCCAGGTCAGCATGATCGCCAGTAACAGCACCGCGGCGTTGGTATTCAACGACCCGCGCGCAGCCAATGAAATTCTTTCGGCGCTGCGAGCATCGCCTATGGTAAGGCGAGCCGCGCTATTTACATTGGATCGCCAGGTGTTCGCATCGTATCAGCGTGATACGGCGGAGGCCGGACCCATGATTATTTCGACGGAAAACGAAAATGGTCACGCCTTTGCATTAAGTTATCTCGATATTTATCAGAATGTCTTCGTGGAAAACAAACGAGTTGGCATACTGTATTTGCGGGCAGACATGAAACCACTGTATCTACGCCTTCTGTGGAACGGCGTTATAGTTAGTGTGTTGGCGCTCGTGGCTCTGGCCGTAGGATTTGTGGTGCTCAACAGATTGCAACGTACGATCAGCTTACCGATCATACATCTCGCTGATCTCGCTCGCCAAGTCTCGGAAAAGCGGGACTACAGTATCCGATCTCCGGTCGAATCGGCTGATGAAATCGGTGAGCTGGCCAAAAGTTTTAACGAGATGCTCAAGCAGATTCAAACACGCGATGCGGAGTTGGCGCATGAGCTGATGGAACGCAAAAAGGCAGAACAGCGACTCGACCACTTGGCAAATTACGATACGGTGACTGGGCTTCCGAACCGGTATTATTTTAACGATCGATTATCCATGGCGCTCTCCAGGTCAAACCAGTCTCATGAGCTGGTAGCCCTCATGTTCCTGGACTTGGATAACTTCAAGATCGTTAACGATACCCTGGGGCATCATGTCGGAGATGAATTGCTGCATTATGTGGCTCACCGGTTGCAGGCAGTTCTGCGTCCAGGCGACGCCATCTGTCGGGTGGGTGGAGATGAATTCGCCATCATCCTCGAAAATCTGACTGATGCCTCTCAGGCGGAGATGGTAGCGCATAAATGCATGAAATCGCTTTCCGGTGCGATGGATTTTTCCGGCCACGGGGTTTACATCAGCGTTAGCATCGGAATCAGCCTGTATCCGCAGGACACAACGGATATGCATGAACTGCTGAAAAATGCGGACACGGCTATGTACCATGCCAAGGCCAAGGGGAAAAATACCTGTCAGGTGTTTTTGTCGGAGATGAAAGGGATGGCGCAAAAGCGTCTGACACTAGAAACCAATCTGCGACGCGCCATCGAGCGTAACGAATTTCATCTGCACTATCAACCACTGATTCAGTTCCCTGGACGCGAAATCGTTGGTGTGGAGGCATTGATACGCTGGATGCACCCCGAACTCGGCGTCGTGAATCCCGCGGATTTTATCCCGCTTGCCGAGGAAACCGGATTGATTATTCCGATCGGCGCCTGGGTATTACAGACGGCCTGTGAACAAGCCAAGGCATGGAATGACATGAGTCTGGAGCCGATAATCATGGCGGTGAATCTGTCGGGTCGGCAATTCAAGGAAAAGAATATCGTTGCGGAGATTTTATCGGTGCTTAAGAAAACTGGATTGGATCCCCGGTTGCTGGAACTGGAATTGACCGAAAGTATCTTGATGGAAAATGATTCGTCGACCATCGCGAAAATGCGTGAACTCGACAGGGCTGGTATCAGGCTATCCGTGGATGATTTTGGCACCGGTTACTCATCAATGACTACCCTCAAGAACTTTCCCATCAGTATTCTCAAAGTGGACCGCAGTTTTGTGCGCGACTTGCCTGATGACGGTGACGATGCCGCCATCACTGAAGCAATTATTGCCATGGCAAAAAGCCTCAAACTGAGCGTGACCGCCGAAGGTGTCGAGACGGAAGAACAGGCACTGTATCTTGAGGAAAAAAGCTGTAACCGGTGTCAGGGTTTTTATTTCAGTCGCCCCGCACCGGCGCTGGAAATTACCGCGAAGTTGCAGAAGTCCAATGCCATCAAAATCCAAGAGAATAAAATTCCACTGTATCAACGGCTTCTGTGGGACGGCAGCCACAGGAAGCGTAGGCCGAACCCATGACACGATCGTGAATCACCGGTCGGAGATGGTGGCCTGAGCGTCGAAGATGCGAAGAAAATCCTCAATGGCGGTGACGATGCAGCGACGCGCTATTTCCGTGAAAAAACTGAGACGCCGTTGACGGAATGTGTCGTAACGGAAGAGCAGGCACTGTTTCTCGAGGAAAAAACTGTAACCGGTTTCAGGGCTTTTATTTCAGTCGCCCCGCACCGGCGCTGGGAATTACCGCGAAGTTGTGGAAGTTCAATGCCAGACAAACCCAGCAGAAGAAAATTCTCAAACAAATAAACTAGTCATTCGGCAGTCGCCTTAATTCACACAAGTTCGGGGTGCCCGCCGCGGTGATGCGGAAACACTGGTGTATTTTTACATCACGCTCGAAATCTTTTGGTATTGTTTTGCGCGTGATGTCCTCAACCGTGAGCCCGGCTAAGGCCTCGAGGTCAATCTTGAAGCGGCGCAAATTTGTTGAAAATATCAGTATCCCGCCAGGTGCTAGCATCGCAGCGGTATCAGAAATGAGCGCCGCGTGATCGCGCTGTACGTCGAGCGTGTCCTCCATGCGCTTGGAGCGTGAAAAAGTAGGCGGGTCGAGAAAAATCAGCCCATAGCGCCGCTGCCGGTTCTCCTTCAACCATACCTGGACATCGGCCTGTATCAGCTCGTGTTTGTTCCCCGGTAGTTTGTTCAGCTCGAAATTCCGCTGTGCCCAGTCGAGATAGGTGTATGACATGTCCACGGTCGTGGTGGAAACAGCCCCGCCCAACGCCGCGCGCACCGTGGCAGTGCCGGTATAGCCGAAAAGATTGAGAAATGATTTTCCTTTGGCCTGCTCAGCCAGCATCACACGCGTGTCACGGTGATCGAGAAACAACCCGGTGTCGAGATAATCCGTGAAATTCACCAGGAACCGGGCCGGACCTTCGCGGACTTCGTGAAACTCGCCGGTCTCGCCGTGCTTTTCATATTGCGCGCCGCCTTTCTGGCGTTTGCGCACCTTGAAGAACATCTGCTCGCGCGGGATTTCCAGCACCACCGGGATCACTCCGAGGGCATGTTGTAAGCGCTGGCGTGCCTTGTTCGGGTCGATCGTGTCCGGTGCTTCGTATTCCTGTACGTGGACATAGCGCCGGTCCGATTCGTAAACATCCACGGCAAGGTTGTATTCGTGCAGGTCGGCGTCATACAGCCGATAGGCGAAAATTTCCTGGCGTCGCGCCCAGCGGCCGAAATGTTGCAAGTCCTTGCGCAGGCGGTTAGCGAACATTTCTGCGCTCGAGCCGGGGCGAATCTCGAAGGGTTTCGGCGCGCGTTCGCCCACGGTATTTTCCGGCGTGATCTCAAAATGCAACAGCTTGCACTGGATGGCGCCGTTGTAGAGTGTGTGCATTTTGCCGGCGCGCAGGCCCATGACCTTGCCCAGGTCGGGATTGCCGGTGAACACCGCGGCACGCCATCCGGGGAACCATTTTTTCAGCTGCGTGCCGATTTCCGTGTACAACGCCGGAAGTTCTGAACCCGGGCCGAGGCGCTCGCCGTAGGGCGGGTTGGCCACGACCAGGCCGGTGGCGGCCTCTTCCGGGGTGCAGGCGTTGAGCTCGCGTTGTTGCGCCAAGATCAGATTGCCCAGCCCCGCGCGCCTGATATTGTCGCGGGCGGCCCGAATCGCGAGCGGATCGTGATCATAGCCGTGAATCGGCGGCAGCTGCGGGAGCCCGGTTTCTCGCCGCTGGCGCGCCTCGTCGAGCAATCCCGTCCAAACGGCGGCATCGTGCTGTTTCCAGCGGAGAAAGCCGAAGTACTCACGTGCCAGTCCGGGGGCTATGTCGGCGGTGAGCATGGCGCCTTCGATCAGCAGTGTGCCCGAGCCGCACATGAGATCCACCAGCATGCCGCCTTCCCTGGCGATGGCGGGCCAGTTCGCTCGTAGCAGGATCGCGGCGGCGAGATTTTCCTTAAGCGGCGCCTGTACCGTCTTGGTGCGGTAACCGCGCCGGTGCAGGGATTCACCCGAGAGGTCGAGACTGACCGTGGCCTTATCCCGCAGCAGATAAACATTGACCCGGAGATCGGGCCGGGCCGTGTCTACCGAGGGGCGAATGCTGAATTCATCGCGCAGCTGATCGACGATGGCATCTTTCACTTTAAGGGCGCCGTAGTGCGAGTGGGTGATGGCCGATTGCGAGGTGGTGAAATCCACGGCCATCGTCCCGGCGGGGTCGAGATGCTCTTTCCAGGAAATCGATTGAATACCTGCGTATAAATCCTCTGGCGTGGAGGCCGGAAAACTAGTCAGTGGCAACAGGATGCGACTGGCGAGGCGTGACCACAGGCAGGCGCGATAGCCGATGGCGAGCATGCCCTCAAACGCCACCCCGGCGCGTGTTTCCTTGACCATTTCCGCCCCGAGGTGGCGCAGCTCTTCGGCCAACAGGGACTCGATGCCTTTGGGACAGGTAGCGAAGAATGGACATGCGGTGGTCATGGGTTGGGGCGCATGTTACGTGTCCGGTCTTTTCCGGTAAACAATCAAGGTTGAGTTCACAGAGTGAGGGGAAGATAATCAATCGACCGACGATCTGGTAAGTGAGAACTCATGACGCGAATCGGTCTTGATCCGGAAACCAGAGTAGTCAATGAAGTCTTTGCGCTAATCTATGCGCCGGGCCACACGCGTGACCGCTTTCCGGAGAATTGCGTGACCGTCATGGCGTCCGAGGCCGCCGCACTCGAGGGCGCCGATCCCGAAAAAAATCTTTATCCCGCTCGTGTCATCGGTCCCTCCCGGTCATCCGAAGGGTTCCGGCTTTTTTACCTGGTGTGCTGGCTGGGTGATGCAGAAAGAAAATAACCCCTGTTCCTCACACCAACATGCAAAACAAAAAGGGCTTCCACGAGAAGCCCTTCTTCTTTGCAGTGTTAAGATAATTTATGCTTGCAGCACGTCCTTCATGACTGTAAGCGCCTTTGATTCAATCTGACGGATGCGTTCGGCCGAAATGCCATATTCCGCGGCCAGGTCGTGCAACGTGGGTTTCTTTTCGTCCAACCAACGACGCTGAATGATGTCGCGCGAACGGGCATCCAGGGACGATAGCGCGTCCTGCAGTTGCGTCTGGCGGGCGTCTTCCTGATCTGACTGTGTGGCCAGCACCTCGGGGTTGTAGCGCATGTCCTGCAGATAACCGGCGGGCGCAGGACGGAAGCTGTCTTCATCGACATCCACGTCGGAGTCGAACGCGACGTCGGCGTGGCTCATGCGGCCTTCCATTTCCTGCACCGTTTCTGGCGACACGTCCAGGTTCTCCGCCAGCGTATCGACCTCGCCACGCGTCATCCAGCCGAGACGCTCGCGTGACTTGCGCAAATTGAAGAACAGCTTGCGCTGTGCCTTGGTGGTGGCGACCTTGACGATGCGCCAGTTGCGCAGGACGTAATCGTAGATTTCGGCCTTGATCCAGTGGACCGCGAACGACATCAGGCGCACCTTGCGCGCCGGGTCGTAATGTTTGACCGCTTTCATGAGGCCGATGTTGCCTTCCTGGATCAGGTCCGCCTGTGGCAGGCCGTATCCGGAAAAGCCGCGCGCGATACGCGCGACATAGCGCAGGTTCGAGAGCACCAGCTGCCGGGCCGCTTCGAGATCATTGTGCTTGTGATAGCGTCGCGCCAGCTTGCGCTCCTCGTTGACACTGAGCACAGGCAGGGCATTCACCGCCCGCAAATAGGCCGACAGCCCTTTTTCCGGGTAGAGATTGATCGGCAATGCCAATGCTTGGGTCATGATTCAAGAACCTCCTGCTGTTTTCCGTTACTGGATCCTTAGATGAGATATTTTAGCACTCGATCCTTGAGAGTGCCAAACAATGGAATAGTTCGGATGGTGGATTTATAGGTAAAAAATCGTTTATTTGTTAGGGTTTATCGGGGCTCTATGGCCTGCAAATGCCGGCCAACCGCCAGTCGGGAACCCAGCCACCCCAGCAGGCCCCCCGTTCCGATCAGGGCCAGGGTCGCAAGGAAACCCATGTTCTCAACCACGAACAGACTGCCATACAGGCTTGCCAGACGATGCACCGGGCCGGAGAGGATCAGCAGGCCGAGTCCGACCAGCAACCAGGCCATTATGGCACCGAGGAACCCCTGGATAGCGCCGGAGTAGAGAAACGGGCGCCGGATAAAGGTATTGGTCCCGCCGATCAGCTTGATGATCTCAATCTCGTCGCGCCGGTTCAGAACAGCGAGACGAATGGTGTTGCCAATGATGAGCAGCACGGCCACCGCCAGACCTGCCGTCAGGATCAGTACGCCCTGCTTGGCCAGATCGAGCATGGCATACAGCCGGCGTACCCATTCGAGGTCGAGCTGGGCCAGCTCCACCTCGCTGTAACGGCGCAAATCCTTCAGAAGTGACTGCAGGGCATCGGGGCGGGTGTGTGAACCGGCCGGGTGCACTATGAGTACCGGTGGCAGCGGGTTGCGGTCGAGCGAACCCAGCGCATCGCCGAAACCCGACAGTTTTTTGAATTCGGCCAGCGCCGCCTGGCGCGAAATGTAATCCACCCAGGAAACTGCCGGGAGCTTTCGGATTTTCCCGGAGAGTTTTTCGATGTCGGCATCGGATAAATCCTGTTTCAGGAACAACGAAATCTGGCCGTTGTCCTCCCAGCCGCGCGCCAACCGCTGCACGTTCTCAAGCGCGACGTACAGGCCGGCTGGCAGTGCCAGGGTGATGCCGATCACCGCGACCGTCAGAAAGCTGGCCACCGGTGTGCGCGATAGCTGTCCGAGGGTGTAAAAGAACACCTGCGCGTGGCGTAAAAAATAATTCCTGATCACGCCACGGCCCCCGAGTCGAGTGCCAGTTCGCCGTGATTCAGTTCAATGACCCGCTGACGCGCGCGATCAATGAGATGCGGGTCGTGCGTCGCAATGAGGACCGTCACGCCGTGGTGATGAAAATCCAGAAACAAATCCAGAATTTCATCGGAAAGTTTACTGTCAAGGTTACCGGTTGGTTCATCCGCGAGCAGAAGCGGAGGCTTGTTGACCACGGCACGCGCGATGCCGACACGCTGCTGCTCGCCGCCGGAGAGCGTCACCGGGTACATGCGCTCCTTGTCGAGCAACCCGACCATCTCGAGCGCGGCGCGCACGCGCTTGGGTATCTCCTTGTCGTCGGCGCCGGTGACGATCAGGGGGAGGGCGACGTTGTCGTACACGGTGCGGTCCAGGAGCAGCTTGTGGTCCTGGAAAACGACGCCGATCTCGCGTCGGAAGTAGGGGATGCGCCGGCGCTGAAGTTTCGTCAAGTTCCTGCCATTGACGAGGGCCTCACCACGCGTCGGCCGTTCAATCGCCGTAATGAGCCGCAGCAGCGTGCTTTTACCGGCCCCGGAGTGCCCGGTGATGAAGGCCATTTCGCCGGCTTCGATGCGCAGGTTGATGTCACGCAAGGCATCGAAACCACTGGGAAAGCGCTTGAATACGTGAGTGAATTCAATCATGAAAGAGCCTTTCAAGGCGGAGGTAAAAGTGCATCAACATATTCCTGCGCGATGAAATCACGCAGATCATCCGCGCCTTCGCCCACGCCAATAAAACGAATGGGGAGTCCGGTTAGGCGTGCCATGGCAATCAGGATGCCGCCCTTGGCAGTACCGTCGAGCTTGGTTAGCGCGAGTCCGGAAACGCCCACGGCTTCCCGGAAATGACTGAGCTGCGAAAGGGCATTTTGCCCCGTACCAGCATCGAGCACGAGCAGCGCCTCGTGCGGGCCGTCAGGGAGGGTTTTTTTGATGACGCGCCGAATTTTTTTAAGCTCATCCATCAGGCCTTCCTGCGTGTGCTGGCGGCCGGCGGTATCCACGATGAGCACGTCGCTTTTTCGTGCCACGGTGGCACTGAGTGCGTCGTGCACCACCGCGGCGGCATCGGCACCGGTGTGTTGGGCGATGACAGGGATGTCGAGACGTTCGGCCCAGGTTTTCAGCTGCTCGATGGCCGCAGCACGAAAAGTGTCTGCCGCTGCTAGAGTGACTGACAAACCATTGTTTTTCAGGCGGTTCGCCAGTTTGGCAATGGTGGTGGTTTTGCCAACGCCATTGACGCCCACGACCATGATGACAAACGGCCTGGGCAAAGCGGGAATCGCGAGTGGCTGTTGGCAGGGTGCCAGGATCGAAAGAATGCCTCGGCGGAGGGCTTGGTACACGGCGCGTGTGTCTTTTAGCTCTTTGCGCGTGACCTGGTCCGTGATTCCCTTCATCAGGAAGCGAGTGGTGTCCATTCCGACGTCGGCGGACAGCAGTAACGTTTCCAGTTCCTCGAAAAGTGCCCCATCAAGTGCTCGGTTCCCGAGCAACAGATCGGAGAGTCCGCGCGTGAAACCGCGCTGGGTGACGGCAAGTTTGTCGCGCAGCCGGCCCAGCAGACCCGTGGCGCGCTTTGTCTCGGTCTGGTTCGGATGACGGGGCTGGTTCAACGGGTGATCCTGATGGAAACTTTTCCGGTGATGCTGATCAAAGCTATGGCACAATAGTATAAAAGATTCATCACGGAAACCCCATGATTCGAAAAATATCAGGGCTCGTGCTCCTGAGCCTTCTGCTGATCGCGTGCAGCAAGACGCACGAAACCACCCTGGCCAACGGCCTGCGCGTCATTGTGCGGGAAGATCACCGCTCACCCGTGGTGGTGTCGCAAATCTGGTACAAGGTGGGTAGCCAGGACGAGCCTGCGGGACTCACCGGCATTTCACATGTGCTCGAGCACATGATGTTCAAGGGCACGTCCCGCCTGAAGCCCAACGAATTCTCGCGCATCATCGCCGAAAACGGCGGACGCGAGAACGCCTTCACCAGTTTCGACTACACCGCCTATTTCCAGCAGTTGGAAAAATCGCGCTTGCCCATCGCCTTCGAGCTGGAAGCTGAGCGCATGCAGAATCTGGTACTGACTGAAGAGGAGTTCAAGAAGGAAATCAAGGTCGTGATGGAGGAACGCCGGCTTCGCACCGAGGACAGTCCCGAGGCCCTGACCGGTGAAAAATTCATGGTCACAGCCTTTGAAAAACATTCGTACCGGAATCCGATCATCGGCTGGATGATGGATTTGGAGTCCATCACGGTCAAAGACCTGCGCGACTGGTATCGCCGTTTCTACACCCCGTCCAACGCCATCCTGGTTGTGGCAGGAGACGTGAAACCAAAGGAAGTCTTCGCGCTGGCGGAAAAGTATTTTGGACCGGTGCCCGCGGCACCACCGGTGAAATCTCCTGAAGTGATGGAGCCACCGCAAAAAAGTGAGCGCCGCGTGCGCGTTTCGCTCCC
>Ga0224512_10003355_pt1 | contig 14159 bp, 16 predicted proteins | sample SF_May12_sed_USG_4_FD_169103 | JGI IMG/M metagenome (GOLD analysis project Ga0224512, IMG submission 169103) | Sediment microbial communities from San Francisco Bay, California, United States - SF_May12_sed_USGS_13 | ecosystem: Environmental > Aquatic > Marine > Sediment | place: USA...
CCTCGGGTGAAAAGCCCTCGCCGGAGTCCCGCACCGAGATCGCGATGGCACCGTCGCCCGTCGAGCGCGCGGAGACGGTCACCGTCGCACCGCGGCGACTGAACTTCGCGGCGTTCTCGACGAGCTCGCCGAGGATCTCCTCCACCAGCGAGGGGTCGGTGTCGGCGACGGGAAGGTCGTCTTCGAGGTCCAAGTCCACGCGAAGAGCGCGGGGCCTCAGGCCCATGTCCCACTCTCTGGCGGCGTCCCAGAGCAGACCGGCCAGCCCCACGGGCTTGCGCGACACAGCGCCGTCGGTCGGATCGTGGGCGCCTCCGCGTAGCAGCGCGCGGGTCAGCCGGTCGAGTCGGTCCGCCGACCGCAGGATGCGCTGCACCTGCGAGGCGCCGTCGCCCGGCAGGGTGCGAAACAGCTCGGCGGCAGCCGAGCGAATCTCGCCGATCGGAGGGCGCAGACTGCGCATGGCGCCGCCCGCGAGGCGAGCCCGAAGCCGCTCGAGGCGCTGGTGCTCGGTGCGGTCGGCGATCGTGACGACACGGCCTCCGGGCACCGCCCAAGCGTCGACGTCGAGGGTGCGGCCGTCGTTGAGGGGCAGCCGACGCGCAACGGCGCCGCTGCCGGTCAGGCCGGCGGCGATCGCCTCATTGACGAGCGATGCGTCGCCGTTGAGGCCTTGGGCGAGGCTGTCGAGGGCGGCGTTGCGCAGCGTCGCGCCGGACGGGGTGCGAGCCGCCGCGGCAATTGGCAGTGGCGTGAGCGCCGACGCCAGCGAATCGAAGCGCGCCTCGGCGGCGGCGCGGAAGTCGTCGGTACGGATGGCCGCCCCGGTCAGCGCCGCCCCCGCGGCGACCCACTCGGGGGCCTGAGACTTCGGGTCGAAAGCCTGGCGCTGGCTGACGCCGACCGCCTCGAGCGCGTGCGTCAAATCCCGTAGGCGTCTCTGGATTCCTCGCGCGATCAGGGCAGCGACGGCAGCGAGGATCGCCGCGCCGAGCACGACGAGACCCGCAACAATCGTCAAGGTCGCGACCGCGACTCCCCCATGGGCGCTCGGAAGGACCTCCCGCAGGACGAGCGTGCTGCCGGAGGGGAGGGCGGCGCGGATCTCAAAGGCGCCATCGTGAGCCGTTCCGCTGAGCCCCACGGCTGCGAGGCGGGTCAAGGGGCTCGCACCACCCGACTGCCAGACGGAATCCGCGCCCGTGCGGGCCATGCTGGCGCCTTCCGCAGAGAGGATCTCGCTGTGGCCTGCCCCCGTCAGCGCCGCCCTCGCCGCCGTGGGCGTCGTCGGATCGATATCGGCGACCCTTTGAGTCTTGCTCTCAAGCCGGTCGGAGACCGCGCGAAGGTCGGAGCGGGCCTCGAGCACTAGCGCCGCGGCGGCAAGGGCGCCGAGCACCAAGAGAGCCGCGACGAAGGTTGCGACGGCATAGCGGGGAACCAGGCCGAGTTCTCGCATCGCGAACGGGTTCGCCTGATTGCCGGTGAGTCCTGCCAATTCGCAACGGCGTGCACTCTCTCTCGAGCTCACAGCATGCCCGTGGAGGCACTGGACCATCGTCGACGCTGGCAAGCGCTACACGACCCAACCGCCGAATCGGCGCCTGCCCATAGAAAAAGCCCTGGGTGAACAGGGCTTCTTCCTTAGCAGGCCATAAGCCGGATTCTGTCGTGGGCGACCATCTATCTAGGAGCCCCGTTGCCGAGGCCCTCGAGCGGCCTACCTGGAGCTAGGCGAGCAACCTGTAACGCTCCGATTTGGTCTTGCACCAAGTGGGGTTTACCCAGCCGGGCTGTCACCAGGCCCGCTGGTGCGCTCTTACCGCACCTTTTCACCGTTACCGCGAAGCCGAAGCTCCGAGGCTGTGTCGTTTCTGTGGCACTTTCCCTGAGGTTTCCCTCGCTGGCGGTTAACCAGCACTCTGCTCTGTGGTGTCCGGACTTTCCTCGAGCCGGTCAAACCGACTCGCGGCCGCCAGGCCTGCACCAACCAGGATAGCCGGAAGCGCTACAAGGACCTCATCACGCCGACCACCTTGCCCACGATGGTCGCGTCATTACCGGGAATCGGCGGGTAGTCCGAGTTCTCGGGCATAAGCAGTACCTCGTCGTCGGAGCGCTGCAGCGTCTTGACGGTCGCCTCGTGCTCTTCAGCCGACTGCGGCAGCTGGGCGACGACGATCTCGCCGTTGTCCGCCGACTGCTGACGCCGCACGGCGACCAGATCTCCATCGAGGATGCCCGCACCGATCATCGAGTCACCGGTGACCCTCAACAGGAAGTCGCCCTTGAATGGGGTCGTTACCCAGTCCTCGACGTGTTCGTCGGCGAGCGTCGGGAACCCCGCGGCCACGGCGCCGATCAAGGGCAGCGCCCCGCTCGGCCTGCTCGAGGCCCCGGGGTTGTCGGGATCGCACACCAGCATCGCTCGAGGCTTGCTGGGATCGCGCTGGATGTAGCCCTCATCCTCGAGCTTGGCGAGATGCGCGTGGACGGTGGAGGGTGAAGCGAGCCCAACCGCAAGGCCGATCTCACGCACCGTCGGCGGGTAGCCGCTGTCGGTGCAGTGTCGTGAAATGAACGCCAGGATTTCCGCTTGGCGCTCACTGAGCTCGCCCATGGTTTCCTCCAGGTCCACGCGAATCCAGGATCGAACAGATGTTCCTCACAGTACCACGGGTTCGCGACGGCACCGCCGGCTCCTTCCCGGCAATGGTCGATTCGTCCGCGCTGCGGTAACATCCGCGACCCGCGCGCGTGTGGCGGAATTGGTAGACGCGCAAGGTTGAGGGCCTTGTGAGCTTTACGGCTCGTGGAGGTTCAAGTCCTCTCACGCGCACTCGGTCGGCCCCTCTCCTGAGGGGCCTTCTTTGTGGTCCGGCCGGCGGTGAGAGCAGGTGTGGGCCAGCTCATGGAGAATGATTGCCGCGCCGGAGAGCACGGCGCTGGAGCTCTAGAAAAGACTCCCGAGAAGACCCAGCAGCCAGCCAAGAATGTAGATCTGCACGGCGGCGCCGACGACGAGCACGATTCCAATCGCGATGACGAACGCCAGGGCGACGGCGAACTTGAGGAGAAACGGTGCGTCCTGCATCGGTTCGCAACGGTACATACCGGGGCGGGCGCCTGGAAGGGCCGGTTGTCCCGGTACCCCGCGAGAGAGTCCGGGATGAGTAGATGACGCGTCGCCCACTGAGCCCAATCTGGGCGCCGATCGCGCCCCTTCTCATCTTTGCCGTCGTGGCGGTCGTGGTTGTAACGACGGCGGCCGTGGTGAGCACCGAGTCCGACTCCCAGGACACGCCGGCGAGCCCCGCGCTCGTCACCGAGCCCGATGCGGGGGCGCTACCCGGGGGCACGGTCGCCGTCTCGCATCCGGGGGCGCCGGCCAGCCTCAACCGCGCGCTGGCGATAGGCGACACGCGATTGGTGCGCCGTCTCATGGCTCCTGTCACCGGCGAGAACCTGCTGAGCATGCAGCCGGACTACACCTACGTCGCCGAACTCGCCGAGGAGGTTCCAAGCGAGAGCGGCGGTGGAGTGACTCGCGATCCGTTCACGGTGAGGTTCTCGCTCCGGGAGGATGCCGCGTGGTCGGACGGGACCCCGGTCAGCGGAGAGGACGTCCGCTTCACGTGGCAGGCCATGATCGATCCCGACAACCGCGTCGCCTCCCGCGCGGGCTGGAGCGCGATCTCCGACGTGCGAGTGCCCTCTCCACGCCAGGTCGAGATCGAGTTCCGGAGGCCTTACGCCGCGTGGCGTGAGCTGTTCTCAGCGTCCGGCAAGGGCCGCGGCGTGCTGCTGCCCGCGCATGCCCTAGAGGAGAAGAACCTGAACGCCGTGTGGAACGACGATCCTCCGCTCGGCACCGGCCCCTACGTCGTCGAGACCTACCGACCGGGCGTGTCGTTGGTGCTCACGAGGAATCCGAACTACTGGAACACCACCGATCCCGGCCCGTTCGTGAGGCGCATCGTGCATCGCTTTCGCGCCGACGGCGAGGCGGCCGCTCGCGATTTCGTCACGCGGCGCGCAGACCTGGTGAACCTTCGCGACTTCTCGCGCGCGCGAGAGCTCGAGACGCCACGCGACGCCGCGGTGCTCGCCACCCCGGGCGCGACCCTGGAGCGCCTGCACTTCAACATCAAGGACCCGGTGATCGGTGACGGCAACGTGCGACGCGCGCTGGCGTTGGCGATCGACAGAGATGCGCTGCTCCAAGACTTTCCCGGCTCGCCGGCTCCCCTCCAGGGCTTTGTGCCCACCGAGCAGCAGGCGTTCTTCGTACCGGCCTGGGACTCCTACGATCCCGACCCGAGTCGGGTGGAGGAGCTCATGGCGGCGTCGGGCTACTCGAAGAACTCGGCCGGCTTCTACGAGACCCTCGGCGAGGAGCTCGTCATCGACATCGTGGCCGCTCCGGGGAACCCAGTGCGAGAGGTCTATCTGGAGACGATCAAGGAGCAGCTGGCCGAGGCCGGCATCCGCGTCGACGTGCGCCTCGTCGAGCGCCTCCAGCGCCAGCTGGTGCGGGGGGACTTCCAGGTCGCCGCGGTCGCCGTCGACGCCACGCCCGAGCCGAATTTCCGGGCGCAGTTCGGGAGAGGGTCGATTCCCGACGACTCCAACGGCTTTCGCGGCGCGAACATCTCGCGCTTCTCCGATGCGGAGCTTGACCGACTGCTCGACGTAACCGCCGAGGAGCTCGATCGGCGCAAGCGGGCCCGCGCGATCAAGGATGTGCAGCGCCTCCTTGCCGACGCCCTCGTGCTGCTACCCCTCTATCAGTGGCCTGAGGTCGTCGCGACGCGGACCACCCTCAACGGGATCACCGTCAATCCGACCCCCGTGACGAGCTTCGCCGCAGCGGGTGGCTGGCATGTCACCGACGAGCCGGCCGCCGAGGTGCCCTAAATTCGAAGAGAGAGGGCGATCGTGGTGCAGAAGAAGAGCACCGCGATCACGACAGTGATGCGGTCGAGGTTCTTCTCCACCACGGCGCTGGATCCGCCGTAGGCGCTCGATCCGCCACCGACGCCGAATGCGCCGGAGAGGCCTGCGTCGCGGCCGCTGTGAAGGAGCACCGCGAAGATCAGCGTGACGCTGAAGATCGAGTGGAGGACGATGAGAGCGATATCGATCACGCCGGGCACGGTAGCACGACGGTCAGGGACGATTACTCCTCTGGTGAGGGCTCTTTCGGTGGCCCCTCCGGAGGGGCGCTGCCGGGCGGAGGGGACGCCGGCGGGACCATTCCGGGCGGGATCGCTCCCGGCGGCATCGCGCCGGGCGGGATTCCTCCCGGCGGCATCCCGGGTGGTGGCATTCCGGGAGGCGGCGCCTGACCGGGGTCCGGTGCGTCGCGTCGCTTGGCCGTCCGGCTGCCGCCACCGGTCACACCGAGGCGGTCTCCCGGGGAGACGACGCCGACGCCGCCAACCGGCTCCTCGATGAGCCGACCCACCGCCACCGCCGCGCCGCCTCCTGCGCTGACCTCCTCCAAGAAGGGCATGAAGCCGTCGCGATCCACGGCGAGCAGAAGCCCTCCGTTGCGCTCGGGAGACAGCAGAACCGTTCGGGCGGCCGCCGTGACCAGGTGGTGGAACTCGACCGCGTCCTCGGCCCATGCGCGATTGTCGGCCAGCTCCGGCGGCTCGTGGGGACCGTCGGCGATCGGGAGCACCCCGGCGATGACGGGCACGCGGTCGACCCGCACGGCGGCTCCGAGCTCGCTTGCATCGACGATCTGCTTGAGAGCGTGAAGCAGCCCCTCCGCCCCGACCTGCACGCCGCAGGTGATGCCGTGGCTCGCGGCGCAGACGGCAGCGGGCGCGTTGTCCATCTGCTGCATCGCCTCGCCCTCGGCCGTGAGATCGCCGCCCGCCCCTGCGGCGTCTGCCGCTTCGATCAAGCCGGTGCCGAGCGGCTTGGTCAACACCAGCACCTGGCCGGCTCGGCCGGAGGAGAGATCGAGTCCGTCGGTCATTCAGTACTCCCAGTCGCCATGCGGCCGTCGTTCACAGCCACCCCTTCTCGTATCAGCATCGCCTGTTTGCGGGCGCTTCCGCCCGCGCCGTATTCCCCCAGCCGACCGTCCGCGCGCACGACCCGGTGGCACGGCACCGGGCCGGGTACGGGGTTCTGTGCCATCGCCGATCCGACCGCTCGCGCCGCGCGGGGCCGCCCGCATTCGGCGGCGAGCTCACCGTAGGTGCGCACCTCACCACGAGGAATGCGGCTGCAGGCCTCCAGCGCCTGGCGACGGAATGCTCCGCTCACCCGGCTGAGGTCGACGACGTCCGGTCGCCGCGCGCCGTCGGCGCGGAGCGGGCCCGAGAGCCCGAGGGCGGCCAAGCGATCGAGGAAATCGCCCTCGGGCAAATCCCCTTCCGCCGTGGCAAAGACACCCGCGTCGGTCCACGCGAACCACCACGGACCATGGGCCGTGTCGGCGAGGGCATACGAGGCTTCGGGCACGGTCGTAGGCTCGCACGCGTCCCACCCGATCGGCAAACTACGCGTCGTGAGCGAGCTTCACGTGCTGAACCCCGAGCAGTTTCCGCACTGCTTCGTGTGCGGACCGAACAACCCCGACGGCCTCCATCTGGTCGTCTACCGCGAAGGGGACGAGGCGGTGGCCAGCTATACCCCGCGTCCGACCCATGAGGGGTATCCCGAGCGCTTCCATGGCGGCCTCGTCGGCTTGCTCGTGGACGAGATGCTGGTGTACGCCGGTGCGGCGCAGGATCTCTGGGGAATGACCGCCAAGGTCAGCTACAGCTTGCGCGCTCACATTCCGATGGACGCCGAGCTGAGCCTGCGCAGCCGACTCACGCGGGCCGGCTCGCGGGGTTACCGGGCCACGGTGGAAATCCGCTTCGCCGACGGCACTCTGGCCGCGGAGGGAGAGGGTATGTGCGTCATCAGCCAGGATCTCGCTCCGGCTGAACAGGAGGCAACAGCATGAAGGTCGATACGGCGCTGCTCTGCGACGCGGTATCCATCCGCGAAGGGCTACTTCACATCCTCGGCGGAGGCATTACCCGGATCTGGGTCGAGCAATTCCCGGCAGCGATCAACGCAACGCTCGCCCTGCGAGTGCTGATCGGCTCCGACGAGGCGGAAAGCCCGCAGGGCATCAACCTGCTGGTCCAGGGGCCGGACGGTGAGGAGCTCGGCTCGTTCAACCTCGATTTCGGCGTCAACGCCCCCGAGGGCGCCGACGCTGCGGGCGAGGTACCGATTCCGCTCGCGATACCAATGCAGCAAGTGCAGCTACCGGCGCCAGGGAGCTACAGCATCGAGGTCAAGGTGGGCGACACGATCGCCCGCTCGGTGCGCCTGGAGGCGGCTCACCGGCCTCAGCAGCAGGCCGGGTGAGCCGCCCCTTGGGCCACTAGCTCTCCGAGACGGCGGCGATCGCAGCGGTGACCGCGTCGGCATCCGCCGATGCGACCTGCTGCTCACCTCCTGGCCCGCGGACCACGAAGGTCGGCGTGGCGGCTATGCCGGCCGCCTGGGCCGCGCGCTGCCACTCGTTGAAGGTCGCCTCGGATCCGTTCTGAAGATCCTCGTCCCATTTGTCGACGTCCATTCCGAGGTCGGTCGCGACGGTGCGCATCAGATCCTCGGTGAGCCACCCGGAGTTCTCTGGTCCTTGGTTGGCCAACATGGTCTCGATGAAGGGCCACGCCTGGTCCTGCTCTTGCGCCGCAGCGGCGCCGCGGGCACCGAGCACCGAGGCCGGCCCGAGAATGCCGATGGGATTGGCAGTCATCTTGATCTCGCCGGTCTTTACCTGCTCCTCGAGTAGAACGGGGACGATCTCCTCGGACGCAATCTTGCAGAACGGACACTGCAGATCGAGGTATTCGGTCACCTCGACCAGGGCATCGGGATCGCCGATCGTGGCGCCGGAGGCCGGAACACCCTCGAACGCCGCGAGGACATCGGTCGCGGCTTCAGGATCAGGATCCTCGGAGCTGCACGCAGCAACCAACATCAGCGAGGCGACTAGGAGCGCGAGAGCGCCCAATACACGCATTGGCACGGGGGTTTCCTCCAGATCGGCGGGGGCTTCGGCAAGTTGTACCGGCCGCGACGGATGCGCCCAAACGGCCGGTACGCTGAAATGACAATGGAAATCCACTCTCTCGGCACTGCCGAGCCCTTCAGGACGGCCGACGGCAGCACCATCAGGTCGCTGCTCGATAGGAGCAACGCCCCGGTCGCGAACCAGAGCCTCGCCGAGGCCACGATCGCGGTGGGTACCGCGACCCAGCGTCACTACCACCGCGAGAGCGAGGAATTCTACTTCCTCCTCGAAGGCGAGGGCCATATCGAGATCGACGGCGTCAGCAGGACCGTCTCCCCGGGAGACGCGATTCTGATACCACCGGGAAGCTGGCACCAGATAACGGCCGATTCCGGGTTGGAGATCCGCATGCTCGTGTGCTGCGCGCCGCCCTATCGCAACGAGGACACCTTCTTCGGTTAGGCACCGGGCTCAATCGGTGACGAACACGGCACGCGTCGGCCATGCGGGCGCGGCTAGGATGGCCCGTCACCATTCGACAGGAGCCCAGTGAGTGACCAGCTAATCCGCCTTGGCCATAGCCCGGACCCCGACGACGCGTTCATGTTCTACGCGATCGCGCGGGAGAAGATTCGGCTCGACGGATTCGAGTTCGAGCATCTCCTCCGTGACATCCAGACCCTCAACGAGTGGGCGGCGGAGGGCCGGCTGGAGGTGACCGCTCTGTCGGTGCACGCCTACGCGTACCTGGCCGACAAGTACCGCTTGCTGCCGCACGGGGCCTCGATGGGAGAGCAGTATGGGCCCATCGTCGTCGCGCGCGAGCCGATGGAGCCAGATCAGCTGAGGGGCTTACGAATCGCGGTGCCGGGGCTACTGACCAGCGCGTTCTTGGAGCTGCAGCTCGCGATCGGGAAGATCGCGGATCCGGTGATCAGGCCCTTCGATCGCATTCTTGATGTGGTCGAGGCCGGAGAGGTTGACGCCGGCCTGGTCATCCACGAGGGCCAGCTGACGTACCGCCAGCAGGGCCTCAAGCTGGTGATGGATCTCGGCAAGTGGTGGCACGAGCTGACGGGCGGCCTCCCCCTGCCGCTGGGGGCCAACGCGGTGCGACGCGATCTGGGCGAGCAGACCATGGCGCGCCTGTCGCGAGTACTCCGGGAGAGCATTGCCTACGGTCTCGAACACCGCGAGGACGCGCTTGCCTACGCCGCTCGGTTCGGCCGTGGGCTCGACGACCCGCTGGCCGACCGATTCGTGGAAATGTACGTCAACGACCGCACGCTGGATTACGGCGACGACGGTCGCGAGGCCGTGGCGGAGCTGCTTCGTCGCGGACGCGAGGCGGGCCTGATCGACAGAGACGTTCCGGTGGACTTTATCGAGGACGAGTGAGCGCGACCGACTGGGACCGCGAGATAGACCGCTGGACCGAGCGGTTTCGCGACGAGTGCGACCCTCCCCAGCCGTTCGCCGCCGCCCTTCGCGACGGGTGGACACCCGAGGCGCGCGCGGAGCTCGCCGAGCGCGCCGAGGCCTATCGGCAGCGCCACAGCGCCTACCGGGATGAGATCCGATCCGCTGGAGTAGATCTGGTCCGCTTCGACTGCAAGACCGGATCGTGCTCGGTGTGCCGGAAGTACGAGGGCAAGGCGTACTCGCTCACCGGCGAGACGCCTGACCTCCCGCCCCCGCCTCCCTTGCCGATCTGTCCTGCGTGCGACCACACCCTCAACCTCCTGACCCCTTTCTTCCTCCAGAGCCTCGGGCTCGATATCGAAGACCTGGTGGAGCAGGCCCAGCCGTTCGTCGACGACTGATCCTCAGGCGATGTGCACGGCGCGCGCGGCCTCGGGCGGGACGCTCACGAGCCTCGAGCGGTCCACCGTGATGGAGATCGGTCCCCCGAACTGACCGACCTCGACGATCTCAACCTCAGCGTCGGGAACGAGGCCGCGCTCGGCGAGGTACCGAAGCAGCTCTGAGTCACGGTCGTTGACCCGGCTCACGGTGCCTGTCTGGCCGACCGTGAGATCGGAGAGCCGCTCCAGCGGCACCGGCTCGACCTCGCCCTGCGGTGTTGGAATGGGATCCCCGTGTGGATCGCGCTCCGGATGCCCGAGCACCTCGGCGATGCGCGTGGCGAGGGTCTCGGAAATGTGGTGCTCGAGCACCTCGGCCTCGCGGTGAACCTCGTCCCAGGACATGCCGAGACGAGTCGCGAGGAAGGTCTCCAGGAGCCGGTGGTGGCGTACGACCGTGAGCGCGGCCACCCTCCCCTGGTCGGTGAGCTCGACCACGGGGCGCCGCTCGCCTTGAGGAGCCCGCGAGCTCACGTACCCCATCTCCTCGAGGCGCTTCAGCATGTTGCTGGCGGAGGGGGCCGTGACCGAGAGCGCCTCGGCAACGCGCGACACCGAGATCGGGTCATCGTCCTCGGGGGTCTCGCCGAGTAGGAAGATGGCCTTGAGGTAGTCCTGAACGGCGGGAGTCGGCGATTCCACGTTGCAGCCCTTGCGGTTTCTGGGATCGTAACCGCAGAGCCCGCCTTAGCACTTCAACGCCCGCGGTCTAAGACATCTTGTGCGACCACTCATGCGACCCTAACAATGGGTTGCGACATTCCTCTCCATGACGCCCGCACTTGCAGAGATCCGTGAACTGCGCCCGGTTTCACGCGGTTCCCGCCGCGTGAGCCTGCCTCAGATGGAGTTGTTCTCCGGCCTTCCGGAGCGCGACCTCGCGCTCCTTGACAGCCGGCTTGCGGTGATCCGCTGGCCGTGCGGAGCCGAGGCGCCGGAGCCGCTTAAGCGAGCCGACCATCTCTACCTGGTCAGGGAAGGACGCCTCGGGATGTTCGAGCGCACCGCCCCCGGCCACGAGATCATGATCACGATCCTCGAGGCGGGCTCCGCCTACTCGACGCTCGGCGCGGCCCCCCCCGCCGCCGTTGAGGCGCTCGAGGACGCGGCCGTGTCGCCGCTGCCGCGTCGCGCCCTCGAGGGCCTGATCACGCGCTACCCGCGCCTGGGCGTGAACCTCGCCGACCTGATGTCGGACCGCGTGGCGATGCTGCGCGAGACGGTCGCGCTGGTGAGCGAGATGCGCGTTGAGGACCGGCTCCGGGCTCGGCTGCATCAGTTGGCCGAGCGCTTCGGGGTCACGACCAAGGACGGCATCCAGCTGCGGCTTGATCTCACCCACGCCCAGTGGGCGACCCTCGTCGGTGCGTCTCGAGAGGCTGTGACCACCGCCTTCAGCAAGCTCCGCTCGAGCGGTTCTGTAATCGTCGACGGCCGCGACATCACCCTTCCCTGGGATGTCGTCCGCGAGCGCGAAGAGCGGCTGACCAGCACGGCCAGCTAGGTCGGTCGACCGGCGCGGCAGGGCGCTGGGCGACCGAGGCTACGAGCGGCGCTAGAGCCGCTCGTCGCCCAGGCCGAGGAAAGTGAGCTCCGGCGGAGTCTGGCCGCGGAGCGATTCCACCACGGGTGAGGTCCGCCTCTGCCGCCACGGTCGCCGCCACAGGGGTGTGGATGCGACACCTCTTCATCGAACGACTGCCCCACCGGCTTGGACACCCGATGGGGGGAAAGAGTGAGGCGGGGGTCCGCCTCCCAAGACCCCCGCCTCCATGCCCCTGGGCTGTGCCCAGGTCGATCGCCCGTAGGCGATCGTGTGGTGCGGCGCACTGCGCCGTCGCCACTAAGGATCGGCACAGGAGACGTGGTCTTTAGCTTTTTCATCCGGGCGCGCGCGGGCGCCGGTGATCTATTCGATCTCGGCGGCCCGCCGCAGATCGGCCAGTTCGTTGCTGAGATCCCGAGAGGCAAGGGCGATCAGGCGTCGCTTGCCTAGACCGGCCGCAGTCGCGAAGCGCTGCATATGCCGCACGACCTCGCCCAGAGCCTCTGCGCTCTGCTCGCGCTGCCGCTCCAGCCGGGAGTCGTCGAGGCTTGCGGACTGGAGGCGCTCCGAAATCGCCCGAGCCCGCCCGAGTGGAGCCTCGAGCGCCGGAGCGGCGCTGGTCAGCTCCGCCTCGGTTGGGTCAGCTCCGAGGTCCCGAACCACCACCAAGAACTCCTCGATGGCCTCGGCCGCGCCCGCGCTGTCTGCGAGATAGCGCTGTGGGGAGACTTCCGCACCCACCTCGAGCGGCGAGGTCTCCGCCTCCAGGGATTCTCCTCCGCACCCTGCCGCCAGCAGGATGACGATGAGACCGATGATCAGGCTGAGGTAGCGGATGGCAGCTCCTTGATCACCTCGAACAGCCGAGGGCCGGAGCGTCTCAGGCCTGGCAGGTCGTTGGCCACCAAATCGCGAGCGACGGCGCGCATCCTCGCAAGTACCGATGCGAATGCCCGCACCAGCCGGGCACGCTGAGATGCGAGCCGGGAGTCATCGAGCTCCAGCGCACGAAGCTCATCCAGCTCCCCGTCGGCCGCGCTGACCAATCCCGCAGCCGAGCCGCTGCCGTTCGGCCGCCCGGCAAGCCGATCCGCAGCAAGCCCGGCAAGGGCAGCGGCAGGCGAGAGGACGTCCTGCACCGCCGCCACGTAGTCGGCCGATGTCGCCCGGGTGGACACCGACGACGCGCCCACGTCATCGCCCCCACATCCCGCCAAAGCGAGGGATGCGCAGGCCGCCGTGGTCCACATCAGCTGCCGCGTCGACCGCATTCGTACGGATGGTAAACGAGTCGTTCGGCGCACTAGGCCCAACCGCTATCTTCTGGCAGTGACAGATCCCGGACTGATACCTCTCGCGCTGTCATACGACGACGTGCTGCTCGTGCCCCGCCGGAGCCCCGTCGGATCGCGGCGTGAGCCCGACACGACATCTCGCTTCTCGCGCAGGATCACCCTGCGCGCTCCCGTCGTCAGCGCGAACATGGACACCGTCACCGAGTCGCCGATGGCGGCCGCGATGGCACGGGCCGGTGGCCTCGGGGTAATCCACCGCTTCCTCGAGGTCTCGCAACAGACCGAGGAGGTCGCCGCGGTCAATCAGCAGACAGCCAACGAAGGCGAGACGAAGGGCCGCGGCGGCGGCCTGGCGGTCGCTGCCGCGATCGGCGTACAGGGCGACTTCTTGGCGCGCGCAGCGGCCCTCGCCGATGCCGGTGCGGACGCCCTGGTGCTCGATGTCGCGCATGGCCACGCCGAGCACGTACTGACGGCGCTCGCGGCAGTTCGTGAGCGAATCGGCGACGACGTGGACATCGTGGCGGGCAACGTCGCGACGCCCGAAGGCGTGAGGGATCTCGCCGCCGCGGGCGCTGACGCCGTGAAGGTCGGCGTTGGGCCTGGGTCGGCATGCACGACGCGCGTGGTGACCGGCGTCGGCGTGCCACAACTCAGCGCGGTGATGTGGTGCGCAGAGGCGCTTGCCGACCACGACGTGCCGCTCATCGCCGACGGCGGGATTCGGGCAGGTGGGGACGTCGCGAAGGCCCTTGCGGCCGGCGGCGACACGGTGATGGTCGGGAACCTGCTCGCCCGCGCCGACGAGAGCCCAGGCGAGGTCGTGAGGCACGGCGGCATGAGATATCGGCGCTACCGAGGCATGGCGTCTCACGGAGCGGCGGCATCACGACCGGCGGCCAACGGGTCCTCACCGGATGCCGCCGAGGGAGTCGAGGGACTCGTGCCGGTCTCGGGCCCGGTGGACGCGACGATCCGCGAGCTCGTCGGCGGCCTCCGCTCTTCGATGAGCTACTGCGGAGCCTACGATCTCATCGAGTTCCGCCGCGTCGCGAGCTTCGTCCGGATCACCGCTGGCGGCCTCAAGGAGAGCCATTCCCACGACATCCTTCGCGGCGACCGCTCGTGAGTAGACTCATCGCCGCATGAGCGCGACGCAGCGAGCCCTCGCGCCCCCGGAGCTGTGCGCCAACACGGTACGCGGCCTGGTCATGGATGCCGTGCAGGCCGCCAACAGCGGCCACCCCGGTGGACCGATGGGCCTGGCGACCGTGGGCTGGACGCTCTTCTCCCGGCACCTGCGCCACTCACCCGGTAACCCCGACTGGCCGGGCCGCGACCGGTTCGTATTGAGCAACGGACACGCGTCGATGCTGCTCTACTCGCTGCTGCATCTGACCGGGTACGACCTGACG
>Ga0224512_10003356_pt1 | contig 14158 bp, 15 predicted proteins | sample SF_May12_sed_USG_4_FD_169103 | JGI IMG/M metagenome (GOLD analysis project Ga0224512, IMG submission 169103) | Sediment microbial communities from San Francisco Bay, California, United States - SF_May12_sed_USGS_13 | ecosystem: Environmental > Aquatic > Marine > Sediment | place: USA...
TTGAAGGTGCCATCGATGTTAATAGTGCCAAAGTTGTTAATAGTGCCTTCGTTGAGGAAGACGCCACCGTTCGCGGTGCTGATGAAGCTGTCATCACGGTTGTTAATGGTACCAACGGGTGTGTTGTGGATGATACTACCGTTGCCGTTGAAGATAGCCCCATCGTTGTTGACGATACCATCTGTGTCGTTGTTGTTAATGGTACCATTGTTGTTAATGGTACTAAAGGAATTGTTAATAGTGCCAAAGTTGTTAATAGTGCCATCGTTGTTGATGATGCCGCCGAGGTTGTTGTTAATGTCACTGCCATCATCGTTGTTAATGGAACCAAAGTTGTTAATGGAACCATTGGAGTTGAGGATGTGCCCGTTATTGTTGATGGTGGCGCCGTCGGAGTTGTTAATGGTGCCACCGTCGGAGTTGTCGATGAGACCGTCGTCGCGGTTGTTAATGGTGCCGATGTTGGTGATGATAACACCAGAATCAATTGTTAGTGTAACACCAAGATTAACAGTCCAGGTCTCATTTTCTTCAATTGTTTGAGAAGTAGTTATAGTACAAGTATCTGGAAATGTACTCCAGACTGCATCAGAGATAGATTCACAAGAATCCTGATCACTTATTGTTACAGAGTTAGGCAACTCTAAAACAGTTACAGTAAAGCTAGCAGTTGAAGTATTTCCGGAGATATCTTTTGCAGTACAAGTTATTGTTGTAGTACCAACTGGTAATAATGAACCTGAAACTGGATTGCATTCTATTGTAGGAGTAGGATCAGTATCATCAGTTACTTCAGGTAAATCATAATTTACAGTTGTACCGTCTGGTCCTGTTGCATCTTGTGTTATGTCTGAGACTGGACCAATTGTAGGGGGTATGGTATCACATGGTTTTTGAACTACTAAGAAGAGTGAAAATTCTCCAGAGAGTATGCCTTCGCAATAGTTGAAGATTGTACTGTCTTCGTCGTTGTCGATGGTGCCATGATTGTTGATGGTGCCAAAGTTGTGGATGGAGCCTCCGAACATGGTGATGGTGCCATGATTATCAATGGTGCCAAAGTTGTTTACTGAACTTAGTTGAATGGAGATAGTACCTTCGTTGGTGATGGTACCTTCATTGTTGATGGTGCCGCCAAAGTTCTCGATGGTGGCGCTAGAGTTGTTGTTGATGAAGCCGTTGTTGTGGTTGTTTATGATAGCTTCGTTGTTAATGGTGCCAAAGTTCTCGATGGTTCCAGAGTTGTTGATGGTGGCGCCGTCGTTGTTGGTGCCATCGCCGTTGTCAATGGTAGCATCATTGTTGTTGATGATGATGCCAAGATTGTTGAGTGTTCCATCGAATCTATCGTCATTAAAGATGATATTGTCATTGTTGATGGTGGCGCCGTCGTTGTTGTTAAAAGTGCCGCCAAACATCTCGATGATGCCTTCGTCGCCGATGTTGATGGTACCGTCGTTGTTGAGGATGGTATTACTACTGCTACTTCTGGTGATGTTAAGAAATCCGCCGTCGTTGTTGTTGAGGTTGCCTCCGAACAAATTGATGGTGGCGCCGTCGTTGTTGTTTATGGTGCCTCCGAACAAATCGATGTGGCCGCCGTTGCTGTTTATGGTGCCGTTATTATTGATGGTACTAAAGTTGCTGGCTGAGAAGCCACGGTTGTTGTTGATGGTACCGTCGTTGTTGATGGTGCCGCCGATGTTGTTTATAATACCGTTATTATTGATGGTACCAAAGTTGGCGATGGTAACACCAAAATCAACAATTAGTCTAATGCCGGAATTAACAGTCCAGGTCTCATCTTCTACAATTGTTTGGTCTGTAGTTATCGTACACGTATCTCCTTGAGATGTACTCCAAACAGCATTAGGAATAGTTTGACAGGAAGCCTGATCACTTATTGTTACAGAAATTGCATGAGCTTGCTGATCTATACTAGAAAAGCCAAGAATAGCAGTTATTGCAATTATTGAAGTTAGTATGATTTTACTTAGCATAATATGGTATGTTACTTGATGTAATGTATTTAAGATAAATGGACATTCTCAATAATGAAATTCTATGTATCTTCTATGATTAATTCATGTTTTGATATTGTTTCAAGTGGCGGAGAGTTTGCAGTATTTACCAGATGCAAAAAACAGACATAGTATCTATTTGATAAAGAATCCATGTGAGTTTGTGTTACTGTCCAGTTAATGGTTGGCTGATTAAAGACAAAGTCAGTAGAACCATCTAATTTCAAAACAACTGTATCTAGATCTTCAGGATTTTTTATCTCTATAAATGATTCAGATTCCACGTAATTGGATAATGTCTCTACAGTTTCAGATTCTTCTGTTACTGGTCGAATTGGTTGTACCATACCATTTTCATCTCTTCTCATCTTGAGTACAGTAGAGTTTAGTGCCATTCTAATGTAATACCATACTATCGCAACCTCTTTTGAGAACTATACTATCACACCCTCTAGGAAATACAATACTGTCAGTAATTGGTTTTGTAATTGTAATTTCAGCTACTACTGTAGTAACAAAACCTGTACTTGTAAAACCTGTTGATGCAAATCCCGGTCCTGCCATTAACATCATCCTTGGGACAAATGTTGTGGGGTCATTATCTCACCTTAACTAGGATAAAGTTTGCTCGAATAACGTTAAAGTTTGCTCCTGCGAGATTATCAGTTTTTACTCTCAAATCCACGACATCTCCTGCATCCAAGTGTACTATGCCAGAAGCACTCATTGCACCTACATCGCCTGGTGCAGTTCCAGTCTTTCTTACAGTATCTATATGACGTATATCATCTGCAAATGAGTTAAACCCGTTTTGCAAGTCATTGACAAACGGGGATATCTCAAAGTTGGTGTTAGTTGAACCAGTCATGGAAAAATGAAACTCTAGCTTGTAGAATCCAGGATTAATTATAGTTAGATTGTTGTCTGTCCCTGAGATTGTAATGTTTTTTGATCTTACAATAGAGTTGAATTGGTTGATCTTTACGTATGTGCTATTGATTCCCGTCTGTTGTGGAGGAGCAGTAATGTGATCAACTACTGCAATTTCAGCATAAGCTGATTCACCAGCAATATCCTCAATATCGGTAGCCTCAACATCTCTATCATCAAAGACATCTCTTAGTGCAGCGTTTGTTGTTTTTTGTTCTTTTGGTGCTACAGGAAATACAAAATCCCTTGCAGCTTGGTAGACCTCTTGAACTGTTAGAGTGTTTCCTGGAGGTTCTCTGATAAACGTCTCACTTTCTACATCTATTTCAAATCGGTTGTCATGGGGAGGAATAAATGTGGTCATTATGCAGGTTCACACTCCATTGTAAACCCAGCCAAAATAAAAGAGCCAGTATTTCCTGTATTGTCAAACTCTATTGAGATGTAATCATCTTTTGATACAGAGACATCAGCAGTCCCTGTGTAAATTCCTGGCGTGTTCAGGGTAGTTGTAACTGATAATGATGAGGCAGTACCATTAATGAAAACGACAGGATTTACTGCGTTTGTTTGTAAAGAATATGCAGCTATATCAACTACTAGATTCTTTATTGTCATATCCATGGGGGCAGCCAGTCTTCGTTGTGTTCTTATTCCAAAACCATTTCTTGACCAAAAAGGGGCAAATTCTATGAGATTATCGGCAAGAGTATCATAAAGATGTCCACCTATGAAAAATGAGCCACCTGCACTCATTTCAAATTCATCATTAGATGCATTGTACTTTATTGTATGTCCATCTGTTGTAGTGAGGTTTGCAGTTGGCATTCCCACAACGGTGAGCTCTTCTGTTCCATCATGATATTTTATCAATCCTGTATGATCTGCAATTGTGGTATCTACTGCAATCTCTCCTGCTGCATCAACTGTAGGAGTTGCACTGTTTGGAATCTCTAGACTGGTTGCACCTCCAAAGTCATGCACACCAGTAAATGTATCACCTGTAGCTAGTGCATAACTTCCAATTGCCACACCGTTGAGATTTGTAATTGATGTGATGTCTGCAATGTTAGTGATGGTGTTACCCTCAAAATCTGCAGTTCCATCTTGTCCAACTGTGAGTCGTAAAGTGGGGGTGGTAGACCCTGTGGGGGTTGTAGAAAGTTCTAAACGTCCAGGCATTGATGATGTGGATGGTGTCCCATCAACTAGTGCCGTGATGCTTGCAGCTTCTAAATAGTCTGCGTTGTAATCTCCAGTATCAACACCATCAAATGCCTTGAAACGAATGTCGCCTATTTGGTCATTATTTTGTATGATTAAAGGAGTGGCCTCTGTCCCTCGGGCATGCTGTAAATCTAGCCTTCCTGTTTCTGCAGAGTTTGCAAATCTTAATACTCGTAAAATTGGTGTACCTGCATCAATAATTTCTGAGGTACCGCCAAGTCTGTGACGATTGCCGTCTTGTGTCCATACTGCATAGTTGTTTGTTGCCTTTGATAACGCAGTTGGGATATAAAATCCGTACTGGTTTGTGATACTTCCTGTTCCAGTAGGATCATTAATTCTAATATGCTGAGCACTGGTTGCCACTCCTCCATTCTGGATAAAACTAGTAGTCAATCCCTGTATTCTATCAATGGTTCCAGTTGAGCCAAATGTTGGTCTAGCCTGAAAAGCTACGACATGGTCATAGTTGTCAGTTCCACTTACAACAAGTTTGGAGTCAAATGAGTTATGCCCTGTTCCTGCAGCTGATGCATCAATGTCATCCTCATGTGTAAACCCATGTGTGTTAGTTGCAGATGTCATGGTGCGGGCTACAGCGATTCCAGTATCGGCATCATTCAGTGCTAGTGCACCTACTTTTTGCGGATACGTTGTAAAGACATTTGCAGCATCAAGTAATGGATAGTTTGCAATTGGTTGCCCGTTGAGATTTGTAATTGAAGTGATGTCTCCAATATTAGTTAGAGTATTTGTCTTAAAGTCATGGGTTCCATCTGCTTCAACTGCATGAACTACAGTCGAGTTATTTCTAAGATGATAAATAGGTCTTACAGTCAGGAATCCTCCAGGACTCAGGTCTCGCCCATCAAGGATTATTGCAGGTCTGCTCCCTGTGTCATCAACTGCAGGAATGTCTACCTGAATGATGAATGCTCTTGTTGATCCTACACAATCTACAAGAAGTTCGGGCTGGACTTCGCCTGGGGTTGTAGCACTGTTTATTATATCAAAATTACCGCCATTGCTTGCAAGTCGTATTCCAGCTCCATTCTGATCGGCTAACGTGTGCACAAGTTTATTTCCTGTCTGCTTTGTTACAATTCCATCAGCTGCTTGCCATAGTATAGAGTTGCCAGCAGCAGCTAATTGCCCACCTAATTGAGGCGTTGTATCCTCTACAACATTTGCAAGTTTGCTGTCTAAATCTGTCTGAACGTTGGACGCACCAGTTGTTTCAATGTTTGATGCTTGAACTCTATCAGTTGCATGGGTACCATCTAATACATCAAATGCATACTTTACGTCTGGTGCTCCATATTTTGTAGAGTCCCCTGGATCAGAATCAGTTGCCTTTTTGAATGTAGGTGCTACCAATACAAAATAAAATTAGGTTAAAAAATTAAGAGAAGTATTTAGAGAATCCTCTGAGAGAATAAAGGGTCTTCTGTGTCATAGTCTAATGATTTTGCGACAGGTCTGGTTCTGTTTGTTGGTAATGCCTTGAGGGAGTTTTCAAGTGATATCATTTTTGATTCAAACTTTTCCATGTAAGTTGCAGCAGCCTCTGCACTGTTATGTTCTTGCTTCCAGCAGGATACCACATAGAATAAGCCTGCTCTTTTTGCCTGCTGTAAATAGATGCCAGTTAGTGGCAATGCGTCAGCAAAGGGTATAATCCTCATGTCAATCTCTTGATTCACATCTAAAATAGAGTCTCGCAAAAGCTTGTCTTCTTGTGTGTCTGTAATGTCTAGGTATGTCTTGACATTATCTAAACTAACATAGTCTCCTGCCATACTAGTTCAGATTTCTTCCTTTGGTGATTAAAGAGATGTCTGCATACTGCCTATTTCCGTAAATTCCGTTTGCTGCAAAGGTATAGTGTTTAATCAGATTATTTGTCTCAACATCTTTGAATCCAACAGGCCTTGTATTTTTTGGAGTTCTGCGAAGTGGGGTTGTATCTGCCATGATTATTCAGAGAAATTAAAATAAAAAAGAAGAGTTTTGGATTTGAAACCTAACTGCTAATTGTTGGTGGGTTTGCTACTACTGTTGGAGTTCCAATCAATGCTTTGATTTCTTCAAGGCTTGTTGGCTCGACAGTTGCAGTATCACCTGATGCTGTCAATGTAAGGTCTGATTTGAAACCGAATCTGGTTGGATTCATCAAAATAACTTGCACGTAATCACGGACAATGCCCATGTCTGCGTTGTTTTCTGGTCGTCTCCATTGTTCGGTTTGCATTGGACCTACACCTTTCAGGAGTGCCTGGGAATCTATGAAATAGACTGTACCTAGTGGGACCATCGGGTCAAGGTATGCTGTCAATCCTGGAATTCCTCGTACTGGAGTTACTCCGTTGGTGTTGACATCAAGTCCAGCTTGGTATCCTTTTACAAAGTCATTTGCTTCGTATCTTTGATAGTCTGCTGGATTTACTGCCCATGTATCGATTCTGGATTGATATGTGGTCCAGTGACTCATGATAGCATCTAGGATGTCTTTCTTTGGATTGTTGGTGCTTACACCGCTTGTCTTTGCATCCCAGTCATTTGATAGTACGTCTGTATCAGTTAGACTGATTAATGCATTTAGTACAAGACCGTTTCTTGCCTCTACAAGTGCTCTACGTGATTCTTCCAAATCAATATTCATTGGATCAATTACTCCTCGTAATCTGTCCTCTGATGCATGGAAGAATGGCGTTGCATTGTATGTCAAGTTGAAATTATCTTCTCCATATTTGACGTTAGTAAAGTCAACTTCTTGAAGTGGTTTCACTCCGAGTTGTGCTTTGAATGCGTCACGTTCTGGAATTCTTGCATTCAATGATGTAACGTTGATTGTTTTACCCATCTCGTGCAAGTGATAAATCTCGGCTGGCTTTCCAATCATCTCTCTTAGTAATGGGAATGCATTGATGTGATCAATTGATGTGTCACCAATTGCAGCGGTTCTTGCACCGCCGTTTCTCATTGCCATGAGGGCCATCTTGGTTTTTGTGCCATACTTGATTTTGTGTTTCTTGGTAGATGCATCGTATGGTATGTAACCGAGTTTTTCATGTGAACCATCAAATCTTGATATGTCCATGTGCTCGGCTCCAATTCCTGCATAGACTGCGCCGTTCTTTGGCCAGTAAGTGTATACTTTATTTTCAGACATTTCTAGATTGCTCCTAACAGAATTATACAATCTGTATCCAAGTCTGCAGCTGGGGTGGCTATATCCTCATTTGCATGTTTGACGTATCTGCCAACGACATAGCCGTTGTTGATATCAGAAGCAGTAGTTGCAGCAATTACTTCTGCACTTCCTGTCTCAATCTTGACAAGTCCTCCAGGTGCTATTACACCGCCAGCATCAACAACAACAAAAGTTCCTGCCATTGCACATTGAACATCTTCAACGGATCCTGCTGCAAAAGTTCTAGTCTCTAATGCGACATAGACGCCTGCTGCAGTAGATGTTGCAGTTGCTAATGCGACAGTATTTCCTCCAACGACACGCACAAAATTACCCTTGGTAATTGTGCCTGATGTTAGTGGCAAGGTCTGTACGTTGCTTTTTCCTGGTTGTGTTAAATCACCTTTAGTAAATGTCATTATCCACTTACCTCCTGTAACAATGCCTCATCATCAATATCATCTAGTGAAGCATCAAATGCAGCACTTCCATAGTATGGAACAGATGAGTTTTGTGTGAGACTGTTCAGTTTTGTTTCAAATGGTTTGTTAAACTCTATAATGTTACTGAGTTCTGTAGTTGATGCTTGCATTAATTGAGAGCGTTGTTTAGATTCTAAATCAGGAGAAATTACTGAAGCTGATAACATGCTTGTGATGATTTTATCAACAAGAGGTTGCTTTTCCAAAACTTCTATTCTAGCTTTGAGTGCTTTCTTTTCCTCGTCTTCTTCATCTTGGGCCTGTCTACCTTCTTTCTTTTCTTCTTCATCTTGAGCTTGTTTGGATTTTTTGGAATCCTCTAGCTCGTCTTTTAGCTCTGCTAATTTTGCCTTAGCATCTTCTAGTTCTTTACGAAGTTCTTCTTCCGTAGTTGCCATTTGGTTTTTTGTGGAATCATTAGAGTTATGAGAAGTGTTTATAGTTGCAGAACTATCTGGAATTTTAATTTCATGTTCTGTTAGTGGCCCTACATCATTAATTGATGCATCAAATCTTGCAACTTCATCTTGGCATTGTTTAGTTGTTCCATCACAAAATGCCTTTATTTCTGCATCATCGCCATAAGCTGGCTCATCAACAAATGCATAGTGTAGTCCCTTGTATGCATGAACTACATCGATTACTGTGCCATCTGTTTGCTCAATCTGTTCTATACTATTTTCTTCAGGCCAGATTGAAGGAGATATGAATTTAATTTGGCCAGACTTTATCTTGGCAGATATATCATCATCATTAATCTTTGAGAATTCCCAGCATTCTCTTGTGGCAACATCGCACCCTACTGAGATAATGTTTGCTACCCTGTACAGTTCTTGAATTTGTAATGATTTCTCAAAGGATTCAGCACCCGTATGGTCTCTTTTACCATTTTCTGGATTGATGTAATGTATGCCTGGCCTGCCCAAAAACGTGTCTAGATTGGATAAATTGGCAGCATGTGTTGCCTGCCATTTGTTCAGATTTACTTTATCAGATATTAGAAAAGATTTGATGTATGTGCCTGGCACTCCGTTGAATTCTGAGAATACTTCAAAGGGTTGGAAAGACGCGAAATACTGCATTTGACGTTGTTTTGAATAAGATAGAAAAGAGAACTAATTAGGATGGTGCAAAGAAGAGAGTGTGTTGGATAAAGAACAGGAATCATTAAACAAAACAAAATTATTGAAAGAACAAGAAAAAAAACTAAGAGGAATAATTAAGAAAAATCTTCAGTCTCTTGAAAAGAAACTTGAGGTCATTGATGAGAAAATAAAAAATAAAGATTACAAAGAATACAATGGAAGCAATCATGATAAAATGATATTGCAGAATCGAAAGATGATCCTTGAAAGTAAAATATCTATGTTAGAATTAAGAGACTATTGTCTTGATCTAGATGTTGCATTTACGGATCATGTAGATGCAAATACCTCTATTATACGTGAGATCATCACGGTAATTTCTCAAGACAGTGGAATGAGTTCTAGTAACAAAGAAAAGGTAATATCACTCCTTAACAAACTGAAACCAAAAAAATTGACTATCAATACAGGAATAGTAAAAGCTGAATGGTATGATGACTCAAAATCTAATTCTTAATTCTCCAAACTAAACTCTTTACCTTGTGAATCCTTCATTCTCAGTCCAGGTTGTGAAACAGGCCTTTCAATGTCAGGATCTATCTTGTCTTCAAACTCATCAATATCTGTCAACTCACCTATTGCCTCTGCAGTTAATGGAATCATCTGGTTTAGTTTTGATACAGCATCAACTGTATCCATGAAATTCTCTAGTTTTAATTCCTCAAAGACACATTCTATTTTGAATTTCTTTAGAACTTTTGAATCATTCCCATAAATGGCCTTGAAATTAGGCATGTACCATTGTTTTGCAATGTTTCTAGTAACCCAATCCTGATATGCCTTTACGACACTGGTCATGAAAAATCGTAGTTTGCCAATCAGTGTGGCACGATTACTGTCTTTTTCTTGAGAGAATAATCCCTGAGGAATGCCAATCTGTGCAGTGTTGTATCTGATTAGAAAATCACCCAGTGTAACTAGTTCAGATATTTTAGGATCTAAATCCAGAAATTCCACCTTGACGTCTTCGGGATTTATCATTGCACCATTTAATCGGCCTGCCCTGAATTGTGAGAGTAGTGTGTTTAACTCTGAATCCTTTTCAGCTTGTGTAGTTCCTTCTGGTTTGAAAAACAAAAACCCCAGTCCTGCCCAGATGTGTTTTGTAATGGTTGGAAAGTCTACCTCTATTAATTGTCGTAATGAACGAGATGCACCAATCATGCTTTGCATTGCAGAATATCCATAGTGCATCGAGTTAAACACAGGATTGTTTGCACCATTTTCCATGTAGATCATTTGTTTTGGTGTAATGTCTTGTTGTGTGAATCTGATATTTACAGACTCTAGCTTCCATGATTGCGGATTGATATTTACTATACCGATATCTCTTGGATGCATTACCTTGAGAACATTAGGTATTGCAAACTTGCGACCATCCTCTATAGTTACTGGCTTTAGAAATTCTTTGATGATACAGCATCTACCAAACACCAAAGCGTTTTTTGTCATTGCCATGAATTTAGAATTGACATCAGTTTCTAGTGCCTCGTCTTCATTGTCTGGATCTGATAGTGCTTCATCTACTGCAAGCAAGTCATTTATGATATCTTGATTAGATTCAATCTCTTGTTGTTGTTTTTCTAAATCTCCATAGTCATCAGGGTTGCGTAGTTTCAAAATAGGTTTTATTCCGTTTCCAAATATCAGTTCGACTAGCTTGTCTATTATTCTGCCTGCAATGGTGTTTGCGTAAATGTCTTGTAATACCATGTAATCCAAATCTTGGTATGGGTTCATGAAATATTTTGGTAGAGTTACAGCTTTGCCTTTTGTAGTTTGTAGTTCTGCAGCTGATAGTGGTTTTTGTGTGGTTCTGTTGTACGGAATAATGTTGTATTGCGGAGTCCACTGCCTTACCTGTTCAGGAGTGTACTGTTGATAAATTCCAGTGTTGTAGTCAGGTGGAAGTATGTCCTCGCCATCTATTTGTATTATTCCTGCTGGGTGATATGGTGGAATCTTTTGTTTTGTTGATTCAATTGGAATGGCAATGGTTTCTTTTGATTTCTTTTGTTTAGTCTTAACAGTAGATTTCTTTCTAGTCAAATAAGAAAAGTGTTAGAGAATAACTAATGAGAAGTGTTTAGAGAAGTAATAAAGAATATCTATAACTTCAGATAATTAGCAAAGTGGAAGAATCTGAAACAATTAGAAATGCATTATTGAAATATATGGATGATACATATTATTTAAAACACAGAAAGATCGGAGTCATAATTACGTGGGTTGGTCTGATAGAATCATTTATGCACACTTTGAATAGAACTGAAAAAGAACATTTTGAATTTGACCGGCTTGCAGAGAATGTGTTAATGAGTTTTAATCCTGATATATGGGATGAATTGAGAATGTATTTGGAAAAATTGTCTCAAATGCCATTGTCATTTAGGAAGACTGTAAGTCCATCTGAACTAAGTGCTTATCTCAGGCCTATAGAAGATATTGAATTTAAGGAAACACTCAAGGAATGTGAATCTACGGGATTTCCTGGTATTAAGGGGTTTGAAAAGAAAGATAAATAAAATAAAACTTAGAATTGTCCCATTGCATAATTAATCTCTGATTCTTCGATAATCTGCCCAACTGAATGATTGCCAGGCAAGTCAACTTTCAAACCCAACTGAATACATCCATGGATTGACAACTCCCATGCAATTCCTAAATCATTATTTCTTCCTGTAGGATGATCAAATGATTCCCTACCAGATGGTGTAATCTTCATCTCTTCGTGTTTTAGCTGTTCAATTAATTCTCGTACCAGTTGTGATTTTGTCTGGTCTAGTATGGTGGCAGGATTTGGGAATCTATACCCCTGTTTTAGTATGGATAGTCCATCGTCTTTTAGCATCTTTTTTGTGCCTGAAGTACCAGCTGAAAAGTTAATTTTTGCAATTCTTGACTTGCCAAATCTTTTCTCCATGATATCCGTAAAGGTTCGTTCATTGGTATAGTCAAAGACCATTAGTGATGGTGGGAATCTCTTGAATAATACCTGAGTGTGAAACTCTATTATCTTATCAAATGATGTGTGGTTTAGCTTGTACAGGTCTTTTAGTTTGGGGACAGGTTTTGGTGTTTGTATAGTAGGTGATGGCATCTCATGAATAACAATTCCAAAATAATCATCCTGACTTGCGGGATCTTCTCCCCAAATGAAACGTCTCAATGATATTTTGAGTGAATTAGATTAATTGAGAAGTGTTAATGCTTTTTTTAAAAGTCTAACGTAGACTAAAGATCGTGGCAAGTCATCACCTCGAAGAGATTCTATTTTGTTGTATAATTCATCAGGAATACTAATACAAGCTTTCATCAAATTCTAAAGAATACACATTGAATAAAAGGCCAACTAATCATATTTTGATTTGAAGGGAAAAGAGAACTAATTCATAATCCTAATGGAGATTATTCATAAATTAAAAAAATGTGCACCAATCACCAAACTTGAAAAAATAGGAACCAAAATAATTGATATTAAGAATGTTTTTTCTGCACTGTCAATACCATGAGTTTTCAATTCATTTTCAATTTCATAACTCTTAATACATTTCAAGTATTCATTGACATAAAACTCATTTATTTTATCAGATTCTTTATCCTTAAACAATTGAACATTTTCTTCATTTAATTCATCATCTTTGTAAAATACCTTAGTAGATACAGGATGTGTATATTCACGAAGTTTGTATGATTTTAGTGAATATCTAATAGTAAGAAAAGTGAAAATAATTTCTATTATCAACACAAAGGCAGCAATAGAAAGTAAAATTGGGTCATCAGAAAAACTAACATTTTGTAATAAGAAAATTCCAAATCCCATAAATAAAGTAGTAATAGTTCCTGTCATTGCTATCATATTGTTTGCCTTATTGTCTAAGCGTTCTTTTGAATGAATGAGTCTTTCAAATTGTAATTTTAATTCCTCTAAAAATTCTGTATTCTTCATAAGAAAAGATCATCTTTTTAAGTGAATAACTAAATTAAAAGTTTCGTGACAGAAGAAAAAAAATCTAAAGATAAACCATTACCATCAACGAGTGGAACAATTAAAGAAACTGTCAGAATGGAAAAAAAATCAGAGAAGAAGAAAAATTAGACTTACATATCCTCTCCATAATCTGCATACTGGAAATATTCTGGTTTGTACCACGTACTACTAGAATTGTAAAAGTCACACTCGTAATACATTGGGTACATTGGTCCTAGTCTTTCTCGTTCGGCATCTAAGAATTCTTGTGTTATCAAACCAGCCTGTACTGCCATAGTAGCTGGTATCTCATGAATCTTGAACTGTGCTAGTGCAGAGTCTTTATCAATATTTTTCTTTAATTTGGACATTTCATAGATTTTGTAAATCATGCCTGATGGCCTTCGTGGAGGGGATTCTATCAGCATTGTACCGTTTGTGTTTGCAAGACGTGAGAATGCAGCGCCAAACACTTCAGCATCATCTATTCTACTACTAGCTGCAATGTCAGACATGTGAATGTGGGCAACTTCCTTCCATGACCATATACTACCAGGATTGGAACCGCCCAACCCAATTATTCTTGATGGCTTGTGTGGGTTTTCTGGATTGTGAATGAATAGCTGCATTACTTTTGTAACTTCGTCTCGTAGTAATAGTTCAGTTGGTTTGTTGATTAGAAACTTTGAATACTTTGGAGAGTTCATTATCATTTTTCGTAGAGTGTAGAGATGGTCCTTTGCATGATCTGTATCTTGTGCTATGATTAGAGTCTCTTTTCCCATCGTACTGAATCTAGAGTATGGATGATTATTAGTTGGAATGAGTGTCTTTTCAAAGTCTTCTTTTAATGCTGATGATGTAATGCCTACCTTTTGTGATTTTATTACCAGTCTATACTTGTATCTGAATCCGTCCATCCATACTGCATACTGGTATGGTGTTAGGTGTTGTACTGGTTGGTTTGTTAGTGGATGTGAAAATACTCCCGAGTCCTGATAAAACCCGTCTGGGTCTAGAGGTATGTCAGTAGGTAATCCAAGTTTAGAATCAGTGCCAATATGATTTTGTTTTATGTATTGGTTTAGTTTCTGCAGTTTTGCCATTTACTCACCGTTGGCTTTCTTTAATGCCATCAGTGTAGGACCGTTACCCAGAGTTTCCATTTGGAGATTAATGTTGTATTCTAG
>Ga0224512_10003357_pt1 | contig 14154 bp, 8 predicted proteins | sample SF_May12_sed_USG_4_FD_169103 | JGI IMG/M metagenome (GOLD analysis project Ga0224512, IMG submission 169103) | Sediment microbial communities from San Francisco Bay, California, United States - SF_May12_sed_USGS_13 | ecosystem: Environmental > Aquatic > Marine > Sediment | place: USA: California...
CGAGAAGCGGGCGACCGAACTCGGTGGTGCGGTGATACTGCCCTCGACGCCCACTCCGATGGGCCCCTTCGCCGTCATCGCCGATCCGATGGGTGCGGCGTTCCAGATCATGCAGATCCGGGAGATGGCGACGAAGGAAGCTGATTGAACGTCCGCGGCCCGCCGGGCCGGAGCAAAGAGCTTGCTCCATTGGGCCCGCCCGGTCCGCCGCGTCAGGACGTTGTGCCCTTCAAATCCTCGGTGTGATCGATGACGTTGAGAGCGAGGAGGTCTCGCCGTGCTGAATCGACTCGTTCCGATAGCCATCGTGGTCGCGACCGTTCTTCTCCTGCTCCTTTCAGGTGACGAGGCCGTCGATGCACGACAACAGGTCAACCCGACCGGGTGCCCGATCGCTGTGCCCGACCAGATCGCCGTCGAATGCGGCGAGCTGGTGGTGCCGGAGAACTACGACGAACCCGACGGCCGTCAGATCCGACTGCCTTACATCATCGTTCGCAGCCCGAGGCCGGCCCCCGAGCCCGATCCCGTGATCTTCACGGCCGGCGGTCCCGGCTTCAGCTCGCTCGATTCGGTCTGGTGGTTCGCCGATTCCCGCCTGCTGGAAGACCGCGACGTCGTGGTCCTCGAACAGCGAGGCAATCGTTACGCCCATCCGGCCCTGCTGTGCGACGGATCGGTCTGGTGGGACGAGATCCCCGACCACACCCCGTGCCTCGATCGGATCCAGGACACAGGCATCGACATCACCCAGTACACGACCCAGAACATCGCCCGTGATGTCGTCATGCTCCGTCAGAGCCTGGGCTACGAGCAGTGGAATCTCTACGGTACGTCGTTCAGCACATCGGTGATGCTGTTGGTCATGGAAGCGGATCCGGAGGGCACCCGCAGCGCGATACTGCAATCGGTCAAGCCACCGAACGAGACGACATTCGCCCACGAGGCCGACTCGCCGCTCCGGGCGATCGAGCAGGTCTTCACCGGCTGCGAGGCCGATGACGATTGCGCCGCTGCCTACCCGAATCTGGCCGACGACTTCTTCACCGTCGTACGCCGGCTCAACGACGAACCGCTCGACGTGACCGTCGGTGCCTCGGCGGAGGACCAGGAGGTGCCTATCATCTTCGACGGCGATCACTTCATCGACTGGATTGCGGTTCAGCAACTGTATGGCCCGGTCTTCGGCGATCACGACGCCGCCTACCTGCCGCTGATGGTCGATGCCGTGCGTCGGGGCGAGCACAGACCGCTCGAATACGCCGCCCAGAGCTTCTGGAATTGGGGCGTCGGGAATCCGAACTGGGCAATGGGCCTGATGTTTGCGATCAACTGTCAACAGGATCTTCCGGCTGCCGGCCCGGCGCGGTCGGCGGCCGATCTGGCGGCGAGCGAGCAGCTCGACGGGTTCTTCCGATCAACGAGCCAGCGCGCCATCTGCGAAGCGTGGAACCTCGATCCGTTGGGTCCCGCCGCCGTCGACTACGTGCGAAGCGACGTGCCGGCGCTGGTGCTCGCCGGGTCCTACGATCCGGTGACACCCCCGGTTTGGAGCCGGACGACTGCCGAACACCTACCGAACAGCACCTACGTCGAGTTTCCCGGACACGGCCACAATGTCCTGACCGACAACCCATGCGCGGCGAGCCTCGAAGCCATGTTCGTGGCCGATCCCGCCGCCGAGCTCGACACGAGCTGCGTCGAAGCCGCGCCAGGACCTTCCTTTGTGCTGCCCGACGACGTCTATCAAGTGGCGGGCCTCGCTCAAAGTGCCGATGAGGTCAGCCTCGGCGCGCCGGGCGGCGTGGTATGGATCGAAGCCATCGTGGCCGTCGGCATCTACGGCAGCATCCTGCTTCTGCTCGTCCTCGTTGTGTCGGGCCTGGTTTGGTTGGTGAGAACCCGTCGCCGGACCGCCGAGACCTTCGATCGATCGGTCCTGGTCGCCTACGCCTTGGCCGTGTCGGCCACGCTCGGAGTGCTCGCCGCTGGATTCCTCCTGGATGATGTCAGCGAGGCGTACGAAAACCGGAGCAGGCTGGTGTACGCCTTGGGGCCCAGCCGTGAGCTTCTGTCGGCCAGATTGCTGGCCTGGACCGCGCCCCTGTCGGGAGTTGCGTCCGTGGCCCTCGTCGCCGCGGTCGTCTGGGCCTGGCTGGCCGACCGGTGGTCCTGGCTGTTCCGGCTCCTCGCCGCCTCGACGGCCCTCTGTACGTTCGCCATGGTCGTCGTGAGCACACGCTGGGGTCTCTACACGATGCTGGGTTGATTTGAACCTTGTCGACCCGGTCTTTCAAAGGCAACTACGCTCTGGACATGACCGCTGGAGTTGAGTCGAGTCAGGAATTGACCATCGATCGGGTCGTCGCCCATGCGAAGAAGACGGTGCCCGACCGTCACGACCTCGAGCCGCTTCTGCGCGATTACTTCGCCCACGTCGACGAGGCCGACCTGCAGTCCAGCCACGTCGCCAATCTGTTCGGCATGGCCGCCGACCACCTCCGCCTGGTGTCGAGCTGGGAACCGGGAACGGTCGCCGTCGAGGTCGTCAATCCGCGTATCGACGTCGACGGCTGGGAGAGCGAGCACACCATCCTGCGACTGGTGACCGACGACATGCCGTTCCTCGTCGATTCGGTGACCATGGAACTCAGCCGACTCGGCGTCGGCATCCACTTCGTCGTCCACCCGGTCCTGTCCGACCACAACGGAGTGGAAGGCACGACCGAGGACGACGAACAGTCCGGGACCGACGAGAATGACAGCCGACCGCTGTCGCTCATCTCCATCGAGATCGACCGCCAACCGACGGCCGAGGATCGTCGGAACATCGAAGACAACATCCGCCGGGTTCTTGACGACGTGCGAGCCGCCGTCCGCGACTGGAGGCCGATGCGGGATCGGATGCAGGAGGTGTCGCAGGCTCTCCAGCCCCGCTCGGTTCCGTTCGCGGAGGACGAGGTCGACGAGGTCCGCGAGCTCCTCGACTGGCTGGCCACCGATCACTTCATCTTCCTCGGCGCCCGCGACTACGAACTCGGCCATCACGACGGTGTCGAGGTTCTGCGAATCGTTCCCGGCTCGGGGCTTGGCATTCTCGGCACAAACAACCACCTCGGACGACCCCGAGCCCTGTCGGAGATGGGACCCAATGCCCGTCGGCGGGTTCATGAGCGGCGGCTGTTGAACCTCACCAAAGCAGGCTCCCGCTCGACCGTGCACCGAGCATCGTTCCTCGACTACGTCGGAATCAAGACCTTCGACGATCAAGGCCAGGTGACCGGTGAACGACGGTTCCTCGGGTTGTTCACCTCGGAGTTCTACAACCGTACCGTCGAGCGGGTTCCCTGCGTCCGGGCGACGGTGGCCGAGGTCGTTCGACGTGCCGGGTTCCCGGTCGGCGGTCACGATGAGAAGCGGCTCAAGACGATCCTCGAGCGGTACCCCCGCGACGATCTGATCCAGATGGATGACGACGAGGTCTACGAGGTCGCTCGCGCCATCGCCGGCCTCCAGGAGCGACGCAAGGTCCGGCTGTTCGCCCGGCGGGAGATGTTCGGGCGCTTCGTGACGGTGCTGGTGTACCTGCCTCGAGATCGCTACAACACCTCGATCCGGACCGGTATCGAAGGGACGCTCAGCGAGGCCTACAACGGCACCGTGGCCAACTGGGATGCTGAGCTTTCCGAGTCGGTGCTGGCCCGACTGCGATTCGTGCTTCAGGTCGAGGACGTCGAGGGACCCGATGTCGATCCCGAGGTTCTCGAGCAGCGCATCGAACGGCTGACCCAGGTCTGGGACGACGGCCTTCACGAGGCACTGGTTCACGACTTCAACGACCTCGACTCGGTGAAGCTCGGTGCCGCCTTCCGGCACGCCTTCACCCCGGCCTACCAGTCGGCCTTCGATCCGCGAACCGCCAGCGCCGACATAGCCCAGATGGAGAAGTTGGTCGAACCGGGCCAGTTGCGACTGATCGCCTACCGGGAACCGGGTCACGAACGCTCGGCGTTCAAACTCAAGATCTATCGCCGCAGCGAACCGGTGTTGCTGTCAACGGTGATGCCCCGACTGACCAACCTCGGTGTCACAGTGGTGCACGAGCGGCCCTACGAGGTTCGACCACTGGATCGCGACCCGATCTGGGTCTACGACTTCTCGGTCGAGCACCACACCACACCTCTCGACTTCACCGCCGCCTCGGACCTGATCGAGGAGGCCTTCCTGGCCGTGTGGAACGGCGAGGCCGAGGACGACGGCATGAATCGACTCGTCCTCGGCGCCGGTATGAGCGTGGTCGACGTCGCCGTCCTTCGGGCCTACGCCCGATATCTCCGTCAGATCGGCTTGAGTTACAGCCGATTGTTCGTCGAGCAGACGCTGGAGAGCCATCCGACCGTGGCGCGACTGCTCGTCGACCTGTTCGCGGCCCGTTTCGACGCCGACCGAACCGGCGGCGGGGGTGAAACCGGCGTCCGCGATGTCGGCGAGATCGAATCGAAGCTCTCCGAGATCATCCAGTCGATTCAGAGCCTGGACGAGGATCGGGTGTTGCGCCGCCTCCGCGATCTGATCTCGGCCACGGTTCGGACCACGTGGAGCCAGCGAGACGACGACGGCAGCCGGCGACCGTACCTGGCATTGAAGTTCGATCCCCGAGCACTCGATGAGTTTCCCGAACCCCGACCCCGGCACGAGATCTTCGTGTATTCCCCTCGATTTGAGGGGGTGCATCTCCGGGGCGGTTCGGTGGCCAGGGGAGGGTTGCGATGGTCGGATCGAACCGAGGATTACCGTACGGAGGTGCTCGGCCTGGTCAAAGCCCAGATGGTGAAGAACGCGGTCATCGTTCCCGACGGGGCCAAAGGCGGCTTCGTTCTGAAGCGCAGGCCCGACCAGTACGACGACGTTCGGCAGGAGGTGGTCGACTGCTACCGACTGTTCGTCTCGGGTCTGCTCGACCTGACCGACAATCTGGTCGACGGACACGTCGTACCGCCGGCCGACACCGTGCGCTACGACGACGATGACCCGTACCTCGTCGTTGCCGCCGACAAAGGAACCGCCACGTTCTCCGACATCGCCAACGAACTGTCCACGAGCCGAGGATTCTGGCTCGGTGATGCCTTCGCCTCCGGCGGTTCGAACGGCTACGACCACAAGGCGATGGGAATCACGGCCCGCGGTGCATGGGAATCGGTCAAGCGGCAGTTCCGCCAGCTGGGCATCGACGTTCAGAGCGAACCGTTCACCGTGATCGGGATCGGCGACATGTCGGGCGACGTGTTCGGCAACGGTATGCTCCGCTCCCGATTCATCCGACTGATCGCCGCCTTCGACCACCGCCACATCTTCATCGACCCCGATCCCGACCCGGCGGCCGCGTTCGAGGAGCGGTTGAGACTGTTCGACGTTCCGCGCTCGAGCTGGGCCGACTATGACCGCTCACTGTTGTCCGACGGCGGTGGGATCTTCGAACGCTCGGCGAAGTCCATCACGATCTCGCCCGAGGCCCAGAGCGCACTCGGCAGCGAGGTCGACACCTTCACCCCGAACGAGCTGATCTCTGCGGTCCTGAGGGCCCCGGTGCAGTTGTTGTGGAATGGGGGGATCGGCACCTACGTCAAGTCGGCGTCGGAAAGCAATGCTGATGTCGGCGACAAGTCCAACGACGCCATACGGGTCGATGCCCGCGAGCTCCGCTGCACCGTCGTCGGCGAGGGCGGCAACCTCGGACTCTCCCAGCGGGGTCGTATCGAATTCGCCCAGCGTGGCGGCTACATCTTCACCGACGCCATCGACAACGCCGGCGGTGTCGACTGCTCCGACCACGAGGTCAACATCAAGATCCTCCTGGATCGGGTGGTGGCCGACGGCGACATGACCATGAAGCAGCGCAATCTCCTCCTGGAGCAGATGACCGACGAAGTGGCCGACCTCGTTCTGGACGGCAACTACCAGCAGGCACTGGCGCTCAGCGCGGCCCGGGTCGATGCCGTCAGCCTCGTCGACGTCCACGCCCGCTACGTCACCCAACTCGAGCATGAGGGCCACCTCGACCGGCAGATCGAAGCGCTTCCCGACGCCGAGGAGTTCGCCGAACGCCGACTGGCCGGTCAGGGGCTGACGACACCGGAACTGGCCGTGCTCAACGCCTACTCGAAGAACACCCTGCAGGCCGCACTCCTGTTGTCGGCAGTCCCCGACGACCCGGCACTCGAGAAGCTGCTGGTCGACTACTTTCCGTCACCGCTGCAGGAGAAGTTTCCCGATCGAATCGAAAGCCACCAGCTGCGGCGGGAAATCATCGCCACCATGCTGGCCAACAAGGTGGTCAATCGAGCCGGCGTGTCGATGATCTACCGGCTGGGTCTCGAGACGTCGGCCCCGGCCGTCGAGATCGCCGCCGCTCACTTCGCCGCCTGGGAGATCTATGACCTGGAGCACGTCATCAATCAGGTCAACGCTCTCGACGGCGTGCTGTCGGTGGAGCGGCAGATGGGGACCTACCTCAGTTGTCGTCAGCTGGCGGAACGGGCGACCCGCATCCTCGTTCGTGGTCGCCCCAATCCGTTCGATGCCGCGGCCACCATCGCCGAGCTGAGCGAGCCGATCAGGGAAACGATCGGGGGACTCGGCCGGCATCTGCTCGGCACCGACGGGCAGGCCTACGAGGCGGACATCGCCGACTTCGTCGCCGCCGGAGCCGACGAGGAGCTGGCCGAGCGGATCGCCGGTCTGGCTCCCTCGGTGGCCGCCATCGACATCGTCGAAGTCGCCCGCCAGGCCGGCGTTTCGTTGGACTGTGCATCCGCCATCCACTTCAATGTCGCCGATCGACTCGACCTGACCTGGCTTCGAGATCGGATCCTGGCCCTGCCCCGCGACTCCCAATGGTCGACGCTGGCTCGCCTGACGCTCCGGATGGACCTCTACAGCGACCACCGGCAGCTGTCCAATCTGGTGGCCACCACTGCTGCTGCCGCCCCCGACACCGAACCCGACCCACTCCGGCTGCTCGAGGCGTGGACCGATCGGCACAAGGTCGCGCTGGACCGGTATCGAAAGACCATGGTCGACCTGCGGACAACCAGCAGCGACGTGGGAGTCCTTCTCGTCGCCGTCCGCGAGGTGCGGAACCTGATCGCCCGCACGACGGAAGCGGCTGACTAGCCTCGACGCAACGAAGCACGAAGGGACCGGAACCGCTAGTGGGCGCGGAGACCCGGGGTGTCCAGCAGCTCGCCCGAGTGGAGCAACTCACGCAGATCTGCGGCGAACCTGGCCGTTGGTGCTCCATCGATGATCCGATGGTCGACAGTGGCCGTCACGTCCATGATGTCCCGGACGACGATTCGGTTGTCGATCGCCCTGGGCTGGGGTGAGATGCCGCCTACGACGACACCGAGCGTCGGCAGTGTCTGCGCCGCGATGCCGAATCCGCCACCACCTCCGAACATGCCGACGGCGGTGAGCGAGACGGTGCCGGTTCGGCGTCGTAGGACGACCGAACGATTGGCCAGCCAGTAGCCGAACCGCACCAGTCCCGGCACGGCGACGACCGCCGGCAGCCCACGGCTGAGCAGCTTGTGAGCCGGAGCGGCGTCCGGGTTCTGCACGACGGTACGGATCTCGTCGCTGATGTCGGCCACCGATCGGGAATCGGCATCGACGATGAGATGGGCGAGCGGAAACACGCCGTCCGGGGTGCTCACCTCCAGCAGAGTGGCAATGTCGACGTGGCGGTGGATCACCAGCCGACCCCGCCAGTTGCGATACCCGTGAACCTCGGGATGGGTGGCGGCGGCCCGTCCGACACAGGCGGCCACAAAGGCCGTCATGGAGAGCGGGGGGTCGTGGGCTCCCAGGCGCTGTCGAACGTCGGTGACGTCCACATCGAACAAACCGTGAATCGGAATCTGGTGTCGACCGATCCTCAGCGCCTCGGTGACGAGCCGCCTGCTGCGCGGGATCCGATGTACCTCCACCGATCGCATGCCACTATTGAGCGACGAGTCAGGGGAGGGCGCTAGGGGCCAAGGTCCACGACGCTGAGAAGCAGCCGACGCGGCCAGGACGTTGGGACCTACGCCTCTGGTATCGCCGCCGGTATCGGCGAGAGTGAAGTTGATGAGCGCATCGCCGTCAACGCAGCAAGCCGGGCCGGACCCGATGGACGGTCCGCTCGATCGCGCACGGGGCGACGTTGCGGTCGAACTCGATCTGCGGGGCAAGACGATCCCCACCTACCTGCTCTACGAGATCCATGCCGCCATGGCCGATCTTGAGGTGGGCGATCGGGTCGAAGCCGTCACCGACCCCCACCCGGCGATCGACTCGGACCTGCGGGCCTGGTGCCGCACCACCGCCAATCCACTGGTCGACGTCGTCGACGGAAAGACGCGCCGTTTCGTCATCGAGAAGGGGCCACCGCACGATTCAGCGCACAAACTGGCCTCCATCATCTCCGACGATGGACTCTTCGAACTGCTCGGCCCCCTCGGTTTCGCCCTGGCCGCCGCTCTCGAAGGCCACGAGGTCGTCCTCTATCTCCAGGGCCCGGCGGTTCGGATCCTCGGCAAGGGCTTCACCGCCAAAATGCACGGCCTCGGTCGCCCTTTCAGCCGGTTCCCGCGAGACGGCCTGAAAAAGATCGGTCATCTCCCGCCCGAACAGAAGATCGCTCAACTTCAGGAACTCGGCGCCCGCATCTACGCCTGCGGCCCGTCCATGGACCACTACAAGGTCGACCCTGACGATCTTGCCTTCCCCAATGTCACCGTCGCCGCCTATTCGACCTTCATGGAACAAATGGACAGCGCCGACATCCACCTCGTCGTGTAACCGAACCAGCAGTCGCAAGATGGGAGGACACCATGATTGCCACCGACGATCGCCGAGACGCAGCCGTCAAACGGCTCAAGGCGAAGCGCGATTTCCGTACCCATTTCGCCATCTATGTCCTGGTGAACGGGCTTCTGATCCTGATCTGGGCTTTCTCGAGCGGCGGATACTTCTGGCCCATCTGGCCGATGGCCGGCTGGGGTATCGGCCTCGCTATCAACGCCTATGTCACCTTCTTCCAGAAGCCGATCAGCGAGGACGAGATCCGGGCCGAGATGAGACGCGAAGGGTCCCCGGAACCACCGGCCCTTTGAGCCGGTGTGACCGTTCACCACCTTCCGCCGACAGCGGCTGTCTGCCGCCCTGTCGACGTTCAATGTTGTCTTCAGAGGACGTTCGTCCCTAGTGGTTGGTCATCGGTGCCATCAACAATGAACGCAACTCACCGTCGACGGTGCGAAGACGGGTGGAACACGAGTGAGGATGGCTGCCATGACTGAGGAGGACCAAGATCTGCCTGGCAGTACACCGGACTCCGGTGGCCGACGCCGTGACACCGGGGTTCCGGTCCGACTGACCCGGCGATCGATTCTCAAGGGGATTGGGATCAGCGGCGCAGCCATCACCATTCCGCTGGCCGGAGTCTCCATGGCAAGCACGGCGGAGGTTCCCAAACCACGAGTCCGGCAATGGGCGATGATCATCGATCTGCGGCACTGCGACGGTTGCCAGAGCCAGGGCACCCCGCCCCGCTGTACGACGGCCTGCATCGAGGGCCATCTGGCGCCGCAGCCGATGGAGTGGATCGAAGTCTACGAGGGAGAGATGGCCGGCGGTGGCACGCAGTTCATCCCCACCCCGTGCCAGCAGTGTGAGAATCCACCGTGCGTCAACGTCTGCCCTGTCGCGGCAACCTACTCGGCCCCCGACGGCGTGGTACAGATCGACCAGGAGCGTTGCATCGGCTGCCGGATGTGCATGGCCGCCTGCCCGTATGACCGGCGATTCTTCAACTGGGGAGACGCCCCGGTCCCCCCGGAGGCGGTCCTGGCCGACTACTCGTCTCGCCACCAGATAGGTGCCAAGACCGGTACGGTCATGAAGTGCGACTTCTGCACCGACCTGGCCCGGGCCGGTTCGCTTCCCCAGTGCGTTCAGGCATGCCCCAACGCTGCGATCTACTACGGCGACCTGGAGGAGGACGTCGCCACCAACGGACGAGAGATCGTCTCCTTCCGGCAGTACGCATCGGAGAACAACGCCTATCGGCTCAAGGAGGATGTGGGAACACAGCCGCGGGTCCAGTACATTCCGGGCCACGGTGAACTCGTGGGTCGCGATCCCCACGACGAAGGCCGTCTTCCCACGGTGTGGCCGTGGGTGGAACGGGCCGAAGGAAGTGTGACATGGGGCCGATGAACGAGCACCCCGCGGAGCCTCTGACCGTCACAGCTTCTGCGGTCGTCGCCGATGAGCACGATCCGGACCAGGACGAGTGGGTCGAGCGTCTCGAACAGCGGGTGTTCGCCCCGACCAGGGCCCGGGGGCTGGCCTATCAACTCTGGTTGTTCGGGCTGGTCGCCATCATGGCCTTCGGCGGTATCGCCCTCGTCCTCCAGTTGCGCGACGGCTTGTACGTGACGGCCATGCGGGACCGGATCTCATGGGGCCTCTACATCACGGCCTTCGTCTTCTTCATCGGGATCAGTCACGCCGGCACGCTCATCTCGGCCATCCTTCGGGTGAGCAACGCCACCTGGCGGACACCGGTGACCCGGATCGCCGAGGCGATCACCGTGGTGGCCTTGGTGTGCGGTGGTTTCATGGTGATTGTCGACATGGGCCGACCGTTCAACCTGTATCAACTATGGCTCCACGGCAACTGGCAGTCACCGATCATGTGGGACATGATGGCCATCACCATCTACCTGACCGGCAGTGTCACCTACCTGTTGGTTCCGATGGTCCCCGACCTGGCCCTCTTCCGCGATCGGTTGAGGGGCCGGGTGCCCCGGATCCAGAGCTGGGTCTATGATGTCTTCTCCTTTGGCTGGACGGGGAACGCCGAGCAGAAACGCTCGCTGCTGAAGGCCATCTCGGTGCTGGCGGTGCTGATCATCCCGATCGCCGTGTCGGTCCACACCGTGGTCTCGTGGATCTTCGCCATGACGGTTCGGGTCAGCTGGAACAGCACCATTTTCGGGTTCTTCTTCGTTGCCGGCGCCATCTTCTCCGGTATCGCCGCTCTCATCCTCGTGTTGGCCACCGTGCGTAAGATCTACGATCTCGACGAGTACGTCACCTACATCCACTTCAAGTACCTCGCCTACATGCTGTTGACGACGGCGATGGTCATGATCTACGCCAACGCCTCGGAATTCATCACCAAGGGTTATCACGCCGAGGAAGAGGATCTCTTCGCCTTCCGCGAGCTGTTCGTCACGGACTTCGCACCCTTCTTCTGGTTCTACTTCTTCGGAGGTTTGGTGGCTCCGATCCTGATCATCGCCTATCCGCGGACGCGCACCATCAGCGGCTTCGTTGTGTCCTCGGTTCTCGTCCTGGCCGCAATGTTCGTCGAGCGGTACTTCATTGTGGTGGCCGGCATGCGGGTGCCGCTCATGCCCTACGAGCCGGCCCATTACACTCCCACCTGGAATGAATGGGCAATGGTCGCTGCGGGCGTCGCCACATTCCTGTTCTTGCTCACCTTGTTTGTCCGCTTCTTGCCGATCCTGGCGGTGTGGGAGATGAAGGAGGAATACGAGGAACAGCAAATGGCGGCCTCACCCGAGCAAGCGATGGTCTCGAACTCCGCAACCGCGCCCCAGCCTTCGATGAGTGTGGGGGGACCATGACCTGGAATCGTCTTCGCTTCTTGCGCGCCGCCCGCATGACGGTTCGTACCGGGGCGGCGGTCATGGTTTTCTTTGCCGCGATCGCCCTGACGGCCGCCGCAGCAGGGGCCGATATCGAGATCGATGCCCCCGAAAGCTCAACGATCGGCCTGCCGGTCACGGTCGTCGTCACGGTCACCGAGGGCGGTCAGGCGGTCCCCGAGGTTGAGGTGACGCTGACGCGGGAGGCAACCTTGGGAGGTGTCTTCGGCTTCCCCAAGCTGGCGTCCGCCGTGACCGACGTCAATGGCGTTGCGGTTCTGGAGTTCGTTCAACGGGCGGACACCGATGCGTCGGGTCTCTATCGGGTCGAATACCAAGGCGCCGACGGAGAGGCGACCGCGGACTTCGAAATGGTGGTCAATCCGGGGACGCAGCAATATGTGGCCACAGCCGGAGTGGACAGTGGCCTGGCATCGGTGTGGTGGCTCTATGTCGTGCTGGCCATCATCTGGGTGTCGCTGGCCTTCGCCGTCTACCAACTGGTGGTCGTGGCTCGGGCCGGCGATCGGCAGCGGACGATCCTCCCGGTGCCGTACATCATGCTCGGATTCGTCATCTTCACCGGTGTCGGCATGTTCGTGGTGGTGGCCAACCGTCCTGCAACGCATCTGGTGCTCACCCCCAACGAACAGTTCGACCGCGATCCGGCGGCGTTGGTCGGCGTCGACTACGAATACACCGGCCACAGCGGCCACGGGGATGAGGGTCTGGGTGGGTCCGCCAACGAGGATCTCGATGGTGAGGCGCTCTACATTCAAGCCGGTTGTGCCGGTTGCCATGGACTGGCCAACTCAGGGCAGGGCGTCGTCGGCGGGCACGTGTCCACGTTCAACCTGTCCGACGCCGAGGTGTTCACCACGTTCGTCCGCCTCGGCCCCGGTGGCATGCCGAGCTATGCGGAGTCGTTACTCAGCGATGACGAGATTCAGCGGATTCGGGATTGGGCCTTGTTAGAAGTCGAAGCCACGGACGGGCGAACGGTGGGTGTCCTCAGCGCCGTCCTCGAAGGCCCGTCGGTTGGTGAGCCTGGTGAAGGCCTGGTCTTCGACGGCAGCAATTCGGTCGACGCCAACGGTCCGATTGTCGCCTATCGCTGGGATTTCGGTGACGGTGGTCCCGTTGTGGACTTCGGAATAGCGAGCTCCGTCGTCGAACACAGCTTCCTGACCGACGGTATCTATGAGGTGACGCTCACGGTTGTCGACGGCTCCGGAACCTCCGCATCTGCGTCGACGATGGTGCTCATCGGCGACGCGCATCCGCCGGTGACCGGTGACTCGGAGGGTGAGCAGCAGGCGGAGGAGGCGGAGGACGCCTCCCCCGGCCCGTCCACCGCTGAGTCAGTGGAAGCCGGAGCGGAGATCTTCACGTCGTCCTGCGCAGCGTGTCACGGTCCAAACGCGGTGGGGGGTGATCTTGCTGATAGTACTTTGTCGTTGGATCAGCTCAGATCTATCATTGTCAACGGTGAGGGTGCAATGCCCGCCTTCGGCGGTCAGCTGACCGAAGAGCAGGTCGATCACGTCGTCGATTATGTTCGTTCTCTAGGCGGGGAGTAGGAGAGGAGGAAGAAGTGGTTGGCAGTCGAGGCCGAAATCAGCTTGGGTTCCTCCGGCCCGAGCTTGCCTTGCTGCTGATTCCGATTGTCGTGATCGGAGCCCTCACCGTCTGGGCGCTCTCGGGCCCGTCTGACGAGACCAGCGCGGTAGGCTTCGACGGTCACACCGACTCGCTCGTCAACACCTACTCAACCGGCGTAGATCAGCTGCTGGTCGTCGGGCCGGCCAGCCTGGACCCCCGGCAACACGGACTCGGCGACGACGTGACGGTGCGCATTCTGGTCGCCCCCGCTCATGGCACGTTGACCCTGATCCCAGGCGGCGGTTTTGTGTACCAGCCGAAGGGCGGGTTCGTCGGTACCGATGCTTTTCAGATCGAGATGAGTGACGGTGATCGCCAGGTGACCACCATCGCCGTCGTGGAGGTCGCGGGTCCGGCCGACGGGTCATCGGCGCTGTCCGGCGCCACCGATGGTTCGGAAACATCGGACGAGGCGGCGGCGGATGGCACCGGTGCCGCCGTTTACGCCGCCTCCTGTGCCGGCTGCCATGGCGCAAACGGGGAGGGTGGCGCCGGTCCGGCTCTCGCCGGGACGAGTTTGGATCGATCCACCGTCGATTCGGCCACCCGGAACGGCAAAGGCACGATGCCCGGATTCGCCTCGCAGCTTTCCGAAGAGGAGCTGACCGGGGTGGTCAACTACGTTCTGTCGCTGGGCGGTGACGGTTCGACCACGACCACCTTGGCCGGTGGCGCCTCGGGGTCGGCCATCTATGCCTCGAAGTGTGCCGGCTGTCATGGGTCCAGTGGGCAGGGTGGAGCGGGGCCGGCGATTGCGGGGCTGAGCAGC
>Ga0224512_10003358_pt1 | contig 14144 bp, 11 predicted proteins | sample SF_May12_sed_USG_4_FD_169103 | JGI IMG/M metagenome (GOLD analysis project Ga0224512, IMG submission 169103) | Sediment microbial communities from San Francisco Bay, California, United States - SF_May12_sed_USGS_13 | ecosystem: Environmental > Aquatic > Marine > Sediment | place: USA...
TTGATACCGATAATCAAACTGTGGGGAAAACGGTGGATATTATTGCAAAATATATTAACAAAGATTTATTGATAGGTTAGTGGATTATTTTGAAGTCAGTTTTAATAAATACAATAACTAAAAATTATCCAGTTTACATCGGCAACAATGTTTTCAAGTCATTACCAGAATTCATTTCAAAGAACAATTTACCGAAACGTGTATTTGTAATTCTTGATAAAAATGTTGAGCAGATTTATGGTCCCTCAATTAAGAAGGTGATAAAGAAATTTGCAGTTAAACAGTTTTATTTAACTCTAGCCTCGTCCGAAAAAATTAAATCATTCAATTCTGCAAATCAGATATTTAGCAAGTTGTCTGAAGAGGGATTTGGAAGAGATACATTGCTGGTTGCAATTGGAGGAGGAACCATTGGCGACCTTGCCGGTTTTATTTCATCAACATATATGAGAGGTGTGTCGTTAATACATATCCCAACAACACTGCTTTCCGCAGTTGACAGCTCAATCGGTGGAAAGACAGGGATCAATTTTCAGGATGCAAAGAATCTTATCGGTACCTTTTATCATCCGGAAATGGTTTTAATCGATACAATCTTCTTAAAATCACTCCCGGAAAAAGAACTGATTTCTGGATTTGGGGAAGTGATCAAATATTCTTTTCTGACAGATAAGAAATTCTACTCAGTTCTTCTTTCCGATTATAAGTTATTGATGAAAAAAGATTTTGACTTCTTAAAAAAGATTATTTATGAGAGTATTAAAATTAAATCCGCGGTCGTCTCAAAGGATGAAAAGGAAGTAACAGGCTTGAGAAAAATTTTGAACTTTGGTCATACATTTGCTCATGCATATGAAAGCGGATCTTCCTACAAACTTTCTCACGGAAAAGCGGTAATTGCTGGGATTGTGAGTGCTCTGATTCTATCATTCGAGAAGAAAATAATAGAGCAGTCTCAGCTTAACTATATGCTTCAGCTTCCAATGAAGTTTCAATCAACAGTTAATATTAAAAGGATGAATTCTGAAGCTATCTATAACTTGATGGCTCACGATAAGAAAAACAGGGATGGTAAAATCCAATTTGTATTGATCAAAAATTTTGGTGAAATTTTAGTTGATGTTTCCGTAGATAAAAAGTCTATTCTCAAGTCACTGGAAAAAACAGAAAAGATTTGGTTTAAAAGGGCAACTGCCGGATTGTGAGGGCAAAACCCGGCAGTTTTGTGTGTCATATTTGGAGGGATGCTATGCTTAAACTATTTCGTTATATACTTCTCAACATCGGTGCCACTGGTTTCTGTATTGCATTTATGGGAGTATTAAGCTAATTATCGATGGAATAAAAAAGCAGGAAATATTTACCTGTAAAATAGTCGCAACAATTCCTTTAAATCCTTTTCAGTAGTAAATACAATGAATGATGTAGAAATAACGACAGATTTGACAGAGAAAATTCTTAAAAAGAAGGCTGAGCTGAACGCGGTAATTCTAGCGCACTATTACCAGGAATCTGAAATTCAGGATATAGCTGATTTTGTAGGCGATAGCCTTGAACTTGCAAGAAAAGCCAAGAAAACAAATGCAGAAGTTATAGTATTTGCAGGAGTTCATTTTATGGCTGAAACAGCAAAGATATTAAACCCTAATAAATTAGTACTCTTACCTGATCTTGAAGCTGGTTGTTCACTTGCAGAGGGATGTCCTGCTGATAAATTTGAGGAATTCCGTAAACAACATCCCGATCATCTTGCAATAACTTATATAAATTGTACTGCAGAAGTAAAAGCTTTGAGTGATATTATTTGTACTTCAAGCAGTGCCGAAAAAATTATTAACCAGATACCAAAAGAAAAACCAATCCTTTTCTCTCCCGATAAAAATCTTGGTAAGTACCTGATTAAAAAAACCGGAAGAGATATGCTACTATGGGAAGGTTCATGCATTGTTCACGAGACTTTTAGCGAACGAAGGATAATTGAATTAAAGATGCGATATCCGGAGGCAAAAATAATCGCTCATCCTGAATGTGAGGAAACATTATTGAGTATGGCTGATTTCATCGGCTCAACAAGCAGATTACTGAAGTTTATTTCTGAAGATAGTTCGCAGTCATTTATTGTAGCAACGGAAGTTGGAATTATTCACCAGATGCAAAAGGCAGAACCGAAAAAAAATTTTATTGCTGCACCACCTGAAGAGGAAAGTTGTTCATGTAACGAATGCCCTTATATGAAGCTAAATACGATGGAAAAATTATACCTATGTATGGAAAATAAATTCCCTGAGATTGTCCTCGATCCTATAATTGCACAAAGAGCTTTAATGCCAATCAATAGAATGTTAGAATTAAGCTAACTACTTTTCAGAAGTATTTTGAAAGTAGTCCCTTCACCTGGCTTTGAACTTTTAACAAAAATCTTACCTCCGTGATATCCTTCAATAATTCTTTTGGATAAACTTAGTCCCAATCCCCAACCTCTTTTCTTTGTGCTATAACCTGGTCGAAATACATCTTTTCTTCTCTTCATTTCAATACCTTTTCCGCTATCAGTAACTTCAACTTCAACGCGGTTCCTGACTTTTTCGACAGATATTTCTATTTTACCAGTTGTTCCTTCAATCGCGTCGAGTGCGTTCTTAATTAAGTTTTCAATTACCCATCCAAAAAGTTCAGAATTGATTTCTGCAAAAGCTTTGTCATTACCTGAAATTTTCAGTTCTACTGTTTTTCCGGTTTGAGGTAATCGTCTTTCAAAATAAGCTGTAACTTGTTTTATGTCATCCATAACATTTGTCTTTGTCAGCTCGGGTTTGGCGCCAATTTTTGAAAATCTATAAGTTATTTTGTTAAGCTTCTCAACATCATCACTTATTTCTTCAGTAATATCAATAACTTTATCTGGTTGTTGATAATTCAACTTCAACATTTCAAGCCAACCCATTAAACTTGAAATAGGAGTTCCAAACTGGTGAGCGGTCTCCTTCGCCATTCCAACCCAGATATTACTTTGCTCGCTTCGCTTAATGCTACTGAAACCAATGTAACCCAGCACAATGAACATCGCGGCAATTAATAATTGGATGTATGGATAATACCGAAGCTGTTTGATTTCTTCAGAATCACCATAGTGAATTTTATTGATGATCATTCCTTCATACTTTACTTCAATCGGTGGATGTGTTGCATCCATTTCGGAAATATATTTTGAAATGAAATCCTTAAACTGCTCAGTTGTGAGGTTAGAATCTATTTCAACATTTCTGATATCAGTTCTACTGTAAACATTGTTTTCAGCATCCGACTGAATTAAGGGAAAGTCTATTGGTTTAATAATGTTATCAAACAGAAAAGTAATATCCACATCTGGGTTAGTTGTGTTAGCTAAATATTCTATTCCTTTCGCATAAAGTTCAACAATCTGTCTTTCTTTCTCTTGCAGTTTTGCAACAAGAGTTTGTGTGTAGTAAAGAGTACCAATCGCGATTAGCACAGCTATTATCAGAAGAATAATTTTAATGTTGACCGAAGCGGGTCCGCCGGACATTTTCATATAACACCTTAAGAAATGATCATTTAACAAAGGTAAAATTAGAGAAAAGGATTGTAAAATTCAGTAAGATAAATGTTGCGGTGAAAATAAAAATATACGTAGGGACAAGTCGCTCCATCTCTGGCGGATTGTCCCTACAAAGAAAACGTTAGAATAATTTCTTTTGTGTGAGATTATCTCTCAACATAAAATGTCTGTCTGCGTTTTGGTCCTACAGAAACAATATTGATCTTAATTCCGGAATGTTTTGCAACGAAATTGAGATAATCTTTTGTTTTTTCCGGAAGCTGGCCGTAAGATTGGCAATTGGTAATGTCTTCATTCCAACCATTGAGTTCTTCATAAATTGGTTTCACTGCAGATAACTGTTCAACTGAGGTAGGGAAGTATTTTATTCGCTTGCCATTAAGTTCATAACTAATGCAGACTTTTATTTTTGCAAAGCTGCTAAGTACATCAAGCTTAGTAATTGCAACAGAAGTAATTCCATTTACCATTTGCGAGTAAGCAACGAGAAAAGCATCATACCAACCGCACCTTCTTGGTCTGCCTGTAGTTGCACCAAACTCATCCCCGATTTTTCTGAGTTTCTCACCCTCATCGTCCAGTAATTCGGTAGGAAAGGGACCGTTGCCAACCCGGGTAGTATAAGCCTTTACTATTCCTATTACTGAGTCAATTTTATTTGGTGGAATTCCCGTTCCTGTGCAAGCACCGCCCGAAGTCGGGCTGCTTGAAGTAACGAAAGGATACGTTCCGTGATCAACATCTAGTAACGCTCCTTGTGCACCTTCAAGTAAAACAGACTTTCCCTCTGCTATTGCATTATTAAGAAAAGAAGGCACATCTTTAATGTATTTATCAATCTTTAGGTCAAACTCAATGTATTCTTTTACAATAGCATCAACATCAAGTCCTTCGTGCTCATAAACTTTTTTCAGAAGCTCGTTCTTTTCTTTAAGATTTATCCTGATTTGCTTTTCAAGTTCAACTCTGTCGAGGAGATCAACTATTCTAATTCCTTTTCGTGCAAACTTATCGATATAACAGGGACCAATTCCTCTTCCGGTTGTTCCTATTTTTGTATCACCGCTTTCACTAATCGAATCAAGCAATTTATGGTAAGGCATGATAAGGTGAGCATTATGACTTATATATAATCTGCCCTCCACTTTGATTCCATTTTTTTCAAGAAGATCAATTTCTTCCAGCAGTGCAGTCGGATCAATTACAACGCCATTACCTATAACACAAATAACGTCATCTCTTAAAATTCCGGATGGAATTAAGTGTAGAATATATTTTTTATCGCCGATTATAACTGTGTGACCTGCATTTGCACCGCCCTGGTAACGTGCAACTATTTTATACTTTTCACTAAGTATGTCAACAATTTTTCCTTTGCCTTCATCGCCCCACTGGCTTCCGACAAGAACTGTAACACTCATAAATTGATTATTTCTTTAGATTTGGTTTTAGTCTATGCAAATAAAAACTCCGAATTTTTCAATCCGGAGTTTCTTTTCAAAAAATAATTTGCATGAATTTATTTTGGTAACGATTCTACCGCTGACTCAACAGAATCGTAATGCTCAAAGATCGTTATAAGTTTTGTAATAATTAGTAAGCTTTCAATTTTATCTGTTACATTAGCAAGCTTGTAAAAACCGTTTGCTTTTTTCATTGTTGTTAAACCGCCTATTAACATGCCCAGCCCGGAGCTGTTCATAAATTTAACACTGCTTAAATCAATAATTACTCTTATTTTTCCCTCATCGATTAATTTGTGCAGTAAATCGTTGAATTCTTTAGTGTCATCACCGCCCATCACATTTCCCTTTAATTCAACTATTACGGCACCATATTTTTCGGTGGTTTTGATTTTCATTAATTACTCCTTTAAATTTTCATCGAAAAATAATCAGATAAGCATACTTTTGCAAACAAATTATTGAATTTAAGTGTATAGTTTTCTGATTAAATATAATATTAATAAATTGGAACAACCCTGTAAATATTGCGTCTAAAAAAATGATTTCAAAAGATAAAGATAAGGACTTGCAGCAACCTCAAATACTATCAATTGATGATGATTATTCAGTAATCAGGCAATTTATTGATGGCGATAAGTTGGCCTTTCAAGTCCTCGTTAAAAGACATAAAGAGAAAGTAAGAAATATTATTTATATAACAATGAACAACAGTGCTTTTGTTGATGATATTGCTCAGGAGGTTTTTATAACTGTATATAGAAATCTTAAGCACTTTCGATTCGAATCTCAATTTACTACCTGGCTTTACAGGGTTACAGTTAACAGATGCAAAGATTATTTAAGAAGAATTAATGTGAGGAAAATTTTCTCACCGATTGAAGATGGTTATGATGTTTCCGAATATTCAACACCTGCAGAAAATAACGATATATCAAAAATTGTGATGGATGCTATCTCAAAACTTCCTGTAAAACTCAGAATGCCATTAATTCTAAAAGACATTGAGGGATTTAGTTACCAGGAAATTTCCGAAACATTAAAGTGTGAAATGGGAACAGTCAAATCAAGAATTTTCAGAGGAAGGGAAAAACTGAAGGAAATTCTGCAGCCTTTGGAGAAGGAGCTTATGTAATGAATAAAGATTTACGAAATATGGAGTTACTCTCTGCTTATCTTGATGATGAATTATCTTCTTTAGAAAAAGCCGAAGTTGAAAAGCTTCTGGCAACTTCCCTTGAATTGAGGAAGAAACTGGATGACCTGAAAAAAGTTAAACAGCTTACTAATAGTATTAAAAGAGTTCCCGAATCTCCTTTCTTTGAAACACGTCTTATGGCATCAATTGAAGGACAAAAAAATGAACCTTCCAGAATTATAAGATGGATGCCTGCAACTGCGCTGGCAATTGTTACAATTGTTGTGATGATTGTTATGAAGTTCAATCCTGGTTTATTAGATCAGATGTGGGAAAATCAAAAAGTAGCAATTGCTGGCTTCTACAAAGAAAATCTTCAACCTGTTTTGGTTGCTGCAAACCTTACCAATGAAGATGTTTTCAATTTTGCATTTAACAATGAACTTCCTCTTGATGATACACGAAAACAATATTTGCTTTTAGGATATGACGATGCTGGAAAAGAATTTTTCGAAATCCGTTCAAGTGATCAAAAAGTAGATAGAGATAGCTATAAAGAATTTATTTCCGCGATGAATTTGGATGATAAACAGAAGCAGACAGTAGACTCAATTATCGGCAGTTACAGCAAAGCTCTTGAATCACAGGTATTAGTAAATGAACAAAATACTGTAGCCATAAATCCAAATCTGTGGAATTTAAGAAAAGCAATCTTTGCCGATTTATTGGTTGCATCCGAGAAATTGAACAAAATCAAATTCGACAGAATCGTTCCGGAAGGTATTACTGATGCTGAAAAATTAGTTGTAGTAAATACAGTAGCAAGATTGAAAAACACTCCAGGTGATAAATATATTTTTGTAACTCCAGATTCGATTTTTGAAGAATCTTATCTCTTTGACCCTGTGCTTGCTGAGAAGAATTTGAAATGGACTGAAGAACAGATTAAATACAATGAGCAAAAAGTTAAGGAGTTTACTCTTAATCTTAAATATGATTCAACATTCAAGTACTATTCTGAGCTGAAAAGCGGGCACCCATTTACGGTTGTTATTGATTCCAACATCTGCAGAGTTGATATACCTGATTTTATAAACCCTGAAATTTCAATTCCGGAAATTGCTTCAATCGATCCGTTGATTGAGCAGGCAACAAATAACATTCACTTTTATGCTTACAATATTCCGAAGATTGAAAAATCAAAAAGTGAAATTAAAATCGAATATTACAATGACGATTCAGTTTATAGTTATGTTGTTAACTATAATGTGCTTGATATCGATTCTATTATTGAGGCTAACGCAGGAACTGATTTTTACAACCTTGAAAGATTAAAAGAGGCGAGACCTTTTGATGATACAATGTTAATCAAGTATCAGTTTGACCGCGATTATTATAACAGATACTATTCCGATGATGAGTTCAAAAAGCAAATGGAAGAATTGCAAAAAGAACTTCAAGAACTCAGCAAAGATTTGAAAAACCAGAAAATCAGGGTCCATTCAGAGGTAACAAAGAGTCCTAAGAAATAATATCATTTCCTGTAAATCAGAGCTTATAATCCAATTTCCTGTATAAGTGGATTTTGGATTAAGCTTGCAATTTATACAACCATCCTAGAAAACGTCCGTTTATAATTGAAATCTTTAATAATTAAGTAGTTTAGCTTAATTTTAAGCAACATTATTTTAGGTAGTAACTTTGTACTGCGTTATAGTCTTGAATGAGTAAATTTTCAAAAAATATTATAAGCAAGCAGATGCAGCTTTTCTTAATAGCTGTATCCCTGATATTTCTTTTCAAAGTTTTTTATGGAAGTCCTGATACTTTTTATTTAAGATTGCTGTTCGATTTAGTTATGGGGATTTCAATTTTCTTTCTGCTTTTAGCACTGATTAGATTTGAAAACAGTCGTTCGTCCTCGCCGCTCTCTTTGGTTCTCAATATTGGAATATTGTTGGCGATAATGTTCTTCATCATTATGTTCTCAGACTTTCTTCTGACCAGCATATTTGAAAATATCAACCTAAAACTCAATAACCCTGGGCTGGTTTATAATATAGTCTCTGTGATTTATGTTTTAATATTAGTAGCTATTATATCATTCTTTTTAGTAACACTCAGACATTTTTTCTATTTGAATCAGGCAAGGAATACCAGTATATATTTTAACACAATGCTCGTCTTTTTCATTCTTGCAAGCATATCACTTAATTTTTTCGATGACGAGAGTCTTTCATTTATTATAACCACATTTTTTGTTGTCTCAGTTTTGCTGATGGTTTTTAACTCCATAAGAATCTCCTGGATCGCGTTTCTCACTAAAAAAGAAAAAATTTATTTATTACTGCTTTCTTTTGTCATAACAACTTTATTTATCGTAAATATTTCCAATAGTTCCGGGGAAAATATTTATAGCCAGATAGTTGATGGATTTTCTCCAGCGCTTAAACAGTTTAATCAGATAATTATGATTTATGGATCGATTTATTTTGTAATACTTTTTTTCACAACACTTTTTCATTTGCCGACAGCGGAAGCTTATGACAGGAAAGCACAGGAAATAACATCTCTCCAATATTTCAGCAAGCTGATTACAGAGGTTCTTGATTTTAATGATCTTGCTGAAACAGTTACTGACATTACACAGAAACTGAGTGGTTCAAAAGCCTCCTGGATAATATGGAGAAATGGTACAAAGCATAATTCAGTGGCTGCAAAGAATATTGGATTTATTGAATCGGATAGAATTTCAAATCAAATACTTGAGAAAATTAATTTTGAAAATTTGACATCTACAAAAACATTCAACCTCAAGGATAAAATAACAGAAGGTAATGCGGAGAATTTATTCTCAGTTGTTTCTGTATCTCCTATAAAAACCCGGGGGGAAACCCAGGGAATTCTTGTTGCGGCAAAAGGAACAGGACAGATATTTACAAGAGATGATCTTAACGCTATAGAAACTTTTTCAGATTACGCCTCAGTTGCTATAGAAAATTCCAGACTGCTGGAAGAATCAATTGAAAAAGAAAGACTTGAGAAGGAACTTGATGTTGCCAGGGAAATTCAGAGAAAAATACTTCCGTTAAAAGCTCCTGATTTTCCTAACCTGCAGATAGCATCCGTATTCATCCCGGCTTTTGAAGTTGGCGGTGACTATTATGACTTCTTTAAGATAAGTGAATCAAAGCTCGGCTTTGTAATTGCCGATGTTTCTGGTAAAGGAATTTCGGCTGCATTTATTATGGCTGAAATTAAAGGAATATTTGAATCACTGTCAAAAACAATTGAGAGACCTAAAGATATTTTAATGAAAGCAAACGAAATCCTTTGGCATGCTTTAGATGATAAATCATTTGTAAGTGCAGCATATGGTTATTTTGATTCGAAAGAAAAGAGGTTGACTTTTGCGCGAGCGGGACACTGTCCACTACTATTATTAAGAAATAATGATGCAAAAGAAATAAAGCCCTCCGGTTTAGGATTGGGTTTGTGTGATGTCGAATATTTTAATAACGCACTCGAAGAATATTCGATAGACTTAAAAGAAAATGATACGATAGTGCTTTTCACTGATGGAGTGACTGAGGCAAAAAATGAACTATTGGACGATTTTGGAGATAAACATTTTCTAAAAGTACTTCAGTCAAATATCAACCTAAGTGCGGAAGAACTCTCGAATAAAATAATTCAGGAAATTTCAGTCTTTTCCAGTAGCCACGAGCAGTATGATGATATTACTTTAGTTATTTTTAAGTGGCAACAAAAATTAAAATTTGATGGAGAATAAGGATGGCAGAATTTAGCACGTCAATTAAAGAAAATGGGGATATCAGGATTATTAATCTTAAGGGTTATCTGGATGCTCACACGGCTCCGACTCTTGAGAATAATTTTACTGAACTGATAAACAATAGTAAGTTTAAAATCATAGTAAACTTCGAAGAACTCGCATATATAAGCAGTGCTGGTTTAGGAGTTTTTATGGCTTATATCGAAAACATCAGAGACAATAAAGGAGATATTAAGCTTTCCAATATGAATGATAAAGTATTTAACATTTTCGATTTGCTTGGCTTTCCGCTTCTTTATGAAATTTATAAAAATGAAGAAGAAGCAATAAAGAAGTTTAGCGGGAGTTAAAATTGTCTGTCCGTAATAAAAATAGAACTGACGAGCTGAGAGTTAAAAGCAAAACAGAAAACCTTTCCGAGATAAGGGATTTTGTAAGTGCAAATGCTCTGAAAGCCGGAATACAAAATGCTACAATTGATAATATTATTCTTGCTGTTGACGAGGCTTGTACAAACATAATAAAACATGCATACAAATTGTCTCCACAGGGTGAAATTATTATAAGGATAGACTATGATGAAGAAAAATTTACTATTACGATAATTGATTACGGAAAATCATTTGAACCTGACAGAGTTCCGCGACCTGATCTTCAGAAATATTACCGTGAGCACAAAGTCGGCGGTCTCGGAATGTATTTGATGAAATCTTTAATGGATGATGTAGAGTATACTACAATCCCCGGCAAATATAATCAGGTGCTCCTCTCAAAAAACATAAGGAGCAGTTGAGAAAATGCTGGAGGCAAAAAGTTTAAAAGTAAAACGAAACCTTACCGCTCTCGTTGATTTCAGCAGGATTATCAATTCCAGTATCGATCTTGAATTTATTCTTAATAACGTTCTGTTAACTTGTCTTGGAAAATTCTTAGCAACGCGTGGCCTCATAGCCTTAAAGGAAAATAATAAAATCGTTCTCAAAAGTTCTAAAGGGCTAACTAATGATTTAATTGGTGAATTCCCTGAACTCGAGGTTTCACCTGACTGCATTGATAATCCAAAGTTGAATTCTTTTATGCAAATAGCTAATCTGAAGGTTGCTGAAAAAATTAATGCTTCTGAAGACTGTATTGGCGTGGTATGTCTTGGGGAAAAATTAAACAAATCAGATTACACAGAAGATGATGTTGAATTCCTGGGTACCATTTTAAATATATCCGCAACTGCTGTTCAGAATTCAATGGTTATAAATGAACTACAAAAAGTAAACCGTCAGCTCGATTCAAGAGTTCAACGTTTGAGCTCATTGTTTGAAATAAGTAAGGAATTTGGTTCGTTTGCTGAGTCGTTCAGAGTTGTGAAGCTGCTTGTGTTCTCAATTCTTGGTCAATTCCTTATCCAGAAGTATGCTGTGATTCTTTTAGAAAATGATGAAGCAGATATTCTTGATTCAAAATTTGATAATGAGAAATTACTCTCATTAATAAAGAAATATAAACTTCAGATAATAACTGATTCAATAAAAAAAGGTGTTTTAAAGGAAAAACATTCTGAACTGTATGAACTTGGAATTGAGCTTATTGTGCCGATGCAGCTTCAGAGCAAAACCCGTGGATTGATTCTGCTTGGCAGCCGGGCAGGTAGTAAAGATTTTCGAAACAGTGATATTGAATACATCTATTCAGTCGGTAACCTTGCTATTATTTCATTGGAGAATAACAGACTCTTCCTCGAAGCACTTGAAAAACAAAAAATGGAAGAAGACCTTTTGATTGCAAGAGATATTCAGAGAAATCTTCTTCCTTCAACCTTACCCGAATACGATAAGTACGATATCGCTGCAATGAATGTTTCTTCAAAACAGGTTGGTGGAGATTATTATGACGTTATACCAATTGATGATGAAAAATTTTATATCGCAATAGCTGATGTTTCAGGCAAAGGCGTTCCGGCATCACTGATGATGGCGAATATTCAGGCTTTCCTGCAGGTTATATGCAGACAAGATTTGAAAATTGATAAAGCTACTGCTATGATAAATGATCTAGTTACAGCTAATTCATCTGAAGGAAGATTTATAACTTTCTTTTGGGGTCATATTAATACAATAAAGAATACCCTTACTTATGTTAATGCAGGTCACAATCCTCCTTACATTATCAGAGGCGATAAAATTATTAAGTTAACTCAGGGCGGGATAATTTTTGGGGTGATGAATACACCTGTTCCGTATATCTTGGAAGAAGTTGAGTTAATTAAGGATGATGTGCTTATCCTTTATACTGATGGTGTTTCAGAAGCAATGAATCTTGAGTTTGAAGAATATTCTGAAGAGAGGCTGGAAAAAGTTGCAAAAAATTTAAAGAATAAATCAGCAAACGAAATTTTAAATGGAATTAAAGAAGATGTGCAGATATTCACTCAGGGAAATCTTCAATCTGATGATATAACTATGATAGTAATTAAGGTAAGGTAAATATATGAGACCATTAAAATCATTATTGCTAAAATATCGTACGAATCTAATTGCAATCCTTTCTATAATATTGATCGGTGTTGCACTGCTAAGCATTTATTATTCAGTTGCTATAAGAGTAACCAGTAATGACGAATGTTACTGGATACCTAAAAAGGTAAGTAAGGATAGCACTGCTATATTTTTCGATGTTATAAAAGTAGAAGGAGTAACGTGGAATGCGGGAATAAGAGATGGAGATCAGCTTCTTGAAATAGATGGTAAGGTTCTTTATGGAACTTTCCAGGCACAGCAGATATTAAACAAATTTGAAAGCGGTGATTATGCAGATTACAAAGTTATGCGTGCTGATAAAATCATTAATACTAAAGTTTATGTAAAGAAGCTTATTCAATTTGACAATCTTGCTCATTCATTAAGTGCTCTTTTCTGGATATTAATTGGATTTATAGTCTTGACTGCTAAACCTGATGGAAGGATTCATAAACTTTTCTACTTTGTCGGTGTACTTACAGTACTTGCCGCTATGCATACTCTTTTGGACGTTTATAAGTTCTTCAGCGATTTTGGATTCCTGGCTATACTAATCGGCTGTTCATCACTTATTGGAATTAGTTTTCTTCCATTTATAATAAATTATTTTTTCTGGAACTTTCCAACTCAATTTAATTTTGCTGAGAAGAAATGGGTAAAAAAAATAGTAATCATATTACCTGCTTTCATATCAGTTTTGGCTATTTTATCTGCCATATTAGCTTTTAACGGCATAATCGGGCAGATGATTTTTATTTATGGACTTGAGTCACTTGGGTATTTTGCATTATTTGCAAATGTTACCGCGTTGATCGCACTCATATTTCAGTACCGAAGGGTTAAATCTAAAGAAAAAAGGAAACCGGTTTTGTTAATGTTGATTGCAGTCACTTTTGGTCTTGCTGTTGGATTATACGCTGCTCAAATAGCACCTGCAATTGCAGATACAATGTTCAATTCTCCTGAATATTACACACCTATTATATTGACAGCAATTGTCCCTCTTATTTTTGCTTATGCAATTTTTAAATACCAGCTAATGGATGTAAGTATTGTGGTCAAAAACACAATTATTTACGGTACGGCCACGGTGTCTGTTGCAGCCATTTACTTTTTTGTTATTTATGTCGCCGGACAAAGCATCAGCTCATTCCTCGGAGTTGAAAATCAGGGAATCGTAGCCGGTGTATTTTTTATTGTATTTGCACTTGTCTTTCAATCAACTAAAAACAGGTTTCAGGATTTTTTAACAAAAAGGTTTTATCCTGAACAATTTGCTTCTCAAAAAGTATTAATTGATTTGAGTAATGAACTTTCAACCGTTGTTGGGCTGGATAATATTCTTCAGCTGATGAAAAAGACTTTTATTGATGCATTAAAAATTAGAACTTTTGGAATTTTATTAAGAGATAAAAGCAGTAATTTATCGCTTGTTGATAGTGTTGGAATGAAAAATGAACAATGCGTGATTTCAGAATCGAGGATCGTTCAGTTCTTGAAGGATAAGCATCTTATTACCAAATACCCCTCGATTGAGCAAGTCGACTTTAAAATGGTTTTCCAGGATGAAAAAGCTGAAAGATTAATTTCTGAAGGTATCTACACCATCATCCCGATGATGGTTAAATCAAAAATTGTAGGACTATTACTTTTCGGG
>Ga0224512_10003359_pt1 | contig 14143 bp, 10 predicted proteins | sample SF_May12_sed_USG_4_FD_169103 | JGI IMG/M metagenome (GOLD analysis project Ga0224512, IMG submission 169103) | Sediment microbial communities from San Francisco Bay, California, United States - SF_May12_sed_USGS_13 | ecosystem: Environmental > Aquatic > Marine > Sediment | place: USA...
GTTGTTCGGACCGCCAGACGTCTCGCCACAGCTAGACAGCCGGCCAACGATCGCGCCGAGAACCAGCACACCAAAGAGAATGTATATGAAGGGTTTGCGAGTCATTGTAGCCCCTTACTCGGGGCAGGTATCCGAAGCCGGCTCTCCTGCGAAGCGTGCGTTCGTCCATTCGAGCATGGTGCTGAAGTTCTGGACATAAGAATCAGCGTGGCCGAAGCCCTCAAAAACGCGGTAGTCCGTTTGGCTACCTATCGCGCATAGCCGATCGAAAAGGATGTCGGTGATCTGCTGCGGAACGATCGTATCGGCTGAGCCTTGCAGAATAAGGATCGGTATCTCGCTCCGCTCGTAGCCTGGGGAATTCTGCAGCAGCCGTTCGCGCCAAGAGGGCAGATCGGCTGGGTTCGTCACAAACCCTGCGTTCTGCACGTCCCGTGCGGCGTCCAGGAATGGAAACACGCACGCCTCTTGGTCGACGAGCCCCGCAATGGTGCCAAGCGTCTCAGCGTCGTAAACATCCTCGAGATTCAAACCCGAGTACATCGCCTCGTACGCAACAGTGATCATCCACAGGAAACCGCGGGCGTCCGCGGCATCGGCTTGCTGCTCGAAGAAGATGTCAAACTCGCTGGCGGGAGCAGCCGGAATTACGCCCAAGACTTCGATCTCCGGAGCCCAGTCCGGAGCAATCTCGCCGGCAAACAAAGCAGCATGGCCACCCTGCGAAATGCCCCAGACGACAGCCTGATTTCCCGCATGTGCTTCGTCGATCTGTTGCGCGGCCCGTACAATGTCCAGGGATCCCACGCCCTTCGCTTTCACCCACGATGTATGGATGATCGCCTGGTGTTCCGAGTCCTTCGTAGTCGGTCGCTACGGCTACGTAACCCAAGTTGACAAGCACGGGCGTGTGGACAGTGAAAAAGACAGAGGTGGGAGCAAGAGAGGGTGCGCAAGCATCGAAGAGCCCCACGGTGCCGTGTGCGTACCCGACCACGCCCCGGAGGCCCTCCAAAGGCGGCTCGATCGGAGCAGAAACGATCCCGGACACCTCGATGGGCGTTCCGTCGATAGCCTCCGAAGTGTACAGGACTCGCCACGAATTCATGTCAGGGCCAAACGGATCAATCTCCTCGGCCGAGAGGAGAGTTCCGGGGCTTGGCGCGACGCCGCCGCTTCCGCAATCACCAGCGGTTCCGCCGCTTCCAGCCGAGCCACCACTGCCTCCCGCACCACCGTTCTCGCCGCATCCAACCAACGGAATCACACCGAGCGCGCAGACACATAGAAATCCGAATAAGTAACGCATGACAACCTCCTACCGCTGCACCCGAACGGAGCGCCACCAAGTCGATCCATCTCGATGCATGCGGTGTGCCAACGCAGATCGGTTGGTTTCGAGGGATTTTACAAAACCGTGACGCGAGGGTTCTGCGTTACGACGCGAATGAATGCACAGCGTGCGGCATACGTAATTCTTTATCCGTTCGCTTTTTCGATTGACACCGGGTTCACCGTGGTAACCAAGCCGGGCGCTTATCGAAAACGACAATCAAGTTTGCCATTCAACTACCTGAGGCCAGCAACCGGCGACCTCAGCGCTGGCGCTCTTCCGCAATTTCCAACCCTCGTTCCGCCGCAATCTCCGCCAGTCGCCGTTGGACATCCTTGCGTCCGAGTAGCGCGACACGCTCGGACCCGAACCTTTGCTTGGCGACCTTCGCCAGCTGCTCGAGCGCGTCATCCCGGGCCTCGCCGAGGAGCTCGATCGATCCTGCTGACTCTCGGAGCCTTACCCCTCCGGGCAGATTGTGTACGATGTTGCCACGACTCGTCCGGGACTTTCGAGAGCGCAGGGCTTGGGATCGCTTGCTACATGTGGTGATCTCCAATCCCCGCCACTGCCGTCTGAGGCGACGCATGGCCCTCGGATCGCCGCCAGCGGCGCGTTCGGCCAGGAACTCCTTCCAGGATCCCGGGTGTCCGGCGACGCGCGCCGCACGCCATTGCTTCGTTGTCGCCCGAAGCTTTCGCTCAGCGGTCTTCCTCTCGAAGGAAAGCATCTTGTATAGCTTGCGTTTCTCGTGCCCAGAGATGGGCATCGCGGCAATCGCATGATGCCTCATCTTGAAATGCCGTCGATGCGCGCCTCGCGCATCGTCAATCTTGACGGAGAGGGCCTCGCGCTGCTCGGTCGACCGAGTCCGCGCGGCGGCAAGCGCATCCTGGTACTCGCGCCAGAGGCCGTCGTCGCGTAGCTGCTCGAGCGGACGCTCCGCGTAGGCTTCGACGTGCTCGCGCGCAACCTCCGCGGGGCTCGGGCCCCGAACGAACTCGCCGTATCGCTGGCTGAGCCGCTGCTTGGACCATCCTCGTCCCAGTGCCGATGCCTTGCACGCCAGAGTCGGTCGCGTTGCATCCACGACGGCGAGCCCATTTCCACGCCGTACGAGGCGCACCCCGAAACGTGTAAGCTCCTCATGAAGAGCTTGCCACGATGCAATCCCATCGAGCTCGATGGCGCCGCCGATGGTTCGACGGGCCCAGCGAGAAAAACTCTCGATCCCGCGCTGCGCCTCGTAGTCGCGCGCGCGGTCTGTCTCCATTCGCGTCACGCCGCGATCGACTTGGTGAAGGCCGAACTGCTTTTCAAGCTCTCCTGCCAAGAGCTTGAACTGGGGAATGTCTCGGAACGGGTGGTGAATCTTCTGCGTCTCCGGATGGATCTTGTTGACCGCGATGTGAAGATGTTCGTGCTCCTGGTCGCTGTGTCGGACCGCGATGTATTGGTGCTCATCGAGGCCGACGGCCGCGACCGTTTTACGGACAATTTCAGCAAGTTCTGCGTCTTGAACTCTGCGGTCGTTTGGGTGAAACGAGATCACCACATGGTAGGTCTTGTCCTTCCTCGCGCGGACGTTGCTCTCTTCCACCAACTCCATGACCGACAAAGCGAGCTCCGCGTCCTCTCGTCGCCGATATCAAGAGGACCTGGTTCAACGAAGACCGAATCAAGTTCAAGTTCAACGGCGAGCCATTCATCGTTTGGGAGCCCTTTGGAGACAACAGTCGGTACTGGATAGGCCCCGCCGAACCTCCAAGTGAGCAGGACATCTCCCCGATCCACGAGGCATTCCAGCAGTACCGATATTCGGCGCTGACCCGCCTGATACTTTGGTTGACCGTGATCGTGCTCGTCGCCTCTTGGTGTCACTTGCGGACTCTGTGCCCGATCAGCCTTTCCACGGCTCGCGACTCGGGCTGTCCGTTTCCTGCCGGACGCTGCCGGACCTACAGACTGGGGGCCCCGACAAGTAGATCGAGGGCGTCTCGCGAGCTCGACTCGCCGACCGTCAGTGCAAACCAACCCTCGACGGGGTTGTCGTTCACGAGCGCTTCGCCTGCGATCGCGACGACGAACTCACCCGCCACGAAGGTGCGGCGCGCCCGCATTTGGATCGGCAGGTCGTTCGGATCGGGCGGATCGAAGTACAGCGCGAATGCGTACTCGGCGGGCGGAAGGCTCACGATGGAAGTGCGTGCTCCGATTGCGACGCCGGTCTCCAACGTTGTGGGCTCACCGGGTTCACCAATCCGTTGGAGCGTGATGTCCGCCGACTCGAAGAACGCGTCTCTTTCCGAGCCGTGGACGAGCACCAACCCGGCTTCACCATCATTGACCGCGTCTCTGCCGATCTGCACCGTGACGGTTTGATTCGCGTTCGGCATCATGGAGGTGGGAGCGGCGACCAGCACCAACACATACTCCGCGCCGGCCTCGAAGTCCTGCTCCTCTGTGCTGAAGCGTAGGTCACCGCCTCCAGGACCGAGGAAGTCAAAGGTCCTGGGGCCGGCCTCGCGTTCAAACGTCCGCGTGACTTCGCCGGTCGCGAGCGATTCCTCGAGCACCACGGTTCCGCCCCCGTCCACGACATCGACCATACCCACGTCGGTGTTCATGTGAGCGATGCGGATGATCGCGGTTGTGGGCTCCGTACCGCCGGCTCCCCCTGACCCGCCCATTCCCGCCGAGCCACCCGTTCCGGCTGAACCGCCGTTCCCGCCCGAGCCACCGGTACTTGTGGTGTCGTCGCCACACCCCAGGCAAAGCATGGCGACACCAACCAAGACCGCGCTGCATGTCGAGCGCCGAGAACTGAGAATCGAAAGGTGCCAAGACTTCATCGAAACCTCCGAGCAGGACTGAGTGTCCGCGCGTTGACCGCTGCAATGCAAGCCATTTCTCAATCGAACCGATTCGCCCAGAGGTTGAAACGGGAGCTGTCGGACTGCGCCCAGACCGCGACTGCATTGCCGTTCGGATCGACGGCAACGGCGGCACCTCCGCTGGCGTCACCCGCATCGGCGGTGTCGATGAGCTCGGCAGTCCCCCAACCGCTACTTGGCGTGAGTCGATTGGCCCAGATGCTGGCACGGACGGGGTCGATCTGCTTCCAGACCGCAACCGCGTTGCCCTTCGCATCGACGACAACCTGGGGAAAGTCTACGAGGCCAGGACGGTTTTCGATGAAGACCGCACTACCCCAGCCTTCGTCCGGCGTGAATCGGTTCGCCCAGACCCTGAAAGTGGGACTACTATCCACCCAGACGGCGATCGCGTCGCCACTGGAGCCGACGGCGACCTGCTGCATGAAGGCTGACGGGTCGTTGGCCTCGATGAGCTCGGCGGTGCCCCAGCCTTCGCTCGGCGTGAACCGATTGGCGAACACGTTTGGTCGGGTGCCATCGGACTGGGCCCAAACTGCGATCGCATTGCCGTTCGCATCGACGGCGACGTCGGGGTTTTGAACGTTCCCCACGTCGACTTCGATGAGCTCGGGGGTGCCCCAGCCTTCGTCCGGCGTGAATCGGTTGGCCCATGCATCGAAATCTACGCTCTCCTGCGCCCAGACGGCGATCGCATTGCCGCTCGGATCGACGGCGAGCTGGGGCGCGCCGGTACCTCCATCATCGGCTTCGATAAGCTCGGGAGTGCCCCAGCCTTCGCTCGGCGTGAACCGATTGGCGAACACGTTTAGTCGGGTGCCATCGGACTGGGCCCAAACTGCGATCGCATTGCCGTTCGAGTCGGCGCCAACCTGTGCGGAGAAAGCCCCCCCTGCGTCGTTGCTTTCGATCAGCTCGGGGGTGTCCCAGCCTACGCCCGGCGTGAATCGATTGGCCCAGATGTTGTTTCGGTCGCCGTCGGACTGGTGCCAAACCGCAATCGCTTCGCCGTCGGGGCCTACCGCAACGTCCGGATCCAAGGCGCTGCCCGCATCGTCGGTCTCGATGAGCTCAGCGACGCCCCAGCCTACGCCCGGCGTGAATCGATTGGCCCAGATGTTGTTTCGGTCGCCGTCGGACTGGTACCAAACCGCAACTACTTCGCCGTTGGGACCCGCGGCAGCCTCAGGGAATGCGGCGTTGCCCGCGTTGTTGGTTTCGATGAGCACGGGCTCCCCCCATTGGCCGTCCCGAACGCGGAAGCCCCAGGTGACCGCTTCGTCCAGCGTGGCGCGTGTCACACTCGCGACCGCAGTGGTCAGCGTCGCGGTGTACGAGCTAAGGAGCCCAAGCGACCCGCTCGGGGTGAGCTCCGCGATGTCGCCGGAGACCGAAATCGCTCCGGCGACCTCGAGCCCTCCCTCGCTGCGAACCAGGAAGCTGCTCGAGGTGACGCTCGACTCGTCGAGGGCCGCGTCGAACTCGGCTCTGAGCACCGCATTCGGGGCCACGTCGGTGGCTTGGTCCGAGGGAAAAGTCTCGAGCACATGCAACGTGCCGCCGCCCTGGCCTCCGCCACCCGCTGCACCGCCCTCGCCGCTAGGACGTCCTGAGCCACCCCCGCTCCCACAAGCCACGCACAGCGCGAGGCCAAGAAGGCCCGTCGGGCGCGCCATTACCGATGTGTATGACCCGTCGCGCATGGGCTTGCGCCGAGCGTCTCAAATAATCCGAGGTCTGCCAACCCCGCCGATCCCATCGCGAGCTCGGAAGTCGAGCCTGCCCAAGTGCGGCCGCTGATGCCACAAATCCGTCAGCTAGCCAGCTCCTCAGAGTCGGCCGCCGCCAAGTCATCGCCTAACAGGTACCTCAGCGGGCGAGGCGGATTGCTTCTACGCGAGCGCGGACGGCGGCCCTGGTCACAGCCGATACGCGATGATTTTGTTGGTGTCGCCGTAGGCGGCGTACGTAACCACTTGGCTCTCTCGCTCGCTGAGCTCTCTTAGCCCATCGGGAGGACGATGAGCGCCGAATTGCGCGGTACTAGCTCGTTATGTCGACTTGCGGCGCACCTCGTCTCGCGTTCGGATCGCCGAACTGGATCTCCACTCCCTCGCTGAATCTCACAACTCCCTTTCCTCGCTGGACCGGTCGCGTTCCCGTTGCCGGCTCTTCACAAGGCGCATCGCGCGAGCATCGCGCTCGGCAGCGCGACTGGCGACGAAATGACGCCATGTGCCGGGCTGCGAAGTTTTATGAATCGCCTTCCGTTGAACTGCGACCGTGCCCTTCGCGGCCCGGGATCGGGGCCGCAGTCGCCGTGTCTAACTGAGAGTTTTCTGGCGACGTCGGTTCGTTTGAGGTGGAGCCGGGCGAGGCCATGCAACCGCTGGCGTTTCGAAGTGACAACCCCGGTTGACGACCACGCACCCGCTGCGCTCCCACGCCCCAGACGCAAGAGGTGCGCACAGTGAATCTGCAGTAGCACCCACAACACCCTCTTTCCAGTCTGGCACGCCCGGGCGCGGTCGTGTACGCGCTCTGGGGCCCTGCAGCGGAGCAGGACGACCGATGGACCGAAATCGCACAGGACAGGATCGCCGTGATGCTCTCGTGGGCTCAAGTTGATACTGAGCTGCTCACCATGGAGCTTGAGGCGCTCGCTGGCGCGAGCCAGGTTGACACATCGCTTTGGGAGGCGAGCTTGCGTGGCGACGAACCTCTGCCCACCGGACAGGGTTTCTACACCCACAGTTTCAGGCGCACCCGGATAGAGGATGCCGACCAATGGCTTTCGTTGAGCGAGGAATCTTGGGTGACTTCGGAGCCGTACTGGGAGAACGAGGTCGTCGGCGTCTGGCGCGATCTTGAGGAAGAAGGCGGCCTGGTCCACTTCCTTCGAATCGCTTGGTACCGTGACCTGCAGCACTGGATCGACACCCGCGACATCACCCAAGAACCCATCTCGGCCGAAAAGTGGGTCATACGCTCCACGTTGGAGGTGGACGGCGCCCAATCGTCGGCGAGCCTGCTGGAGCGCTGACGCCTAGGCGGACACGCACAGCGCAACGCCGGCGCGTTTGAGGTGCAGCCGGGCGACGCCATGTAGCGAGGCGCGAGTCGAGGCGGCAAACGCGGTTGTCGTACACAAGAGTCGCGTTTCACATCGGACGCCGCTAGCCTGACCGCGATGAGAGGGGTCATGGGGAAAGCACTTCTAATCAGCGGTTCGTTTCCCTGGACCAAAATGTCGATACGAATGGCACACCGTGTGCCGAAAGCTTCGTTTGAGGGTGTTTGAACGCGTCCGGTGACGACGCGCTACCGCGAAACCATTGAAAAAACCGGGGTAAAAACCCCTTCCCTAGGAATAAAAGTCCGCTGCTCTACCAACTGAGCTAACAGCCCGACTTGAGGCCCGGGGCTGTTTAACAGTGGGGATCGGTGAGGTCAAGCCAGCTCGCAATGCAACGCGCACTAGCCGCCGCCCCGCTTCGGTGCCGATAAGGACTTGGGTTGCGTTCTCGTGCACATCGATTGCATGATGGCCGACTGAGGGCCCGTGTGGGGGCATCAGGTCCACGTATTGCTTGAAGGGGAGACGAAGTAATGGTCGATGTGCGAGCTGGGAAACTGACGAGGCGTCGTGGTTTTCTGGCTGTGTTGGGTGGGATCGGCGTTACCGTCGGCCTCGGGTGGTTGGCGCGCGCCTGCGGGTCAATTGGTGAGAGGCCAAGAGACCCCGCTCTGACGAGTTTCATCACTCCGAACGAGGAGTTCTTTCTGGTGGCGATCGACCCGCGGTTCGACCCAGGGCTGGACATCCAGTCGGTCGAATCGGCATGGAGCCTGTCGCTCACCGGTTTTGGCGGACGGCAGCACGAGCTTCGATATTCCGACCTCCGCAACCTGCGAGCGGTGGATTTCCTGTACACCTTCGAGTGCATTCACAACCCCGTCGGAGGCCGGCTCATCGGCAATGCGCTGTGGCGGGGCACTCCGCTCAAAAGCGTTCTCGAGCCGGTCCTCCCGGATGAGCGCTCGGGTTACGTCGTGATGTTTCGAGCACTCGATGGGTTCTACTCGAGCGTTTCAATTGAACGCTGTCTCAGCGATGACAGTTTTCTCGCCTACGACATGAATGGCGTACCGTTGCCGACGGGGCACGGTTTTCCGGTGAGAGTCGTGCTCCCCGACCTCTACGGTATGAAGCAGCCGCGCTGGATCGACGAGATCGCGCTCGTCGAAGGCACAGAAACGACCGGCTTCTGGGAAAAGTTGGGCAGCTTTGCGTCCGAGGTTTCGATCAAGACTACGACCCGCATCGATCGACCCCCGCGACAGAGGATCGTCGACGGAAAGCCCTCGACCCTAGCCGGCATCGCCTTCGCGGGTGAACGCGGCATCGACCGTGTCGAAATCAGCCTCGACGGTGGGTTCAGCTGGCGAGATTGCGAGTTGGTCGAAGGGGGAGAGCCGGGCGTGTGGGGGCTCTGGAGCTATGAGTGGATGCTGCCCACCGCGGGCGAGCACCGCTTGATGGCTCGTTCCACCGACGGAACCGGCAAGGTGCAGACTTCAGTTGCCCAAGGCATGTTCCCCGACGGCGCGAGCGGCTACCACAGCGTGTCGGTGCAAGTAGAAGACCCACCAGGGTGAGTCGAGTCGTCTCGACAATCTGGCGCTACTCCGATCGGCGGAGCCGCGCCAAGACCTTCTCCGTAAACGCGGGCCGCAGGTAGAACCCTCGCGGCATCGTCCATTGCACTGCACCTTCTTCATCGGGGGCGCGCCGCCGGCTTCGTCCGCTGGCGGCTTTGGGCCGTACCTGGAGGACGTCACCGAGATGCCCGGTGATCCGCTCGACGTCGCCGCGCGCGATCATGTCGGCCAACCGCTCCCAGTCTCGGCGAAGCGCTGCTTGCTCGTCGGTCGTGGGCGTCCACAAGAACGCTCGTCCGACGCGCCGATCGCCGAGCGGTGTCTTCGATGCTGCTTCGACCGGCACGAACAATACTTTTTGGAGTTTTTTCCAGACGATGCTGCGCTCCCAATCGGTGTCCGCCATCGATGAAAGCGAAATGGAGCAGACGAACGTCGACTCCTTGGGCTTGCCGGTGGCGTCGAGCGGAATCGTCTTGAGCTCGATCCCGAGCCTGACGAAGTCCGGCTCCGCGCGAGACGCCGCCGACGCGCCGAGCACCTTTTCTAGAAGCTGCCCTGCCAAGCCTTTCGCGCGTGCCGCCGAGTCCGGCACCTCGAGCCCAAGCTCTTTCCCGAGCTCGCCAAGCGTATACCCGCCAAGCCCCCGCGCCCGCTCCAACAACTCCCCCTCAGACCGCGGCTCGGAAAAGGGCACGGTCCCCTTTTCACTCAGCTTGTCTTCCCCCACTGCCCCAACTCCACCCGTTTTCACTGATGACCGATCATAACCGAGTGTGCGAGCGAAAAGATCCGCACGCTCATCAGTGGAGCTCGCAGACTTTGGTGCCAAACAAGCGCTCGAGAGCGGTGAGAAGGGCGTCGCTCGGGTCGACGTAGAGGCCGGTTTCGGCGAGGTCGACGCGCCAGTCGCCGGCCGAAGCAAGCTCGAGAGAGACAGGGCAAGGGCCCGGGAACTGCTCGAGCATCGAGCGGAGCGAGTCGAGCTTGGATCGATCGATCGTGTCGACTGCGAGCTTGACGGTGATCGAGGTGGTTCGCTCTTGGAGCGCATCACTCAGAAGGCATGCATCTTCGAGCAGAATTTTCGGCTCGGTGGCCGCGCCTTCATCGTTGCGGTCCTGCTCGTGTTTGACGCGGCCGGTCAGCAGGATCGGTTGCCCCGACTTAAGCGCTTCTCGGATACTAGCCTTTTCGAGCGGCCTCGGACGAACGATCACTTCGACACGTCCGAGGGCATCCTCGATGTGAAAAAACGCCATGGTGTTGCCCATCTTCGTTCGACGCTCTCGGTACCCTTCGACGGTGCCCCCCACCGTGATCTGTCGAGAGACTTTGAGCTCGGCGATGGTTTCGGTCGTCGCATCACAGAAACGCAGCAGCTCGCTCCGAAAGCGGTCGAGCGGGTGCCCGGACACGTAGAAGCCGAGGGTCGCCTTCTCGCGAGACAATTGGTCGCGCGAGTCCCACGAGTCGAGCACCGGGAAGCTGCCCCCCGGGTGCTCGTAGGCCTGCGCTTCGTCATCTTCGCCCATCAGACCAAAGAGGCTCTCTTGCCCACTCGATCGCTCGGCCTGGATGCGTTTGCCCCGCTCGATCGCCTGTTCAATGGCGATGAACGCTTGTGCGCGATGCGCGTCAATCGCTTGGTGCACCGTGTCGAAAGCCCCACACTGGACGAGCGCTTCGATCACACTCTTGTTGACCCGTCGAAGGTCCACGCGCGCGCAAAAATCGAAGAGGTCGACGAACGGCCGCTCGGCGAGCCCGCCGTCCTCTTCGGGGTCGGCCTTGCGCGCTTCCAAAATCGCGTCGAGTGCCGAGGTCCCGACGCCCTTGATCGCGCCGAGGCCGAATCGGAGCTTCGGGCCCATCGGGTCGTGGACCTCTCCGCCGTGGCAAACCGGTTTGTGACGAAGCCGTGCGACGTTTTCGGCGTCGTCGGGGGTGTACACGACGGTGAAGTCAATCTCGGACTCGTTCACGTCCGGAGGCAAGACCGTAATCCCCATCGAGCGCGCCTCCGCCACGGTGCGCACCACCTTGTCGATTTTCTCTTTGTCGGCCGAAAGGGTCGCGCAGGTGAACTCCACCGGGAAGTGCGTCTTCAGAAACGCGGTCTGATAGGTGATCAGCGCGTAGGCTGCCGAGTGGCTCTTGTTGAAGCCGTACCCAGCGAAGTACGCCATGAGGTCGAACACCTCTTCGGCCTTTTCCTGCGTATGGCCGCGCGCAACCGCGCCATCGATGAAGACCGTCTTTTGCTTCTCCATCTCGGAGGCTTTCTTCTTGCCCATCGCGCGCCGCAATAAATCTGCGCCGCCGAGCGAGTACCCGGCCATCACCTGGGCGATCTGCATCACCTGCTCCTGGTAGACGATGACTCCCCGTGTCTCCGAGAGAATGTCTTCGAGGCAGGGATCGGGATATACGACTTCATTCCGCCCGTGCTTGCGATGCACGAAGTCCTTGTCCATGGCCGCCCCCATCGGCCCCGGACGATAAAGCGCCACCGCCGCCACGATGTCGTCGAAGCGATCGGGCCGCAGCTGCTTGAAGAGGCTTTGCATCCCGCTCGACTCGACCTGGAACACGTTGGTGGTTTCGCCCGACTGCAAGAGCGCAAATGTTGCCGGGTCGTCCATCGGGATCTCCTCGATCTTGAATGGATTGCCCTGGCGATCGGGCCGTTTGTCGATCAGGCGCGTCGCGATGTCGATCACGGTCAGCGTGCGGAGCCCGAGGAAGTCGAACTTGACCAACCCCGCCGCCTCGACGTCATCTTTGTGATACTGCGTGACGTAGACGTCTTTCTCGGGGCAAAACACCGGGACGTGGTCCCAAATCGGTCCCTCGCTGATCACGACGCCCGCCGCGTGCATCCCCGCATGACGCGTCAGGTTTTCGAGCTCTTGTGCCGTGTCGAGGAGCTCCTGCGCCTGACCGTCCTGCTCATAGGCCGTCTTGAGCCGCGGCTCCTGCACGAGCGCGTCGCTGATCGAAATGCTTTTCCCTTGTATAGGCTCGGGAATCATCGTTGCGATGAGTCCTGCTTCGCCCGGTGTCATCCCCATCACGCGCCCCACGTCACGAACGACGCTGCGACTCTTCAACTGATGGAACGTCGCGATTTGCCCGACGCTTTCGGTACCGTACTTCTCCCGGACATATTGAATGACACGGTCACGCTGATCCATGCAGAAGTCGATGTCGAAATCCGGCATCGATACTCGCTCCGGATTCAAAAACCGCTCGAAAAGAAGGCCGTGCGTGATCGGGTTGAGGTCGGTGATGCGAAGTGCCCAGGCCACGAGCGACCCCGCCCCCGACCCGCGGCCGGGACCCACCGGAACGCCATTGTCCTTGGCCCAATTGATGAAGTCTTGAACGATCAAGAAGTACCCGGCGAACCCCATCTTGAGGATCACATCGAGCTCGAGCTCGAGCCGACTGTGATATTCGTTTTCGTCGAAAGCTTCGCCACGGTCGCGCGTTTCGACCATCCGGCGCCCGAGCCCAGCAACCGACAACGCCCGAAGGTAGTCTTCCTCAGTTGCGCCACCAGGCACCGCAAATCGCGGTAAGCGCGGCTTGGCCAACGGCGTCGCGTTCCCCGCGCACATTTCGGCGACTAGGAGCGTGTTCTGCACGGCATCGGGTGCGTGCGCGAAGAGGTTGTGCATTTGTTCGGGCGTCTTGAGGTAGAGCTCGGACGAATGATGATGCACCGCCTCCATCTCGCGTACGCTTCGCCCCGCGCCGATGCATTGGAGCACGAGTTGCGCGTGCGCAGCCTGCCGCCGAACGTAGTGGCAGTCGTTGGTCGCAACGAGCGGGAGCTCGAAGTCTTCCGCTAGTTTCATCAGGACCTTGTTGAGTGGTCGGTTCTCGGGGAAACCGTGGTCCTGGAGCTCGACGAAGAAGTAGCCGGGGTCGAAGGAGTCGCGAAGGGCGGCCAACGCCTCGCGTCCCACCTCGGGCCCCTTGTTCAAGATCTCCTGTGCGAGGAAGCCACCCATGCACGCGCTCAGGCCGACGACTCCCTTTCGGTGCATGCGAAGCACCTCGAAATCGATCCGCGGTTGGTCGTCGGCACTCATCCCCTCCACCCAGCCCGCGCTCACCAGCCTCACGAGGTTTTGGTAACCCTCCTGCGAGCTCGCAAGAAGCAGGAGGTGAGAGTGCTCGCGATTCTCCTGGTTACGCCGATCGCCCGCGGTGAAGTTGACCTCGCATCCGAGGATGGGCTTCACGGCGCGGGCCTTGCAAGCGCGCACCAACTGCACCGCACCGAACATGTTGCCGTTGTCGGTCAACGCGACGGCGGGCATCCCCATCTGACTTACGTGCTCGACCAGCCGAGGGATCCGGATCGCCCCGTCGAGCATCGAAAACTCACTGTGAACGTGAAGATGAACGAACTCGGGCGTCATGGACGGGCTGACTCTACAGCGCCGGCCGGGCCGGATCCACTCGACTTCTCTCAGAAGAACAGGTCGACGAGGGCGCCAACGTGGGCACGGCGCCGCTCTCGGTCAGCCTCGGTGAACCGGTCTTTCCCGAACAGCTTCTTGAGGCTCGGATCGCGAAAGAAATAGACGACCAGGGCGCCGAGCAGGGTGGTGTACACGTCGCGTGGATCATGCGTATGGGCGCACATCGCGACGCTATCATCGTTGAGGCCGGGGAGGGCGTCCGCCAGCGCCTCGTAGAAGGGCTTCATCGATCGTTCGACACGATCGTCGCCCGAGGCCATCTCCCACAGCATGATCCGGACCTGGTTGGGATACTCCCAAAAGAGCTCGAAGCTCTGCACCACGAGCTCGCGGACCGAGACGTCGTCGGCCGAACCGAGCAGGCTTTGGAAAAGGGCGAGGTGTCGACCGAATAACCGGCCCACGACCTGGTCGTACAGGCGGTCCTTCGAGTCGAAATAATAATGAAGCAACCCGTGCGTCACCCCAGCGCGCTCGGCGATCGACACCATGCGCGTCCCGTGAAACCCATGGTGTGCGAACTCTTCCTCTGCAGCGTCGAGGATGTTGGTGCGGCTCTGGGCAGGATCCGCGTCTTTGGGTCGTCCCATCGCTACTTTCCGCCCCCCAACGGGCTTGTTTACCGCTGTGTTATTAACAGTCATGTTAATAGCTGTCCAGCCAAAACCGGGCTCGCGGTGCGGTCCGGGTTGCGTGGCACGTGCCGCGTGCTAGTTCGCCCGCTTCCAACGGCAGAAACCAAGGCATTTCGGGTATAT
>Ga0224512_10003360_pt1 | contig 14140 bp, 15 predicted proteins | sample SF_May12_sed_USG_4_FD_169103 | JGI IMG/M metagenome (GOLD analysis project Ga0224512, IMG submission 169103) | Sediment microbial communities from San Francisco Bay, California, United States - SF_May12_sed_USGS_13 | ecosystem: Environmental > Aquatic > Marine > Sediment | place: USA...
GCCGACGCCCTGGCCGAGCTCTTCGTCGAGGTCCTCGTCGCGCCCGCCTTCGAGGAGGCGGCGCTCCAGCGCCTCGCCCGCAAGCCGAGCCTGCGTCTCCTCGTCACGCCGCCGCTCGCGATCGGCGCCGGCACGCTGGAGTACCGCTCGATCGACGGCGGGTTCCTGACCCAGACCGTCGACCACGGCGCGGCCGACCCGGGGACCTGGAGCTGTCCCACGGCCCGGCAGCCGGACGCGGCCGAGCAGCGCGCCCTCGAGTTCGCCTGGAACATCGTGCGCCACGTGAGGTCCAACGCCATCCTCGTCGCCAACGAAGACCAGACGGTCGGCATCGGCGCCGGCCAGATGAGCCGGGTCGACGCCTGCCGGCTGGCGCTGACCAAGGCCCAGCTGCCCGTCGCCGGGACGGTCGCCGCCTCCGACGCCTTCTTCCCCTTCCGCGACGGCCTCGACGTGCTGGCCGAGGCGGGGGTGACGGCCGTCGTCCAGCCGGGGGGCAGCAAGCGCGACGACGAGGTCGTCGCCGCCGCCGACGAGCACGGCGTCGCCATGCTCCTCAGCGGCCGGCGCCACTTCCGCCACTAGACCCGCTGCTCATGACGCCGCGAGCGCAGGATGGAAAGCGCCCAGCCTCCGGGGCGCGCGTCGAGAGTCCGGGCCGGGCCGTTCCCGGCCGCCGGCTCGCCCTCGCCGCCCTGCTCGCGGCCGTGGCGGCGGCCGGCGCGGCGCCGGTGCGGGCGGCGACGCAGAACGACGCCTGGGCGGCCCTGGCCGCGGCGCGGGCCGGCTTCGAGCACGCCGCCTGGACCGCCGACTTCGTCCAGACCTGGGTGCCGGCCGGGTTTGCGAGCGGCGAGCGCGAGAGCGGCACCGTGTCGCTCGCGCTGCCGGGGTCGCTGCGCTGGGACTACGCGGCGCCGTTCCCGAAGTCGCTCCTCGTCCGCCTCGACACCGCCTACTCCTGGAACCCGGGCGAGAGCTCCGGGCGCCGCGTCTTCCTCGAGCCTGACGAGCGGCAGCACCTGGCGCTGCTCGCCCTCGACCTCGCGGCGCTGCGGCAGCGCTTCTCCGCCACCCTCGAGCCGTCCTCCGGCGCCGGGCTCGAGATCCTCCTCGTGCCGCTGGCCGCCGCGGATGCCGCCGGGCAGAGCGAGATCCGCGAGGCGCGGCTGGCGCTCGACGCGCGCTCGCACCGCCTGCTGCGCGTCGCCTACGCCGACGCCGAGGGCAACCGGACGGAGTTCGAGCTCTCCGGTCATCGGCCGGCGGCCGGCGACGGCCTCTTCACGCCGCCCGCCGGGCTCGAGTGGCTCGACGACTAGAACCACCCCGGAGCGCATCCGCAGCGCCGCGACCGCCGAACTTCCAAGCTACCCCGGGTCGGGCCGGAACCGTATAATGGCGCCGGTCTCGGGAAGCCGCCATCCATGAACGTCCGCCGCCGACTCGTCTGCTGCTCCCTGAGCGTGTTTCTGGGACTCGTCGCGGCCGCTCCGGGGAGCGCGGCGGAGCGCCCCACCTACGGCGAGGGCCGGCGGATCGAGATCCAGGGCGTCGTGACCGACGCCGCGGGCGCGGCGCAACCGGGCCGCACCGTGATGCTCGAGGCCTATCACCACGGCTTCGACCTGAGCAGCCTCAATCCCCGAAAGCGGGGTGAGAAGAAGGGCCTCGTCCAGCGGACGGCGGTGACCGACGCCGAGGGGCGCTACGCCCTGGAGTGGCCCTGGCACGACTACTACAACCGCTTCGAGCTCGCCGTGGGCGACGCCCGGACCGACGGCTTTCGGGCCCTCGAGCGGGTGGACCTCTCCCAGCGCATCCTCCAGGGCTCGCCCGTCATCGTCAGCTTCAGGCTCGGCGCGGCGCCCGGGGGCGCTGCGTCCGGCGGCGCCCGCGCGGCCGCCCCGGAGCGGGCCGGGAGCGGCCCGGCCCCGGCCCCCGTTGCCGCCGTCCCCCCCGGCGAGCAGGAGCGAGTGCGGAGCCGCGAGGGGGAGCCGGACCTGGTCGACACCCTGGAGCTGCCCTACGGCACCGAGGTGACGTGGTGGTACTTCGCCCGCGGCCGCGCCTACCGCTTCCTCGACGGCGAGCTGCGCGACGAGCTCTCCTTCGTTCCGGTACCCTCCGAGGGCCCGTGAGCCGGCCATGACGATCGAAGCGAGCAAGGCGACGCCCCCGCCGCCTTCGGGCGCCCGGTTCGTGGAGCTCATCGGGGACCGCCTCGAGTGCATGGAGGAGATCTTCGGGCGCAGCCTGTCCTCGGACGTCCCCTTCATCGAGGAGGCCGGCAAGTACATCTTCCAGGGCGGCGGCAAGCGCATGCGGCCGGCCCTCGTCTTGCTCTCCGCGACGATGCTCGAGCACGACGGCGACGAAGAGATCACCTACGCCGCCGTCGTCGAGCTGATCCACAGCGCCACGCTCGTCCACGACGACATCATCGACCACGCCACCCTGCGGCGCAGCAAGCCGACCGTCAACCGGATCTGGGGCAACAGCAGGACCGTGCTCCTGGGCGACTGGCTCTACACGACGGCCATGAACATGGCTCTCTCGCACGGCAACCTCGACGTCGTGCGGCGGCTGTGCGAAGCGACGCTGGACATGACCGAAGGGGAGCTCCTGGCCCTCGACCGGCTGGGGGCGATCGACCTCTCCCGCGAGGAGTACTTCTCGATCATCGACCGCAAGACCGCCGGGCTGTTCGCGGCCGCCGCTTCGCTGCCGGCCCTCATGGTCCCCCGCCGGCCGGACGCCGTCGAGGCGCTCGCCGCCTACGGCCGGGCGCTGGGCACCTGCTTCCAGCTCGTCGACGACCTGCTGGACTTCACGGCGCGCGAGCGCGAGCTCGGCAAGCCGGTCCTCTCCGATCTCAAGGAGGGCAAGCTCACGCTGCCGCTCCTCCTTGCCCTGCCGCGGATCGACGACGCCCGCCGCGGCTGGATCGCGTCGGTCCTCGAGGACGGCGCCTTCTCCCGCGTCGAGCCCGACCGCATCCTCGAGCTGGTCGCGGCCGAGGGAACCCTCGAAGAGACCCGGGAGCTCGCTCGCGGCTACGCCGACGAGGCGCAGCGGCAGCTAGCCTTCTTTCCGCCGAGCGAGGCCCGGGACGCCCTCGAGCTGGCCCCGGATTTCGTCCTCCACCGGCGACACTAGGGTTCCCCGCCGCTCGATCCCCAGGAGGCTCGGTAGCGGCTCGCGGGCCAGCAGCCCGGCGACCTTGTCCGGGTTCACGGGAATCACCTCGACGCGGGTGACCGCGGGCATGCCGGCCACCGTCACGAAGCGGAACTTCGCCGGCCGGCTCGCCGTCCAGTGGTCGCGGCCGGCGATCCGCAAGACCACGTCGCCGTAGCCCGCCAGGCCGTCCGGCGGCCGCCGCAGCTCGTAGTAGACGAACCCGCGGCCGCTGTCGCGGTCGGCGAACCTCAGGGTCAGGTAGCCGGTACGCTCGCGGCCGAAGTCGAAGCGCACCCAGGGTCCGAGCGGCCGGGTGGCGCGCGGCCGCGCCACCCGCCACGGGGCGCCGTGGCGGCCGAGGCGCACCGCCGGCACCGCGGGCCGCCAGGCTCCGTTCTGGAGGCCGCGGAGGCTCAGGGTGTCGACGACGGCCGTCGGCCGGCCCCAGCGGCCGGTGGGCTGCGGCCCCCAGACCCGGGGCGGCTCGCCGCGGAAGCGGCTCCCGGGGCGCGGCAACGACTCGTCGAAGCGGCGGACGACCCGCCACGTGCCGTCGCTCACGACCGTCTGCCGCCGGCCGCCGCGGCCGGAGACGTCGAGCCACGCCAGGAGGCCGCCGGCGCCGCGGGCGCTGCGCAGCTCGACGAGCAGGCGGTTGCGGCGCCCGAGGACGTCGCCGACCGAATAGGCGGCCAGCGCCCCGGACTCCGGATAGCTGCCCGCCCCGAAGTCGCGGCCGTTCAGGGTGGCACGAAACTCCTCGTCGGCCACGATGCGCAGCTCGGCGTGCGTGACCGGGAAATCGAGCGCGAAGTCCTTGACGGCGAAGAACGCCGCCGGCGCTCCCGCCTCGCCGCGCGTCTCGGCCCAGATCCACTCGGCGCCCGGCGCCGCCGCGGCGGCCGGCGAGCCCGCCCGGCGCAGCACCTGGCGAGCCGCGATCAGCACGAGGGCCGTCGCGGCCACGAGCAGCAGGCTGCGCCAGCGCTTCATGGGGCGCGATGGTACACCCTGGCAGGGCGCACCGGTGGCCGCGCGGCCCCGGTTGACTCGCCCGCGACGGGACAGTAGATTGAATCGTGCACCCCTCGGCAACCTCCCGGCCCACCCCCGAGCCCCGCGTCATCGGCGCCATTCCGGCCCGCTACGGGTCCACCCGGCTGCCCGGCAAGGTCCTGCGCGAGATCGCCGGCCGGCCGATGATCGAGCACGTCTGGGAGCGCGCCCGGCGCGCCGAGGGGCTCTCGGCGGTGACCGTGCTCACCGACGACGAGCGCGTCGCGGAGGCGGTGGCAGCCTTCGGCGGCACCGTCGAGCTGACGCCGGCCCACTGCGCGAGCGGCACCGACCGGATCGCCTGGGCGGCCCGCCGCTGGGAGGCGGAGGGGGTCGTCAACATCCAGGGCGACGAGCCGCTGATCGACCCCGCGGCCATCTCGCGGCTGGCGCGCCACCTCGCCGCCGGCACCGGCGACGCGATGGTGACGCTGGCCGCGCCCGCCGCACCGGGCGACCTCGAGAACCCGGACGTCGTCAAGGTCGTCACCGGCGTCGACGGCCGCGCCCTCTACTTCAGCCGGGCGCCGATCCCCCACCGGCGCGCCGGCGCGGACTCCCGCCCCGCGGCGCTGCGGCACATCGGCATCTACGGCTATCGGCGCGACACGCTGCTGCGGCTGGCGGCCCTCGAGCGCACTCCCCTCGAGCGCGCCGAGTCGCTCGAGCAGCTGCGAGCGCTCGAGAACGGCATCGACATCCGCGTCCTCTTCGTCGAGTCCGGCTGGCCGGGCGTGGATACAATGGACGACCTGGAGGCCGTCGAACGGCTGCTCGCCCGATAGCCGGCGAGCGGCCGCCGGCCGGCCGCCGACCCCGTCCCGGCGAGCCGCAACCACAGGGAGCGAACCCATGGCAACCAAGTACATCTTCATCACCGGCGGCGTCGTCTCGTCGCTCGGCAAGGGCGTCGCGGCCGCCTCCGTGGGAGCCATCCTCGAAGCGCGGGGATTCTCGGTGACGCTGATGAAGTTCGACCCCTACGTCAACGTCGACCCCGGCACCATGTCGCCCTACCAGCACGGCGAGGTGTTCGTCACCGACGACGGCGCCGAGACCGACCTCGATCTGGGCCACTACGAGCGCTTCACCCACACCACCACCAGCCGCTTCCACAACTACACCACCGGCAGGATCTACGAGTCGGTCATCAACAAGGAGCGGCGCGGCGACTATCTCGGCAAGACGGTGCAGGTGATCCCCCACGTCACGGACGAGATCAAGAGCGCCATGCGCCACTTCGAGGACACCGTCGACGTCGTCATCATCGAGATCGGCGGCACGATCGGCGACATCGAGTCCCTGCCGTTCGTCGAGGCCATTCGCCAGCTCCGCCTCGAGCTCGGCCGCAGCAACGCCTGCAACATGCACCTGACGCTCGTCCCCTTCATCGCCGCGGCCGACGAGCTCAAGACGAAGCCGACGCAGCACTCCGTGCGCGAGCTGCGGGCCATCGGCATCTCGGCCGACGTGCTCCTGTGCCGCTGCGACCGGCCGCTGTCCGAGAGCCTGAAGAAGAAGATCGCGCTCTTCTGCAACCTCGAGCCGCGCCAGGTCATCGCCGCCCGCGACGTGGAGACGATCTACGAGGTGCCGCTCGCCCTGTGCCAGGAGGGGCTGGACGAGATCCTGCTCGACCTGCTCAACCTGCCGCACTACCCGCGGGACATGTCGCACCTCGAGAGGCTCGTCAGCAAGATCAAGCACCCGCAGACGAGGGTGCGCATCGGCATCGTCGGCAAGTACGTCGAGCTCCCCGACGCCTACAAGAGCCTCAACGAGGCGCTCATGCACGGCGGGGTGGCCAACGACGCCGAGGTCGAGCTCGTCTACATCGGCGCCGAGCAGCTCGAGACCGAGCGCTGGCCGCGCGAGATCTTCGACGTCGACGGGCTGCTCGTGCCGATCGGCTTCGGCAAGCGCGGCAGCGAGGGCAAGATCCGGGCCATCCGCTACGCCCGCGAGCACCAGGTGCCCTTCTTCGGCATCTGCCTGGGCATGCAGTGCCTGGTCATCGAGTACCTCCGCAACGTCTGCGGGATCAAGACCGCGACGTCGTCCGAGTTCGATCCCAACACCAAGGACCCGGCGATCTACATGCTGCGCGACCTGCTCGGCGTCGAGGACATGGGCGGCACGATGCGCCTCGGCGCCTACCCGTGCGAGCTGCGCGAGGGGACGCTGGCGCGCCGCATCTACGGCAGCGCCGACGTCAGCGAGCGCCATCGCCACCGCTACGAGGTCAACCAGCGCTACGTGCCGGACTTGAAGAGCCACGGCCTCGTCGTCTCCGGCAAGAGCCCGGACGGCAAGTTCGTCGAGATGGTGGAGCTGCCGGGCCACCCCTGGTTCCTCGGCTGCCAGTTCCATCCCGAGTACAAGTCGAAGCTCACGGAACCGCACCCCCTCTTCTCGTCCTACATCGCGGCGGCGCTCGAGGAGCGGCGGCGCCGGCAGGACCCCGAGCGGGTGCGCGAGCGCGAGGCCATGCTGGTGGCCGGAGAGGTGGCGGCCGGAGACGTGATGTGAGCGCGGCGAGCTTCGAGCTGGCCCCGGGCGTCAGCCTGGGGGGCGACGCGCTGCCGGTCGTGGCCGGGCCGTGCGCGATCGAATCCGAGGAGACGACGCTCGAGGTGGCCCGCTTCCTCGCCGAGACCGCCGCCCGGCTGGGCATCGCGGCCGTCTTCAAGGCGTCGTTCGACAAGGCGAACCGCAGCTCGGTCGAGAGCTACCGCGGGCCCGGCCTCGAGGAGGGGCTGCGGGTGCTCGCGAAGGTGCGCGCGGCGACGGGCCTGCCGCTCTTGACCGACGTCCACCTGCCCGAGCAGTGCGCCGCCGTCGCCGAGGTCTGCGACGTCCTGCAGGTCCCGGCCTTCCTGTGCCGGCAGACCGATCTCATCCTCGCCGCCGCCCGCACCGGCCGCGCCGTCAACCTGAAGAAGGGGCAGTTCATGGCTCCCGAGGACATGCGGCTGGCCGTCGACAAGGCGCGCTCCACGGGCAACGAGAGGGTGAGCGTCACGGAGCGCGGGACGAGCTTCGGCTACAACAACCTCGTCGTCGACATGCGCTCCTTCGCCATGATGCAGCGCCACGGGATCCGGGTGATCTACGACGTGACGCACTCGCTGCAGCTGCCGGGCGGCGGCGAGCAGACGGGCGGCCTGCGCCACTTCGCCGAGCCGCTGGCGCGCGCCGCCGTCGCGGCCGGCGCCGACGGGCTCTACCTCGAGATCCACCCCCGCCCCGAGGCGGCGCTCTCGGACGCGACGACCCAGCTCGATCCGCCGCGCGCGGCGCGCCTGCTGGCCGAGCTCGTCGCGCTGCGGTCGGCGCTACGGTCGGCCCTGGGGTCGCCCCCCGAGGGCGGCGCGTGAGCCGGGCCCGGGAGATCGCCCGCAAGGTGCTCGCCACCGAGGCCGCGGCGGTCGAGGGCCTCATCGAGCAGCTCGACGAGAGCTTCGACGAGGCCGTCGCGCTGCTCGCGGCCTGCCGCGGCAGGGTGGTGTGCACCGGCATGGGCAAGAGCGGCCTCGTCCTGCGCAAGGTCGCGGCGACCCTGGCGTCGACCGGCACGCCGGCGCTCTTCCTGCATCCGGCGGAAGCGATCCACGGCGACCTCGGCATGCTGACGAGCGACGACGTCGTGCTGGCAGCCTCGTACTCCGGGTTCACGGAGGAGCTCGTCCGGCTGGCTGAGATCCTGAAGCGGCTGGGCGTGCCGATGGTGGCGATCACCGGCAGCGCGCAGAGCGCCGTGGGCAGGCTGGCCGACATCCACCTGCCGGCCGTCGTCGACCGCGAGGCCTGCCCGCTGGAGCTGGCGCCGACCGCCTCGACGACCGCGGCCCTGGCGATGGGCGACGCCCTGGCCATGGCGCTGCTCGAGACGAAGGGCTTCTCCGCCGCCGACTTCAAGCGCCTGCATCCGGGGGGCAGCCTCAGCCGCAAGCTGCTCACGGTGGCCGAGCTCATGCACTCCGGCGACGACCTGCCGCGGGTCACCGTGGACACGCCCATGCCCGACGCGCTCTACGAGATGTCGAGCAAACGGCTCGGCATCACCGCCGTGGTCGACGCGGAGGGCGGGCTCGTGGGCTGTCTCACCGACGGCGACCTGCGGCGGCTGCTGGCCGGCGACCCTCGTCTCCTCGAGCGCTCGACCGGCGAGTGCATGCATCCCGACCCCTATACCATCGGCCCCGACGAGCTCGCCTCCGCCGCCCTCAAGGCCATGGAGGACCGGCGCATCACCTCGCTCTTCGTCCGCGACCCGGCCGGCAAGCTCGTCGGGCTCGTCCACCTCCACGACCTCTGGCAGCTGGAGCTCTTCTGATCGTGTCCGGAATCTCCGCGAGCGAGTTCGCCGAGCGGGCGGCCGACGTCGAGTGGATCCTCTGCGACGTCGACGGGGTGCTCACGGACGGCGGGCTCTATTACGACCGCCGCGGCCACGCCATGCTGCGCTTCGACGTCCGGGACGGCCTCGGACTCGAGCTCGCGCGGCGAGCGGGCTTGAAGACGGGCGTGCTGAGCGGCCGCGCGGCCGCCGCGCTGGATCATCGGGCGAGCGAGCTCGGCTTCGACGCCGTCATGAGCGGGGTCCGCGACAAGCTCGCGGCCCTGGAGCAGTTCCTCGAGGAGCGCGGCGTCAGCGCCCGCCAGGTCGCCTTCGTCGGCGACGATCTCCCCGACCTCGTGGCGCTCGCGCGCTGCGGCCTGACCTTCGCGCCGGCGAACGCGGCGCCCGAGGTGAGAACCGTCGTCCACCGGGTGCTCGAGGCCCGTGGCGGTGCCGGGGCCGTGCGCGAGATGGTGGAGGCGATCCTGCAGGCGCGCGGCGACTGGGAGGCGGTCTTCCGGCCGTTCACCTTCGACCGCTGATGGACCGCGACCGCCTTCGCGGCCTGCGCTCGCGAGGCTTCCGGGTCCTGCTCCCGGTCCTCGTCCAGACCCTCGGGCGCCTGCCCTACGCCGTGCTGGCGCGGCTCGGCGTCGCCCTCGGCGCGCTGCTCCTCGTCACCAACCGGCGCGAGCGCGAGCGCAGCCTCGTGCACCTGGAGCTGGCCTTCCCGGAGGCGAGCCCGGCCGAGCTGCGCGCCCTGCGCCGCGGCTGCTTCGTGAACGCCGCCTTGAACGCGCTCGAGGCCTTCCAGCTGCTGGCCCGGGGACACCGGGTCTTCGATCGCCGGCTGCAGATCGAGGGCTGGGAGAACGTCGAGCGCGAACGGGAGAAGGGCCATCGCCTGCTCGTGCTCTCCTGCCACAGCGGCTTCTGGGAGATTCTCGGCATCGCGACGGCGCGCCACGGAATCCGGCTCTTCGGCATCGGCCGGCGGCCCGACGACGAGGTCTTCGCGGAGCTCGTGTCGCGCGTCCGCACGGCAGTCCAGGGCTACTCGATCGAGCGCGGCACGGTCGAGGGACGCCGCCGGCTGCGGCGGGTGCTCAAGGGCGAGGGGGCGCTCGTGATCTTCATCGACCAGGACACCCGGGTCGAGGGCACCTGGGTGCCGTTCTTCGGCCGCCCGGCCTTCACGCCCGTCGGTGCCGCCCGGATGGCGCTCGGCCACGGCATGCGGGTCGTGCCGGCCTTCGTCGAGCGCCGCCCCGGCGGGCAGCACCTGGCGCGGTTCCTGCCGGCGCTGGAGCTGCCGGACGACGTCACCGCCGCCACCGCCGCGATGACGGCCGTCATCGAGGCGCAGGTGCGGCGCGTCCCCGAGCAGTGGGTGTGGTGGCACCGCCGCTGGCGGCGGCAGCCCGGCGACGCCGCGACGCCGGCAGCCGGGTCAGAGCTCTGACGCCGCCGGGCGCTTCTTCTTGCCCACGCCGGCGAGCGCCGCGGCGCCCACTCCCAGCAGATAGAGCCCGATCGTCGGCACGGCGAAGACGCAGAGGTTGACGACGTCGGGGGTCGGCGTCACGACGGCCGCCAGCACGAAGATCAGGATGACGGCCCAGCGGAAGTGGCGCATGAGGAAGCGCGGGGTGACGACGCCGAGGGCGGCGAGCAGGAAGATCAGGATCGGCAGCTCGAACATGAGCCCCAGGCCGAAGATCACGTACATCAGAAAGCGGTAGTAGCGGTCGGCGGTGATGACGGGCTCGAACGCCTGGCCCATGCCGATCAGGAAGTCGACGGCGAAGGGAAACGCCACCTTGTAGGCGAAGAATCCCCCGGCGACGAAGAAGAGCGTGCTCGCTGCGATGAACGGCAGGGCGTACCGGCGCTCGTGGGCGTGGAGGCCGGGAGCGACGAACTTCCAGACCTGGTAGAAGACGAACGGCGAGGACACGAAGAGGGCCACGAGAGCCGTCATCTTGAAATAGAGGACGAAAGGATCGCTCAAGCCGAGGAAGGCGAGCCGGGTGCCCGCCGGCAGCACCTCGTAGATCGGGCGCGCCAGGAGCTCGGCGATCTCGTCGCGGAAGGTCCAGCAGCCCGCAAAGGCGATGGCCGGCGCGATCAGCGCGCGGACGATGCGCTTGCGCAGCTCCTCGAGGTGCTCGAGCACCGTCATGCGCGATTGCGCGAGCGGATCGGCGCCCGGAAGCCCCCGCGGCCGCGGCTCGGCCACCAGGCTACTCCCCGGCCGGCGAGCGGGCGGGCTCGGCCGGCGCCGCGGCGGGCTCGGCCGGCGCCGCGGCAGGCTCGGCCGGCGCCGCGGCGGGCTCGGCCGGCGCCGCGGCAGGCTCGGCCGGCGCCGCGGCGGGCGGCACCACCGCGGTCGGCCGCGGCGGGGAGGCCTCGGCCGTGGAGATCTCGGTCTCTACCGTCCGTTTGAGCTCGTTGGTCGCCCGCCGGAACTCGCGCAGCCCGCGGCCCAGCGTGCGCCCCACCTGCGGCAGCCGCTTCGGACCGAACACGAGCAGCGCCAGCACGAGGATGAAGAGCAGCTCCGGCATGCCGAGAGAGCCGAACATGGGAAGCATGATTGGCCCCCCCGCGCGCAAAGTCAAGGCGCCGCCGCGGCCCGCGCGGCGCGCCGGAGCGCCGCGGGCGCCGCGCGGAAACCCGGCCGCGACCTGATATGCTGCCGCCCGTGCGACGCCCCTGGCGCCTGACCGCCGCGATCGTCTTCGCCTTGACCCTGTTGCTCGGCGGCCTCTTCGGCGACCGGGTACTGGCCGTCACCGCCGAGGCGCGCGACGTGCTGCGCGTCTACACCGAGCTGGTGTCGGCGGCGCACGACAACTACCCGGCGGAGCGCTCGTACGAGGAGCTCGTCAACGCCTCGATCCAGGGCGTCGTGCGCACCCTCGACCCGCACACGAGCTTCCTGAGCGCCGCGGCCTTCGACGAGATGCGCAACCGCCAGCAGAGCACCTTCTCGGGCCTCGGCATCCTCGTCGGCATGCGCAACGGCCGGCTGACGGTGATCACGCCGATCGAAGGAACGCCCGCCTCGCGCCTCGGCATCCGGGCGGGAGACATCATCTCCTCGATCGAGGGCGAGCCCACCGAGGCGATGAGCGTCGACGACGCCGTGGCCCGCCTCAAGGGGCCCCGCGGCACCTCGGTCAAGATCGAGATCGTCCGCCACAGCCTTCCCGAGCCGCTCGCGCTCGAGATCACCCGCGCCGAGATCCCACAGAACACCGTTCGCTACGCCTACATGATCGCCCCCGGGACCGGCTACATCGCGGTCTCGGACTTCAACCGCGGCACCGGCAAGGAGGTGCGCGACGCCGTCGCCCTCTTGAAGGGGCAGGGAATGAAGCGGCTGCTGCTCGACCTGCGCAACAACGGCGGCGGCCTGCTCGATCAGGCGGTCGTCGTCTCCGACCAGTTCGTGCCGGCCGGCGGCAAGATCGTCGAGACCCGCGGCCGGACCCGCGACTCCTTCCAGGATTTCCAATCGAGCGACCGCTACGAGGATCTCGACCTGCCCGTCGTCGTGCTCGTCAGCGACGGCACCGCCTCCGCGGCGGAGATCCTCGCGGGCGCCATCCAGGACCACGACATCGGATTGATCGTCGGCACTCCCACCTGGGGCAAGGGGCTCGTCCAGACGGTCTACTCGCTCTCCTACGGCAACGGCCTCGCGGTGACGACGGCCAAGTACTACACCCCGTCGGGGCGGCTCATCCAGCGCGACTACACCTCCTGGTTCGACTACGCCTCCTACCGCAGCTCGGGCGAGGGCGCGCGGGGGCCCGTCGTCGCCGACGCCGGCGACCGGGAGACCTACTACACCGACCTCGGGCGCGAGGTGTACGGCGAAGGCGGCATCCAGCCCGACGTGATCGTGGAGCCGCACACGGTCGCCCCGTTCGTCCAGTTCCTGCTCAGCCGCAACGCCTTCTTCGACTTCGCGGTGGAGTACACCGAGGATCGCGAGATCGAGAGCCGCGACTGGCAGCCCCCCGCCGACCTCCTCGAGCGCTTCGAAGACTGGACGATCCAGCGGGAGCTGGCCACCCGCGAGGAGATCGAGGAGGGTCTCGCCGGCGAGGAGGACCGCGTTCAGTCGCGGCGCTACCTCCTCGCCGAGATCCTCAACTCGGCCTTCGGCATCGAGGCGCGCTACCAGGTGCTGGCCGAGGGCGACAACCAGATCGCGCGCGCCCTCGAGCTCTTCGACGAGGCGGCCGATCTCCTGGCCCGCCGCCAGGGCCTCGAGGCGGCCACGCGGACGACGAGCCTCGGACCGCTGCGCTGAGGGCGCTCCCTAGCGTCGCCCTTTGCCCTCGCGCAGCTCGATCCCCCCGGCCGCCAGGCGGTTCCGCGTCCGGTGGACGACCGAGTCCACGTTGTTGGCAGTGATGGCGCCCAGCCGCTGGGCGATCTCGCGGCTGCTCCAGCCCTCGAAGACGGCCAGGTAGGTGACCCACAGGTCGCGGCGGCGGTTGGGGCCGGAGAGGATCCGGCCGGCGCGATCGAAGAAGTGGCGCCGGCTCTCGCGCACGAGCGCCCGCCGCTCGGCGCAGGCCCGCGGATCCACCGCCCGGTCGACGACGCGCGCCGTGCCGTAGCGCGCCGCGGGCGCCCCCTGCAGGCGGCGGCCGCGCTTGACCGCGTTCGAGCGCCGCAGATGGTCGACGACGACGTTCTCGGCGATGCGGCACAGATAGCCGAGAACCGCCCGGTCGTCCTCCCCCCGGCAGTTCAGGAGGCGGCGCCGGCCGTTGGCGAGCAGCCGGCAGTAGACCTCCTGGCGGATGTCCTCTTCGTGCTCTCGGGCCGCCGGGCTGCCGAAGGCCACCAGCACGCGGCGCACCGTCGCGGCCAGCACGCGGCCGTAGCGGCGCAGGAACTCCTGCCAGCTGTCCGCGCAGTCGCGTCGGCCGCAGCGCTCGACGAGCTCCGCGGCGCTGACCGCGGCCAGGGTGTCCGGACGGGTGTTGGGACGGGGTCGGGATTCGGTCTGCATCGTTCCGCTCCTCTGGGGAGCGGAGACGCGGCAGACGGCACCAACGACAAACGCCGGGCGCAAGGCCCGGCGGCGGTAGGCGAGCGAATGCTAGCACAGCGCGGGCTCGACAGCCCGCGCCGCGCCGCGCTCAGCGCAGCTTTTCTTCGACGAAGTCGACGTGCTTGCGGACCTTGGGGTCGTACTTCTTCATGGTCAGCTTGCCGGTCGAGAGCTTCTTGTTCTTGTCGGTCGTGTAGTAGTAGCCGGTGCCGGCGCTCGACACCAATTTGATCTTGTCTCGCATCGCTCGAGTCCTCGTCGCGGGCCCGGCGACGGGCCGCTGAAGTGTGGGCCGCGAGGCTACCTGCTATCTCTCGCGCCCGTCAACCGCCGGCGCCTCGGCGCTCGATGCGGGAGGCTCCGCAGGACGGGAGGTCGCAAAAAGACTTCAGGTAAGAAGAGGACGGCCCGGCCTCCAGGGTGCGGCGCCAGCGATCTCGGGCGGCGGTTTCGGGCGGCAATCTCGGGCGGCGATCTCG
>Ga0224512_10003362_pt1 | contig 14138 bp, 10 predicted proteins | sample SF_May12_sed_USG_4_FD_169103 | JGI IMG/M metagenome (GOLD analysis project Ga0224512, IMG submission 169103) | Sediment microbial communities from San Francisco Bay, California, United States - SF_May12_sed_USGS_13 | ecosystem: Environmental > Aquatic > Marine > Sediment | place: USA...
CCACCGGTTCGATCACCCGTAACGGTAACGAGTTCACCCTGACCGTACTATGGGATGACAGCCACGGCCGCGAAACTCCCCTGCAATTGCAGGTCACGACCGCGCTATGACTGCTCACACTATTACTGAGCGGCATCGCCAGCGTGGAATGACCCTGGTCGAATTGATGGTGGCAATGGTGCTGAGCATCTTTCTGGTTGGTGGCATCATCCAGATCTTCATGGGCAACCGGGCCACGTTTGCCTTCAACGAAGGAATGTCGCGCATCCAGGAAAACGCACGCTTCTCGCTCGAACACATTGCATTCACCGCACGCATGGCTGGCTACAGCGGCTGCCTGTCAGACGTTAATGTTTTTAACAATCTGACGACGCCAAACGCGTTCCGCGACGATATCGCCAACGGCATCCAGGGCCACGATGCAAACGGCACCGGCATCGGTGAAAGTTACGCCGCCGCCGCGATCGATCCCGCGCCGTCCGCAAACGTCAACGGCTGGACGCCGGCGTTGCCGCCGGAGTTGAACAATCGCGTTATACCGGGCAGCGACGTCCTGATCGTGCGTGGCGTCGCCGGCGCGGCGCACCCGCTGGTCACGCCATTTTCAGACTCGGCGCAGCTGTTTGTCGCCGATCCGCATGATTTCATCATTGGCGAGATTCTCGTCGTAACGGATTGCCAGAAGGCGTCGATCTTCCAGCTGACAAACTCTACCAGCGTCGGCGTCGGCGTAAACCTGGTACACAGCAATTCTGGCGGCTTTTCGCCAGGCAATGCCTCGCCCACCTGGGGCCCCGAACAGAGCTACGGTCTTGGTGCAGAAGTCGCGCGTCACCAAACCTATGCGTTTTACGTGGGGCAAGGCGCCAATGGCCGGCCGAGCCTGTTTCAACTGCGCCTGCAACCGCTGACAGGCAGCTCGGCGGGCTTTGCGCCCGAGGAACTGGTCGAGGGTATCGACAGCCTGCAGATCCGCTACGGTGCTGATCCTGACAACGACGGAGATGCCGATAACTGGGTGCCGGCCGACGCGGTGGCCGACTGGACAAGAATCCTGAGCATAGAAGTCACGTTGTTGGGGCGGTCTGCCGATGAATACGGCGCGGAAATCGACACGGTGGTTTACAACCTGGCCGGTACGCAATTCGATCCGGTCGACGACCGGCGCCTCCGGCAGGTTTTCTCCACGACCGTCGGCATTCGAAACCGCCTGCCATAAAACCGGAGCCAACTATGAATTTCCCAATCGCAACCCGCGGAAGTCAGTCCGGCGCCGCACTCATCGTCTCTCTCATCTTCCTGTTGCTGATGACCCTGCTCAGCACGTCCACGATGAGAAGCGCCACGATGCAGGAACGTATGGCCGGCAACACGCGGGATTACAACCTGGGATTCCAGGGAGCCGAAGCTGCGTTGCGCGACGCCGAGACCTATCTTCGCACGACTGCGGTGTTGCCGGACTTCGACGATGTCGGCGGTCATTACATCGTCAACTCGGCAAACCGGCCGGTGTGGCATAGCTACCCGACCAGCCCCGGTAACGGCTACATCACCTATCCGGCCGATATTTACGGTACCGCGCAGCGGCCACAGTATTACATCGAAAGACTGACCACGGCGCGGCCCCCCGGCTCCGAAACCGAGACCGGCACGGCTGTCGACGAAGTCTTCTATTTTCGCATCACGGCAGTTGGCTTCGGTGGTGCCGTAGATAGTGGCGGAAACCCTCTCACCTCGGTGGTGTTGAGCAGCGTGTACCGCAGTCGCTAAGGAAGGTTACTAATCGTGAACATCAAATTCTGCCGCATCGCCACATTGGCGGCGCTCGCGAAGCGGCTCAGACACATGCCGGCCGCCGCTCTGCTGGCGGTGCTCGTCGGCAACCCGACTTATGCGGCGGTCTCGCAGACGCCTCTCTACCTCGGCGGCGGTGACGTCCCGGGTAACCTGACGCTGGTGCCGTCCGTCGAATGGCCGACGATCAATAGCACCGCAAGCATCGGTGACTACGACAGCAACCGAAAGTACATAGGCTACTTCGACCCCAACAAGTGCTACGCGTATTCTTACAGCGCCACGGAGGCCAACCGGCATTTCTTCCCGGTAAGCTGGACGGTTGATCGCCTGTGCGCAGGTCAGTGGAGCGGCAATTTCATGAACTGGGCTGCCACCCAGACCATCGACCCGTTTCGTTCCGTGCTGACCGGCGGTCTTCGCGTAAAGGATACGCCGACCGAAACCTGGCTCGAAAAAGCACGCCACAGCGGGCAAGGCGGCACGAACGTGTATCCCAACCGACGTCTGCCTGCCAGCGGAGACTCGAATAATACAGTTCGGGAAGCAACCCCGTTTAACGAAAAATGGCTGCGCATGCGCATCCAGGGACTGGGCAACAAAATGCGCTTCCGGATCGAGCACGATGGCGTCGACGAGAATGTAACGCCCTATGATCCCGCCACGTTCGATATAGACGATGCTAAAAACCGAGCCTATGAAGTCAGCGTGCGCGTCAAGGTCTGCGTGCCCGGCCTGCTCGAAGCCAATTGTCGTGCCTACCCCGGCGGTGGCTTCAAGCCCGAAGGCCTGATCCAGCAGTATGCCGATGAGATTCGTTTCGGCGTGTTCGGTTATCTGCTCGACTTCAATCAGGAGCGCGATGGCGGCGTTTTGCGCGCACGGCAGAAGTTTGTGGGTCAGAAGGCGATCGTGCCGGGCACCGGTGAGGTCAGCAATTCGAATGTCGAATGGGATCCCGGTACGGGTGTGTTTATCCGTAATCCTGACTCTAGCGATGCAGCAGCGACCGCTGCGGCGCGCGGCATCAGCATTCAGGACAGCGGCGTCATCAACTACCTGAACAAGTTCGGGCAAATGACGAGCGGCAACCACAAGAGCAAAGACCCTGTCAGCGAGCTCTATTACACGGCGCTGCGCTATCTCAAGAACCAGGGTCCCGTGCCCGAATACACGGCCATTCCCGGTAATACGGGTATCGATGCGGCCACCGCGGCCGACGGCTTCCCGATCATCACGAATTGGGACGACCCGATTCAATACGCCTGCCAGAAAAACGTGCTGCTGGGCATCGGCGACGTCAACACCCACCGCGACAAGAATCTGCCGGGTAGCACCAGCACCACAGATGAGCCGGCGATGCCGGCGCTGGTGACAGGCGATACCTCGATCAATGTAGTAACGGAAACCGCGCGGGTTGCGGCGCTCGAAGGCATCACCATCAACACACCGTTCAGCGGCCGCGAGAACTCCGCCTTCATGGCCGGCCTCGCGTGGAATGCGAATACCCAGGACTTGCGGCCGGACCTGCCGGGAACCCAGACCGCGTCCACTCACTGGGTCGACGTACTCGAGGCGGAAACGCTGGAGCCTCCCATCGCCAACCAGTTCTACCTGACAGCCAAGTACGGCGGATTCCGGGTGCCGGAAGATTTCGACCCGGCGACCGCCGGACCCCTCGATCTCGACTGGTGGCACACCAACGGCGACATACTGTCATCCTTCGGCCGGAATGCCGACATTGTTGGTTTTAACTTCCCTCGCCCCGACAACTACTACGTCGCTGGCGAGGCGGATCAGATGGTGCAAAGTCTGACGGAAGCTTTCGCCAGAATCGCCGCCGAGCTCAGAAGCTCCGCCACCTCGGTCGCTGCAAACTCGACCCGGCTCGGCTCCGATACCGCGGTATTTCAGGCAGCATTCGACAGCACTAACTGGAGCGGCGACCTGCAGGCGTTTCGTGTTTACCCGGACGGCACCGTCGACACCGCGGCGGTGTGGAGTGCCGCCGCCAATCTCGACGCACTCTCGGAGTTCAATATCGCGAACCGCAAGATCTTCACGGTATCGCCACCGACCAGCAGCGGCGGCGATTCCCTGGTTTCAACCAGCGGCCTGGACTTCGAGTGGTCGTCATTGACCTCGTCGCAGCAAGATGCACTGCGGACCAATCCGCTCGGCGGACCGCTGTTACCCGCTGCGATCGGCCAGGAGCGTACCGATTATTTGCGTGGTTCACGGCTCTTGGAACAGCCGACCGGATTGTACCGGGAGCGCGACAGCCGCCTCGGCGACATCGTGAATTCCGATCCACAGTTCATACACCAGCAGGATTTCGGTTACGCACTACTTGACCAGTCAACGGCGTTTTACGGCATGGGGGCCGGCGCGGCCTACACGGCGTATCGGCAGTCCGCCGCCTATCGAGGTCGTACGCCCATGGTGGTCGTTTCCGCTAACGACGGCATGTTGCACGGCTTCGATGCGAGTCTCGGCGGCAGCGGAGGCGACGAACTGTTTGCGTTCGTGCCGGATGCTGCAATTGCCAATATGTACGAACTGACAGTGCCGGAGTATACACACCGTTTTTACGTTGATGGCAGCCCGCGTATTTCTGAAGTCTGGACCGGCTCGGCCTGGCGAACGATTGTCGTCGGCACCACCGGCGCGGGCGGTCGCAGTGTGTTCGCGCTGGATATCACTGACCCGTCATCGATGAATAGCGGCAAGGTACTGTGGGAATTCACGCACCCGGATATGGGTTATACGATCGGGCAGGCCGCGATCGTCGCGCTACCGAATGGCGAATTTGGCGTCATCGTGACCAGCGGCTACGAGACCGGCAACACCGACGGCAAGATCTGGATCCTGAATCCCAACGACGGCAGCATCATCAAGACGATTACCGTGGAAAACAGCGGTGACCTTGGACAGCCGCTGGTTGTCGACCTCAACAACGATCGCGTGGCCGACCGCATTTACACCGGCGATACCGACGGCAATCTGTGGCGCTTCGACCTGGATGGCAGCAATACCAATGACTGGAGGCCTCCGGCCGACCTGCGATCGGGAAGCACGCCAATACCGTTGTTCGTTGCCCGCGACGCCAGCGGCACGCGCCGGCCCATTACGGCGCCGTTGGCTTCGGCCTTCGGCGAAAACGGCCTGCACACGGTGTTCTTCGGCACCGGCGCGTTCTACCGTGTCGACGACAACGTGGTACCAAACAATCCGGACGTGGATGCTTTCTACGGCATCATGGACCGGGGGGTGCAGATCTCGGGACGGGCCGAACTGCTCGAGCAGTCCATATTGGCCGAAGTGGCGGTCAATGGTACGAGAGTCCGCGGCGTCACCGATAACGCGATCCAATCGAGCCATAGCGGCTGGTATCTGGACCTGATGTGGGCGCCCACCTACGGCGGGCCAGGTGCTGTCGGCGAAAGGGTCGTGTCGAAAGCCGTAGTGCGCGGCGATCGGGTGATATTCGCCACGCTGATTCCGAATACCGACCCCTGCGCCTTCGGCGGCGACAGCTGGCTTATGGAACTCAACACGTTCAGCGGCGGCAGGTTGGACTACGCGGTGTTCGACCTGAATGCAGATGGCCTGTTCGACGATGCCGACTGGATCGATGTCACGCTGCCCGACGGTAGCGTGGTCAGGATTCCCCCGTCCGCGATAGCGCCAGACGTCAATATCATCAAGACCCCGGCGGTGATCACCGGCGTTGGCCCGAATGACGACGAAGTGAAAGTTGTCAGTGGTTCGGGCGGGCAATTGATGCGCATCATGGAACGCGGCTCCACCGGCCTCGGCCGGTTGTCGTGGCGCCAGTTGAGGTAACCGACATGTCAACAAAGTTGCGACTAACGCGCAAAGGGTCGGCGGCACGGATGAAAGGTGTAACGCTGATCGAGCTAATGATCGTTGTGATTATCGTCGGCATTCTCGCCGCCGTAGCCTATCCGTCCTACCAGGAGCAGGTTCGCAGCACGCGACGTGCCGACGGCAAATCGGTACTCCTGCAAACTGCGCAAGCACTGGAGCGGTGCTATTCGCGATTCAGCAGTTACAACAATGCCGGGTGCGGCGTCACTTTTCCGATCAATTCGCCGGAACAATTCTATGTCGTGACGTCGGCTGCTCTCAGCGCTGCCGCATTTACTTTGTCTGCAGCGCCGCAAGGAACTCAGGTCGAAGACACCAAGTGCGGCACATTGAGATTGACAAGCACCGGCGTGCAAGGATCACAGGGAGCCGATACCGACGTTAACTCGTGTTGGTGAACGGTTGGCTTCGGCCGCGCATCAACCAACGACGAATCGCGCCATTATCTACTCGCCTGTCATGTGGTTGTACTGAAGTGCGCGGACCGCAATCGGCCGGGGATTCAGGCCCAGTAAGTATCGTGTAACAAAAAAGTCCTGATCAGGCGACTGAGACGACGAGCCTAGCGCCGTCGCCGGCAGGGCGCACTGCCTGAACGATTCAGAGCGGTGCGTAAGACGCACGCTATTCCCTATGGATACCGGAGTGCGTCTAGCGCTTTACGGCGTCGACGAAACGGTCGATCTCGTTTTCGGTGTTGAAATAGTGCACTGATGCCCTGACCAGCGCCTCCAGGCCGCGTTCCTCGAAATCCAGACGAGCAGACTGCAGGTCGGTTACCGAGACGTTGATTCGCCGTTCCCGCATTCGAGCCGCCATTGCCGCGGGCGCTTCGCGTCGTTTGCGGAACGTCACGATGCCGCACTTCTTAGCACCCAGATCATGCACCGTGACGTCGGCTACCTGCGAGAGCGCTTCACGCAGCGTGGCACCGAGTTCTGCGACACGTTCCTCGATTGCAGTCAGGCCGAGATCGCGAGCGTAGCGAACCGCCCGAGCGAGGCCGATCTTGCCCGCAACATAACTCTCCCAGTTTTCGAATCGCTTCGCACCGGCGGCGAACTGGTAGGAGTCATTGCCGGTCCACGTTGCCGAATGCATATCAATAAACGGCGGCTCGATCTGATCGATCATATCGAGCGAGACATAGAGAAAACCCGTGCCGCGAGGGCCGCGCAGGAACTTCCTTCCTGTTCCTGAAAGGATGTGGCAACCGATTTTCTTTGCATCAAGCTCGACCTGCCCGACCGATTGACACGCATCAAGCAGGTACGTAAGGCCATGTTTATGAGCTAGCCGGCCGACGGCTTGAACCGGATTCACCAGCCCGCCCTGGGTTGGTACGTGCGTGATTGCGATCAGGCGGCTTCTGGGCCCGATCATCCCCTCCATTGCATCGACGTCGATCTGTCCGGTGGCGTCGGATGGAACGATGTCTATTTCCAGACCGCGCCGTCTGGACTGCTGTAGCAGAGCGAGGAAATTCGAGGCGTATTCTGAACGGTGGGTCAGAATGCGATCGCCTGGCTCGAGAGGCAGTCCGTAGAACGCCATGTCCCAGGCGCGAGTGGCGTTTTCCACGAACGCGACTTCCGACGGGTCGCACCCCAACAGTGCGGCGAACTCACTGTAGAAACCCTCGAGCTTATCCGCAGCCTGCTGTGCTGCCTCGTAGCCACCGAACTCGCGCTCGAGTTCGAGATGTGCGGTGATCTCGGCGAAGACAGGGTCGGGCACCAATGATGCACCGGCATTGTTGAAGTGAAGAATATGCTCGCAGGCAGGGGTATCAGCCCGGACAGCAGCAACATCGATCACGTTTAGCGCTCCTAGCCTTGGCAATTCAACTCGGAATGCGAATGCCACAGCAACGAGATGCTGAACGAATCACAGGCGCCTGGAGAATCGCAATGTAGCGTTTCGAATCAGTACTCGGTAGCTGCGTATCCCGCTAGCGATAAGTCAACATGGGTCGAACCGATATTACAGACTAAAAGAGCCCAGTTCGACCCCGGTTTTCCCGCTGCCGCCTCCTCAGGGCCGCTATAGCAAGCAATGTCAGCAACGGCAGATTCGTCGAGCCGCCGCCTCTGCCCGGGCTGTCCTGGGTGGCAACGGTATTGGCAACGAGCGGATTGGTGCCGAACAACATGACTTCGTCACCATCGCTCACGCCGTCGTCGTCGGTGTCGGTATCCTTCGGATCGGTACCGCGATCGCGCTCGTCGCCATCATCGAGGCCATCGTCGTCCGAGTCTTCATCGAGCGGATCGGTGCCGTCCTCTCGCTCGTCGCCGTCGCTGACCCCATCGTCATCGCTGTCGCTGTCACGAGGGTCGGTTCCGGCGTCACGCTCGTCATCGTCGCGGATGCCGTCGTTGTCGTCATCGCTGTCGTCGTCGTCATGGATGCCATCGTTATCGTCATCACTGTCGTCGTCGTCAGCGAAGCCGTCGTCGTCGTTGTCGTCGTCGAATCCCATCAGGAACCCGGCGATCGCATCGACATCCGTCCGCGGCATGCAGGCAAGGAATCGCATTTCGCTCTCGTCGCCGATGGCCTCGAGAATCTCGCCCACGGAGTCGCCGTGCACATCCTCGTCGACGCGACCGCCAGCGCCATTAATGCCGTGGCAGCCGGCACACGCCATTATGTAGCGCTGCTCGCCGGTGGTCTCCCCGGCATTCAGCTCCGTGGCGAGCGCCTCGATTTCGGCATCGCTGAGGCCCTGCAGGAACTGCATCGCCGGGACCCCGTTCGGAAACACGCTGGTACCGAAGATCGCGCCCTGAATATTGCACGCCCGAGCTCCGGCGACCCGGCGCAGGCCGGGCAGCGCTGCATCGACTGCCGGACCGTCCCAGGGATCGCCGTGGCAAGCCATGCAGTTCGATTCATAGAGCGCGGCTTCGTCGCCACCGGGAGCCAGCGTATCGACGACACTTGCGGTGGTCGTTGCTGCCGTGCTGTCGAACTGACCGTCGTTTACGACCAGGCTGACTCGGTAGGTCCCGGCGGCGGCGAAGACGTGAGTCGGTGTAGCGCCCGTGTCGACCGTACCGTCACCAAAATCCCACCGATAGGTCAGCGGATCTGCGTCCGGATCGCTGGAGCCGGAACCGTCGAAACTGACGGCATCGCCGGTGTCGCCGTTGTAGGGACCACCCGCGTCCGCGATCGGCGGCCGGTTGGCCGGCGCCGCCGCTATGCTTGCGATGGTCGTTACGGTCGGACTGTCCAGCAGGCCGTCATTGACCGTCAACGAAACCGTGTAGTCGCCGGCGGCGGTGAACGTGTGGGTGGGTGCCGCGCCGGTGCCCGTCGCCCCGTCACCAAAATCCCAGGCGAAATCCAATGCGTCACCATTCGGATCCGACGAGGCAGATCCGTCGAATGCAACGGCTTGTCCGGGCTCGGCCGCATACGGACCGCCGGGGTCCGCAGTCGGCGGCAGATTGACCGGCGGCGCCGAAATCACCGCAGAGCTCGTGCCGGGCTCGCTATCCACCTGGCCGTCGTTGACGATCAACGTGACCGGGAAGGTACCGGCGGTGGCATAGGTGTGCGTCGGCATCATGCCGGTCGCAGTGTTCCCGTCCCCGAAATTCCACGCGAATGACAACGCATTGCCATCCGCATCGCTGGAACCGGAACCGTCGAACTGGATCAGTGTCGTCCCGGCCTCGCCGCTGTAGGGTCCGCCGGCGTTTGCGACCGGCGCAGCGTTAGAAGGTGGTGGAGGGCCCGGGTCCAGCGGTACGTCAGGCGGCGTGCCGGCGGAGTTCGCGCACGTCGTGCTCTGTGCCTCGTCACACCAGCCCGGCTGCGTGCTGGCCGTGATCTCGACGATGTTGGTATTCTCTCCCGAGGCCGTGTCCGAGTCCGAGTCGAGCGCCTCCACCGCAAACAGGATCGACTGGAAGTCCACGGCGTCACAATTGAAGCCCGCACCGTCGGCTCCATTTGCAATCAAATCGGCGCCAAAAACATTGAAATTGTTACCGCCACCGGATGACTGGTGACAGGTCTGACACCCCGCCAGATCCTCGGTCCGAGAATCGGGACGTGGGTCGCCATCATAGGTCTGAGTGAAGATATCTCTGCAGGCGGGCCATGCCTCGGCGTTCGGTGATCCAAGCAGTGCTGCGAGCGGCAGCGTGACAAGCACGTGCGCAATCCATCGGTTCATATTCATTTCGCTCATCCAGTTGCCGATCGTTCGGCTTGTTATCCGGACACTGAAACCGGGCAATACCTGTCAACAGTGTCGATTCCGGCTCTGACAGATTCGCCACCGGCAACTGCTGTCTGCGAACCATTTATCGATCTGGACAGACACGCAGCAATCACAGCGAATCGTCGTCGCTTAGTTCTGGTACACGAATCGGTGGACCGGAAGGTTCCCGCCTATCGAGGGCGCGAAGTCAGTAGATATACGTATTGATTTCGCGAAGAAAAAATCGAGTCGTTTTGCTCGAAAGCCAGGATGCCCATCCCCGGATGGGAATATTCGCGACCGCTTGGACAATAATCGATCGCCCGATGCGCGGGCGGTGCGGATCCCTTTTGCGACACCGGCACATTACATAAGACCTGCCGCCGGCGAATTCAGATAGTGTGATGCAGACAAACGAAACCGGCAGCGGTTTCTGTCAGATTGAATGAGTTAATGACAGTTTCGGTTGAATGACCCGAATGCCGTGGTGGACAGCACCATGAAAGAAGGGAGTCATGTCATGCTCAGGGCCGGTCGGATAGTGCTGATAATAGTCGGTATCCTGCTGTCGGCGGCAGGTCTTGCCGACGGCGTGCAGTCTTTCAAAGCCGACAGCCACGCAGCGTCGACGGCAACTTCCTCCATCGAAACGTTGCTCGCGAAGCTGGAGCATGCTTCCCCGTGGCGATTCGTTTTTCCGGATAACACAGTAGTCTATGCAGACGACCGGACGCGGCCGATCGCGAATTTTCGCTTCGAGGACGCCAGTGCTCTGGCGCGGGTTGGCAAGCTTCGCAGCTTATCGCTCTTAACTCTGGCAGAAACCGGCCGGACACGGCTGTATGTGGGCGTTAATGCCGATGGTTTGCTCGGTTTGCATCTCAGCGCGTTTCGGCGCGATGACGATGATCGTTATCTGGAGGTTGCCCGAATGCCCTATCTGAAGGACGGCGAGTCGGTCCTCCCGATCGAGTGGTCAGCACCGGGTCCGAACTAGCCACCTCGAAATCTGGCCAGGTCAAGTTGTGGCGAGCCCGCCGACGGCTCGGCTGCAAAGCTTTACTTCGGTCTCTGATTGCTGACGGACGCGTGCTCAATATTGCTCCGGATCGTCTGCCGCTCGCCAATGCGCGTCCGATGGCTGGCCACGCTCGTCATCGCACCGGAGTTTATCGTAGCATCAGCAAGCAACGAACACCGGAAGCGATATCGTTCGCATACCGGGCAGATCACAGGACGCGGTCAAGCCGCATCTCAATCGCTAGGCACTGACTTCGTTGAGCTGCCCGGTTTCGACGTCATACACGAAACCGCGAATCGCGGCCTTGTGTGGGACGAACGGACTCGACTGAATTCGTCGGATCGACTGGCGGACATCCTCTGTCAAATCAGGGAATGCTTCCAGAGCGAATGGCGGGCGCAGGCCGGTATCGTCTTCGATCTGGGCTTTCACCGCGTCGTCCTTGAAGGTCAGCATGCCGCAGTCGGTGTGGTGGATCAGCATGATCTCTCGCGTACCCAGCAGTCGCTGCGATATTGCCAGCGACCGGATCACGTCATCGGTAACCACTCCGCCTGCGTTGCGGATCACGTGAGCGTCGCCCTCTTCCAAGCCCAGTAGACGTCCGGTCTCGATGCGGGCGTCCATACAGGCGACAACGGTTATTTTTTTCGCCGGCGGCATTGGCTTTCCGCCTTTCGTGAACGTCTCTGCATAGCCCTGGTTGGCTGCCAAGAAATCGTTCGTCGCAGACATCGTAATACTCCTCAATAATTCGTTAATTGATGACGAAATCACCTTACCGTGTCCCGATATTCTCCGGAAATACCGCTTCGTTGGTCCATTATTCCGAATCGTGATATGGGGGGGCTCTCGCCCAGCGGCGTCAGTTTGTCCTGAAGCGGCCGAGGAAACGGCCAAAAATATTTTGGCAGCCTATTGACTACTGACCATCGCCGGTGCACATTTCGCTTACGTCACGACATGCTGCATCGTCGCATCGATAGATGGCATTCACCATGGCGAAAGCGAACAAGAATGTCACGCCTGCTGCTCGTGGTCTTGACGGTCTGCGCACTGAGCAACTCCGCCTGCACCACATTTCGGCCCACTGAAGCATCCCCTGAAGAAACTCAACAGCTGATTTTGTCGAAAGGCTTAATCGAGCCGGGTGACCGGGTCAGGCTCGTCACGGCGGATCAGACGGTGCACGAATTCCGGGTTACCGACATCGACTACCAACAGGGTTTCGTGATCGGCAAGGATGACCGGGTGCCTATAGCAGAAATCGTTGCCGCTGAAACCCGCGAAGTCAGCGTGGGCAAGACAGCGTTGCTCACGGGAGGCGTGGGTACCGGTGTTGCGGTGCTTATTGCTATCGCGATTGCACCCGCAATCATCCTGGGCGGCGGCTAGAGCAGACGCTGCCTGCTTTATCGGCTCGGCGAGAGCGCGCAACAAACGACGGCCATACTGTCGCGATCGTTGCCTGAACCTGCAGAGTGCCGATTCACCTGAGACATTTTCCCTATCTAAATTAGAGGATATTCGTATGCGTACTTTGTTACCCGTGCTCGTATTGATGTTGTCTGCTTGTGGTGGCGGCGGTGGTGGCGGAAGCGGCTCGGCCGCGCCACCCATTTTGCCGCCGCCCGTGGATGCAGACCCCAGTGGTCTATGGGTCGGTTCGCTGGCCTTTGATGACCAGACTTTTGCGGATCTGGTCGGCATCGTCACTGCCGACGGCAGATTCACGCTCGTTTCGGTCGACACTTTCGGCCCGGACACCGCGGGCCAGTATGTGGGCATGGCAACGGTCAGTGGCACCGACTTGACCGGCACGGGTAGCGCTTATGCGGCCGCCGGGGCAACCTGGGGGAATGGCGCAACCGTGATCGATTTCAGTTTCACCGCGGTTATCGTCGAGAGAAATTCTCTGACCGGCACATGGCAATCCGGTGACGGCGCCAGCGGCAGCTTCGATATGCAGTACGACACCGAGTACGAAAAAGACTCCACGCTTACCCTGCTCGAGGGCGTATGGTTCGTTTACGACGACATATTGAATCCCACGCTCACTCTGACCATGGATGCCGGTGGCGCGTTCACGGCGCAAAGCAGCTTTGGCTGCCAGTCGCTCGGACAAGCGTCGATCATCGACGCCAACTTCAATGTTTACGCATGGGACGTCACAATAACAACCTGCCCGATACAGGGTGACTATTCCGGCTTCGCAGTGCTCGGCGACATTGATACGGGCGATCCGAATAATTCGCAAAATAACGCGATTCTCGTGACATTCAGCAACGATCAAAGGGCGTTGTTGTTAGCGCTGGAACGCTAGCGGAGACAGAGGTCGTTGCCGGTGGCCGCGAGGTCGCAGGATTTCTGCACAGGCATACCTGTGCATCTGTTCGCCTGCTACATGAACAGATCCGCGGGCTGACCTGCAATTGCAGGTCAGACGCTATCGGGCTGTTCGCGACTCATTGACCTACGGTGACCGTCGGACTGGTCGCGAGCCGGGTATAGCCGCCATTCTCGAACAAGCGGAATTCATAATCGCCCAGTGTTGCGGGCATCGTGACTGTCCAGGTTGCGGTGGTCGAGCCCGAAGAAACGTAAACCCAGTCCAGGTATGTCGTGTTCGGATCGCCGACACCCGCAAGCCCAAGCCAATCGACTGCATTGCCCGGTCCGCCGGTCATTGTCACTGTAACAACGCCGCCACCGCTGACCTGGGTTGCGCTGACATCGATGACCGGCTCCGGCGGTGGCAGCGGATCCTCACCTGAGACGGTAATCGTCGCGCTGGTCGCGAGCCGGGTATAGCCGTTGTTCTGGAACAAGCGGATTTCATAATCACCGGCCACGGACGGCATGGTCACCGTCCAGGTTGCGGTGGTCGCACCGGCATCCACGTAGCTGTAACTGAGGTAGGTCGTGTTCGGCGCCCCGACCGCGGCAAGCGCCAGCCAGTCGTAGACATTCCCCGGCCCACCGGTCATTGTCACTGTAACAACGCCGCCACCGCTGACCTGGGTTGCGCTGACATCGATGACCGGCTCCGGCGGTGGAGCCGGATCCTCTCCGACAACGGTAATCGTCGCGCTGGTCGCAAGCCGGGTATAGCCGTTGTTCTGGAACAAGCGGATTTCATAATCACCGGCCACGGACGGCATTGTCACGGTCCAGGTTGCGGTGGTCGCACCGGCATCAACGTAGATGTAACTGAGG
>Ga0224512_10003363_pt1 | contig 14136 bp, 10 predicted proteins | sample SF_May12_sed_USG_4_FD_169103 | JGI IMG/M metagenome (GOLD analysis project Ga0224512, IMG submission 169103) | Sediment microbial communities from San Francisco Bay, California, United States - SF_May12_sed_USGS_13 | ecosystem: Environmental > Aquatic > Marine > Sediment | place: USA...
CTGTAATGCCGGCTATCCGGCCGTCATGGTCACCGACACGGCACCTTTTCGTTACACCGAGTATCACACGGCGGCAGACACTCCGCAGGTCGTCGACGTGGAGCGCATGGCGCGCGTGGTGCACGGCCTGGCGGGAGTCGCCCGCGATCTGGCGGGGGTAAAAGCCTCGCGCTGAGATCCTGAGCGACAAGGCAGCCAAAGATCCTAAGCCGCACACCTCGAATCACTGCGCTTTAAGCGCGGGCGCGATTATTTTGCGTTCGGGTGAATGCGACCCGGTGAAACTTTGTCCTCAGGCGGGACTGTGTGACATGCGCGTCGTGGTTAACGAAAGGCGCTCGACCAGCGTGTTCAGGAACGCCTTGTGAAAGCGAAGCTGACAGCGCAGCGATACCCGCTCGATGAGGGTGGCGCGAACTTTCAATACCGTGACGCTGGATTTGGCAACAATGCTTGCGGTGCGCTCTTTCCCCGCAATGAATCCCATCTCTCCGAAGCAGTCCCCGGGGCGAAGCTCGTCCAGCTCCTGGCCGCCTTTGAGAACTCGGACGGTGCCCGAGACGATAACGTAGAAAGAATTGTCGATGTCGCCCTCTGTAATGATCTCGTCCCCGTCGCCGAACTCGAAAAAATTGCTTGCGTTGATGACTTCCCACGTCTCCGAGTCTGAGAAGTCATTGAAGAATCCGAGGCACTTGACCAGGTCGTACTTTTCCTGCCCGCTGGGTCCTTCTTCAAATAAGTTAATGTGATCAAACACCAGACTGAGGTCAGCGGCCAGGTCGAGCCCATTCTTGTACCGATCTTTGGGGTTTTTCTTCAACGCTCTGTTGATGATTTGATCGAGAACTTTGGGTGCGTCTCTGCGTACCTCCCGAAGCGGAGCATGAGTCTTGTTTTGAATCTGGTGAATGATTCCGGGCAGGGAATCGGCGTGGAAAGGATGTCTGCCGGTCAGCAGCTCATACAACACGGTGCCGATAGAAAAGATGTCGGACTGATTGCTGATATTATCTTCGCGTATCTGCTCAGGAGACATATACAACGGTGAGCCGACGTAGCCATAAATCTGGGTTTCCGCGGTATCCGGCCGAGTCATCAGAGCGACGCTGAAATCGCCGATCTTTACGTCGTGATCCTTCGTCAGCAGAATATTTTTCGGCTTGACGTCCCGGTGCACCACGCCTTGACGATGGGCGTAGTCGAGAGCGCGAACACTTTTAAAGATAAATCGTACGACGTCCTCCATGGGCAGCAGGCTTCCAGCCTTGGTGTGGTCGTACAGGGAACGATTGCCGCTGATGTATTCCATTACGATAAAAGCGATTTCGTCTTCGACCCCGGCGTCGTAGACCTGAATGACATTAGGATGCTTGAGCATCCCAGCCACCTTTGCCTCGTTGAAGAACATCTTCCGGTATCTGGCGCCCTGCCTTTCGTCCCTTAAGACTTCGGGCAAGGCAACTTTTATGGCAACGTCGCGCCCGGCGAACGGGTCGTGACCCAGGTAGACGATCCCCATGGCGCCGCGCCCGAGCTCGCAGATGATTTCGTACTTGCCGATGTTTTGTTGGGCCAAAATTGCCATCTCGTGGTCGCGTACCTTTTTCGCCGCAGCAGCTGTTCCTTAGCGCGGCTAGCCGCGGCGGATGCGCGCGGTACGGGGATCTGGGAAGCGAAATTGTCGAAGGACCGTTCGGCGCGGCGGAGCCATGGGCCGCAAAAACTATAGGACAGTTAAAACGCGCCAACCACGCAATTGGCTCCAATTGAGAGTTCTGTCACTGAGACTGATGCCGGTTGCGACATCCCCGGTAGGCCGGGTTGGCAATGCGGCGAGATGCGCCGCTTTGGGCGCTGGTCATAGCCGGAGCGAAGAGCCGCGCTAAGCGGTCTTAAGTTCGCACCAGCACGCCACCGCGCTTGGCGGTCGCGTCTAATTTCACCAGGGACACGTCCCACACCAGGCGGAGCTTTTTCAGCACGGTAATCAGTGCCCAGGACAGGTCCACCTCCCACGGCTTGAGTCCTTGTCTTGCCGATGCAGGCCAGGCGTGGTGGTTGTTGTGCCAGCCCTCGCCGAAGGCAAGCATCGCCACCAGCCAGTTGTTGGTGCCGTGCGCGTCGCCAAAGTTGCGGTAGCCCCAGCTATGGCAGGCCGAGTTGACCAGCCAGGTGGAGTGATAAAGCAGCACCAGCCGAGCACAAAAGCCCCAAAGAAAATAGGAAAGACCTCCCGTCAGGAGCAGCAGTCCGCCAAGCATTAAACCCGGTAGGAAGTCGTACTTCTCCAGCCACACGAGATAAGGATCGCGGCACAGGTCCTTGGTCTGCTGGCGGATGCGCCGTTGGTCGTAGTCCTTTGGAAAAACGTAAAAAACCCAGCCCACGTGAGCGAAGAACAGGCCGCGGGCGATGTCGTGGGGGTCGCCGTCGGAATCGGAATGGAAATGGTGCTGGCGGTGATCGGCGACCCAACGCAACGGGCCGCCCTGCAGCGCCAGCGAACCCATTGTCGCCAGGATACGGGTAACGATGGTTCTGGCGCGAAACGCCCGGTGCGACAGCAGGCGGTGATAGCCGACGGTGATCCCGAGGCCGGAAATGACGTAGAGGGCCAGCCCGGTGAAAAACGCGCCCCAGCTGAACCAGGCGAACGCAGCCACCGCGCCTGCGTGAACCACAAGCATGAACACCACGTGCGTCTTAGAAATGGATTGCGCTGGCACAGCACCCGAAGGGTCGGCTTCTGCCCCTATCGGGCCTGGGTCCTCTCCCCGCATGTTCTCCCCGCCTTATTTTCTTGCCGTCTTTGGCCGGCTCTCAAGCCAATAGGCCCAAGTGGACGCATCCTAGACGGAGCGGCCGCCTCGCTCAAGCTATTGCGATTGCCGGCCCCCGGCGTCAGCCGCTGCCGACGCTTTCACCCAGGACGATGTCGAAGCGGGCTTCGAGGGCGGGGGGATTGCCGCCGGCAGGCGTGAAATCCACTATCAGCCGGGCCCGGAGCCGCTCGTCGCCGACCCGGTTCAGCAGGTAGTCACGCGGGTTTTCCGGCGCGCCGGCCACGTACATCTGGGTGATAAATGGTTCAGCGCCCGGCGCGCTCACGGCGAAGTGGATGTGGGGGGCGCGCCCGGGATAGGGCACGGGCCTGATGGTGCGAAAGCGGTAGGCGCCTTGCCTGCTGGTGGTGAAGCTGCCGTAGCCCTGGAAGTTCTCGTCCAGCGGCGCGTGGCGTCGATCCCATGGGTGGTGGTATCGGCCGAAGGCATCACACTGCCAGATTTCCACCCGGGCGCCGGGCACGGCCCGGCCATCCGGGTCCAGCACCCGGCCGCGGAGGTCGGTGATTTCCCCTTTGGCCAGGGCGGAACGACCCTTCACCCGGACCAGGTCGTTGTCCGAATCCAGCGGCAGCTCCATGGGGTAAAAGGGTCCGCGGGTCTGGGCCGGGGTCGCCAGCAATGCCGCGGCTGCGCCCTTCGCCCCGACAAGCCCGGAAACGCCGAGAGCCAAGGCGGTGAGGGCCCGGCGCCTGCCGATGCTTGAAGATTTTCGTCCGCTAGACTGCATGTCGCTGTTGCTGCCAGAGTCTTTTCGGCTTTTCCCCAGGGATAGACCGCGAGTACGGCATAAGTTCACGCCTCGCGCTGCCGTCGCCGGAGCGCGAAAGCCGCGGTTCAAAGCCCGCGAGAGGCAATCACTTCCTTGGCCGGGGAGCGATCCCCGGTGCAGCTGATCATTCGCGGCGCGTCGACGAAAGCGAGCCGGAATCCCAGACGTCGGTAAAGCTTGATCACCCGGTCGGTGGCCTGATTCGACAGCACAACCGGGCCATTGTGCCGGCTCAGCCAGACTGCGAGACGCTCCTGCTCGCTCCAGCCAAAGCCGTTTTTGGCGTATTGGGTGAACGGCACGTCGTAGGGCGGATCGGCGTAGATAAAGTCGCCGCTGCCCACCGGTAATTGCTCGAAGTCGACGTTGTCAAAGCACCAGGTCGAAAGCAGCCCGCGGTATTGACCGAAGTCCCGGGTGTAGTTGATGCGGGTGTGATGGCCGAAAGGAACGTTGAACTCGCCTTTGCGGTTGAAACGGCAAAGGCCATTGTAACCGGTTCGATTGAGGTAATAGAAAAGCTCGGCGGCCTTGCGGGTCTCGAGACCGCGCCCGGTCACCAGACGGTTGAAATCCGATCGGTGGCGGTAATAGAGCGCGCTTTCGTTTCGCATTGGGATACGAACCTTAAGCCCCGCCTGAATATGGCGGTAGAAGTTCACCGGATGAGGATTGACGTCGTTTAAAAGTGCGCGGCGCGGGGAAAGTCCGAGCGCGACCGCGAGGCCGCCACAAAATGGCTCGACCAGTCGAAAGTCCCGGTGGGGTCGCCACATACTCGCCAGCTTTGGCACCAGCCAGCGTTTGCCTCCGGCCCATTTGAGCGGCGGCTTCAACGCCGCGGGCGCCAGGTCGTTGGCCGGTGACGGCGGCGTGTCAGCGCTATGGGCTCGGCTCATCATTCCTACGGTGGAAACCCTCGCGATCCAGCTCTGCGTCGAGCCAGGTCCATGCCTCCTCCACGTCGAGGCGGTGACCGCGTATTCCCAGCTCGGTCTCGCGATAGTCCCCGTCCATGTGCGGCAGACAAGACAGCCGCACCTTGGGAAACCTCAAAACGAGATCCTGCATGATATGAATAATCTGTCCCTCGCTGGTGCCCGGTAAAGTCATCAGGCGCTCCACCGGAGCGTCGCTGCGGGCGAGATGCGCATATCGCTGGTCCAGTACCCACTCCAGCATAGGCCAGCCCATCTGTGGAAAACCGGGCACGAAATGGTGGTCGCCGAGGCTGAAACCATTGATCTGGTTTACCGGGTTGGGTATCAGCGTACAGTTTTCCGGCAGGTGCGCCATATGGATGCGCTGCGGATAGGCATCGGCGCCGAAGCGGGCCTCGATAATCGCCGCCGCTTCCGGGTGCTTGAACAGGGGGACCCCGGCGGCCGCGGCAGCGCAGGCGCGGGTATGATCGTCGGGCGTGGCGCCGATGCCGCCGAAACAAAATACGATGTCGCCATCATTCATGGAGCGCCGCAACGCGGTGGTGATGCGATTGGGGTCGTCGCTTAGGTACAGGCACCAGTCGAGCTCCAGTCCGCGCCGATGAAGCGCCTTCACCGCGTAGTCAAAATGACCGTCGCGGCGTTTGCCGAGTAACAGCTCCGAACCGATGACAATGAGTCCGAAGGTAGCCTTGGGTACGCTCATGAGGTTCCCGCCAGCGGACCGCCGAGTCCCCCTTGGAAATGACGACCGCGAATGCGCTCCGCGACACTTTCGTGAACACAGAGCAGCGCAGGGATCACCATCAGCACCAGCACCGTGGCAAAGGCGAGGCCGAAGGAGATGGACACTGCCATGGGGATCAGAAACTGTGCCTGTAACGAGGTTTCGAACAAAAGCGGAGTCAAACCGGCGATGGTGGTAAGCGAAGTCAGCAGCACGGCGCGAAGCCGCTGACAGGCGGCCTCGACGATGGCCGGCGCCCCGGTGTACGCACCGTCTTCCTTGAGCTGCTTGTAGAAGATGACAAGGATGATGGAGTCGTTGACCACGATTCCGGATAAGCCGAAGAAACCGAACAGCGAGAGAATGGTGAGGTCGATCCCCATAATCCAATGCCCCAGCGTCGCCCCCACCAGGCCGAAAGGGATCGCCGCCATCACCACCAGCGGCCAGCCGTAGGAGGCGAACACCCAGGCCAGCACGAGGTAGATCATACCCAGTGCAAACAGCCCGCCCACCCGCATGTCGGCAAGAGTTTCCTCCTGATCGGCGCGCCGTCCTTCGAACATGTAGTCGACGCCGAATCGCTTTTTCAGCGATGGAAGTACCTTTTCCTTCAGCGAATTGATGACCTCGTTGTTGGTGGTTATGGCGGGATCCACGTCGGCGCTCACGCGCACGGAGAGCTGTCCATCGAGGTGCCGCAAGGTTTCAAAGCCCCGCCTCGTCCTGATATCAACCACAGTCGGCAGGGGCACTATGTCTCCGGAACCGAGCGCGATGCTCAGGCTGTCAAGGCTGAGCAGGTTGTGGCGTTCCCGGTCCGGCAGCATGACGCGGACCTCCACTTCTTCGTCGCCGTCCTGAAAAATTTGCGCAATGCGCCCGTCATAGGCGCTGCGCAGCTGCCGCGCCACGTCGTCCACGCTGAGACCCAGAGCCCGGCCCTCCGGCGTCAGGCTGAAGATGAGCTGCTGGGGACCATAGGGCATGTCGTCGTCGACTCCGATGACGCCAGGAATGGATTTGAGGGTTTCCGACAGCTCGAGCGCCGCTGCTTTGTTAGCGGCCGCGTCGTTGCCGGTGAGCCGGATGTCCACATCGCGGCCGGGCGGACCGGCCCGCTGTTCGATAATGGTGAGCGATTCGATTCCCGGGGCGCTCGGCAGGTGCGCGCGCCACGCCTGGAGGAATTCCGTGTTGCGGACGTCTCTATGATCCGGCTCTTCGAGCTCAACGAAGAGTTCCGCGTACTGGTTTCCGGTCACCGGTGGCTGGCGGCCGTCCAGGTGATCGAAAGAACCGAGCCTCACCACCGACATACGTACCAGATCTGCATCGAAGCTTTCCTGGGTGCGCATCAATGAATCCTCCAGCGCGGTCATGTAAGCCTCCACTCGCTCGGGAGACGTGCCCGCGACGAAGCCGACCTTTGCCTGAATGACGGTGCCCTCGGTGGCAGGAAAAAAATTGAATAGCACCCGGCCGCCGGCGAACAATCCGGCGGACAACATCAGCATGGCGAGGGCGCCGGCGAGCGTGGTCATAGGGTTGGCTACCGACCAGGTCACCAGCGGTCGAAATCGATGCTCGCGAAAATTGTTAATCGCGACCTCCAGTCGGTGTCGCACCTTTCCAGGTTCGTCGCGGTGCAGATGTTGAAAGCTCTGTCGTAAATGTCCAGGAAGGACCAGAAAGCTTTCCACCAGCGAGGCGGCGATGACGCAGATAACGACGGTCGGAATGTCGAAAAGTATATTGCCGATGATGCCGCCCACCAGCATCAGCGGAATAAATGCGGCTACGGTGGTGAGGGATGAAGCGAGAACCGGGGCGAGCATGCGGCGCGCGCCGCTCTCCGCGGCGATGAGTGGTTCGGTCCCGGACTGATACTGTGCCAGCGCGTTCTCGCCCACCACGATGGCGTCATCGACGATGATACCCAGGGTCATGATCAGCGCGAACAGGCTCACCATGTTGACGCTGCCGCCGATGGCGTAAAGCACGCCCAGCGTTGCCATGAAGGATACGGGAATACCGGCGGCAACCCAAAAAGCCACGCGGCCGTTTAGAAAAAGATAGAGAATAACGACCACCAGGATCAGTCCGCCGGCGCCGTTCTTGAGCAGCATGAATATCCGCTCACGGATGAGGCGCCACTGCTGATCGTAGATGTGCACTTCGATTCCGGCGGGAAGCTGAGAGGCAACGTCCTTGCGCCATTGCTGAAGGATTTCGGCCGCCTCCAGGCTGTCGCTGTTTTCTGCCCGCTTGACCGAGAGCTCCACCGCCGGCTGGCCCTTGTAATGCAGACGGGTGGTCTGGTTCTTGGGCCGGCGCACGACTTCGGCCACGTCCCCCACCGTCACCAGGCGGCCGGACTCGTCCGACACTAGCGGGATCTGTTCGAAACCGAGTACCGTGCGGCGCTGATCCAATGCGCGCAGCTGTCTCGAGACGTCCTCCCGGCCGACGGTGCCGGCAGGAAGGTCACGGCTCTCTTGCGCGATGCGCGAGGCGATGTCATCCAGTGACATGTCCAGCGCTCGCAGTGCCGAGGTGGGCACCTGGATCGCAATTTCCTCTTCTGGCAGTCCGTTGATGTCGACCTTGGCAACGCCCCGGGCGAGCAGATCCCGCTCCACACCCCGCACCAGCGGCCGCAGGCGCTCGAGCCCCACGGGCCCGCTGACCAGCACCCGAGCCACCGGCTCGTAGCGCACAATCCGGGTAATTTCCGCTTCCTCTGCGCTCGCCGGCAGGTTACGTACCAGGGCCACCTGCTCCTTGACCCAGTCCAGAGCGATACCCATGTCGGTGCCTTCTTCGTATTCCAAGGTCAACCTGGCGCCGCCTTCGGTGGCGGTGGAGGTCATCTGGCGCAGCCCGTCGGCCGTGCGCAAAGCCTGCTCCAGCGGATTCACCACCGAATCCTCCGCGTCCTCCGCGCTGGAACCCGTCCAAGTCACGCGCACGGTGATGAAGTCCAGGGCAAAGGTGGGGAAGAACTGGGTGTTCAGATGAACCAGCGACCAGATCCCGGCGAGGATCATCATCGCCATCAGCAGATTGCACGCCACCCGGTGACGGGCAAAGGTTCCGATGAGATCGTCTTTGTGAACCGAGGCCATGCTCATGTTTGGATTCCGGCCCGCGGAATACGGGCGCGGGCAGAGCGCAGAGTTTACCAGCGGGCGCGCCGTCAAACGCGCCGCGCCGTGTAAAATACGGGCGCTTTGTCCCATCCGCAGCCAGTAACGAGTGACACATGGATCTGATCAAGTGGTTTAAAACAGTGGGCATGAGCGACGTGGCCCATGTGGGGGGCAAGAACGCTTCCCTTGGCGAAATGATCGCAAATCTCGAGGCGTCGGGAGTCAGGGTGCCTGACGGCTTTGCCACCACTGCGAACGCCTATCGGGAGTTCGTCGGTACCGGAGGGCTCGCCGGGCGAATTGAACAGGCGCTGCAGGCGCTGGACATCGATGACGTCGAGGCGCTGGCGAAGATCGGACGCCGTATTCGTGAATGGATTATCGAGGCGCCGCTAGGTGAGACGCTGGAAAAGGAAATTCGCATCGCCTACGCCACCATGTCCAACGGAGAGGATCTTCCCGTTGCGGTTCGATCGTCGGCAACCGCTGAGGATCTGCCGGAGGCCTCGTTCGCGGGTCAGCAGGAAACTTTCCTCAACGTGCGCGGCGCCGACGACGTGATCGAGGCTGTCAAGGAAGTGTACGCCTCGCTGTTTAACGATCGCGCCATTTCCTATCGCGTTCATCAGGGTTTCGCCCACGAGCAGGTTGCGCTTTCCGCAGGCGTCCAGCGCATGGTTCGGGCCGACACGGGAAGCAGCGGCGTCATGTTTACGCTGGACACGGAGTCCGGCTTCGAAGACGTGGTGTTCATCACCTCTTCCTTCGGGCTTGGCGAAATTGTGGTCCAGGGTCAGGTCAATCCTGACGAATTTTACGTCTACAAGGGTGCGCTGAAGGCGGGCCGCCCGGCGATACTGCGCCGGGAACGGGGCAGTAAAGCGGTGAAGATGGTGTACAGCGAAGATCCCACGGAACGGGTCACCATTACCGATGTGCCCGCCGCAGATCGTCTCGGTTTTTCACTCAATGACGCCGAGGTGGAGCAGCTTGCCCGCTACGCCCTCGCCATCGAGGCACATTACGGACGGCCTATGGACATCGAGTGGGCCAAAGACGGTGAGACGGGAGAGCTGTTCATTCTTCAGGCGCGCCCGGAAACGGTGCAAAGCCGCGGCGGCACTCAACAGCTGGAGCGGTTTGAATTAAAGGAGAAGGGCGAGGTGATTTCCACCGGTCGTTCCATCGGTCAGCGCATCGGCAGCGGCCGTGCGCGATTGGTATTAGACGTGACCGAAATGCACAAGGTGGCGCCCGGCGACGTGCTCGTGACCGACATGACCGATCCCGACTGGGAACCCATCATGAAGCGCGCCGCCGCCATCGTCACCAACCGGGGCGGCCGCACCTGCCATGCGGCCATTATCGCCAGAGAGCTGGGCATTCCCGCGGTGGTGGGCACGCGTGACGCCACCGGTGCAATCAAAGACGGCTCCGAGGTCACCGTATCCTGTTCCGAAGGCGATACCGGCTATGTGTACAAGGGATCGTTGAATTACGAAGTACGCAAGCTGGATATCGAAACCATGCCCGAGATCCCGTTCAAGATCGCAATGAACGTGGGAAACCCAGAGCGCGCATTTGAGTTCCGGCGGCTTCCCAATGCGGGCGTCGGGCTGGCACGTCTCGAGTTTGTAATCGGCAACAGTATCGGCGTGCATCCGCAGGCGCTTCTCGACTTCGACGCCCTGGATCCAGAACTGAAGGCTCAAGTTGCCGAGCGCATCGCAGGTTACGATGGTCCGACCGAATTTTTCATCCAGAAACTCGCCGAGGGTGTTTCCACCATCGCCGCAGCATTTTGGCCGAAGCCCGTAATCGTCCGGCTTTCGGATTTCAAGTCGGACGAGTACGCCCACCTGATCGGTGGCCCGGGTTATGAGCCCGACGAGGCCAATCCGATGCTCGGGTTTCGCGGCGCCTCGCGCTACCTGTCGGAAGATTTCGCCAGGTGCTTCGAATTGGAGTGTCAGGCGTTGCGTTTTGTGCGCGAGGTAATGGGGTTCACCAACGTGGAGATCATGGTGCCCTTCATTCGCACCCTGGAGGAGGCGGTCAAGGTCAACAAGCTGCTCGCTAAGCAGGGGCTCGAGCGAGGCAAGAACGGACTCAGAATCATCATGATGTGTGAGGTGCCCTCCAACGCCTTGCTGGCGGAGCAGTTCCTCGAGCACTTCGACGGATTTTCCATCGGCTCCAACGATCTGACCCAGATGACCCTCGCTCTGGATCGCAACTCGGGCCTGGTGGCCCACCTCTTTGACGAGCGCGACCCGTCGGTCAAGATCCTTTTGCATCAGGCCATTGCCGCCTGCCGCAAAGCGAAAAAATACGTGGGCATCTGTGGTCAGGGGCCATCGGATCACCCGGACCTGGCCCGCTGGCTGATGGAGGAGGGTATCGAGAGCGTCTCTTTGAACCCCGACTCGGTGGTGGAAACCTGGCTGTTTTTGGCTGGAGAAAAGCTCTAGCCTGCGGCTGCGGACGCGATGATCCGGCGCCCGCCGGGGGGTATTCATGCTGCGTTGCACAACGCGGGGCCAATAGTTTAAATTAACAAATTCAATACCCCGCCGTCCTTTGGTCGTGGGAACATAATGGTCATGGGTCTAGGCCCGTTTTTTCTTGGCCTTAGCAATATCCGGGGAAGCCCTCGGCCAGACGCCAGCACGACGGAAGTGCGGGAGGCGAAATGAAGATTTGTGTGGTCGGCGCCGGCGCCATCGGTGGGCTGCTGGGCGCGCAACTGGCCAAAGCCGGCCAGGAAGTGAGCCTCATCGCCCGAGGCCCGCACCTCAGGGCAATCCAGTTCAACGGGCTGCAGCTGCATTCCGCCGATGGAGAAGTGTTCAAAACCTGCGACGTGGAGGCGACCGACGACCTGCGATCCTTAGGGCCTCAGGACCTGGTCATTCTGGCGCTAAAGGCGCACCAGATCGAGTCGGTGGTGGACGAGCTGCCGGCGGTTTTGGGTCCCGAAACCATGATCCTCACCACCCAGAACGGCATCCCCTGGTGGTATTTCCAGCGTCACGGCGGCCCCTTCGAAGGTTACGTGCTGAAGACACTGGATCCCACCGGGCGCATCAGCGCTGGCATCGAGCCTTGGCGAATCATCGGATGTATCGCCTTTCCCGCGGCGGAAATCGTTCGCCCGGGGGTGATTAGACACGTCGAAGGCAATCGTTTTCCCTTAGGCGAACTGGACGGCATCGAGAGCGCTCGGGTTCTGGCGCTTTCCCAGGCTTTGATTGCGGCCGGGTTCAAGGCGCCGGTATTGGACGACATCCGCTCAGAGATTTGGCTCAAAGCGTGGGGAAACCTGAGCTTCAACCCCATCAGCGCGCTCACCCACGCCACCCTGGTGGACATCTGCCAGAACCCGGATGGCCGCGCGCTGGCCGCCACCATGATGACCGAGGCCCAGGCCGTCGCTGGGCAGCTTGGGGTCACCTTCCGTGTCCCGCTGGAAAAGCGCATCGCGGGCGCCGAACGAGTGGGCAAGCACAAGACTTCCATGCTGCAGGACGCGGAGGCGGGCAAGGCACTGGAGACCGAGGCGCTTATCGGCGCCGTGGTGGAGCTGGGCGAGCTCACCGGCGTTCCTACGCCCACCATTCGCGCCATCTACCAAGCGGTGAGGCTGTTGAGCCACACCATTATGGAAGAGGAGGTTCGAGTCGGCGCAGAGCCGCTCGCGCCCGGCGAGAGCGGCTCGCCCACGCTGCGTCAGATCGCCGGCGGCAACGGACGCTGATCTGCGGCGCTTTGCCTTCGCCCGGAGGGCGCCGGCGGCCCACCCCTTAACAGGCTGGTGAAAAACTCAGTTTTTCTCCAGCCTGTGTGCGGCATAGAGACGTGCCGCCATTTTCGACGACTGTAAGTCGTTGAAAATGAAGCAAGCCGGAAATCGCATTTTCGGCGCAGCGCGGTGAAAAAGAGCATGGATGCGCTTTTTCACCATCCTGTTAACGCAAAAGCTTCAGGCGAATCGCGCGCCTTTTTTAATCCCCGCCTCTTTGGCCCATTCGACCGCGTCGACCTTCTTGCCCTTTTCGGGGCGGAGCCGCTTTATCCGGATCTGACCGTCGGCCGCGGCCACGGTCACGCCCTCGTCGCCGAGGTCGGTGATTTGGCCGGGCTGAACGCTCTTTGGCTCGAGTATCTTTTCGCAATCGAAAATGGAAACCTCGGTGTCCTCAAAGCGCGTCCAGGCGCCGGGCTGCGGATTGGCTCCCCGGATCAGATTCCATGTCGTCTGCAGCGGCATGTGCCAGTTGATGCGGACCAGGTCCCGTCTGCACCAGCCTTCGTAGGTGGCCTTGGAATGGTCCTGATCCACCCGCGGCGCCTTGCCCTCGCGCACTAGATCCACGCCCTCCAGCGTGGCCTCTATCCCTAGGGGGAAAAGCTGGTTGAAATACAAGCTTCCCAGGGTGTCGTCGTCCCTGATTGGCACTTCCTTCTGAATCAGAATCGGGCCCTCGTCGAGGCCGTTGTCGGGCCAGAAGATGGTCAGCCCGGTTTTTTTCTCGCCCCAGATGATGGGCCAGTTAATCGAGCTCGGGCCCCGGTGTTCCGGCAGCAGCGAGGGGTGGTACTGGATGCTTCCGCGGGTGGGAATGGCCAGAGCTTCTTCCGGCATAAACAGCGTGACGTATGCCATGACGCAGAGTTCCGGCTTAAGCGATGCGATCTGATCCCACACCTCCTGTTTGCGGTATGACTTAGGCTGAAACACGGGAACTTTCCGCTCCAGCGCCGCGTCTTTTATAGGGTCCGTCGGGCGCCCCTCCTTGTCCGGTTCGCAGTAGACCCCGACAACTTCTTCGCCACGCTCGAGCAATGCCTCGAGCACGCTCTTGCCGAAGGCCTGCTGGCCGTTGACGATAATTCTCATGAGTTCTCCTTGGATGCAGTTGAGTCTTCAGTACTGGCTGGCTTTTCGAATTGCCGAGCGAGCCCGATGGGTATGTCAATGACTGCCCTTTGCTCGAGATTCATTACAACGCTGGTAACCTCGGCATCCGAAACCAGTTCGCCCGAGTCGTTGCGGATTTCCTGAGAGAGGACGTAGCTTCGATTACCTCTGGATCCCGGCGCCGTGTGCACGCTCAGGAGATCGCCCTGAAAGCATTCTCGGCGGAAATTGATTTTCATGGAAACGACCACCGTCCCGAGCCGCGCGCCGGACGATGAGCCGGTCAACAGTCCTATCGAATTGTACCAGCGGAGACGTCCGCGTTCGAAATACTCGAGAAAGCGCGCATTATTGACGTGCCCCAGATCATCAATGTCGTTTTCCGATACTTCAATTTCGACTTGATTTAACATTCTGGCTTGCTGTCCGAAACTTCAGCGAATTACTCTCGAAAAAGGCATGGCAAGACTCGCCCTGGCGCAGACCACTTCGACCGGAGATTTCTCAGATAATCTGGCGGTTGCTGAAAGCATGATCCCGCAAGCGGTCAACGGCGGCGCCGATCTGCTGGCGTATCCCGAGGTGTTCCTTTACATCGGCTCGAGGCAGGGCAAGCTCGCCATCGCCGAGACTCTCGACGGACCCACGGTCGGGCGTTTTCGCGACGCCGCCAGGCGACACCGGATGATGATTCTGCTCGGCAGCATACACGAGCGCTCGGAGGCAGAATCCGACCGGGTGTACAACACATCTGTGTTGATAGACCGCGACGGG